>PJEL010000817.1_pt1 | contig 35020 bp, 28 predicted proteins | sample 1853271 | NCBI WGS metagenome assembly PJEL01 (sample SAMN08108733, study PRJNA415343) | Invertebrate metagenome, whole genome shotgun sequencing project. | host: Globobulimina | place: Sweden: Gullmar Fjord | collected 2015-08
ATGTCACGTCCTAAAATACGTTGACGGTTTATTGATCGGCCAGTAGCGCTAGCTGCTGGCCTTTTTCATGCACTTCATTTGGCGTTTGCATACCCAAACTCAGATGCGGTCTCATATTATTGTAGATATATATCGATTCATCGACGAGCTTAGTAAGCTCGCTGATGTTCTTGCATTGATACAAGAGGAACTCTTGCTTTAATATCCCATTTACTCGCTCTGCTAATGCGTTTTGGTAACAGTCGTAACCATCTGTCATTGACGGTTTTATTCGGTGATCACTCAATGTTTGTTGATAGACTCCTGAGCAATATTGCAGCCCTCTATCCGAGTGATGAATCGTCTCTCGTTCATAGAGCCTATTCGCTATTGCCATATCGAGAGCTTTTACCACATCAGTGGCTTTCATTTCATCGCTTAACTCATAGCCCATGATTTTTCGGCTACAAGCATCAGTGACGAGTGATAAGTAATGAACACCACTCTCTGTTTGAACATAAGTGATATCACTTGCAAACACATCTTCCGGCTCTTTAGCCACTAACTCTTTGAGTAAATTAGGATGTTTCTTCATCCAATGCCTACTGTTCGTCGTCTTTATATAGCTACGTTTAGGCTTCACTAAAAGGCGTTCGCTTCGTAGGTAATCAAAGAAACCATCTCGCCCAATTTTTATTCCCTGCTCAATAAATTTCTGCTTAAGGAGAAAGTACAGCTTTCTAGTACCAAGACGAGGCATGTATCGCCGAAGGTTAAGAACCATATCTTTGATAGGCTGAAGTTCTCGTTTTCGTTGTCTTTTCCGTTTTTCTTGCTGGTAAATAGACTGCCTAGAGATGCCAAGCAGCTCGCAAGCGCGGCTTAGGTTTACAGCTTTTTGCGCTTGAAGGCTTCTTGCTCCTTGGCTATAAGCTTTTTTCTTAAACCCGTCCCATGCTCTGCATCAAGAATATCAACGACTTCATTCAAAAGCAGATTGCGTAAACGTTCATCTTCAAGTTCTTTTTCAAGCCGTTTTATTTTCTGAGCTGGGGATTCTTTGGCTTTTGGTGATTTAGGCATAGTTCGATTCCTTGGCGTTTGCGTCCAATCCATCTTACCGTGTTTTCTCAGCCATGTGAGAACAGTTGAGCGCCCTTGTATGCCATAGGTAGTTTGAGCTTGTTTATAGGTCATGTCGCCTTTTTCAACGGCGGCTACAACCTGCAATTTAAAGCCCAAAGTATAATCGCGTTGAGTACGTTTAACGCAGGGGGTGATTGATGTAGTCATAATAAGTCCTAAATGTGTAAACACATTTCAGGACGGGACAGGATATACATAAAAAGGGTATACATAAAAATAAAAGCCCCGAATTAATCAGGGCTTCAAAAATTTTATGACCACTTACTTATTTGTAGAGTGGAAGGCGAAACGTGATGATTTTTTACCAGTTTCTGTGGTTGCTTTGTATTTTACTGAACGTGAATTTTCTAATGTTAATGGAATAAATACACGACCATTTTCATCTGTTTGGTAGCTTTGTTTTTGTTGAGGCACGTTGGCTACAGATACTGAAGCATTAGCAGCTGGAGCGCCATTTTCAGTTACGGTGATCCACGCACCATTGTGTGTATCTGCGACTCGAATATCTGCTAATACGGAAGTAGACATTAAAATCACGGCTGTTGCTGTAATTACTTTCAAGCTAGACATAATCCTCACCTCATCGTTTGGCTATATTGCCATTTTTATAAGAGTTTGTATTCACATCACCTTATAAGACCTGTCCTTCATAAAAAATATTTCAAAATAATAATAATAAATCTAAATTTCTATTATTACAGTATGTTAGGTTGCAATGATAAAACTGAGTTCTCATGTTAGTGAAAGTAAACCTTCTGTTTATTTCCTTATATAGCCAAGTATCAAGGCTCATATGTCTTTGGTTTATTACTTCACTACTGATATCAGTATAGTACCTAGCAATAATTGTACGGAGGTTTTTCAAGTTGGATCAGTTTTAATGATTAAATTTTTATTTAATACTTGATTTCTTAAATATGATTCAATATATCAGGATGTTCTATCTGTATTGGCGTTATTGCTTTTAAATATTAGCCTTGTTGAAGGCTCGTCTTATAAAATAAAGAAATAAAGATGGTTTTTTATAAGACGAAATATGAATTTTAGCTAGCATTCAATTGGTCAACAATATAATCCGCGATAGGGAAGCAGGATGTTGCAGCCGGTGAAGGAGCATTACAGACAATTAAACAATGTTTAGTACGATGAAATAGAAAATCGTCTATCAACTCACCTTCTTGGTTAACTGCCTGAGCACGAATACCTGAAGGGTAGGGAAGTAAATCATCGTGACGAATTGTCGGGCAATATTTTTGAACAAGTTGTAGATATCCAGATTTCCACACACTATTTTTCAATTCGATCAACGCTGAGTAAAAGTGTTGGCGAATGACTTTACGAAACCCTGGATAGGTAATCATTTCAGCACAGTCTTTTAGGTGAATATAATGCTTGTCGTAGTGTTCACGAGAGAAGTTAATAACAGCATTAGGGCCAACAGTTACGCTACCATCAATCATTCGTGTTAAATGTACGCCAAGAAAGGGTAACTCAGGATCGGGTATTGGATAGATTAGGTGGTGGATTAAGTTATTATGCTGCTTAGGTAATTGATAATAATCTCCTCTGAATGGCACAATTTGGAAATTTGGCTCATCACCCAGCATTCGAACCAGCCTATCTGCTGTTAATCCACCACAAGCGATCAGAGAGTTTGCATGGAAGGTTGTGTTACTTGTTATCACTGTTACACCAGTCTCAGACTCATCTAGGTAGGTAACCTGATGATCGAAGAGTACTTGTCCGCCTGCTTGTTCAATAAGCTCGACAAGTTTTACACAAATTTCTTTATAATTCACAATACCAGTGGTTGGCACATAAATGGCTGCTAGTCCTTCGATATTTGGCTCACGCTCTCTTAATGATTGCTTATCAAGAACTTCAAATTGAATGCCGTTTAATCTTGCGCGTTCACCAAGGGTTTCCATTCTCTCTAATTCAGCATCGGATGTTGCAACAAGTAGTTTTCCGCATTCATCAAAGGGAATTTGGTACTTTTCACAAAATTGTTTTATTTCAATATTACCACGGCAACAAAATTGAGATTTTAAAGTACCGGGTGTGTAGTAAATGCCCGCATGTATCACACCACTATTGTGACCTGTTTGGTGATAAGCCGGCGTCATCTCTTTTTCGACCACAATGATTTGACTCTCGGGGTAGCGTTTTTGCAGCTCCCACGCGGTGCTTAGCCCGATAATTCCTGCACCAATGATCAAATAATCACAATGAATCATGCAAAGTCCTTTTAGCATATTGAAATGGGTTTATACCATGTTAAAAGAAGCGGATGGGTATAACTGTGTGCTGAGCTAAAAATAAGAGATAAATGTTTACCAACAAGGCATCTTTAGTGAGTCGTAGTCAGTAAGTTATCTTTGACATAGATATCTGTTTTTATTGCTTAAATACTATGTTAATACGATTTTAAAAGAAACTAAATTGAATAGGGAGCAAGGGATGGAAGTGATTATTCGACATCTAGAATCGAAAGATATTGAGCAAGTTAAAAATCTGTACGCAGGAAAGAATGCTTATAGTGGAACACTTCAATTACCGCTGCCTTCGCTTGATGCATGGAATAAGCGCCTAAGTGATTTACCTGCGGGTGTGCATTCATTGGTTGCCGAGAAAGAAGGCGTAATAGTGGGACAGCTAGGCTTTGAAGTTTGTCAGAATGCGAGACGTAGGCATGCTGCTTCATTTGGAATGGCTGTACATGATGATTACCAAAAACAAGGAATAGGCAGTCAATTGCTTAGTGAGATTATCGATCTTGCTGAAAATTGGCTTAATGTGCAGCGTATTGAACTGACAGTTTATACTGACAATCACTCTGCTATCGCCTTATATGAAAAGCATGGTTTCGTGATAGAAGGCGAATCAGTTAATTATGCATTTCGTAATGGGTGCTACGTTAACGTGTATCAAATGGCAAGAGTCAAAAATCAGCTGTAGAGACTTGCTCTGTAGTCATTACTGAGAATGAAGAATCTTATGCCGTTTAGCTCGCACATTACGCTTCTACGAGTACGCCTAACTCATAGTATTCGACATTTTCAGTAATCATATTGACGCGGGCTGCATCGTTTTTGGTCGTTACATGGCGCATGCCTATTTTTTGCATGACTTTACCTGGGGCTGAATCACGACTGAGGTGGCGCGCATAAAGCAGTTGAAGATTTAGTCGTCTAAAGCCAAACTCGGCAATGCGCGTAGCTGCCTCAGTACAATACCCTTTGCCCCAATAGGGTACTCCAATCCAAAACCCTAATTGTGCAGTCTCACCTTCTATATTCTGTAGGCCTATGCAGCCAACAAGTTGGTTGTTAGATTTAAGTGTGATCGCAAAAATTGCAGACTTTTGGCTTTGCCACCCAGCAATGTTTTTACCAATCCATTGCCCTGCAACACCATCATCATAGGGGTGAGGAACGTTGATCGTACCATTCGCAATATTAGTGTCACCTGCTAATTGTTGAATTTTTGGCGCGTCTGATAGTTCCAAAGGGCGTAAAACTAATCTTTCAGTTGTAAGTAAAGGCTGCTGTCTCATTTTCCCTATCCTGATAAATTATGATCTGCTGTTATTATTAGAGCTGTTTCATAGCTGAGATGATATCGAGTAGATCAATATTCTGTATGATATTTGTTCACTAACAACTCGTTTTCAACGTGAGATAACATAGAGATACAATAGACATGCTTATATTTCAATATGATGTATTGATAAGAGTTTAAAGGGGTCATAGTGAGTAACGGTAAGGAATGAACACTCAATGAACAGTGCAGGAAAAAAAAAAGCAAGTTCGTGCTTGAATTGTAGTGGTCAAGGAAAACTTGCTGATTACGAGGGTATGTTGAAAGAGCAACAGACCCTAATCAACGCTTCCATTCGGATTCACCCTGTTGAGCAATTGTCGATAATGCTTTTCGTATATCCTTTTCAATAAGGTACTTAATAAGCCAGCCTGTACCACTTATCTTAGGGGAAAATTTTATACGATAGTGGATAAGACTTTGAGTTGCGTTGATGCTTTGAAAACGAATCCAACTACCGTGTTCTTTAATTGGACCTCCGTTTATGATTTTGCAATGGAGGTGTTCATTTTCTTTGTAATCGATTATCTGTTCCTGGAACCTAAAAGGACCTGTAGTCACTTCTCTGACAGCACCTATTCCGTTGGTATCTGGCTTTCCTTGTCTAACTAAAGAAAAATCAGCATAAAAAAAACGACCTAATTTTTCATGATCAGAGAGTAGGTGAAATAGAATTTTTTTCGGCACATTAGCGGTTTGCTCTAATGTGATGGTGTGAATTCCCATTTTCCTGACCTCTCAGCAAAACATGATAGTATGTTAACAAAGTGTGAAATCGTGTCAAGCTTTAGCATTACATTTTAGATGGTGATTTTTTGTTATCAATCAGATTCTTAGCAAAAACATAACATTTGTTATAATTGTTTTATCTGAGTTTAATCTAGAAATTAGTGTTAATTACACACAATGATTACTCATAAATAAAAAATTTTCGATACCGAGAGTTTATAAAATCTTAAAGAAGATATTCATTGGTAAGCAAGGGCTTATGCACAAGAGTAAACTTAGTGTTACAGTTTTAATGCATGTAATGGTGAACTATATCTCAAAATATATTTAAGATATGCTTGTAAAAAACTAAAAACCCTCTTATATTGGTTTTGAAGATATAAATCGTATGGTGAAAAAGATAGAAAACTTGGTTAACCTTAATCCATTCAAATAAGGTAACTTCTGAACATAACTCCCGCGAAAATATCTCATTTTTCTTTATATTCCTAGGCGCAATAAAGATAAGCTACACACTGTTAGCTTTATTTATGTCGATTAGATAGGGATTCAGAGAACGTTTTACTTTTATCTGGCTTGTAATATGTTCGTCATAATTCGCTGGTTATAGTAGAACAAATAGAGAGTGAGAACGGTATTAAATTATAAGTAATATCAAGCTTACTCATTGTTGATAATGAGAGGTATATAATGAAAACTCAAAATCGTCGTAAGTGGTTTTACTACAAAAATCAAACCACTAAAACACAAGTTAAGTAAGAAAGTACGCATTAGAGCGTAAGGTTGGCTTATTACCAATCAACTGAAAGTTGTGCCCCGATAGCTTTCAGTACCCGAGTAGCCAGAGGCAATAAGATTAAGTAATCATGTTTCTGGCTAACTAAAACCTTTCAATCTATTATTTTAAATTAGCTAAACGCCTTATTTAAATATAATTCGTCGAGATATTAAATTCCCCAATCTAACGCAACCGTTTTCTACTTTGTTGGATGTTTATTATTTATAAGACTAAATATGATTACTGGTAAATATTACCGCGAATAGTTGCTTTTTCTGGAATAGATTGCACGGGTGCCCCTCCTAAATAAACATTACCTTCTACAACGAGGAAAGTGGAAAGTTCTTTTATTGCTGTATTTGCTAGGTATAAATTGCCACCAACATACAAATAGGGAGGTAGAGTGGTCAGTTTGGTTCCCATTAAACTTAAATCACTTTTTACCTGTAACCCGTTTGTGAGGTTAGTAATTTTCGAATGAGCAAGATTTATATGTCCACCCACATTCAAAAGCCTTGGTAGTTCGGTAACGTCGCTATAAGCTAAATTTAGACTACCTGTAACAGTCAATTTTTGGGGCAAACGTTGAATACGACTATTTTCTAAATCAAGATTGCCAGTTACAAGCATTGGATCTGGCAGAGTAAGGTTTTTTGCATTTCTTAAAGACACATTCCCATAAGAGTCGGTGTAGTTAAGTAACTTTAATTCTGAGATATACTGATTAGCATAAGCGACATGTGTTGTTTGAAGGAACAGTAATAAAAATAATGCTTTACACTTTATTTTTAATGGATTAGATGAAAAAAAATTCGTCATTATTTCTTTGTTCCCTTCCGAAACTGCGTTCTGACCATTACTTTATTCGAGATGCTGAGCCATCATGCCTTACTTAAGTAATATACCCAAGTTACCTCAAGATGCTCGTTTCAGAGTGAATTCAGCGTATCTACTTCTGTGTCAAATGTGTTGCACTTATTGTATTACTCCAGCGGAATGCCATTCCTACACACATTTTTCTTGAATTAAATACGCTGAGATCACTCTGAATCCTGCATCTTGAGGTAGCTTGGGTATAGTGTCAATTAAAAAACCTCAGCTATTTTACTGAGGTTTGGGAGGTTTTTGTCTTAGTCGCTAGATATAGTTATGAATTATATCGTCGAGTTTACCTGTGCTTTTTAATGTTTTAAGGCGTTCATTGATAAAGGCTTGTATATCTGCATCCATTTTTGGATCAAAGGCGAGGTAAATTGGATAGTCTGGAATTACACTACTGAAGGATTGAATTCGATAGGCGTCGGTGTTTAAATTTTGTTGGCTGAGGTTGTATTTAATACGTGATTGCATCTCAACAAAAGCCGTTTCTCCGGGGAGTTTTTTAATGACACGAAATGCTGCTTTATAGTCTTTAACTCTCAATTCCTCGACGTTGCCATTGTCAAAGTAAGGAACAAGTTGAGGGTAGTTAAAACCATGAAGAAGAACGATAACTTTCTCATCCATATCTTTCATCGAGTTGAAGTCAAACGTGTTATTCATACTTGTAACGAGTGAATGCTTAACATTATAAATAGGCATCTCCGATAGGTTTTCGGCTTGAATGCCTCCCCAATTAGGGCTGCCATAGGTTATCCAATTCGCTTCGCCACCTTGTTCTAATGAAGATATCATGCGGTTAAAAGGGTAAACATGGTAATCGATATCGTATTTACTGCCGTTAAATACCGCTTTTACAATATCTGTCACTATTCCTTTGTGTGTTTTATCTGGTGATTCAATTTGGAACGGAGTGGCTTGTTTTGCTATAACGTAATAATTAATTGTCTCAGATGATGCTTGAAAACTGGCACAACTTAACATTATTGCGGTTGATATAGAAAAAAGTCCTTTCATTTTACATCCTTATCTTAACTATCCCTGTGAAGTGGCTATTATTATGGTAGTAGAATAACAATAAGATGCGAGTTTAAGGATGAATGAGACGTATCGCAATACGTACAAAAAGAAAAAAATCGGATTAGCAAAGCAGCTTCTGTTTTTTATCTTACTTATGAGTACAGTGTTCACCTTAATTATTACAGGGCTGAATTTATACCGTGATTATAAGGAAGATTTAGCGAGTATCGATGAACGAATGACACAAATTGAAGGCAGCTTTTTATCAAGCCTTACCGCGAGTTTGTGGGTGGAAGATCGTGAACTATTACTGACGCAGGCTGAAGGTATAATGCATTTGCCTAGCATTCATTATCTATCGATTACAGATTCTGACGGTACTGTTATTCAGTTAGGCAGCGAATTACGAGAATATAAACACGAAAAAGTGTGGGAGATGCAACATACTGTTGGCAAAAGGCAGTACACGTTAGCTACGCTTACGGTTCAATCTGATCTGTACACTGTTTATCAAGGGTTATTTGATAAGTTTATTTTTCTATTGATTTCTCAAACGATCAAAATCTTCTTGTTCGCTATTTTCATCTTGTATTTTGCTTATCGTATCGTTGTACGGCCACTTACGTTGATGTCTTTGGCTGTCAGTAATTTTGATGATGACAAAGTACCACAGCGTATTAATTTAGAAGGCAGGCGTTTTGATGATGAAATATCGACGCTAACTGAAACATATAATAGTTCTGTTAACCGAATCAGAGATCATTACGAAGAACTTGAATTAGCAAGAGAGGAAGCTGAAGAAGCTAACCGTAAGAAAAGTGAGTTCTTGGCAAACATGAGCCACGAAATTAGAACACCAATGAATGGGATTATTGGCTTATCATCTTTATTGCAAGAGATGGACATGCCAAAAGACCAAAAAGAATATATCCAGATGTTAAATATATCGTCTCTTTCATTACTTGATTTGATCAATGACATTCTCGATTTCTCTAAAATTGAAGCAGGGCGTTTAGAGTTAGAACATACATCGCTGAACTTGTTTGAATTGAATAAAGAAGTGGAATCCATTTTCTTAGTAAGAGCGTCAGAGAAAAGTATTGCCTTCCAATGCTCTATTGATAAACGCATACCACCAATGTTGCTTGGTGATGCAACTCAACTTCGACAAGTGCTGAATAATTTAGTGAGTAATGCCATTAAATTTACACATACGGGTTATGTTCACCTTCATACCCAATTAGAAACAGAAACGGATACTGAAGCCACAATACGATTTGAAGTGATAGACAGTGGTATTGGTATTTCAGCAGATAAACATGAAGCTGTGTTTGATAAGTTTGAACAAGCTGATGGCAGTACTACGCGTAAATACGGTGGTACAGGGCTAGGTCTATCGATTTGTCGTCAAATAGTTCATTTGATGGGGGGAGAGATAAAGATAAACAGCGAAGTAGATAAGGGTAGCACCTTTTACTTTACGATAACGTTTGAAAAAAATGTATTAGTGTCGACTTCGTTGGAAGACAGTAAAGCACTATCGGAGATATCCGTTTTACTGGTCGATGATAGTATGCTGAATATGCGGATCACTTCTGCTCAGTTAAATAATTTCGGAGCTAAATCGATCTGTTGTGCCGATGCGACACAAACAATCGATATTGTTAAGCAAGCTATTGCGAATAAAAGCCCGTTTGATTTAGTTATCATTGATAAAATTATGCCACACCTTGATGGTTTTGAACTGGCGCAATTACTGACTAAAGAATTGGGTCTGGATTGTCCTCGCTTGATGATGATTTCTGCTGGCCCCCTGATGGGCGATGATCTAAAGGCGAAACAAGCTGGCATTTTAGCGTGTTTATCGAGACCGTATAAAGAAAGCAATCTAAAGTGGACGGTTAAGCGCGTTATTATGATGACTTCAGATGAAGTCATTGCGACTCCTCTAAATTCTAAACGGAGTCTAAACGGTACAGAGACATCTCAGGCGTTAAGCAATGCAACATCACCAGTCATGACACCTGAAATGACAACACCTGAAAATTTTTTACAATCAGTACACCATGCCAACATGCCTCAAGCGAGTGAAATTAATTTCTTACCGAAGTCGAATGCCGAGGTCAAAAAAGCAAGCTCACCTGAAGAACCTGGTGTAACGACAAATGATTCAACTGCTGCTTTAACCCGTGAATTGGCCCCTGAAGCATCAACACCAAGAGCGAAAGTTTTGGTGGTTGAAGATGCTGTTGTGAACCAAAAAGTGGCAAAAATGATGCTTGAAAAGTTGGGTGTTGAAGTCATGATTGCAAGTAACGGTCAAATTGGTGTCGATATGTATCAAGAACATGATTTTGATATGATATTTATGGATTGTCAGATGCCAGTTCTTGATGGTTTTGGGGCGACAAAAGCAATACGAAATCTTGAACAAAATGCATCACACATTCCTATTATTGCTTTAACGGCAAATGTTGTTAAAGAAGAAAAGGATAAATGCTATGAAGCAGGAATGGATGACTTTGTGTCTAAACCGGTAAGCAAAAAAGTATTATCAGCGGTGCTGGAGAAACATTTGGCTATCGCTCTTTTAGCGAAAAAGGACATCACAATCAAAAATAATATTTAGCTAAGTAAAGATCGTAGTTATAGCCATAAAGACGAGGTTAATGTTACCTCGTCTTTTTTCTGAAAATTAAACGACTCTTTGATTCGGTTGTATTGTATTTTCATGCTTATACAAATTTACGATGATCGTTAGTGTATTTGCTTGGGTATCTTCAGATATATCTTTAATTGAATAGTAATCGGTGGTTTTATGCGCAAGATATCTATCGACTAAGCTGGTTAGGCTATCGTTAATATCACCTGTTATTTGGATGGTTTCAATTAACGCTAATTGCACATATTGAGCTTCTGATTGAGGTATCAAATCTGGCGAGGCTAACGAGGGTAACGACGCGGTTATAAGTGTAAGCAATAGAGTTGCGCGCTTGATCATTTGGGGTCTCTGGAACGTGTGTGGTCATAAATTATAACGACTCCGATTTGAGTCAACTTAAGTCTGGCATGCTGGTGTTTTAATTTGTCAGCGTTAAGTCAAATTCAAATAAGATAGCGATGTTTGCCTATACTGATCATGAGTAATTGAGCCTCACGGGCTTATTAACATATTTATTTAGGTGGAATAATAATATGGGATTTATTTCTTGGATAATTTTGGGGCTAATAGCGGGAGCTTTGGCTAAATGGTTGATGCCTGGTGATGACGATGGTGGTTGGATAATGACCATTGCTCTGGGTATTGCAGGGGCATTTGTGGGTGGCTGGTTAGGTTCATTTATTGGGTTAGGTTCTGCTGATGGTGTGAATTTCGGCAGTATTATAACGGCGACGCTTGGGGCATTTGTTTTACTGTTTGTTTATAACAAGTTTATTCGTAAGTAAGCACTTAGAAATTCAAATAACCAACGTTAATTAACTATATTATTAATATATTAACGGGCACTTAGTAAGCGCCCGTTTGTATTTTGGTATTTTGTAAATGGTTAATGATGGTTTTCATAGAGTTTATCTAGAGCAACAGATAAGCCATTTTCAGTAACAATACGAATATGGTTTTTATTGATGTCTCGCGCGTTAGTAACACCACAAGAGTGAGCTAAAAGCCCTATACCGTAATGAATATATTTATTATAGTTTGCGACTCTTTGGGTTTTATCTTGAACATTAAGACCTTGTTGTAAGCGTTTATTATGCGTTGTAATACCCGTAGGGCATGTGTCTTTGTTACATTGAAGTGCTTGAATACAGCCTAACGCAAACATATGTCCACGAGCTGAAACAACAAAATCCGCACCCAATGCAATTGCCCAAGCGACTTTTGAAGGGGTAATCAATTTACCAGAAGCAATGACTTTTATTTTTTCTTTTAAGTTATGTTTTTTCAAACGTTCCACGACCAGTGGTAAACTTTCTTTTAAGGGTAATCCAACGTAATCCATTAAAGGTTGTGGTGCTGCACCTGTGCCGCCATCGGCACTATCTATTGTAATAAAATCAGGCGCGCTATCTTTACCACGTTGCTCTATTTCATTTAATAGGTCATCAAACCAATCAATCGAGCCTATAACAGCTTTAAAACCAACAGGTTTCCCCGTCGTTTGTCGAATGAATGCGATCATGTCGAGTAGATCACCTGCACTCCTAATTTCTTTGTGTCCATTAGGGCTTATCGAGTCATGTCCTTCTGGTATTCCTCTTATTTTTGCTATTTCGGCCGTCACTTTTCTACCTGGTAATATTCCGCCTTTTCCCGGCTTCGCACCTTGACTCATTTTGATTTCAAACATTTTTACTTCAGGGTGGGCTGCGATGTTTCTTAGTTTTTCTTCACTTAAATTTCCGTCTTCACCTCGTACACCATATTTAGCAGTACCTATTTGAAATACGAGATCAGCTTTACCTTCTAGGTGGTAAGGGCTTAAACCGCCTTCACCTGTATTCATCCAACAACCAGCAAGATGTGCTCCGTGTGATAAGGCTTGTACGGCAGGTTTTGATATCGCACCGAAACTCATTCCAGAAATATTAAAGATGGAACTCGTTGTATAAGGGCGTTGGCAATTTTCACCGATTGTAATCGGCGAGAGAGCAACCGCATCTTCTTCTAGAGTAGGAAAAGCACAATTCATGAACATGATTGTACCTGCTGTATCTAGATTACGTGTTGAGCCAAAAGCGATTGTTCTATCGACGTTTTTTGCTGCTTTATAAACCCAGCTTCGTTCTGCTCGGTTAAAGGGCATTTCTTCTCTGTCCATTGCGAAGAAGTACTGACGAAAGAATTCACCTTGTTTTTCTAAAATATAGCGGAAACGGCCTATTACCGGATAATTGTGGCGAATGGCATGTTTATTTTGTTTAATATCAGAAAAGTAGAAGTAAATAATTAATAAAACACCACTCCCAATCGTTAACATGAATAAACTAGACAAAAGGTTAATACCAAAGATAATAATGTCGCTCATAAATTGCTCCGTAATATCCCTATAGCATGTATAAATTCATGCTATATGGGTAGGTATCTAATAACGTTAGTCGATAAGAAAGGAGCGCGTTAGAAAAATTTTATGGGCATAAGGCTTCACTTTTTTAAAGGTGTCCAACAAGGTAAATATCCGTTTTTTTCTGGAATGAAAACGACTACTTCTCCGAATTCCCACTCGACGCCTCACTTATTTTGTATATTAAATATTCTTTTTAGGTATGACGTGCTGATGGTTCTAAATCAATTATAAATGGAATGAATACGTAATAAAGTGAAGGCTGTTGCGACTTTGTTGCATTGAGTTCTCATGTGATGTCTAAAAATAATGATATTTATTCGCGATAAAAAAAAACATAGTTAACACTTAAAAGACGTTAATTGTACAGCTGGTTTACTTACTAAATGACTGTCAATTAATGGGTATTTAATTGCCTAAACAAAACAATTAGAAATGCAGTTGTGTTTTGAAGGTAAGAATGCTCTTTTTTTACGTAAAAATATGAAGAAACATGCATGAAAAAGAAGGCAACTCGAATTTATATTTTTTTTGACCATAACGTGGAGAGATAACTATGCAAAAGGGATTGAACCTGAGCAAAATGGCTTGTGCTATTACAGGTATGTTGATGGCAGGAATGGCCTCTACCGCTTACGCAGCGCCAACGCATGATAAAAATGTAATTGGCTATATTACACAGTGGGAGGCATGGAAAGGACCAAATGCTGGGTTTAGTGTAAAAGGTGAAGCAACGCATTTAAATGTAGATATGGATATCTACTCTATTCTTAACTTTTCTTTTTTTGGGGTTGCAAAAGACGGTTCATTGCACAGTGGTGATTTACGTAATAAAAGTATTTACCAACCAAATGCCGTACAAGAACCTGGACCACTATTACACCCTGATGTGTATTCTAGCTGGGATTTTGACATTCTTTGGGGGGAGCTTGAGTATGTTCATCAGTATCCTGGTAATGAAGCATGGGAGGCTGACAGTCTACGTAAAGTACAAGAACAAGGGTTTGTGAAAAGTGGAAGTGGATGGTTACATGTGCCAACAGATGTTCAGGGTCAATTCCCTATTCCATTAAAGAAAGCGGGTGGGGCACCAGGTTTGATCGATCTTGCCCATCAAAAAGGTGTGAAGGTAATGGCATCTTTGGGTGGGTGGAGTATGTCGAAACACTTTCCTGAAATGGCGGCCGATCCGGTAAAGAAAGCCCGTTTTCTTGCTGATATAGATAAAGTGATGTCATTGGGTTTTGATGGCATTGATATCGACTGGGAATATCCGGGTTTTGGTGGGATGAATTTTGCGGGTAGCCCTGAGGATTATGCTAACTTTGAACTGCTAATGGAAGATATTCGTGAACGGATTGGCCCCAATAAATTGTTAACAGCGGCATTTTCTGCATCGACAGCAAAGTTAGAAGGGTATGACTGGAATCGTCTAGTGGCATCGATGGATTCTTTCAACATGATGACCTACGATTTAAATGGTGGTTGGTCTAACGTTGCGGGCCACAATGCTCCATTGTATCCGTACCCTGAAGAGGAATACCAAGGGTTAAACCTTGATACATTGCGAACATGGATGGCACAAAAAGGCATCCCATCGAACAAGATTAACTTCGGTGCAGCCTTCTATGGACGCGGCGTTCAAACATCTGAAGCCACAGCGTATGTTGGGGCACCAACAGAAAAACGTACCGTTAACTTTGGTGTTGATGGGCCAACATTATCTTCCGCTGATTTAGATAACTGGAAAGAATTCGAAGGCCAGCCAAATTATAATTACATTCTACAAACCGGCGGTTGGGAACATAAATGGGATGCAGCCGCAGAAGTACCTTATGCTGTGAAAGGTAAATATTTCTTAAGTTATGACGACGTTCCTTCTATCGAGAAAAAAGCCCAATACATTGTTGATAATGATCTTGGTGGCGTAATAGTGTGGCAAGTGCATGGTGATATTAAATGTGAAGGCACATTTATCAGCCATGGTACGAAGCTGAAAGAATGTACTAAATTAAGTTCGCCTTTAGCAGAAGCCATTGATCGTGTGTTTAGTGCCGGCACTGTTCCTAACGCTGCACCAGTATTAAGTGTGCCAGCGGCACAGGTCGTTGATTCTGGTCAAGCGGTAAGTTTCTCTGTTTCTGCGACAGATACCGATGGCGATGCATTGTCTTTCACTGCCACGAATGCCACCGTTGTCGATAATGGTAATGGTTCAGCAATGGTCACTTATCAAGCTGTTAATACCGCCACAGATACTCAAGCGATAGTTTCGGTATCGGTCAGTGATGGTAGAAAGAGCGTGATAAAAGATGTTGTGGTTAATGTTAAAGGTTCAGGCGTCGTTGAAAATGCGCCGCCAGTACTCACTACGCCAGCTTCTGTAACTGTCGACAGTGGCAAAACTGTTGTGATTTCAGTTTCTGCACAAGATGCAGACGGCGATACACTGGCCTATTCTTCATCTGTTGGTACGGTTGCAGTAACCGCGACAGGTGCCGATATCACTGTTACAGCGCCTATAACACAAGTTGATACCACAATTGACGTGTTGGTTACCGTTAATGATGGTCAAGCATCTGATGTGGCGACTGTTATTGTGAATGTAAAAGCTGAATCAGGCACGGGTGGGGATACAACGTGGAATGCTGACGCAATATACAATACAGGTGATACTGTTCTGTTCGGTGGTGTGAAGTACACCGCACAGTGGTGGACGAAAGGCGATCAACCAGGTTCAAGTTCTGCTTGGGTTGAATTTAACGATGGTACGACTGGTGAGTGGAAAGCAGATAAAGCCTACACGGCAGGGGATCAAACAACCTTCAATGGTGTGACTTATAAAGCGAAGTGGTGGACAAAAGGTGATCAACCAGGCAACGCTGGTGGCCCTTGGGAGCAAGTTTAATACAGTTTCCACTAACCTGAGTAAATTGTAATTATAGCTAGCCTTATCAATGTGTTAATCATATTGGTAGGGCTTTTTGTTGATCATTGTACCGCCTACATTGTTTCAACCTTTAAAGTGGGTGATTAATATCTTTCCTAATATCCTTTTGTATAAGGCGGTTGTTATGTTATAACATAACCAAATCGTAATTATGCATTTGGCTTAAGTTATAACTACTCATGAAACATGAATTCCAATCCTCTTTATTTTCTTCAATTAAACGCTTTGCGTGTAATGATATAACATTGCATTCATGTAAAGGTAATAAAGAAATATTTAATGCTCTTTCGAGTAAACCTTCAGCGTCATTATTGCTTAGAAGTGTGAATTTTCGCTTAGGTGTTGCTGTTGCGGTTATCAGCTGTCTTTGGTTTGTTCTTAGTCAATTATTGTAGTGGTGATCTTATGATTAATATTACTAATTTGAGTGTTCACTACCGAGAGTCACTCGCTTTAGATGAGGTTTCTGCATTCATTGAAGAAGGGGAATTGATAGCTGTCGTTGGTCCGAATGGAGCAGGCAAGTCCACACTCCTCAAAAGTATTATGCAGCAACTAAAGCCAAGTTTGGGCTGTATCGATCTTGGTCAACGATGCTTGAAGGATATAGCTTATTTACCACAGAGCCACCAAATCGACCGTCAATTCCCAATAACTGTACGTGAATTTGTTTCGGCAGGATCATGGCAACGTATTAGCTTTTGGCGGGCTTTCGGTCGAACTGAGCAACGTTTGCTCCAAGAAGCGTTGCATAAAGTAAACCTTATTGGTGTTGACGACCGACAAATAAGTACATTATCGGGCGGGCAGTTTCAACGTATGTTATTTGCGCGAATGTTAATGCAGGATGCCGATGTATTGTTATTGGATGAGCCTTTTAATGCGATTGATGCGCAAACAACGGAAGATTTAATGACCGTCATTCATGACTGTCAACGTAAAGGAAAAACCATTCTCGCTGTTATTCACGATTTAGCATTAGTGAGGCGATTTTTTCCTAACGTAATGCTAATTGCAACACAATTGATTGCCAGTGGAACAACAGAAACAGTAATGACAGGTGAAAATTTAGCGAAGGCTGGTTATCAATACTTGTCATCTGAAATGCCGCCACTTAACACAAAGTATTCGGTCAATTCTCTATCACCGACAGAACTGCCATTTTATGGTCGAAATATTTCATGATTACAGATTTATATACATTGTTTATTCAACCCTTCGCTGATTTTTCGTTTATGCAACGCGCATTGTGGGGATGTATCGTATTAAGTGCTAGTGCAACGCCTGTCGGTGTTTTTCTTACCTTAAGAAAGATGAGCCTAACGGGCGATGCGATGTCGCATGCAATATTACCCGGCGCTGCGATAGGCTTTTTAATCTCTGGTGTTTCTGTTACAGCCATGACCATCGGTGGCGTTATCGCGGGTTGCATTGTCGCAATATTAGCTGGGGTAGTTGCACGCCACTCGAATGCGGAAGAAGACTCTAGTTTGGCGGCTTTTTACTTATTGTCACTCGCGTCTGGCGTCCTCATTATTTCAGCAAAAGGCAGTAATATTGATTTACTGCACGTGTTATTTGCTTCGACATTAGCGTTGAATAACGACGCACTTATTTTATTAACGTCTATTGCTACCATTTCTTTGCTCACGCTGGCGGTATTGTATCGTCCGTTGGTAATGGAGTGCGTTGATCCTGCTTTTTTTAAGACCGTCAGTAAGCTAAGTGCTGTCGCTCACTATGGCTTTTTATTACTAGTTGTACTGAATTTAGTCGCAGGTTTTCATGCTCTAGGCACGCTAATGGCTGTGGGGTTAATGATTCTTCCAGCCGCTGTCGCCCGTTTTTGGACTGCAAAGCTAGGAGGAATGCTGCTAATTGCTTTTGTTACCTCCGTTATAAGCGGCTATCTCGGTCTTTTTCTTTCATTTCACGTCAGCCTCGCAACAAGTCCAGCAATCGTACTTGTTATGGGGTGTATCTACATTGTGTCGTTACTTTTTGGTCGACACGGTGGCTTACTTTTTAAAAACAGTTCTGCGTATTAACGGAAAGGAATACAAAATGTCAAAATCTCCTCTCATGCTTTCATTGATAGCTTTGGGTTTAGGTATGAGCTCGACGGCTATGGCTGAAGAAAAAGTGCCTGTTGTTGCTAGTTTTTCAATTTTGGGGGATTTAGCTTCTCAAGTGGGTGGTGAGCATATTTCATTAACAACGTTAGTGAAAGCAAATGGTGATGCACATGTATATAGCCCAAGCCCTATGGACGCAAAAGCGGTTACTCATGCAAAGTTGTTAGTGGTGAATGGACTAGAATTTGAAGGCTGGATGCCACGATTGGTTGAGTCTTCCAATTTTATCGGTGAAAAAGTGGTTGCGTCTGATGGAATTGATGCAATGAAAGGTGGTTGTAATCATAATAATGACGAACATCAAGCAGATGATAGCGCTCATGAGCATCATGCAAAGCACGATCATGACGATGATCATCACGAACACCATGCTGAACATGATCACCATCATCATGGTGAGTTTGATCCCCATGCGTGGAATAGCATTGCGAATGTGAAAATATATGTGGGGAACATTGAAAAGGGGCTAAGTAAGGTCGATCCTAAAAACACCAGTGATTATGAAGCGAATGCCCTTCATTACATTCAAAAGCTTGATAAGCTTGAACTTCAGTTACATGCTGAAATTACTAAAATTCCTAAATCACAGCGTAACGTTATAACGCCACACGACGCTTTTGGTTACTTTTCTCGAGACTTTGATGTGACTTTCATTGCTCCACAAGGCACAAGTACTGAATCGGAAGCCAGTGCAGCTGATGTTGCTGCAATCATTACGCAAATACGCGAAGATAATGTAACTGCGGTGTTTATGGAAAATATTGCCGATAACCGAATGATTGAGCAAATTAGCCGAGAAACTGGAGCTAAAATTGGTGGTAAACTATTTTCTGACGCGTTATCCAGCTCTGAAGGACCAGCATCTACCTATATTGAAATGATGCAATATAATGTGGATACAATTGTGAAAGCACTATCGCACTGATGCTCATGTTTAACGTTAATTGACATTCAATTCGATGAGTATTTAATTACTAGTGACTGTTATAAAAGCCCAATATCTATTTGCTAATAATAAGTAATTGATTTTGGGCTTTTATTTAGCTGTTACATAATATGGAAGTGATAACTTAGAATACGGGCGACATACCTACAGGCTGAGAGCTAAGTAATACCGCGCCCATCAAGATTAACGCAACGCCACCCGCTAGTTGAACAGTTGTTCCTGCCAAATGAAGTGAAGTCTCTGCATTCTTATTGTCTTTGGAATCACGGTCTGTTTGTTGTTTATTTCCATTAAGATAACGCTTAACTAACTGTCTTCCTGTTATCGTCATGATTGCGATAATAGACGTTGTTAGCGCCGTGCCAATAGCCATTAAGAATGCACTCACAACACCTAGCCAATACATATCTACCATATTCGCAAACAGCAACACCATAATGGCACCCGTGCAAGGTCGGATGCCTATGCTCAGAATAATCACCAAATACTCTTTGATTGAAGAAGCGCTATTGATGACCTCTGCATCTGCAAAATGTTGATGCCCACAACCACAGTCACTACTGTGAATATGATCGCCGGGGAGAGTATGCGTATTTTGAGCTGAGCGTAACATCACCTTAGGCTTGGCCGTATTTGTTGGTATGTGTTTTATGGCTGTAATGTTATTTGTGTTGAATACGAAGGCAGGTGTTTGCGGCTGTTGTGCATTCTTGAGGGATTGGTTTAACCGAAAAGATTGCCAAAGTGTACGTAAATTACGCCACACAATAACAAGCCCTAATATAACAACAGTATAAAAACTCAGAGTAACGAAGCGGTTAGCCTCACTGTTTACTTCACGCATCGATGAATTAAAGATAACAAGCAAGGTTGAGACAAGTGCAATAGCAACAACGGCCTGTAACAATGCTGATAATACCGTGAGGGTTAAACTGAGCTTAATTTTGGTGGGGTGGGTGGCTAAGTATGTGCTCACAATCAATTTCCCATGGCCAGGCCCTAAAGAATGTAACATGCCATAGATAAAGCTAAGTCCAGCTAGAGATAACCCCGCAGCTATGCTGTCGGCTTGAGCATCGTATAAGAGTTCACTGAGTTGATTATTAATGTCTTTTTGCCATTGCATGCTTGAAATAAGTAGTGAAGGCCAAGCTTGCCAGATGGCATATCCAGTACCAAGAAATAAACCCGTTAAAATGAGTATTCCGTATTTTGAAAAGAAGAAAGGTTGTGCTGTTTGTGTTTTCATCATCAATTTATCCTTTATTCTCTGAGCATGTAATCAAGACCGTTTGCGTGAATAATTGCCCGAGAGCATTATCTGGGTCGGCATCAGCGGGTAAAGACATTGCATAAGACATTTGCTCGGAGGTTGGATTCGGTTCAATTAACTCCAATGAACAGTGTTCAGCAAGATCGGGAGAAAGTTGAATATCTCCTTTTTTTTGCCAGCTCATATCAACGTAATAACTTGGCTCAAAAATCAGTAGTTTTAATGGATTTCCATCGAGTATTTTGGGTTTCGATAGTGGGAGAACAAAATCAAGCGTGAGCTTTGTTCTATTTTGGGTGAGTACCCCCCGTCTGGCTAAAGAATACTTGATGGGCGTTTCACCATCATAAAAGTACGTAAAGTAATGCTCAGCAATCATATTTTGCATTACAGAGGCTGCGACTTTCTGCATCGTTTTTGCTTTGTTTTCGGTCGATAAATCTTCACCATCAAGCATGTAAGCGGATGTCATTGCATCAAAAGTCCAAGACATTTTAAGTCCGGTTATTTGATTTTGGCTGCCCTCTATTTCAGTTTTTAAATCAATCCAAGAATGAGGATGAGCTTGAACTGTGAATGGAAATAGCACGCAGAAGATCAGAGTAAAAAGACGAGACAATATTCCTTTTGAGTAGCGATGTTGTTTGAGAAGGCTGGTTAATTGGTTGATAAAAATATTCAAATTAAGGCTCTTATTGTCATTATCATATGTATTAAACGCGTCTAATAGACCTGACTTAATGTAATTTTAGTTATGTTATAACATCTCAATCTGTGTATCTAGCTTTGTTTTTTGGAGCCTTAAATTTCATTTATCCGGCTATGCCCAAGTTACTTCAAGGTGCTCTGAATCCGGCACCTTGAGGGTTACTTGGGTGTACACTTTAAAAGTCTAATGAGCTTGGGATTGAACGATGAAGACGGTAAACAGCGTATTTAAGGGCAAAGTGCGGTGGGAGGTACTGGGCTTGCTAAGCGTTTTGTTGAATGGGGTGGCTTATGCTGATGAAACACCCGCTCGTTGCGATATATATATAAAAGGCAGTGAACAGCCAGCTATTTCGTTTCCTTGTACATTTTCTCAACGGCGAGGACATGTAACGATAACGCGATCTGATGAGGTCACTTATAGCTTTACACCTATAGGGGATACCCCTGGTAACTATGAAGATCAAAAGGGGAATGCCGTTTATAGGCAAAGAGGGCTGGGGGTCGATGGTGTGATCTTTAAATTGAAAAATGAGTCTGTTTACATTTATTGGGATGCAACAAGCTTAGAGCAAAAAACGAGCGAAAAAAAAGAGCCATAATGATATTCTCATTGTAATTTAATCGTAAATTCTTTCATCTGTTCTATTTTTATATCAGTGGCTTAAGTTAATCTGTAGGGATAATGTTATATGTCGATTAAGTATCAAGGTATAAACCATCGAGCTATAAACAGAAAAAATAATTAAAACAAAAATCAAAGGGACAGCATGTCTGACATACCAAAAAAAATACTGATCCTTTTTGCGCACCCGTCGCAATCGCGTTCAGAAGTTAATTCACCATTGTTTGAAGCATCCAAAACTATTGATAATGTAACAACGGTAGATCTTTACAGTGAGTACCCAACGTTTCGCATAAACATCGATATAGAACAACAACGTTTACGTGATCACGATATTATTGTTTTTATGTTTCCACTTTACTGGTATTCAACACCAGCAATTTTAAAAGAGTGGCAAGATCTGGTTTTGGAATATGGCTTTGCTTATGGTCTAAATGGTACCGAATTGCATGGTAAAAGCTTGTTATGTTCACTCACTGCTGGTGGGTCTGAAAAAGCCTATCATTCAGAAGGGTATAACCATTTTACTATTCGAGAGTTACTTCAGCCTATAGAGCAAACTGCCGATTTAACGGGTATGCAGTTTCTTGCCCCGTTTGCTTTGTTTGGAGCGCGTACTGCCGTTGAAGAAAAGCGTATTAATGCACATATAGATGATTGGAAAAAAGTACTCATTGCTTTGCGAGATAATAAGATGGATTTGGTGCTCGCGAGTGAGCTATCAAAGCTAAATCATGATCTTCCACGACTTATTAGGGATTAATCATGACGGGGTATTTTCTTCAAGCATTTATCTATTTATTTGCAGCTGTTATTGCCGTGCCTATCGCCAAAAAACTTGGATTAGGCTCGGTATTAGGGTATTTAATCGCAGGTGTAGTGATAGGGCCTGTTATTGGTTTAGTCGGTAGCGAAACAACCACCATTCAACACTTTGCTGAATTTGGTGTCGTAATGATGTTATTTCTAGTGGGGTTAGAGCTAGAGCCGAGAATGCTCTGGGATATGCGCCACCGTCTTATTGGTTTAGGTGGTCTGCAAGTTGGTCTGAGCACCTTTATTGTGATGGCAATAGCTATGGCAATGGGAATTGGTTGGACAGTTGCCTTAACAATTGGTTTGGTTTTTTCACTGTCTTCAACAGCTATTGTATTGCAGACTTTTAATGAAAAAGGGTTAGGAAAAACGGAAGGTGGGCGTACTGCATTTTCTGTTCTTCTGTTTCAAGATATAGCTGTTATCCCTATGTTGGCTTTAATTCCATTGTTGGCGTTACCGGAATTAGTAGAAAAAGCGCAAAATCTAGTGCAAACAGCATCTGAACACAGCGAAGAACTTAGCCTTGTGGCAGGGCTTCCGGGTTGGGCATATGCCATTGTCGTTATTACTGCCATTGTCATCGTTGTTGTTGGCGGTCACTTCTTAAGTCGTCCACTATTTCGTTTTGTTGCCAGTTCAGGTTTACGAGAAATATTTACAGCAACAGCACTCATGTTGGTGATTGGTATTGCTGCCTTAATGAGTTTGGTTGGGCTATCGCCTGCATTAGGTACATTCTTAGCAGGTGTCGTATTGGCTAACAGCGAATTCAGACATGAGCTTGAATCTAACCTCGAACCGTTTAAGGGGCTGTTACTGGGGCTATTTTTTATAACGGTAGGTGCAGGCATTGATTTTAGCGTGTTATTTGGTGACTTCAGTACGGTAATTGGTTTAACGCTGGGTGTTATGCTAATTAAAGCGACAGTGTTACTTGTGCTGTCCTTTATCTTTAAAGTGAAAGGCAGTGATCGTTGGCTTTTTGCCCTTAGTTTGGCACAAGCGGGTGAGTTTGGTTTTGTATTACTGAGCTATACCGTGCAAAACCATGTACTTCCAACTGATATTGCACAAACGTTATCGTTAGTTGTTGCTCTATCTATGTTTTTAACACCGGGCTTATTCATTCTGTTCGACAAGGTAATTCTGCCGCGCTTCCAGAAAACAGAAAACGAACGAGAAGCCGATGAAATTGATGAGCAAGGTACAGTCATCATCGCAGGTATTGGTCGTTTTGGTCAGATTGTTAACCGCTTGCTGGTGGCGAATGGGGTTAAAACAGTCGTGCTCGATCATGAGGTTGGGCAGATTGAAAACATGCGCAGCATTGGCATTAAAAGTTTCTTTGGTGATGCGACACGTCCTGATTTACTGCATACGTCGGGAATAGAAGAAGCCAAAGTCATGATTGTGGCTATCGATGATAAAGAGCGTGCGGTTGAATTGGTGAAATATGTGAGAAAAGCCTACCCCCATATTCGCATATTGGCGCGTGCCTACGACCGAGGCCATCATTATGCGTTACGCTGTGCAGGGGCTGATTATATGATTAGCGAAACATACCGCTCTGCATTGGCTTTAGGTACTCAAGCATTGAAGGACGTTGGTTTTCATCCATTCCGTGCTGAGCAGCTTAAAGCCGCATTTGTCGAAACAGAAGCGCAAAGCAAAGAAGTACTCTATCAAACATGGAAAGAAAGCACGGAAGAGAATAAATTTAGTGCCTCTTATCGTGAACTCTTTATGCAGCTAGAAGAAGCTCTAGGGGAAGCGATGAAGGGTGAGCGTAGCGATAAACATGCTAAGAGTGAACGAGGTTGGACACCACCACCTAAAGGGTACTCTGACGTTGTCGAGAAGCTACAAGCAGAAAAGGGCAGTGAAGATTAGAAACAATTATCTTCTGTTTAGTGACTGCACTTAACTATCACAAGTGGTGAGCTAAGGCTGTGGATATAGCGCTTAACTCACCACTTTTATTTAACTCACCACTTTTATTTTATTGCTCAAGTACTTTTTACTGTTTATTTTTCTATTTTATCATTGGCAGTTATGGCTAGTTTCTTTTCTTTGAGCTATGTGGCTTATTCGTTGCTTGCCCTTGCTCGACTAACGTTGCCTTCACTTAATTGTTTAAGCACCTGATTTTTAGGACCATCAGCAATAATATGCCCTTGTTCCATCACAATTAAACGGTCAACAATGTCTAACATACTGGTTTTATGGGTGATAAGAATAAGCGTTTCATCTTTAGATAAGCTTTTTAACTGATGCTTAATGTACATCTCTGAACGGTTATCCATGCTACTTGTTGGTTCATCCATTAACAGGACGGGAGGCTTTCCAACCAGAGCACGTGCAATCGCAATTGCTTGACGTTGCCCGCCTGAAAGAGATGCGCCACCTTCACCGACTTGTTTCTCTAAACCTGCTGCATCTTGCTGTGTAAAGTTTGTTACCCCTGCTCGTTCTGCGGCAAGCAGAATGTCTTGATCCGTTGTTAACGGGCGACCCAATATAATGTTGTCGCGAATAGAACCAAAGAACAAGGTTATGTCTTGAGGCACACAGCCGATATTTCGACGCACGTCAATATGATGAAGCTGGTTGATGTCGGTATCATCAATTTGAACCGATCCTTCGATAGGCTGATATAACCCCATAATCAAGCGTTCAATTGTGGTTTTCCCAGAACCAATACGCCCAATGATGGCGATCTTTTCACCCGGATTAATCGTAAAGCTCACATCCTTAAGTGCTGTGCTGGTTGCATTGGGGTAAGTAAAGCTGACTTTATCAAAAACAATTTTACCTTTGATTACAGGGCGGTGAATATAGCGCTTACCGTCTTCTTGCTCTGTCGGCATCTGCATGAGCTGTTCGATGATTGTCATCGCTGATTTTGCTTGATTATAGCGAGTTGATAGCAATGAAAGTTGCACCATAGGGCCAACCGCTCGTCCGCTTAGCATGGTGGCGGCAATGAGCCCGCCCATGGTTAACTGACCATCAGCAATCAGATATACGCCAAATACGATCATGGCAACGGACACGAATTGCTGTAAAAACCCAGCCGTATTTTGAACCGAATCAGTAAGACGACGAGATTTGATCCCCCAGTTGGCCATGTGAGCAACTGCTTCTTCCCAACGGTATTGAAATTGATTTTGTGCCCCAAACAGCTTCACGGTTTCCAAGCCACTCAAGCTTTCAATTAAGTTCGCATTTTTTTGCGATGAAAGACGAGAACCTTCTTCAATACTACGACGTAAAGGTCGTTGAATGAGTAAGCTATAAATAGCCAGAATAGTTACCGCAACCAAAGGGACAAGTGCTAGAGGGCCTGCAACAAACCAAATAATAAGAAGAAACATCAATGCAAATGGTAAATCAATCATTGATGAAACGGTGGCAGAGGTAAAAAATTCTCTTATGGATTCAAATTCTTGCATATGACGAGCAAACGCACCTACTGAAGGTGGTTTGGCTTCCATTCGAATGCCCATTACTCGGCTAAATATTTTAGCTGAAATTAACAGGTCTGATTTTTTTCCGGCTAAGTCAATGAAGTAACTACGCATGACTTTTAGCACTAAATCAAAGCCAAAAATAATGGTGATACCAATAGCCAGTACCCATAAAGAGTCAAACGCAAGATTAGGTACTATTTTATCGTAAACAAGACGAGTAAAAAGAGGGGCAGAAATAGCAAATATATTGATCAAAATGGAAGCGATAAATACATCTCGGTAGATGTTACGAGATTCCCATAATGTACTCCAAAACCAATGGCCATCACGGGTTTTTAATATTTCAGGTGAACGCTCATCATATCGAAAGCGTTTTTTCATCAAAAATAAATGACCAGTGTATTGCTGGTTTAAGTCATCAAGGCTTATCCATTGCTGGCTATCATCTGATTGTGCCAGTACAACTTCTACTTCGCCTTTTTCATTATCTACACTTAGTACAACGCATGCATCGCCACCTTTTAACAGTGCCACGACAGGGAATAATAACGGTGAGATGTCTTTGAGTGCAATTTTACTATCTTTGGCTTGTAAGCCTGCTTTTTCGGCCGCACGAGGTAGAAGAAATGGAGTAAGAAGACCATTAGCAAGGGGAAGATCTGCAACCAAGGCTTCAGGAGAGTTAGCCTGTCCATAATAGCGGCTGACATAGACTAAAGACTGCAGTAGTGGGTCTTTCATACGGCTTTCTCGCTATTTATTTTATCTACCACATAGCCTTGGAAACCTCGCACCATGAGTTCGGCCAGCTTTTCTTGCTGGCTGATTGTTTCAACACGAGTGGCGATGGTGGTGATTAATAGATTATTCGCTGTGCGGGTAATTGATGCGAGTACATCAGCTTTAACTTGATGTTCAATTTGATGAGTGTAGGCAAAATCTAGTTTTACATAAGCCGGACGGAACTTATTAAGGTAGCCGATCGAACTGAAATTATGTCCAAAATTATCGATACCAAAGGCGAAGTTATTTTGATGGATAATTTCACACAATAACCCTGTATTGTCGCTATGTTTGATAAAACAAATTTCAGGAAGCTCAAATATAATACGTTCTTTCAGTTGTGGGTTGGATTGCATTTTATTGGCTAACCAGCGAATAAAGCCAGTGTCGTTTACACTGCTTTTTGTAATGTTAACGGCAATGTTACCGACATTTTTATCGCTATTTAGCACATTGAATAGCTCATCGATGATGTGCATATCCATATGTGTTCCCGCATTTAATTGTTCTATTGCACCTAAGAACTGTGCTGCCGAGTAATGTTGGCTGCCTTTCTTAATGTAAGCAAATGCTTCTTGATGGAGGGTGTTTTGGTGATGATCAATTGCTTTTTGGAAATTGAATTTAAACAACTTATTAGCAATAGCTTCGTCTACTAATGCTTTCCATTGTTGCTTACCCATAGTGGTTTGTTTGCCTGTGTCGCTTTGTTCTTTTACATCAAATAATGCAAGGGGCTCTTGGGGTTGTTGCCTTGCTTGCATTAGAGCATTGTCAGCCTGAGCCAGTAGCGTTGTAATATTGTCATCATGGTTGCGCATAACTAAACCGACAGTCGCTTGAACTGGAGCGAGATCGAGAGGATCGCTTTGCAGTTCAGATGTCATGTGCAGTAATGAGCGGCCAATTATTTTTAGTTCAGCAGCTGTAATATTTGGCGCGAGTAACATGAATTCGCACTGGTTAAGGCGCGCAATAGTGTAATCATCGTTGATGAGCTCTTTCATTCGAACAGACAGTGTTTGTACTAGGTAATCACCAGCCTCATAGCCATCTTGTAGATAGGCATCTGTAATTAAATCCACTTTTAATAATGCAATACCGCCTTCTGATGGCGATGATAACCAAGAATTAAGTTGAGTCATTAAGTAGCTACGGTTTGCTAGCCCCGATACCGGATCTTGATAAGCCCTAATGCGTAAATTATCAGCTTCTTGTGCTTGTTGATCAAAATGGATTTTAAGCTGTGCGCTCATATGGTTAAACGCAACAACAACATCACTTAACTCGCGAATGTTGGGAATAGATAAAGGATCATCAAATTGATTATTTGACATTTGACGAGCACGAAGTTGAATCGCCTTTAGTGGCTTGAGCACTTTTGACAAAATAAACGCGAGGAATATTAAGCCTAATAAGAACGTGGATGTAAAACCGATCAGGAGTTGTAAGCTGGCTTGCCAAAGTTGCTGGTAAGCATAGATCGAGCTGCTGGTTACAGTGAGGCTTGCCAATTGCATCCAACCGCTAGTGAGTGTAGTGGAACGCGTGATCGGTTCAATGATGATTATGCTTTGAAACCAGTCGGGCACACCTGTTACCTGAGTAGGGTAGCTGCGCACAATTTCACCGCTGTCATTCAACATACTTAAGTGCACTTTGCTGTAAAAGCTGCTGTCAAAGGTGGCGTTGATAACAGATTCTGCAGATATTGTGTCATTGACTTCCAAATAGGGGGCCAGCGCCATACCAACAGCACTGATCGCGTTATCTATTTCTGTTGATTGTTGCTCACGTAAAAAGTCACGTGTTGTGTTGAATTGAATCACAAACACGGAGGTGATAAGCGCAAAAAATACAACCAGCATCCATATCAAGAGTTGTCTATAAAGTGTCATTGTGGTCACTCATCAAAGTTAATTTTAGGTCTATTCAGTTTTATACGATCTGAACGTTGGCGTAGGTCATTCCACAAACTTAACCTGGAAGCTTTACCTGCTAACTGTCCTTGTCCTTTCTGTTTCATCAACCAGAGTTTGCTAGCATTAAAGCTGTATATAGGCAGTAAATCTGGTCGTTTTGTTGCTGGCTTAATGTCACCATTAAGGTTATCAAGCAGCAATGGTACAGATGACGGGGTAGGGTAATAGGCTACCACCATATGAAACTGATTAAGTTCTAGGGCCTTTACATATACTAATCGTAACTTGTTATCGGCAACGCCCAATTCACGCAACGAGAAGTATTTTGCAATACTGAAATCTTCACAATCACCAGCCCCCACACCTAGAAACTCAAGAGGGGTCGCCCAGAAGTCTTCTTTTCCCCATAACTTGATATCATCAATAAAAATCAGCTGGTTAAAGAAATTATTTACCTCTTTTAGCTTGGTATCAATATCTTGTGAAGCATTATCATTAACAATATTCCGCCATGCCGTCACTCGCTTTCCAGCGCGTTCGCCATAAAATTGCATGATGGTATTGATCTGTTTCGACTCTTTATCCGTCAGTGCAATAGCACTTGCTGATAATAATAGAGCGAGAACCCAGAAAGCCACTCTCTTCATTCTATTTGATCAATTATCAGTGAATGCATTAATTATCTCTTAACGTAAAAATAGTCCACTCTTCAACAAGGCTACCTTTTGAACCGATAACACGCGCAACAACACGGCGGCTTAGTGTGTTTGTAGCTTCACTTGATTCTGCTGCAATTGGTTCAGCGTCGCCAAAGCCAATTGTTTTTATTCGTTGAGGAGCAACACCTTCGGCAATGAGCTGCTCTCGTACTTTTGTTGCTCGTCGTTTTGATAGGCCAATATTGTATTCTGAGTTACCAACAGGGCTCGCATAACCTTTTAATTCAATATACGCTTCTGGGTAGACATCTAAAAAATCAGCCATGCGCTGAATTTCGGACAAAAAGGCTTCAGGTATTGCCGTTGAATCATTGGCAAAAAGAACCCGTACATCATTCTCTTCTTCACGGTTTATGCTGGTTGGGCAGCCATCGTTATCAACGATAGCTGAGTGTGGAGTGTCTGCACATTTATCACGGGCGTTAATCACACCATCTTTATCGAAGTCTCGCTGGTCTTGTGATTGTTCGGCAATAGGCGGCTCTTCCACTGTGACAGAACAGCCAAATAAGGTGAGTGCTAATAAACCGGTTACAGTTCGTTTCATTGTTATTATTCCCTTATTTATTTAACTGTCTTAACCCAGCTTTCTGGTACATCAACACGCATTTCATCGAGCAGTAAACCTGTCGCATTTAATACACGATACTTGGCTAAAATACCGCTGTAGTGGGCATTCAAGTAGGCTTTTCGTGATTCAAATAGCTCATTTTCTGTGTTCAAAACGTCGAGTAATGTTCGTTTACCAATCCTAAATTGTTTTTCATACGCGATGACTGTTCGAGCAGAAGCATCAACATGCTCTTGCAAAAATTTAGTTTGATCAGATGCTAGTTCCATGGCACTCCAGGCTAAACGCGTGCCTTCATCTAGCATGCGGTGGGCGCGATCACGAACATCTTTAGATTTATTGATTTGGTATGCCGCACGACGACTTTTTGCAGCATCAGAGCCACCGTTATAGAGGTTATAACGCATTTTTAGCATTGCTTTGAACTCATCGGTATCACCACGTGAGCCATCGAGTTCTTCTCCCCATTCTTGAGAAGCTTCAATACTGAATGATGGATAAAATGTGCCTTTAGCCTGTTCATATTGTTGCTGAGCAGCTTCGATGTCATTAGACGCCACATAAATAACAGGGTTGTTTTTTCGTGCTTTTTCCATGGCGTCATCAAGCGAGATCGCCACGTAATTGATGTCGACTTCTGGTTTTTCCAACGCTTCTGGGTATGCGCCAATTGTACGAATAAAAGCTGTGTTTTTGTCGTTTAGGTTACTTTTTGCTGATAATAAATTGGTGTTTGAGCGAGCTAGACGACCTGCTACTTGAGCAAGATCAGCAGTAGAACCAATACCTGAATCGGCACGTTTTTTAATATCTGAATACATGCGTTGGTGAACCGCAAAGTTGGCTTCAGACAGAGCTAATATTTCTTGAGCGCGTAATACATCGAGGTAGCTTTCAGTGGCTGTTAATGCCATATCTTGTGCGTCAGACAATAATTGGTAACGTTGAGCTTCTGTTTCTGCTTTATTACGCTGAATATCGTTATACGTTATTGAGCCATCCCACAGTAATTGTCTGATTGATATTTTTGCATTTCGAGGGTCAAATTCCCCTTTAGTTCCTAATTTATTGTCGTAATCTTCATAACCAATACCAGCCTCTAGATCGACAGAAGGTAGGTAGTCACCCGTTGATGCATCAATGAGCTCGTTACGACTCATAAATTCATTATAAGTACTTCGGATTTCAGGGTTTGAACTTAATGTTTGGGCAATAGCTTGCTCTAATGATTGAGCCATCACAGGCATAGCCATAGATTGTAGGCTAATAAGTAGAGCTATTTTTTTAATGCGTTGTTTTATTATCATTATAATTACTCTCTTAACGCTGTTTGACGCGCTTTGAGCACTGGTTTAAGCAAATAATCTAAAACAGAACGCTTGCCTGTAATGATATCTGCCGATGCGGTCATGCCTGGGATGATAGGTAAGGGCTCACCATCTGGCCCTTTAAGGGTGTTATCTTCAGTCCTTATCCGTACTTGGTAATAACTATTTCCTTCTTCATCCTGAATTGTGTCTGCACTGATTGTTTCTAAGTAACCAGATAAACCACCGTAAACTGTAAAATCATAAGCACTAAATTTGAGCATTACAGGTAAATCTGGACGTAAAAATCCAATATCTTGAGGCGCGATTTTAGCCTCAATCAGTAAATTATCTTCTGATGGCACAATCTCAACTAAGTCCATTCCTGGTTGAATGACACCACCTACAGTATTGACATAAATCTTTTGGATTGTGCCTGTTACAGGCGATAAAACGACAGTTCGATTGACGCGATCTTCAAGGCCCACCTGTGATTCTAATAAACTATCGAGTTGGTCACTGGTTTCATTCAATTCAGCTTGTGCTTCAGAGCGAAAATTAGATGCAATATTAATATATTTGAAGATGACTTCTTGAATTGTTGCCTGTGTAACCGGTATCTGTAGCTCTGCAGATGTCAATTCACGCTTAGTATCGTTTAGTTGTCGTTGCAGCTTAAGTAATTCAATCTTGGGTACAACGCCTTCATCAGCTAGAGGCTTTGTGATGTTATATTCTTTACTGGCGATGTTGTAGCTGCGTCGAAGGTTATTCATACGTGATTTAGTTTCGATTAATTCACGCTCTTTTTGACTAATCTGTTGTGCCATTCCTGATAACTGGTTTTGAATATTTGAAATTTTATCGTTGTATTCATTTTTTTGACGTTGAACCAGTCTCTTATGTTTATCTTCAAAATTGGCATCAAATTTAAGAATATTATCTTTTACATCAACACTTTTTCGCCAGTTACTATTTGCATTCTTCTTGTTAACAGTGACGCTGTTTAATAAAGCATTTAGGCGTATAGAGTCAGCTTGAGAGCCTGCCAAGTTTTGCGTTCGCTCCCGAAAATCAGAACGGAATAGAGTATCATCAATCAATAGCAGCTTTTGATTTTGTTCTACATGTTGCCCTTCTTTTATCAATACCTCTTTGACGATGCCGCCTTCTAGATTCTGCACAATTTGCAGCTGCGATGATGGAATTACCTTACCCGTACCCACTGTTACTTTATCCAGTTTGGCGACAGATGCCCATGCAATTGCAACGATAAAAAACAACACCATTACCCAAAGCATTATTCGCGCACTATGTGGTGTATTTAGCAATAAAGCCGCAGATTTATCATCAACGAAGTCTAATTGAGTAGTTGAAAGTGCTCGGTTTTTCTTCGCCATAAAATTACCAATGCAGTAGCCTAAAAATTTATACAGCAAACATCTACTTACATTCTAGTCTTAAAAAAATATATTCTTTATAAAACAGAGAGTAAAAGTTTCATATCTTGCTATTTCTTCTTATGTCATTAAATGCATCTTGCTCCACAGGTGCTTAAGGTGCATTTTTCTATACAAAACATAGATGAGGGATCTACTCATTATGCTATTCACTACTTATAAAATACACTGTTATGTGCAATTGGTTTAATTTGTCTTCTGTCAGTATGTTTGTAACAGATTATTCCAGATGATAAACTGCCAATATATTGACGTAAAGTGTTATTTTTTGCTAAAAGTATGAATGCTTTATCACAAAATGACGTCAAAAAAGTGATAGAAGCACAGTTTAACGATTAACGTAGCATTATTGGAAAGTATGCTTTTTAGAGATTACTTCCAAATGCTAGAAGAAATACATGATTTTATCTATTCAGATGAAGTTAGGTATTTGATAAAAAAATAATAATAAAGATAAAATCATATGTGCGTATGTACATATCCAAGTGCTAACAGAGTGGTCTTTTTATGGATACGAACGATACAAAGAATATGGTTGATATGCAGGCTTCAAAGGATGTCGCTTTTATCATTAAAGCAGGGAACAAGGTTGTTCCTATAAAAGCTGATTATCAGATGCAATCAGATGATGTAGTCGTTGCAAATGCGGGTGCTAAATTTGTTGTGATGCAAAATGGCACTCCTACTATTGTGAATGAATCTTGCCCAGCTTGTATCATGATGTCCGTAGACGGTCTAAAAATCTCAGAGCTTAGTGATAGTGTATCGTTTAGCGCAGAAGGTGCGAGTAATTCTAGCTTTTCATCGAATGATGTATCCGCGATTCAAAATGCAATTTTATCTGGCGATGACCCGACAGAAACGCTAGAAGCCGCAGCAGCAGGTAATGAAGCACAAGGCTCATCAAATAGCCGTTTTGTTGTTATTGATTACGATAACAATGAAATGCTTGCACAAGCGGGTTTTGATACTGCCAGTGAGCAGCAAGAAACGATAAATGAAGATGAAAGCTTGGCTGTTCTGACTGCTGAAGGAGGCGATACTGCGTCTATTTCTTTGGTGGAAGGTGATCTAAGTGCAGGAACATATCCGGTAGAAACCACTCAATCTGTAACCATTGAAGCAGGAACACAACCACTCGACCCTGGCTCTTTTACGTTTGACTCTCTCATTCTTGATAGCTTACTTAGTGAGTTAAATAGCGAAATTACATCAGGTGGCGAGCCTGTTGAATTTGTCTTTGATTCAGCAACGAATTCTATTATTGGTACGAAAAATGGTGAACTGGTACTGACTATTGATTTAGATACCAGTACTAGTGGTCGAGATGTCACCGTTGATATCACGACGACACTACACCAACCTATCGATCATACGGATGGCGCGAATAACAGCGGCTTAGTGACTAACGTTGATGATAAAATCAATATTAATGTGTCTATTCAGGGCACAGATACCAGCAACAATGCTCTCGATAATCCGGTTAAAATTGATATCGGTATTGCTGATGGCGCTGATCCGTCTTTTAGTTCGGATACTGGCGTTACGATTAATGAATCTTCACAACAAGGTGATGTGATTTCAGGTCAGATTCCATTGGATGTGGGCTCTGATGCGATTGATAACGTTGTCTTCCAAGCTAGCCAGCCTGGATTAACAGGGATCACCAGTAACGGCGAAGCGACAACATACACTGTTTCAGGTAACACGATTACTGTTGTTGATAGTGCCAATATTCCTGTTATGACGGTGACCATTGCCACTGATGGTTCATATGAAGTCACGGTTACAGGTCCAATTGACCAAGGTGACAGCGAATCCACCAATATTGATTTGAACGTTACTGCCACCGATAAAGATGGCGATACCACAGATGGTTCGATGGACATCACCATCACTGACGGCACCAATGCAGTGGGTGGCGACCAAGGTGCGCTAACACTGAACGAAGGCGATTTAGACACGGTGGGTGATGGTGTTAATCTGGGTGATACAGATACCACATACCCAGCATCGCAATCAGGTTCGTTTGTTATCAAGGCGGGTGAAGATAGGCTTGTTCCGGGTTCAGTAAAAATCGACCCAGCATTACAAAGTGATTTGATCACTGAACTGCAAAATGAATTGACCTCAGG
>PJEL010000819.1_pt1 | contig 34874 bp, 43 predicted proteins | sample 1853271 | NCBI WGS metagenome assembly PJEL01 (sample SAMN08108733, study PRJNA415343) | Invertebrate metagenome, whole genome shotgun sequencing project. | host: Globobulimina | place: Sweden: Gullmar Fjord | collected 2015-08
GGATTTTCAGCTTCTGCAGTTAAGATAATTTATGAATTAAATCCTGGAGAAGATGGCTCAGCAATATGGCCTATTAGTAATATCTTTGAAGAACCAATTGGTCTTGAATTTTATGCAACAGGACCTGGATCAGAATTTTTAATATTTGAAAAAGAGGCCACTATACAACCAAAGCAAAGAGTTGAGTTTGTTATTGATATAGCAATTCCTGATGATCATCCAAACAATATTGAATATCATCCAGAACTATATGCACTAAAAAGAAGTGAAGGCCTTGCAGAAGGTGAATCTGGAATGATAGTAAATTCTCAAGTTAGAGTTAATCCAATTATCAAAATAGGACCTAATCCAATTTACACAGCACCAGTAGTTGAAGAAGTAATTGAAGAACCAGTAATAGTTGAAGAACCAATTATTGAGGAGCCTATTGTTGAGGAAACAGTAGAAGAAAAACAAGCTTGGGAAGAATTTGATAAAATCAATAAACCAGTAGTGATTGAAGATCCAGTACCTGAATTACAAGTTGATGATACTTTTGAAGAAACATTTGAAGAAGAAGCTGTCCCTGATTATATTCCAGAGCCAGAATATGAATTAAAACCAAAAGATATTGTTACTCCTAAATCAGAAAATATTGTAGAAGAAAAAGCAGAATGTGATTTCTTTGCTATGATATTATCCTGGTTTGGCATTGGCAAGTGCTAAAAAATAAATACGATTCTTATTAAGAAATCCTGTGGTTAAGAAATTAACAAAATTTCAAGAGGGTCAAATCAATATCCTAGAAAGATTGGCTGCCTCTTGTGAGGGGGAAACTGCTATTGATGAGATCCAAAATATGGTTAAGGAATTACGAAAAATCACAAAGGAGGTAAAAGATGACATTAGTCTTTAACAAAAAAGCCTGGCATTATAGATTAATCCTTTACACGTTTGGGGAAAATTTCTTTTTAGATACTAGTGAAATTGATTTCAAAGCTATGGAATCAAACTATAATCCTCAGACAAAGCAGGAAGATTTTAAAATCATTTACAAGACAAAACCAAAAACAGTTAATCTTTGTCCATATTGTAGGGCAGTAGTTGGATCAGCTCTTACAATTCCATTTTTGTATATTTGGCGATTATTCCCACACAAACCAAAAGGGCCAGAAACTAGGGCCAGTATGTTAAAACGTGCAAATAGAAATTCTTGGGGAGCTAGAATTTTTGGAGCTAGTGTTAATCTTATATTGGCAGCATGGCGATTAACTGGAGAAGTTGATACCTTTGATATTGCAGTGGCCACAATACAAACAACAGTTGCAGTAATGTTACTTACTGGCCATTGGTGGCTTCCTGGTTTGTTTAGATGGATAATTGAGCATACTCCAAAAAGAAAGATAAAGGCTAAAGCTGAAAAAATTAAAGAGCCCCGAAGACCATCTGAGTTTGCAAAAAAATTACATAAAAAGCATGATATTATTTGTCCACCAATTTTCTTTGTTGATCCATTAGACCAGGAGAATATGAAATAATGGAACGTAACTGGCTTATCTGTTCAATGCTTGGCTGGTTTTGTGCAAAGGAAAAAAATATCACCAGTAAAGACTTGCAGATAAAAATTGATCAATACCTGTTTGATTCTAAATTCCCACCTTTAGGAACAGAGCCTGGCGATTTGGCTCTATTAGATGAAATGATTGGAGAGCTAACAATGGCTGGAATTGGTAGGGGTTTTAACAGAGATGATAGGAGGAGGAAAAAATGATTCGTTTTGCTTGGGAAAAAAAAGTTTGGTTATTTGTTGGAGTAATGGAAATTTATTTGATAAGCTCTTTGGTTTTGAGTTTAGTTGAAAAGAACTAGAGAGATTCATCCCATATGGGAGGAATGGAATACTATTCCTGAAGTAATGAAAAAGGATTTGTTTATGAAAAAATCTCTTGTTGGGAAATGGCATTATCATTATGAAAATAAAAATGGAATAGTTGGCCTGATTAAAATCCAGGTGCCACAATTTAGAATGAGTTTTCCACCAAAAAAAATTTCAATAAAACGAGGGATTCCTACTCAGTATATGTGGGAGGCCTGTGGGATCTTGGAATTTCAGAGATACAGGACCAAGAAACAAGCTGAGGTCGCAATCTACAAAGCACTCAAAGAAAAACCAAAAGTGTAACTCCTAAAAATTACACCCTCCAGGCTTTTAGCAAACATTTCTTTTTATAAATAAGCTAGTCACTAATTTTTTTAAAGTTATGAAAATGTCATATGATCACATGATCATTCTATGAAAATAAGATTAGTTTAAGTAGAAGCATTAATTTTAATTAATCAATGACATATAACAAAACAAAAGCTCTATCGTTTGTTTTTGCAGTTGCAGCCTTAATGATGGTTTCACCATTAACAGCTCAACTAGCTCATGCAGACGGTTCAGCAAGTGCTGATCCAAGTTGTCCTGTTACAATTCCAGGTACTATCAACATGGGTTCTTTTGCTGCCGGCTCTGATGGTACTGAGGTATTATCAACAATGGCAACTCCAGGAACTGTTGATGGAACACTAGAACTTTCAGCAGCAGATTGGATTGGTGTAGGTACACAAGCAAGAGGAACAATAACTCTAGTTGGTGTTGTAGCAACAGATACAGTTGTAGTCAATAGTTTGACATACACAGCAGTAGCAGGAGTAAAATCTGGTAATACAGAATTCTCTATTGATACAAGTATGACAGCAGCAGCAACAGATCTTGCAGCTTCAATCAATGCTAGAGATACTGCAGCTATGGATGCAACAGGCCAACTAAACGCAGTATTGTTAAGAACTGATGCAAGAGGTACAGCAGGAAATGCTTTCACATTGACAGAAGGAGTAGCAAATGCAGGAACAACTGTATTTCCAACTGGTGGAACATTAGGTGGTGCAGAAGCAGCAGGTGTTGTCCATATGCAATCAGAAGCAACAAAGTTTGTGATCACAACTGATGGCTCAACCAATGCAGGAATTACTTATGCAAACAAAAATCCTATTGGTGCAGCAGCAGTCAATACACTACTTACAGCAAATGTAGATACTGATCAAGATGTGAACTTGTATATGCAAATCTCAGGTGATGGTACACTTGAAAATTTGCCATATGATGGAGCATTAACACAAGTCCTAACATTTACTGTAACGTGCAACGCATAGAACTTTGCACTCCATTTTTTCTTTTTTATTAATTCCGTTACTCATAGCAAGTGCTAATCTAATTGAAGATGATGAAGTAGTTTTCCAGGATGATGAGATAGTTTTAGATAATGATTCAACTTTGGATTTATCCTCAGATCTCGAAACTGTAACTGAAACTACTGAAACAATTGGTGGTCAAGAAGTAGATTTGAATAAAGAAGTTACAATTGTTTCTTCTCAAGCTGGTGGAGAAGTGATCTTGAGAAATACAGAATTAACTACTGTAAGGGCAGAAATACCTGATGGCACTAAAGTTTCAGGTCCTACTGCATGGAATGGCGAAATAACACCACCAAAACAAGTATCAACATCTGGCTCAGTAACAGGAAATTTTCTTACCCCAACATCTTCAATTTTAGTTGGATCGCCTGATGTTATTCTAGTATTTGATGAATCTGTAACTATTCTATTATCTGGAGTAACAGGCCAAACAGCTTACAAAACACCAGGAAGCAATAATTGGATTTTAATCTCAGGATGTACTGGAACTTATGAAGCCCCTAATGATCCTCCAGCCAATGGTGAATGTTCAATTTCTAATGGTGCAGATACAAAAATTATAACTTTCCATTTCACTGAATTTACTGGCCTATCTACTCCACCAGCTACTGAAACAAGTACAACGTCTTCAAGTTCTGGAGGTCATGGAAATACTGGAGTCGGAAGTCCTAGGGTATTTGGCCCCTCAAGTTCTGGATCTTCTGGAGGGAGTGGTGGATATTATGGACCAATTGAAAGACAGCAATCAGTTTTCCCAACCTGGTTTGATGATGTAACTGATTGGTATAGGGAGGGGAAAATCTCAGCAACAGAATTTCTAAATGCTTACCAGTGGATAATTGAAAATGTCCTAAAATAGTGTTATTTTTTGAACAAACAGGCTCTTATATACTTGATACTACATAAGATAAAGTATGAAAACAATAGATTGGTTTGAGCAAATAGAGATAGAAGTCGAAAATTTATCCCAAGCCCAATTAAATTTTAATCAAAGAGGGTCAAAAAAATATTGACTGATTATTCTCAATGTTACAAATGTGGCGCAAACTTTAGCCTGGAGCAAGATCTAATTCCTTTATTTTGTGTATCTTGTGGGGCCAAATTGGAGATCCCAGCATGACAGAAGAAGAATCTATTGAAGAATTACAATACAAACACAAACTAGCAGCAAAAAAATTCCTAAAAAATTAAAAAAATTTTAAACCTTGTATTTTCCTGACAAGGCCTCATTAATTACTCGACTATAACTTACAGTCGAGTTTAGCTTCTCAATTAACTTTGCTTGTTTTTTTCTGATCCTGGAATCGAGTTCAGTCGATATCATGATCGTGACTCTTTTTGCCATATTATCTTATTTTATTACCACTATATTAAATTAATTATTATTAATGTAAAATAACACTTTATTATATTACCATTAGGCTCAATTCTTATGAATTTTTTGGATATAGTTAAATCAGATTTTCATCTGCAATATCCATGAATCGAAAAATACTAGGTGGAATTGTAGCAGCAGCTTCTGTTGTTATAGTTGTGGTCATCATTGTGGTTAGTGGGATTTCACAATAAAATTAATAAGAAAATAGTTTTGTTTATTTCATAACTTCTTGCTTTATCATTAGTGTCTAAGCTAGAAGCCATGCCTGACGATAAAAGTATCAATCAGAAAGAGGGCATTTCAATCGTTAAAGTAAGAGATGTTGAATACAAACTGGACATTGATGATAGTATTTTTAGAAATGGTCCTCAAAAATTTGCACAAATGCCAGGATGGGCAAAGAATGGAAACATAAGACCACCAAACAAAAGAGGCCTACCAAGTTCAAACAATACAAAATGGCTCAAGAAATTAGCACCATTCAAAAATTTTCAAATCTTTCCATCTACTGATCCTTATCCATCACAATTAAGGCAATTATTTAGAATTCTAAATGATGAAAATCCTTGGGTAAGTAGAGCTCAAACCATTATCCAGAAATTAGTTGTTAGAGAATTTACAACAGACATTTTCCCAAGGGGAGATTTAGAATTAGAACCTGAACAATTAGAAACCTGGAGAAATACACCTTTACAAAATCCTCCACCTTTCTTTGATGAGGGAGCACAAGTAACACCAAACGATATTAAAAAATTCATTGATAAAATGAGTGAAACTTTGGATCTGAAGGATCTGATTTTTGATGCCTATATGTTTGCCAGAGAGCAGGGCAGAACAGCTATTGGAATGTTTCCAGAGCAAAGGGATGAAGAAACTGGAAAATATGTAATGCCAGAAGCATTACGATTAATCAGGCCAGAACTGTTAAGAAGACCAATAGTAAATTTTGATACTTCTGAACTAGTAGCTGTTGAAGTAACAGGCCTTACAACTAATGGATCACGCTTTGATGCAAATAGACTAGTGTATATTTTCAAATCAAAGAATCTTGATCTTTATTCTGATTTCTATGGTAGATCAGATATTAGACCAATTGTAGATGTTGGAAAAGTTTTGTTAATTATCTATGGCCGAGATTATGAAGCTGCAAGTATTAACACCTGGCACACACCACACATTTTCAAGCATACAGTACCAGGCAAGGATTATTCAACAATCAATACTATAATGGATAACTTCAATCGTGATTTGGCAAATAACGCAGGCAAAGATATCTCAGTATCTTACAATGTTGAATTACTAAATCCATCAGGATCTAATCCTGGTGATATTACAGGCCTAGCATTAATTGAAAACCAATGTATTGATACTATTGCTGGGTTTAACAATATTCCTCCTTTCATGTTTGCAAAAGGCAAAGCTGGAAGAATGGGAGGAAATGCCAACAAAGAAGAAATTGATTCATTCCTGCAAACTGAGATAGAGCCAGAACAGGAAATGCTGGAGCAAGTAATTGAAAGACAATTCTATGATAGAATATTAGCAATTATGTTTAATGTAGAGCCTGATCAAGTTAGTCAAGTTTCAGTTGTAATGCAGCATAACTTTGAAACTCCAGTCATTCAAACAGAAATTGATCCAGCACAATTTAACATGATGATGCAGCTTGTAAATTCTGGAGTCATTACAATAGACAAGGCTATGGAGAAATTAGGAATTAGAGATATGCTATCTGATGAAACAAGTTCAACCGGTGGAGATGTAAGCCCAACTAACAAGACATGGCCAGCTCAAAATGTAAGCCCTATTGGTACTCCTAGCAATTGGCCAGTAACTTCTAGTACTGATCACTCACACGAAGAAATGCACAATGCAAAATTATCCTTATTAGAAGAAGCTAAATCTGCAATTCGTAGTAGATCAGGATGAGCCAAGAGCAAACAGATGATCAGGTATTTCTGATTTTATTATCCTTGGGTTTTGTTCAAGATGCAGCAAATGAACTCCTGGAATTATCTAAAAATAATCGAAATCTAAGAGATACAATTCTAGCAAATGATGTTGAGGGATTGAAAAAATTTTCAAGGCCTAATGAAATAATTAAAAAAAATCCACCTAGAATTTCAGGAGTTACTCAGGTCCTAATAGATGCTGGATTTACTTTAACTATTGCTGCAACGATAGCTAATGCTTTTTCAGAAAATGAGAAAATTCCAGAGTTAATCGAGCAAGGACAAAGGCCCCTAATCTTTATGACTCAACAGGATTCAAAGGTTGATGATTTAATCTGCTTACCATTAGAGGGCACAGTATGGGATATTGATGATCCACAAAGACCAAAAATTCCAGCCAATACTCACCCAAATTGTAGATGTTTCTATATTGATCCAGCTACGGGGGCCAACTTAGGCCAGTTTTAATTATTAAGAAATTAGATTAGTTTAAGATTTAGCAAATTTTATTAAATTTGAATGGCAGATTCAAATTCTCAAGTTACAACTGTCAAACTAGAAGTTGATGGTACTGAAAAGACTGGTACTTTTCCAGGCAATTTAACAACTTTTGTTGGAGCTAACGTAGAAAAATTATGGGATGTAGTTTCAGATAATGGAGTTCCTCCTTTAGTAGAATTATTCCAACTATCAGCTTTTACAGTTGGAGCAGCAGCAGGAGTTACTGTTGATTATCATTACAGAAGAATTTTTGTGCCAACTCAAAATGTAAATTTAGTTCAAGCAACTTTCTTTACTGCTGTTGAATTAGGAATAACAAGTGCAATGTTTGTTAAAGTTCAGAAAGAAGATGATACTGGAGTTTACTATGATGTTTTCATTATTACTGAGGGAGTTGGAACAACAACCAACTTAGATCTCTATGTTGATACAAACAGAGTTCCACCTGAGGATCAAATAATTACATTCCCAACTTTTCCAAATGCAACTGATCCAGTTCGTGGAGCTAACAGAACAAGATCAAATGCTGGTAATGATAGAATTGTCGATTCTTTCTTCTTGGCCCAACCATAGAAATTATTAAGAAATTAGTTTTGTTTAAATGAATTAGAGTTGGTTTTATAATACTGTGGTGGAACAAAGTGTCAATATTGCAACTCTAATAATTCCGTTCGATCCTACTGAGGCCACTTATGTAACAAATGCCTCAAAAACTAAAGTAAATAAAATTGACATGGCACAAGTTAGAGATATAGGAATTAAAAGTGAAGAAGTTTTTGATTGGGTTATTTCCTCAAGTGGAGTTGATGGTTTAGGTCCAATAGATATTCATCATAGATCATTAAGAATAACACCTAATCCAGATACTAAACTAGCAATACCTGGATTTTTTACCTCAGTTGCAGAAGTAACAGCTTCAAAACTTAACGCAATTATTAGATTAAATTATAATTCAGATATTGACCTTGATGTGTTTTTCAGTTATCCACAAGCAGCAGGGGCTGTAACATATGATGCTTACTTTTGGACAGTAGATTTACCACCAGGAACTTTAACACCAACTTTGCCAGACATTACAGATTTTGTACATTATGTAGCTATTCCAATAAGACAAGATAATGCACAAAGACGATATTTGATAGTAGGGCTATCAGCACCTTAGAGGGATAGACTGTGGGTATATCTGGATATAAAGAACTAGCATTTGTTGCTGGAGGTTTTGACATTAATGAGGAAGTTTTTGCACAAGATGTAACATTTCCAGAAACTCCAGATGGTGTAAGACAAGAAATTCAGATTCAATTAGGAACTGGTGCTGCTGCAACAATGCAAATAACATTTGATGGTGCAACTTTTATTCCAATTAATAACAACGTGCCTCTCTTTGGCCTTTCAACTTTTACAATTTATGTTCAAAAAGATACATTACTCAATTTCAGAAATATTGATGTCAATGCTTTAGCTACTTCAGTTTTGGTGATGGGATAAAATGCCTGGCAATATATCTAACAGACCTCAACAAGTTACAGCTTTAACAGTTTCAAAAGACTATGAAATTGGCAGACCTCAATCTCCATTTGTAATTCAGCCACCATTACCACCAGGCTTTGATGATGAACTAATAGAAGAAGTAGCAGGAGTTTTTGATAATATGATTTACAATGAAACAGGATCAGGTAATGATGGTAAAGTTTTGATATCTACAGTAGCTTTGCAATCAACGTCATTAATTGCAGTAGAAGAAAGTACAGGTGTATTTGATCAGTTGGTCTATGAAGAAACCACTGGTGTATTTGGCAACTGTATAGAGAGGGGTGGATAATGGTAGATAAAGTTCCAGCAGACATTACGCCAGGTAATGCTTCAAGAGGATCAGTAGTTCATGCAAGCGATAATGGTTTAGGCAATCTTTCAAGAAGCCATTCAGAAGAAGATATCTCAAGGCTTCAATCAGCTATCAATGCTTACTCTGTTACACTAACTTACAACATTGGAGATATAGTAAAAGAATCTGGCCTTTATTGGTGGTGTGATACAGCAGTAGTAACACCAGAAGTTTTTGATGCTAACAAATGGAGCTTGTTAAGTAATGAAATCGGTTTGTTTGCCTGTGCTTACAATACCAATACAGCAGCACAAAACAGCTTTTGGCCTCTTACTGGTAACAATGCCGTAAATGCAACAGCAGAAAACAATGTGCAAGTGCCAATACCTGATAATACTATATTTGCAGAATTAACTCTTGTAGTAACTGCAAATAATAGAACAGATACAACTAGCTTTACATTTAGAATTAATAATGCAAATGGAAATATGACCATTACAGTTAATGCAGCCCAAACAGGAACTTTCCAAGATTTATCTAATACTGATAGTGTAACAGCTTTGGATTTGGTTAATTATCAAGTTGTAGAAAATGTAACGACTGTTGGAGCCTTGACAATGGCCAGTTCATCAGTGCAATTTGTGAGGGGAGAAACATAATGGTAATAAGATGGAGACCTGATACTTGTACTTGTCAAATCTTACTCTCTGAAGATTGCAAAACTTTTGTAGAATGGGAAAAGAAATGTCCAGGACATAAGGCACTAAAAGGCCAAGCCTTAGCTGATGGAATCATAGCACATAACGCAAGCATAGGACCATTATCACCTGATGCAACACAAGAACAAATTGAAGAATCAATAAAATTAAAACTAAAAGAAAGACTAAAAATTGCAAAACAAGGCAAAGTAGAAATTAATAAGAAATTGAATATCACTAAATAAAATCAAGTTAAGAGGATCTTATTGAGTTCCCAAGATGAATGTGTTTCCAGAATTTTATCCAAGAAATTAGGACCTGGAGAAAAGCCAAGTGATCAAGATTTAGCTATTGCATTTTCTGAATGTCAAGAAAAGAAAGCTTCAATGGCATTTCAAAATTTAAAAATAAAATTAGCAAGTCATAGAATTACTAATCTATTCAAACCTCGTTACCTTACTGCTTCCCTCGACTCAGATTTCATTCCAGATCCAGAAAAGCAAGGCAAATTCGCAAGTTATTTTTTGCTTAAAGGAGATGAAGTAAATGGCAGAGAGTGGGGAGTGACATCTTCATCTATTCCAATGAATATCAAATCTTTCGTTGGTATGCCACTTGTAGCCACTGGTGATAAATTCGTACAAGATTCACCGTATGGAGATAACTTCTTACATCCAAGCATAACGCATTTCGTACAAAGAAATCCTACATTAGTAGCAGGCTTAGATCCAATGAATCTTGATGATATCAAAACATTCCAGGATAGATTTAGAATTGGAACAATAGATGATGTTTTCTTTAATCCAAACAAAGGCCTTTGGAACGCTTCTGTAAAATTAGCAGAGGGAGTTGAATCTTCTGATCTTCCTCCGTTTTGTTCTCCTGCAATTTTCCAATTGGATATGTTAGAGCATGAGGGAAGTATTACAAAATGGACTGGCCTACATCTTGCAGCATTGGATCAAAGACCAGCTTATGGAAATATTGCATTACTAAATGCTACTTGTTCAGGAACTTCTGCACAATGTAAAATGGATTTTGCTTCACAAGAGAATCCCTTAAAATCTGATCTTATGAAAATTGCAGCAGAACTTTCAACTGATAATAGAAATGTGGATAAAGTTTGTTTGGCTGGAAAACCATGCAGTAAAGAAGCAAAGAAAAAAAAATCTAAAAATTATTAAGAAAAACGATTTAGTTATATCGTAAGATAATACACACTTACTTATTGAGATCTAAAACTGAACTAATGAAAACAGCAAGTACACTAAAAGCTTTTACAACTAAAATTAAACAAGCCCAAGATGCTATTCCTGGAATGAATGGTGGAGTGGGAGAAACATTAACTCCAGAAGCAGTACAAGATATTGCATTAGAAATTTCCCAAGTAGCAGAAGTAGCTGCTGAATTGGCAGAAGAAATTGCAGAGGGAGTTCCAGCAGAACCAAGTGCTGAACCAACAGCAGAACCAACAGCAGAAACTCCACAAATCGAAACTGCACAAGATGACAGCGAAGATGATGATGAAAAAGAAAAACTCAAAGAACAAGTAGCAAACTTAACTAAAGATTTAGCAGGAATTAAACTAGCAAAAGCAAAAGAAACTCTTGCAACAAAATACGCTAATCTCTTTACACCAGCACAAAGACAAGCAAAGATGAAAGAGATTCTTGAAGCAAGTGATTCTATTGAAATTCTTACAGCAAAAGTCCAAGAAGCAAGCAATCTCATTAATGGAAAACAAGTAGTCAAAGTGGCCTCAAGTGGTCATTCAATCTTTGACATAGAAGAATCAGAAAGCGAGGAGGTAAATATCGCTTCTAAATTGTAATAATGTCTACACAATTTTCAACTGGTCCAACCAGAAACGTACAAGCAGGAGATACTCCAGACCTTAATGATGGTATGCTATCAAGAGGAGTAGCTGCTTCAACAAATCTAACTAGAGGAATTGCAAGTTTCGTGAAAGCCGGATTTGTAACAATAGCAGCAGTAGCTGATGCAGTTGCTGGTTATGCACCATTTGTTCCAACAGCTTCTGTTGATAACTCAGGTGGAGCAGATGGAGATGAAAATGTAAGTGGTATTACAGCAGATCAAAGAGTAGCATTAGATGTTTTAATTGGTTCTGCAACATTAAATCCAGACGATTTCGTTAAAATTTCAGCAACTCCAGGACTTGTCGAAAGATGGGTGCCAACAACAGATGATCAAAGATTAAAGTATGCAAGATACCTCGGTATTGAAGCTGCACTACTTGATAGAAATACAGCAAGTCCTTATGATGAAACATTAACTCCAGGTATTGTGCCAGACCAAACACTAACTCCAGTGTCAGGTGATAATACAGCATGGTTCCAACTTCTAGCAAGTCAAGGTGGAGCAGAGGTTTAGAATTATGACACAAGTAATAGAATCAGGAATGAAACGAGATTCCACAGAACAAATTTGGTTGAATCCCGTAACCAATATGGTTATGTCAACCGTTTATGAGCCAGAGCATGGTTTCACTAGTGAAATTGGAGCATATGCAATCTATGATCCAGCAGTAGCTTCACACAATAGAGAAGTCATTGAGAAAGCCAGCATTGACGGATCACTAACTCAAAACTTAGTTGATGGTCTTGCAAGTCCTTACAAGGATTCTTCATTAGAAAATGCTGCACAAAAGTTTGATACTTTACTAAGAAATAACCAAGTCAAAGAAGCAGCCATGTTATCAACAGATAACAGAGCAGTAGATGTTGTTAAAATCTTTGAAAGACTTTATGGTTTGAAAGACCGTAATTATGCAGGAGTAGAACTCTTTGAAAGAGTATCTTCTGAAGAATTAGTCTTAAACTTCGATAAGGTCAAGAAACAAAATGGTATGGAGGAAATCCCTGAAAACACTTTGCCTCGCAACAAAGAAATCGAGTACGAAAGGGTCACTCTAAACACCAAGAAATACGGCCTCATGGCAAGAGTTACAGACGAAGCAATTAGACGTAATGTTCACAATCCTTTCCAGGATAGTATCACTACTGCTTCAACCAAACTCATGCAGAGAAAAGCCTTTGATGTTATCATTGAAGCATTAGCAAATATCACAACTGTTACTGCTTTGGGTGATTGGGAGGCATTTGTAGCCGGTACTGATAGATCCCTAGTTGATCCAACCAAAGACATTATGAGAGTTATCAACTCTACCATTGAGGGAACTAATGTCGGTGGTAAATTCAACACAATGGGAGTTAACGCTATTGTAGGAAAAATCTATGATAACAACTCTTACTTGAGAGGAACTATTGCACCAACTCCAGGAATGGATGCAGCACCAGGAACAAGACCTGTAAGAGGAATTGATGGTGCTACTATGGTACAAGATCAGTTTATTCCACAAGGAATCGCTATCTTGACAGATAATGGAGTTGAATCTTGTGGAGTTCTATTAGAAGGACCAACAAGAGTCGCAACCAAGACCGATGAACTAACAGGTACTCAAACCTATGTTACTATGAGTCATCACTTGGCCAGAGTGATTAATCCAGATACTGGACGAATCATTGACGGTGTAACAGTACCAATAGCACCAGCATAGAGAAATTTTATTCTCTTTTACTTTTCATTTTCCCTATTGTGTATAATCCTTATTAAGAATATTTTGAGAAATTAATAATATGTCGTTAGCAGTACCACAAACTTTCATTACAGATCTTGACTCTTTCACATGGGGCAAAGACTGGAGAGCCAAACGAATTATCAAAGAAAAGCGTACTGATGGAGATTATTACTTTGCTAATATTGTCCGTTTTTATGGTGAATCAGAAGATACTCACGACTATGACATAGCAGAAACTTATGTAGAAACTGCATGGCTAGGTAGAGTTGAGAAATTCGTTGGAGGCAGAAAAACAGATCTTGACAGAGATTCAAAGACATTCGGAAAAAGGATCTATTCAGAAGCAATTACTGAAACTGTTACAGAAAAGGATCTTAAAGGAAAACCTGTTGAGAGAGAAGTCCTTGTCAAAGGTAAGACAGTTTATGAGTATATGATAAAGGTCAATCCAGAAACTACAAAGAAAATGCAAACTCTACAAGGAGCAATTGCATTAAATCAAGAAACTCAATTCCTCTTTGTATATGGTGCTCAACCTCCACACGTTGTAGAACCTGAAACATTCTGGACTATGCCTGTAAGTGAATACTTACAATCAATCCAAGAACTGAATCTCAAGAAAAAACAAGATTCCAAAAATACTAAGAAATAACATGGTTAAAAAATTTAAAAAAGAACCATTTTCTTTTTCATTTTCTCCTAAATTAATAAAAAAATTAAAGCATTACAAAAACACTCATCCAGATGGAAAGCTATCTCAGGAAGTAGAGCAATACTTAGAAGCAATTATACCAGACATAGAATAATATGGCAAATCTAACTGCTGCACAAATCGCAGCGATCCTTGATGCAGTAGTATATCCAGCAAATGAGGGAATAGAAGTAAATGCTGCATTAATGCAAAATGATGAGCGTAGGAAATATCCCTCAATAGATGTTCAAAATGTAACTGGAGATGAAACAGTAAAAGGAGAACCAACTACAATACTAGGCCAAACATTTCTGATCCATTTATGGTATAGATATAGATCGTTTGGCCAGCAAGAAGAACCTCAGATTAAGGTCCTGGAAGATTTAATTTTTGATGCAATAGATAATGATTCAAATTTCTCAACTGATGTTAAAGTAACAATTACTCAAAGCTGGGATAGACAATCTGAAACTTTCCCAGTTCATAGATCACACAGTATTCTAACTGTAACTGCTGAAGAAATTTCATCCACTGAGGGAACAGGTATTCCAGGAGATAAAATTGAAATTACTTTCCCTAATCCTTTAGGAACTTTCAAAGTCATTAATCTAACAGCAGATGATAGGAATTTACAAAAGGATCTTGACAAGATAGATGATGGAGAGGAAATTTACACAAAAATCCATTTTACAGGATTACTTACAGTTGAACTTGAATTATCAGTAGCTGATGAATCTGATTTAGATACTCAGATCGATGCAGGAGATGATATCAGTGTGACATTGACAAAAAATGGTACTGCAATTCCATTAACTGTTAATCTTACAAGCAGAGTAAGTTCAGCCACAAGAGAAGTAGTACAAACCACATTGGTATCAATGGATGTTAAACCATAGAAAATTAATAAGAAAATGGCTAAAGTAAAAAACTAATAACTTAAGAATTAATCAATGTCCACAATTAATCAGCCAGATGATCGTACTTTCGTTTATGATAATTCAATTTTTCAATTCATTGATGGAGGAGGAAATAAGACATTACAGTTTATTCAAAATTGGGAATTTACGCCAAACATGGCCGATTTTGATATTGATAAGATAGATACTGCTGAACCAATTTTTACAAAGAAATCCGATATTATTGGAACATTCTCATTTAATCCAAAAAACACTGTTGACTTTTATGATCCTGGATCAGCAAGTGAGCCAACGACTTATGCTTGGTGGGCCACTCAGATAGCATTAGGTCAACCACCAACAATTACAATATTACTAACAATGAACGCTCCAAAAAGTTCTGGAGATAAATTTGCAAGAATACAATTCAAAGGTAGAGTAATGGCTGCTCCACTAACAAGAGTGGAAGAAACAGGTGTACATGAATTCACAGTTAATGGAGAAATTACAGAGATAACATCCGTTACTAGGTCGGCTGCTTAGAAATGCCTCGTATTGTATTAAGTAATGCAAATGACATAAGAAATTTTCAAACTAGACTCCAAGCTCTCAAAGTCGCATTACCATTCATTCAGAAAAAAGCAGTATTGGAAGTTTCTAATGATAAAGTATTGGCAATAATTAAAAGGAAAATGAAATTAAATAATTTCTCTAAAAAAATTATTGATGCTACATTTGTGGGCAAAACAACTATTCAGGCAGGAATCTCAAAGACTCATTTTATCTCAAATTATGTTGCACCTGAAAACGATTTTGATGTATCAGAAGCAAGAGAGGAGGGAACCAAATCAGGAGTAACTAGATTTCCAAAAAAGCCTGGAGGCGTTTTGCGTTGGATTGCAAAAAGTGGCCAAGTGATTTTTAGAAAGAAATCAACACCAAAGGGAATCGAAAGATTATTGATTATTGAAAAAACTCTCAAGCAAGAAGAAAATAATGTACAAAAGGATGTTTCAGAAGTAATAGGAAAAGAAGCTGCAAAAATATTAGGAGTGTAAAATGGCAGTCGATAAAGTTTTAGAAATAGATCTGAATAAACTAACACCTGAAAGCCTTGATGCAATAGACAAGCAATTTGATGGAATACTAAAGGAATTTCAAAATCCAGAAAGAGGAAGCATTAGAGAAAGATTTGGTGATCCATTACTAACTCCTGGAATAGATAAACAGAGTGGATTAAAGAAAATTTTTGGAGTTGAAACTTTCAAGAATCTCTTTAACATTGGATCAAACCCTGCTGGATTTTTTCAAAGTAGTATAGTAAAATTTATCCCATTCATTGGAACGGCCCTTGCTGCAACTGGAATTTTCTTAAAGATAATTACTGATATTGATAATTTTCAGAAAGAATTTGTTGATAGAGTAGATGGTCGAATTTCATTATCCAGGACCAAAGAACAACAAGCACTAGTTCAAGCCGGTTTGCAGCAATTAATCATAACAACAGAAGCTGGAAGTGCAGAGCCTAGAGATGCTTACAATACTTTCAATGAATTCAATACAAACCAGCAAAGAATTGAAACAGATTTCCAAATTAAAAATACTAGTGGAGTTACATAATGGGAGATAGTTTAGAAGCAAAACAAATTCGTATCTTTAGATTAACTGCTGGAGGCGATACTCCAGCCACTGATTTTATTTTATTCAATAATCCAAATGATGCTGATTTTAAAGATACAGCAAAAGAGGGCGCTTACATACTTACGTTAAAGAGAGGAGATCCTGAGGGAATAGGAAACAATCAAGCAGCAGAAAAAAATGATGGTAATGTCCAGCCATTAGGAATAGTTGAGGGAACTTACATTTTCACAGGATTCATTTCTAACATGAGAGGAAATGCAGATGATGGAAATAATGCCTATGTTGCAAAGCTAAGAACTTGGAAAGAAGAAATCCAAGCAATTAACGGAGTATGGGAAGCTGGCCGATTTGGAATAATTGATGATAGTGATGATGATAATGAACTATTACCTGTTGGAACTGGAGAGGATGCAATTGGTTTAATCTTTTCAGATTATCAAAAAATTAATGATTACAATAGAAATCGAGTAGAGATAGTTCTTACATTTAGAAGAAGTAGAGGCATAGATATTTGAGTACACCTAATTTTACACCTTATTCAGAGGTCCTTGTTGTTTTAAAACGAGCAGGCCAAGCTGATGTAGATCTAAGTGAAGCATGGAGCACTATCGAATATGAGGATGCTTTGCCACAAAGCTGCAAAATTACTTTAAATTCTCAATTTGGCAGATTCATGGTAAAAGCTCCAATTATTCAAAAATATGATAAAATTTTTGTAAGAATTACAGATGCAAGGGATAACGTCTTAGAGGATGTTTTCCAGGTTAAGACTTTAAAGAGAACAAGAAAAATTGGAAAGAATCAACAGCTTATTCTATTCTGTCCTCATCAATCTGATAATTTATGGGGACGTACTGTATCATTAACATCTAAGAGAGTATCAGGATTTGATGCCCTTAATGCCTTAGTAGAAATTTTGAACTTGCCACAAAACAAAGGAAGCTTAGATCCTGATGTAGAAGTACCAGCTCAGGACACAGTTAGAAAAGTGGGAAATTTTTTAGATCAAGATACCTCAAACAATTACATTTTTGAAGCTACAAAATTACAAACTGCATTTAATGAGATTAGAGATATTGAGCAAGAACCTATTGAGGGAGGAGGGAGTTTTGAGGCCATCTATATTCGATTCAAATCCAAATATGATCATGATGCTCCTAGTGATGCAGATTTAAACACTGTTCAGCTCCAGGCTTTTCCTCAAGGATTTCAAGATGATGGAGGAGGCAATCTTACCAATATACCAAACGTTACATTAATTCACAAACCACTAGGAGATTCTTCGAGTCCTCCTACAAATGTTCTTGATACAGATTCAAATGAAGATCCAGAACTTGCTACAAATCTCCATGTAATAGGCGATAAGAATGGTGGATCTTATCTTGTTGATTGGAGTCAATTTCATGGAGCAAAAGACGTTTTCAATAATGCAAAGCTTTGGCAATCTGGCCAAGATTATGTGTTTGGAAATCTTGTATCAGAGGATAATCTAGTCTATGAATGTATTACAGATCATACTTCATCAGGAGCAAATCAGCCTCCTAATGCTGGATTCTGGATTCAAAGATTATTTGTAAAGCCTGCAATCTGGAACTTTGGAACAGGATATGCAGTAAATGATCTAGTAAGAAGATTGAATATTTCTTGGAAATGTATTCAGGCCCATGTTGCAGACAACAACAACGAGCCACCTAATTCTGATTTTTGGGTAAGAATCTTTTATGCTCCAGCAGTTGACTATTCTCCATTAACTAAAGCCAACACTCAAGCTTGGGTAAATGCTCTTGCTGGATCTTCTCTTGCAGTAGATCCTACTGATACAAATCAAGGTCGTGTTTGTATGGTTGATCCTAATGTGATAATCGGGGATTTGTTACATCCTCGAACTATGGTAAGAATAGTAACAGATGATCCTGCAAATATTCCAGCAATACATAAAATTGCAGGAGTAGATATTCCTGATGCTTACAGAGTTTTAGCAATCGATCCAGCTACTGGTGCAGCTCCTGTTGCTGGACCTTGGGGGCCTGGAAACACTGATCCAAATGGAGTTGCATTAGGTGGAAATATCTTAGAATTTGTAGATCCATTAAAGGATGGAAGTGGTCAATTTTTCGTTTTCAAATCTAATGTTGTTGGAGATGATCAAGAAGTCTTTGATTGGAATCTTGCTTTGCCTTGGATTAAAAATGCCTGTGAGCCTATCTTTAATCTTGGAGTTCCAGATAGATATGTAGATTCTGCTGGAGCTTGTAAATTTACAGTTGGAGGAGCTCCTGCTCCTAGACAAACAATTTGGAAAATAGGATCTTATGCACTTTCAGAAATTCCACTAGTAGGACAATTTGGAGTATTCTTCTTAGGGAGGCAAATGGAGTGCGCACATTCTGTAAAATGGGATTTCACAAATAATCATATTGACATGGGAACAGCCAAAATCCTAGATGATGATACAGCAGGAGATTCTGCTGTTTTCATAAAGTCAGAACCTACAATTATTCAAGGAGGCAAGGATGCAAACCCATTCTATCTCGGTGTTAATTTCCATGCCTTATGGCCACTAACAGGACAAGATGATGCAGAGTTTCCAGGAAGTGGAGCAGCAGGATCTGATATTACTCATCCAACTTTTGACTTTAACAATATGTTCCGAGATCATTTTGGAGTAGCTTCTTGGTTTGGTCCTCAAGCTGAGGACTTTCTACCGATTCAAGCCTTTGCATGGTGGCTCAAAATGTTGCTTACAAGAAGCACTGCACTAGATTTACTTAATCTTACAGAGGGCGATTTTGCACTAGGAATCTATATGGTAGATAGACGAGATAATGTAAGACTCATTGATGATTTAGTCCAGCAAAGAAAAGATGACGTTTTACCTCAAGAGGGAAAATTGCCTGGCAAACCATACAAAGGAGTTCCAGGAGTTTCTGCATTTTTTGCAGCACAAGAGCCAGATACTACTGATGCCTTTGATGCAAGAGAATTTTTGTTTGGAGGAATCTATACAAGGGATTCCTTTGATGGTCAAGGTCGATATCTAGGAGTTAGATCTAGATTCAATACTGTTACTGAAATGGAATGGCAGATTGATGGATATAGAATGGTCAAACCATTAATTTCAACAAATGCTGATGTACTTCAAGACAAGCCAACAAGAAATGTTGGTGCTCAACTAATCAAAAGAAATTCTATTGTATCATATGCTCAAATTAAGAATCTAACATTAGGCTTAGATAAAATTTTCAACTTTGAAAGAAAAGAGTTTAAAGAAACAACAGGAGGAAGATGTGATATACAATTTGGAGATTCTGTTTATTTCACTGATGAAGAAATGATTGATGAAACAACTGATGCTCTACCTAATACAATCAAGGGAGTAAATACCAAGAATATCATTTCATTATCAAAGGGAAGAAATGGGCCAGGTGGATTTGTAAATAACTTTGATCTAGTAACGAGGTTATGGCCATGAGTAGTACTGCTGCAAGAGAGCCACGTAATGACAAGAAAAGAACTGATGAGGCTATCTTAGAAACTGATGCTCAATTTATCCAAGGACTCAAAATATTTTCTGGAGATTCAGAAAGTGTTTCAGGTTTAGCTGGTGGAAATGCTCAAAATTCTCCAAAAGCTCCAGCAGGCAATTATCTAGCAAGAGAGGGCGATTCCATGATTGGACCAATTGCTTATGGTCCTCCTGTTAATTTCAGAGTAGAGATTGCAGCAGATGAATCAATCAATATTAGTAATTTAGGAGATAGTCCTCAATATTCAAGTAATATTGAACTTGATGCTGTTCAACCAAATACATTTACATTAACTAGAATAGATGGTGCAAATTTTGATGGACAGATTTTAATCATTAGGACTTTTGGACCTGATAGTTTTACAATATCTCAAGCTACTCTGGCCAATGGTGGAAATATCCAAACACCAAATGATGAAGATTTTGAACTGCCAGCTTTGTCAATGATTTACCTAGTATTTGATGAGGCTCTTGTTGTCTTTAACAATACTGGAGGAACTTGGAGAGTTTTATCTGCTGCTGGAGGAGGAGCAGGAACTGGAACTTATGTTTCTGCCAAAATGGATCAAAACCAAATAGCTAATTTAGCACTTAATGACCATATTCAATTCAATGATTTAGTAGAAGATGGAGGAATTGTATTACAAGGCCAAACTCCAACCTTTGATCAAACCTCAGGAATCTTTGAGCTCAAAGCTGGTGTAACATATTATCTCTATGGAGATGCAACAGCAGAATTTAATGCAAATCCAGATACTGCAAAAATAGCATGGTGGGATAGAACTAATGCTGTTCAACTAGGCCAGAAAGGATCATCATTCCCATTTACAAACGCCACTAAAGTTTCAACAAAACACTCTGCTCAAACAATTTTTACGCCAGCTACTGATGTGGAAGTAGATCTTAGAATTGTTAATTTATCAGGTGCAATACTTTCAATTTTTGCAGATGATACACAAGCCAATATTTACGAGTTTTCAGGAAAGAATGGAGCACAAGGACCACCAGGACCAGCAGGAAGTGGAGCAGTTTGGAAAGATCCAGCAAGAGCAAAAACCTTAGTTGATGTGCCTAATCTTGCAGCATTTGATGTAATTACTGATGGAGTAACATTAGTTCAAGATGATAGAGTTCTACTAACTGAGCAAACAACAGCAAGTGAAAACGGACTTTATTCTGTTGGAGTTGTTGCTGCTGGCCTTGCTCCATTAACACGAACTACTGATTTAGATTCTGATGCTGAATTAGTAGCAGAGGTATTTGTAGCAATAGAGGAGGGTACAGATTCTGCTAATCAGTTATGGCATTTGATCTCAAACAATCCACTAACCATTAACGTAAGTAATCAAGTATGGAGACAGTTTGCTCCAGGCACTTCTGGAGGTCCTGATATGGGAGGAGGAGAGGATGGAATTGATAATGCTGGAGAATTTGTAAATGATGGCAGAGTAGCAGCAGGAGTAAGTATTCTTAAAATTTGGGAAAAAATAGAATTTCCTGCAAGTATAGATCCTAACAACAGAAGAAGCAATCTAATCTATATGCCCTCACAGGATAATCCAAGCGTTCCAGGTAGGCTACTTGAAAATGCCCTTTCTAACAATACCAGAGGAGGAGCATATTCTGATGATTATGGAGAAACTTGGACTTTGGCAGCCTCACTTTCAAGCAATAATGGATATGGTAGAATGGCCTATGCTCCTAATCTTACAACAAATGGAACTCTAACAATAATTAGATCTCAACCTGGATTCGCTGCTCCTCAATTCAAAATGCAATATTCTCAAGATAGAGGAACAACTTTCACAACAACAGTAATGCCAAATAACGGACAAGACTTCGTTGATCAAGTTTGGGTTGAATCACTTGGTTTGTTTGTAGCTTGTGCAGCAGGAGTTAATACAGCTAATACTCTGGCAGTTTATACTTCGCCTGATGGAATTACTTGGACTGCAAGAGTAACTCCAGCACCAACTAATGTTTTGGCAGGCTGGTATAGAATTGTCTGGTCTGAAACAAATTCATTATTTTATCTTAAAAATAATGGTAGTGGCGTAAATAGTGAGCATATTACAAGTCCTGATGGAATTAACTGGAGTGGACCATTTTCAAATGATATGGCTGCTAGTATTCCAAGAAGAATCATATGGTCTGAGGGACAGCAAAAGTTTTGTGCTGCTGCTGCAACTTCAGGACTATTCTTTTCTGATGATTTTGTAACTTGGACAAATAATGCACCATCTGATCTAGCAAATGCTGCTGATTGTGTATGGGCACCTGATTTATCATTGTGGGTTATTATTGGTCAAAATACTACATCTACTGTTATCAATCCGATGATTTGGGCTTCAAATGATTCTGTGAATTGGTCTACTTATCCTAAAAACAATTTCAGAACAGTTCCTACTTCTATCAGTAACGAAAGAGTCCAGATCGTATATGCTGAGGAATTTCAATACTTCTTTGGAATGAATAGTGGATTTGGCACTACACAACAACAATTTTACAGAACTGGACAAAGAAGATAAAATAAAAGAATTATGCCTTTGATGTTGGAGGCGTTTCTAGTTTTGGATAAAGTTGTTCGTTTTCCTTATCTAATGAAAGGTCTACATTTTCAGTAACTTTTCGATAGACTTGTGGGAAAATATTATTGAAGATACATTCTTCGACACATTTTGGTCTAGCTTCATTGTATTTTTCTAGGCCCTCAAGTTGTTTCTTTTGTGCTTCCTGTATTTCTTCAGGCTTTTTATTTTCCTTTACCATTTTTTCAATTCCTTTTTTGTTTTCTTCAACGATTGATTCACCTAATCTATCATGTCTTAGAAGTTGGAATGAGGCAAACAATTTCAAATATTCCCAGCTCTTATCGGTGACTTTATGCTCGAAATATTTTACTTCATCTTCTTCCATGTTTTTAGAAATCCAGTTTGGATTGCTTGGAAGTTCTTCAAGTTCTAGTCCTCGTAATTTTACTATATCTTGGATTTGTTGGCCATCTTTTACGACGTTGATAGTGCAGGATTTGTTGAGTTTTCCCATTTTTCCATCTGAGGCTAATTTTCTTAATAGGCCCCATACGAAATCATGTGAAGTTTCTTTTTCTCCAACAAATGCGTCATCCAACTCTTCAAAGAATAGATCAGTTAAAGGAACTCTAACTACTTGATGATCACTCATAATCACATTTTCTTATTAATTTCTATTAAAACATTATACACAATTATTTTCTTATTAATTTTTTAACTAACTTCTTAAACTATAATTATTATTTTCTTACTATGAGTGCCAAAGAGCCGAGAATAAACAAGTTCATTCCAAAAGGAGATACTGCAACAGTAGTTTCTGCTTTTGTAGTAGTGGCTGGAGTAGTGGCTTACGCATTTAGTTATCCAAATTCAGAAGTAATTATTGGAGCAGCATTAGGATTTCTCTTTAGAGGAGCAGGCACTTCTAAGACATGACCGAATTAGGACCAAAGGATAGCAAATATCAAACTAATTTTAAAAAATATTCTAAGGGAAATGGAATAAAACAAGGCTCAGAATTAATCGTTAGAATAAAAGGTGCTGAAACAGTAACTGGCCAAATAAGAGGACCACAAAATCAAGTTATTCAGATTGATCAATCGCATGATTATGACGAAGATAATGATGCTGAAACTGTGAATTTTATTCTTAAAACAAAAAGATGGGTAGGACTAAGACATAACAATTTGCCTCCTGGAGGATATACCCTAATCTGTTGGTTTTGGGATAATGATGTAATGAAAGGTGGGAGTTATACTGATAAATTCCTTATTGTTGAAAATTAATAAAAATTCATCAAAGCTTATCATAGATAATACATTCATAACTTTTGGAAGCGCATGGGACTTGATTTGATATTTGATGATTTCTTGGTTCAGATACTCTCTGGCCTTATAGTCGCCTCCATCATTGGAGCTGCAACTTCTTTCTTTGTCCTGATCCGTTGTGTTCATAGGCAAAGATCCGACATCGCTCTAATGAAGAAAGCTATGGTTTTCACCCTCAGAATCATAGCTAAAGATACTCAGAAATTACATGGTGATAACCATAATTTATCAGACCTGGATGAGATATTCAAGGATCTATTAAAAAACGATTAAAAAAAATTAATAAGAAGTAGAGATAAAGGGAATCAATGCCAATATACCAATATTCACTATTTTCAGCCCTAGGAGGTACTATACTATATTTTGCCAGTTTGGTATGAAATCCATTTCATTAGGGGATTTAATCCAAAACATAGGGGTCTGTGAAAATTGTGGAGCCATTTCATACAAACCAATATCTGATAATAATGGGGTTTGTGGGGCCTGTGGTAGTAAATAACAGGGTATGTTGAGAAATACTATCGACAAAGATAAGTAATAACAGTAAAAGTAAGCCTTAATAATTATTAGTTCGTGGCTAAATTGTGTTAAAATCCCAAAAAGCCCATAAGATTCCAGAATATATCAAGGAGAATTCTGAGAAATTTAGATCCTTTAGAAGATTCCTAAGAGGGATTAATTCAATTCCTACTCGAGATAGTTATACCAAAAATTTGAAAATTTTTATGAATTTACACAAGCTAGAAAATTTTGATGATGTTGCAGCATTTACTACTAAAGAAATAGATGAGCACCTGGAGGACTGGATTGATTTCATGGCAGCCAAGGATGTCAAAGGTGGCACCATTAGGACCGATATGTGTGGGATTGAGAGATTCTTTATGATGAATGATTGTATCTGGCACAAGGATAGAATTCGAGCTAGTATCAAAAAAGACTCTGAAGAAAAAGGAGGCAAAGTTCCAGTAACTACTGAGGAGCTTCAAAAAATGCTCAAATGTACCAAATCCTTGAGAACTATGGCAATAGTCCATTTCTTGGCTTCTACTGGTTGCAGGCCTGGAGCATTAATTGATCCAGTTTTGAGGCAGAAACATCTTTTGAAATTGGAGGACTATTACGCAATCAGAGTTTATGATGGTGATGAGGCTGGATATTGGGCTTTTCTAACTCCAGAAGCTTCAAGGGCTTTAGATGATTACACAGCCTGGAGAAAATTAAAAGGAGAAACTATTGAAAAGGAAACTCCACTTTTTGGAATCGTTGATAAAAGAAATGCAAAATCTGATTATCTAACAGACAAGAGCCTTAGATGGATCTTAACTTTGTTGGTTCAAACAGCAGGGATTGAAAGAACTAAAGTTACTGATAGAAGATATGACAAAGCTATAATCTATATGTTCAGAAAAAGATTCAATACAATTTTAAAAATTAACAATGACGTTAATTCCAATATTGCAGAAAAATTAATGGCTCATTCTAAAGGATTGGATGGAACTTATTTGCAGCCAACTATGGATGAATGTTTCAACGAATTTGTTAAAGCTACATCAGATCTAACTGTTGATCCAACAAAACGCCAGGAGCAATTAATCAAGAAACAAAATAGAGAAATCAATTTACTAGAAAAGAAAACCAGGAAGATAGACCAATTGGAGCAGATGGTTATAGAATTGAGAAATAAAGAAAGTGTACCACCATCAGAGGAAATGATTGAAAAAGTAATGACAATTCTCAAAAATCAAAATCGAATTTAGATCGCTGAATTTTGCCCTCAGTAATAAATCTGATCCTGTTTGGGAAATAACTGACTAGATCATAAATAAAACCCTATTTCCAAAAGTGGTAATGGCAGCTTTTATTTAGTATAATCTCCTAAGGTTAGATCTGTTAATTTGTAAGACAGACACATCACAAAATTAGAACCTATAAAGTCCGTTCAAAGATGTTTACGAGTTCAATGCAGTGTGTGTCTGCCATGTATCATTATAACCACATCTATTTTAAACGTTATTTTATGTTAATCATACTACTATGTTTGTTAATACATATTAACTCAAGATTCATAAACTATTACTTTAACAGAATTAACAAAAGTTTGTGTTAATTAATTATGTAGGGATCAACAATAATTAATGAAAACTGTTATATCCCGATTTGGCCATAGATATTTGTTCAAAGATGTTTAGAGGCGAGGCTACATTAAGACAATAGGATTAAGAATTTCAGAAGCTACTTTAGGCCAGGTGCATAAAGTAGCCAAAGAAAGACTTTCTGAATTAGAGTCAAAATTTGGATTAGATCTAACTGAGGGGTCAACTCTCATGAGGTTAGCAATATCCCACTTACTAGCAAATCCTCCAACGGATGAAAACGTACAGAGCCTAATTATCTCCTGCAAGGACGATAAGGCATTTGCCGTTTTCTTGAAAAACATCGTTGGGGAGATTGTTGTTAAGTGAGCCAAGCACTAAAACCAGCAATTAGACAATGTTGTGTAAATGATCCAGTCTGGATATTCAGTTATTCAGATGGCTCATTTTTCCTTATCTGTGAAAAAGATTTCAAAGATCCAAAATATCAAATCGAATTAGAGGAAGTTATCAATATCAAAACTCAAGAGAGTTATTCATTAGATCAATTATTTGGAGGTGGCAAACCTGGAAGCATCTAAGCAGCAAACAAAAGAAGCAGTTGTAAGATTAACTTCTGCTACTACAAAGGGATTTAATTTTGATGTCTATACGGATGATCTAAAAGAGAAAGTAAAGTATCTTGGCACAATTTCAAAAGACCATTCAGATGATTCTTGTACTTGTATGGGAAATACAATGGGCCATGTTTGTTATCACATAAAGAAAGCTCATTCAATGATGGATGGTTTTTGGTAATGATACTCATCAGTTTTTTAGCATGGAGCTGTTTTTCTGATGAGCCTAGATATTGGGGAGGTATCTAGGAAATGGTTTGTATTTGTGGACATGATGATCATGCTTGGACTGATCCGACAGTTTGTAAAGATCTAAATTGTAATTGTGAAAAATTTATTGAAGCAACACCACTAAATCCAGTACCTCCAAGATGGCAAAGTATTCTTGAGGAATTTGATACAACAAAAGCTAAATTAATCTGGCTATTAGATAACATAAAATTTCTTAGAAATTATCCAAACAAATCATTTGTTGATTGGTATAGAAAAAAAGTCCAGGATGTAGATCCTGAAACAGTTAGAAGAACAAAACAAAAATTGGTCCAAGAAAATCCCTTGAGATTTGGGATATTTGAGGCCCCTGAACTTGAAATGCAAAAGCAGCTTAAACAAGTCGGAATTGAGGAATGGTTAGTGAGTGCCTGATATGCCTAAACCTGGATTCAAAACCATAACAGTAGCAGAAGCTGTATTTGATAAATTCTATGCAAAATATGAGGCTGATAAAGAAGATTACAAAGAGAAAGGAATTTTTAGTTTTGCAGGATATATTACAAAAATTTTATTAGATACCAAGGAACAAGACCAACTCAAAAATGTCACTGAAATGCAAATAATTACTAATTCTTTGTTAATTGGAATGTTTGAGCATATGCTAGGAGGCTCTAAAGAATCAGCAATTACTGGCTTGGAATCCCTCAAATATGTAATGATGGATTTCATTCGAGAATTTAAAGGAAATAGGGAATAGGTATGAGAAATATCCTTACTTACTTACTTACTTACTTACGTAATAATAATAATAATAATAATAAAAGAAGACCTGAAACACATACAACACAAATTATCTATAAAAGAGAAGATTGGCTAAAATTCAAACATATTTTAGAATTTCAAGGTACTAATCCCAATAGAATTTTTTGGGCAGTAGTTGAATTAGTCCTAGAACAATATGACATGAAAGAGCATAGCCTGGATAAATATTTGGAAGAATTAGAGCTTGCATTACCAACTATTGATACAGATCCTCAGAAAGTTTTGAAATTTTTACAAAGTAAATCAATGGAAGATGTAAAAAAATACGAGGCACATTTCCAACAAATTTACATTTACACCAAAGCCATTACTCAGGGAGAAATTGAGTTAGAAGATTATCCCTATTTGTGGAGGAAATACCGTTGAGTTACGATAATGAAGAAACAATAATTGGAGTTCATAGTTCAGGAATAGAATTGCAGGAGGGATTAAACACCTCAAACTCTCGTTATTACTGTTCCAATTGTAAGAAAAAAATTCATTGTTATGTTAAAATTGATAAAGATACCAAAGAGGCAATAATTCACAATACTTGCAAATCTCCTGAATGTGAATGTAAATGCAAAACTCATTATGCCTGTAAGGAATGTGGCTATCTTCATCCATATGGAGAAAAATGTAACAGGCCAGATTTAGAAATAGTTTCAAAAAAAGGAGCTGATGAACTAATTGATAAAATAAACAAAGAGTACAATGATTTGCACAAGGAGACAAAAGTTGAGCCAAAGTAGACAAATCCTAAAAGGGCCTGATAGAAGAATCTCGGCTCTTTGCCATCGTGGATCACATGAGGGAAATGAGATTAAACATACTTGTAAAGGAAGATCTTGTGCTTGCGATTGCCATCCAATAAACAAAAACATTCCATTCTGTATTATTTGTGAATCCAGGAGAACCGACAAAGAAAACCAAAAGTGTAGATATTGCACAGGAGAAGTAATTGAGCCTTAAAGAAGAACACAAAGTTTCAAAGGACAAAAAATTTCCTGATAAATTTACAATAAGAGAAAAAAAATATTCTCCTTTGTCAGTTTTACATTATAATTTAACATTTAGATTCAAAGATGACTATCCTGCAAAAATGCCAGAAGATTTTGCAAGAGATATGATTTACTTGTACACTGAGGAAAATGACGTTGTATGGGATGGATGTTGTGGATCTGGAACTGTTCCAAGAATTGCAAATGAATTAAACAGAATTGGATTAGGATCTGATGTAAATCCTAAAGCAATAGATCTTGCCATCAAACACGATTCAACAAATGCTGCAAGGTACACTATTCAAGACTCAAGAGAAGTTGTACATGATGACTTTGCAGAATATGATAGGCCTGAATTAATTTTAAGCAGCTTACCTTTTGGATTGAATATTATTGGAAAGAAAAACAATTATTCCAATGAAAAAAAAGATTTATCAAATTCTTCAGACTATGAAACATTTTTTGCAGCTTCCAAAATAATAATTCAATCTTACTTTGATAACCTAAAGCCTGGAGGCGTTTGTGTTCTTGATGCCAGAGATAGATTGCATAATGGAAAAACTATTCCTTTGATATTGGAATTTCTTAAACAAGCTTTAGAGTGTGGCTTTGAGTTAGTTACAAGGTTTTACTATGACTTGATTCCATATCGACAAATGACTTACAAACACAAACCCTCAGGCCATATTAAGGCCATGCCAGCTACAATGGATGTGATAGTACTAACAAAATTGGAGAATGAAACACTTGTCTAACCAGGAGCAATTTATTGGGAGGGGTGAAAAAGAGGTCCTTAAAATTTTACAAACTCTATTTCCTGAATGTACTGTTTCTCAACAAATTCCAATATGGGCTGTAATTAGAGATGAAGATTATGAAATTTTGGATCAGGAGTTCAAAAACCACAAATGCGATCTAGTCCTGTATAATGGCCCATCTACCATAGTAATAGAAGTAAATTACAAACATGGTGAAAAAGCTGCTCAAAAATGGAGCGAAATTTTTGCTCCTTTAATTAGAAAAGCTGGAAAACATCCAGTAACTATTGAGGATTATAATTGTGAATATTTATTTTCAGATTCCTCCAGGCTAAAACAAGAACATCCTTGGGGGCCATTCATTGATACTATTCGGGAGTTGGAAAGAAATCATATAGGTCCTGATGGTACGCTGCTCAAAATGTGAGAAATCCTTTAAAGAGCATACTGGAAAATGTTGGAGAGATGGGGTTTGTCACAAATGTTGGATAAAACCAAGACCTGATCCAACTTATGATATTCCAAAATTAGTAATGAGGCTAATCAGTAATCCTTTTGATTTCTATCTGGATCTCTATACTCTCAGAGAAATGGAAAATATGAGAAATTAGATACATGGATAAATTTTATGATCATGGCATAGCATGAATCTTGCTTGATCAATTTGTATCTCATCTAGCCTTGTACCCATGCTAAACAAAGCCTGGATCAATACTCCAAACAATAAACCCATAAACAAAAACATTGAAGTCATTAGAACGTCGGATCTATCCATACATTAGATATTTGACAATTTTAAAAAATACTAATATTAAATTAATAAGAAATTAACAAGTATTTTTTACTTTAAAAAAGTCATATACTCATATGGCGTTACCTCAGGATGCAGATGATGATCTTATCAAAGAGGATATTGCCGAAGTTGGAACAACTAATACTATAATTTTAGAGAAAATTAAAAGAGCTAATGAAGATGCAACAGGCCAGATGAGATCCTTATTCCTAAACAATGTCGATTTTACAGCAACTTTACCAGATTTTTACGTTCAAATTGTATCTCAATATGCAACTGCATTATTCTGGAACAAATCAAACGGAACAGAAGCAGCAGCAAAACAAGTTACAGATACCTATGCAGAAGCACAAAGAATTCTAGTTCAAAGATTCTTGCCAGTAGGGAGTAGAGTATGAGTTTTCCATTTCCAGTTGCTACTATACCGGAGCTTCCTAATAATGCAACTCCTCCTACAACTTCATTATTAGAAATTTCAAATTCCAATGTTTCAGAGAATACTTCAATTCAACAAATTATTGATTCTGCTGGCTTAGAACTTAAAGCAGAAAAAGGAGCAGTAAATGGTTATGCTGGTTTAGATGCTTCTCAAGAATTACTTTTAGCAAACTTTCCAAGTGGTGCAGCATTACAAGTTCTAAGAAGAAATGCAGGAAACACTGCACTAGAATTTGCAACTATTGCTTCAGGTGAATTCTTTGGACCTTGGACAGCAAACCATGATGCAGGGGGATTTGCATTAACTGATGCAAGCTTTATTGAAGTTAGAGATACAGAAACAGGAAATTTTCCATTATCTGGTGCAGTTAGACTTGTTGATGTAGCAGCACTTGTTTGGAATAATGTAGCAGAAGATGCAGAAGGTGCAATTTATTCTGATGATTTAATTTTAAATTTTGAAGGCTTTACTGATCTTGTAACTGATATTTCTGGTGATATTGGCTTCATAAACGCCAATACCATTACAGCTTCATCTGCACAAATTCTTGCTACTTCTGCACAACTTACAGGGTTTGTTGAATTAGAAGAAATTACAACTCCTATAACTCCTGTTGGACAATTTGGAAAATTATATGTTAAAGATGTTGCAACAATTTCACACCTTTTCTTTATGGATAATTTAGGAACAGAAACTGATCTATTAGTAAGTGGTGCTGCTCAAACACCTTGGACTAGTAACATTGATGCAGCAGGATTTGCTTTGCTTGATGCAAATTACATTGAAGCTGATGATGGTGCAGTTACATCATTTCCAACAACTGGTGCCATCCGATTAAAAGATGGTAATGTTGTTAATTGGCGAGATGCAGTTTCAGGAACAGCAGGCATTAGAATGGATAACAATGTTATTTCATTCCCTGGAGTTACAAGTTACACAATTGGAGGAACTATCAATGCAGCCTCTCAAGTAGCAAATTTTGATTTTGTTCAAGTATTTTCTGGAATTGATCTTGGCTCAGGGGATATCACAAGTGTTAATTCTATTGAGCTTGATCCTTCTGGAATAATATTATTCAATGGAGTTTCAACTCAAGGAATTCAAGGCGTTGCAGCAGGATTAATCTTTACTCTGCCAACTGGAGATTCTTATGATTTCAGAATTAACAGTGTAAGTGAATACTTATTTGATGCAACGAATGCAAGCTTTGGAAACAAACAGCTAAAAGCATTAGCAACTCCAACAGATGGAAGTGATGCAGCAACTAAAGATTATGTTGATCAATTAATCAATGGCCTATCTTGGAAACAACCGGCACGATTAGCAACTACTGGAAACATTACGTTATCTGGAAATCAAACTATTGATGGATTCTTAACAGTAAATGGAGATAGAGTATTAGTAAAAGATCAAACCTCAGGACAATTCAACGGAGTCTATACTGCAGATGCAGGAGCATGGACAAGGACAGAAGATACTGATTCAGAGGCTGAACTTGTCAATATGTCAATTTACATTATTGAAGGAACAGCAAATGAAGATACAGCATGGGTTCTAACAACTGATCCTCCTATTGTAGTTGATACAACTGTTCTTGATTATGCTCAAGTTGGAGCAGGAACTGGAAATCCATTAACAACTAAAGGGGATATTTTTGGATATGATACTGCTAATGCAAGGATTCCAGTTGGAACAGATGGCCAAGTCTTAACTGCAAACTCAGCAGTATCTCTTGGAGTTGAATGGGTAACACAAGTTCCAGCTTCTCAAACACCTTGGACTTCAGATATTGATGCAGATGGATTTGATCTTGTTGATTTATCTAATATTGAATTTAGAAATACAACAGGTGCTCCAGCAGGAAGCATTACTGCAATTTACAGGTCAGGTGCAGTCTTAAATCTTAACGCAGATGCAGGCGATGCAGTATCAATAAGAGCTGGTGGCACTGCATTTGCAAACTTTGGTAATGGTGCCACTCCATCATTACAAATGGCTGCTGCTTCAATTCAACAAGAAATAGGAACTGCTGCTGCTTCTACTGGATTTATGTCATTACTTAGAGATGGCAATTATTATCACGTAACAGGAACTACCACGATAACCAACATTACAACTACTGGTTGGCAATCAGGTTCTATCATTCAATTGAATTTTGATGGTGCTCTTACTGTCACAGATGCAGCAACTGGTAGTGGGGAAATAATTTTAGCAGATAGTTCCAATTATGTTACTGTTGCAGGTGATGTTTTAACTCTTGTTCTCGATGGAACTCAATGGATTGAAGTTTCAAGATCTACTATTAGTGGAGGAGGAGCACAAACTCCTTGGACATCAGATATTGATGCTGATGGTTTTGATCTAACTGATTTATCAAATATAGTTTTCAGAAGTACAACAGGTGCTCCTGGAGTTGGAGCTAATATTTTCTATCTTACAAATGTAATGAAACTTGATGTTCCTGGAAATGCTGATACTATCCAATTAAGAATCGGTGCAGGCCAAGCAGTAGAATGGGAATTCAAAAACAACACATTAGATATGAAAGGAAATGGCTTAACAAATCCAGGCAATTTCTTAGATACTAACAATAATGAATTATTGAAATTCATAACAACAGCTAGTGCAGTTAATTATATTCAAATTGAAAATACCACTACTGGCAATAATGCAATAATTGGAGCTGGAGATTCAGCAGGAGATACAACAGCAGGAATTAACTTCCATGCAAATCTTGATGGTGGCTTTTTGTTTTCAAATCGTTTTGGTCAAGAGATGCTGCAACTTGTGCAAAATGCAACAAATTCAAGAAACTATATGGTTATCACAAATTCAGCAGGAGTTGCAACTGGACCTACAATTTCTATGGCTGGTCAAGATGCAGACATTCCTCTCAATATCATAACATTAGGAACTGGAACAATCAATATGCTATCTAAAACAATATTCACTCCATCTTCAACTCTCGCAGGATTAAATGTTGGTGCAAAAGTTGATCCAGATCCTACAACTCCAACTAATGGAGATATCTATTACAATTCAACTAATAACAAATTCAGAGCTTATGAGAATGGCTCATGGGTAGACATGATTGGAGGAGGTGGAGAAGTATTAACATGGACAGCAGATCATAATCAAGCAGGATTTAATTTAGTTGGTAAGGCCACAAATGGAATTACAATTGGTCAAGGTGCAACAAATGTTCTATCAATTACTTACCTAGATGATACAGTAGGTGCAGGATTATTTATTGGAAATACTGATGGTAATATCTCAATCACTAACGAATCAGCAGTTGTAGGTGATAACCAAATAGAATTTTTAATGTCTTCAGGTGGTGCTACAACAATTCAAAATGTTATGAGATTTGAAATTCCAGTTGCAGAAGATTCTGGAATAATTCCAGTTCTTAGATTGGACTTTCAAGATGATGCTGGTGGTGGATTAACTAGACCATTCTTACAATTAACAAGTGGTGCTACTGAATTTCTCAGAATTGCTTCTAATATTTGGACATTCCAAAGTGGAACTACATTAAATGATTTGGCTAAAATCAATATTACTAATGCAACAACAACTGCTGCTGGTGATAGAGTTATCAATTTAGATGCTGCTGATAAAATTACATGGAATGGTGCAGCAGCAGGTACACCAAATTATATTGAATTCAGTGATTCTGATTCTTTCCGAGTAGCAAACAATAATGTAGTAAAATTCCAAGTAACAACAGCACAAGCTGACTTTGGTGCATTACCTCTTACTGGTGCTGGATCTCTTACATTTACTGGTGCTGCAAGTTCAATACTTGATGGCGATGCTTCTGGAATTATAATTGATTCGCCTACTCGTACATTAATTCAAGTCAATAATGTAGACAAGTATTCTTTTGATACTTCATTCTTAGATATGAATGGACTAAATATTAGAAACCTTGCAGCCATAAGAGGAGATCTTACAGGAACTAATGAAATCTTAACATTTAGTGAAGTAGCTTCTGCACTTAACCAAGTCAATATAATAAATTCAATTACTGGAGTAGGTCCAACAATTTCTGCACAAGGAACAGATGCCAATATTGATTTGAATCTTGCAGCAAAAGGAACTGGACAAATTAATCTAGTTGAAGATGTTGTAGTATCAAAAAGATTCCAAGGTGCAAAAGGAGCTGATGTTACAAGTGCTACAACTATCAATCCACAAGATGGTAATTACTTTGACATTACAGCAGCAAATACAATTAATCACATGGTAACATTAGGATGGCAAATAGGATCAGTTGTAATATTTCAGTTTGATGCAGGAGCAACTGTTGCACACAATACAGGAACTAATCCAGCAAACACAGTATCTTTCTTCCTTGCTGGTGCTGCTAACT
>PJEL010000820.1_pt1 | contig 34823 bp, 35 predicted proteins | sample 1853271 | NCBI WGS metagenome assembly PJEL01 (sample SAMN08108733, study PRJNA415343) | Invertebrate metagenome, whole genome shotgun sequencing project. | host: Globobulimina | place: Sweden: Gullmar Fjord | collected 2015-08
AGATGATTTTTACTCTTATATAAATAGTACTGAAAGAAATAGGTAGTATTTTATAAACGTACAAAGCCATAAAAAAAGTGATAAATAAGTTAAAGTTTACTTTAAAGTAGGTATCGCTGCAGCCATCTAGGAATGTGCTAATATACTGCAATCTCACATTGACAACTTGAGCAAAGTAGATTTTGTCCATTAATGCGAACCTACTGTCAATTTAATATAATAATTTACCATACTTACTAATAACATGCTAATTGACTTCACTCTAATATGGGCAATATGTAAGAGGCAATCTATATTCATGTATTATTTCTGAGGTAGAGATAATGCGGATAAGAATACTTATGTGGATTACTAAACAACGGTCAATAAAAATAAAATAATCTTTTCAATGTGAACCTGTAGGCAACTTAAGAAGTAATAAGCCTTCTCATTACTTATGCAGTGGTAGGCAAGCGTCAAAAAAGAAAGGTACCTAATCCCACTTAAGGGCTCAAGAGCTTTAGATAGGGAGTAGTTCACATAAACATATTATTAAATCACTAACTTGATTTTAATGATAATTATTGCATTAAGTATTTCATAGATTTAGAAAAAAAATGTTGCGATGTAATGTTGGTTTGAAATTACAAGTATATCAGCTATAATAATAGTGCTAAACTAAAATGCAGTTCTAAAAATTTTACCTTTTTTTTCCTCTATTTTCCAATTAGCTATAGTTATAAAAGTTCCTATAATTAACATTATTAGGCATCCAAGAGCACAAGCAATTGCAGGGTCTTTTCCCTGTGAACCATGAAGTTCATATAGTAGTCTGCTTAGTGGGTGATAGGAGGATGGATTAGCTAAAATTAATGCATTAGAAACTTCTAATATTGTTTTTGGTAGAATAAATAGAACCCCAGATAGAATACTAGGCATCATTATAGGTATTAAAATAGTCCTATATGTTGTACTCCAAGATGCTCCAAATAGCATAGCGGCTTCTTCCATACTTGGGCTAAGTTGTTGTATAGAAGCAACAGAAGTTCGTACAATATATATCATATAACGTAGAGTATATGATGCTGTTAATAGTAGTATTGGGTTTCCAAAAAATGAATTTCTAAATAGTAAAAAATAACTAAACCCTAGAAGTATAGAAGGAATAAATGATGGTATTGTGACTAAGCTCTCCAGTTGTAATGAGTAAGAAGTTATTCTTTTTGCTATTAAATAAGCTATAGCGTTACCCAATATTAAAGAAAGTAAAGTACTACTAATAGCGTAAGTTATGCTATTTTTAATAGCACTTAAAATTGTTAAACTAAATAGTGAACGATAAGATTCAAGAGTATAGCTTTCTGGGAGGTATGTATTAATCCAAGTATTGGAAAAACTTGTAAAAACCATCCCTAAGTGTGGAATAAAAGAAAATGTTATAATCATACAAAAAAGTGAGTAAATTGCTAAAAGTTGTTTGCTAGTTGGCCTATATACTGTTTTTTTTACGTAACTTTTAGTACTTAATATATGGCGTTTATCAACTACGAAGATAAATCTAAATATTATTGGAATCGATAATGATATACTTAAAACAGAAAAAAGTATAGCATACCCATAAGGGCTATCTCCTCTATTCATAATTTCGGAATAAAGATAGCTTGGAAGAACATCATTAAAGTTTACCGCCAAAGGAGTTCCCAGGTCAGTAAATGATCGTATGAATACTAGAAGTGTTCCAGCTAGAAATCCAGGTTGTATAAGAGGCCAAATTATTTTTTTATATCTATTGATGCTGTTTATACCAAGAGTAACCGCTGCTTCTTCCATACTTGGATCTATATTATCTAATGTTGTTGTTAGATTTAAGTAAATTAGTGGGTAAAATGAAATAGTTTGTATTACAACAATTGGTAAAATAGTATCTGTGCTTAGAAAATGTATTGGAGATGATATAAGGTTTAGATCTTGTAGTAAAAGATTTATTGTCCCATAGGGAGCAAAAAATCTTTTTATTCCTATAGCTCCAACAAATGGTGGCGTAAACATTGCAGTAAGCAATAGAGTGCTTAAAACTTTTTTACCTTTATATATAAATTTATTATTAACTATAGCAAGAGGAAAAGCTAATAATGTACTACTTATAGTAGAGCAGAAAGCAATTTGTAAGCTTTTCTTTAGAGATAGTAAAAAAGCCTTATTTTTAGTTATAAGGTATAAGTATCTTAATGTAACTCCATTCTTTGTTATAAATGCCTTACTTGTTATAGAGATTAGAGGATAGATAAGAAAAAGTGAGAATAATAATAGTGCAGAAAAAAAAACTGAGGAGAGCAATAATCCTTCCAAACTAAATATACTTTCTACAGATATATGAATTAGGTCATTTCTTCTCTTGCCCTTAGGTGGCTTTTCATAAGACTTTACTAAGTAAGACTTTAATCCTTGAGTTAACCGGTCGATTAATTTTTTAAGTTTACTAGGTCTTATATACATATTATTAATAAATCTGGTTTGGTAATATAGTTACTTTATTTGCTTTAAAAAAACACTTAATTTTATCACCAACTACTATATCATAATCAGGTACATTAAATAACTGTACTTTTAGTGTCTCTTTATTGCTAAGATTGAGTAATAGTTCCTCCGAGTCACCTAAATAGGTTTTTTGTGATAGTTTAGCCTCAACAATATTAGCATTTTTATTTTCACTTATATCATGTCTTCCAAGATCTATTTTAATAGACTCTGGACGTATTGAAAGTAGAACATTATCATTAACTCTAAATGAGCCACTGGAAGAAGATGCTTTTATAAGTCCTAAATTACTTTTGATAATACTAATATCTCCATCATCACTTATAATAGTTCCAGCTATAAGGTTAGTTACTCCAATAAAGTCTGCTATAAAGCTGTTAGTTGGATGGAGGTATAGTTCTCTAGGAGGTGCAGTTTGGATTACTTTACCTTTGTGCATTACCGTAACATCAGTTCCCATAGAAAGTGCTTCCTTTTGATCGTGAGTTACATAAATAGCAGTAATATTAACTTTTTTTTGAATTTCTACTAAGTTTATGCGCATTTGCATACGAAGCTTAGCATCTAAGTTAGATAGAGGTTCATCAAAAAGAAGCACACTTGGCTCTATTACTAATGCACGTGCTAAAGCTACACGTTGTTGTTCTCCTCCAGAAAGTTCACTTGGATATCGATATAATCTATTGGAAATATGCATCATTTCTAATATTTCACAAACACGGTTTTTTATCTCTTTTGTAGATATTTTTTTTATTTTTAAAGCATAGGAGATATTTTCCTCTACTGTCATATGTGGCCAGAGTGCATAGTTTTGAAAAACCATCCCTATAGCACGCTCTCCTGCAGGTTTGTTAGTAACATCTTTACCGTTAAAAAGAATATTTCCAGAAGAGGCGTTTTCTAATCCTGCTAAAATTCTTAAAAGTGTTGTTTTTCCTGAGCCAGATGGACCTACTAAAATATGGAAAGAGCCATCAGCTATTTCCAAACTAAGATTAGAGATAGCTGTAAAATCTCCAAATTTTTTGGTTACGTTTTTTAAAGAAACATACATGTATTAATTATTATTATAATATTTTTCAATTTTTTTACAACGATCGAATATTTCGTTGCTCCATTCTAATTTTTTTTCAGTTTTAATTAGTTCATCATCCCAAACTTTAGTTAATGATTCAAATTCATCTGGCTGTATAAGTGGCTTCATTAGAAGAGTTATCATTTTCGGATCACAATCATTTTTTATTATAAGAGACCATGCTCTTTTAAGATGAGAATGAGTTTTTATAAATGAGCATTCAAATAGGTCTAGTAGTAGCTCACTGTGCATTGGGTTTATGTCCATATTGCTATCAATAATAGATGTTTTTTTTAAATCATCTAATGACTTTATATGAGAAGCTATAGAACTTTTGGGTACTCCTTTGTAGGCATCTTCTACAACACTAATACGTGCAAAAGTTTGAGTAATAGGCCCTCCTGGAGTTCCTTTTTTCTTTATCATTAGTTGTTGAAATTTTATAGACAACAAACTCTTGCATATAAATGCTGACAATCCAGGATCAAGCGCACCAGTAAGAGTCGCATAAGGATCCACATTAAATATATTTTCATTGTAATTAGGTACAGAATACGTTATTTTATCATTAGGTTGGTTCTCTAGCATTGAAATAACATAGTAAGCTATACTTGGTGCAACTAATGCTTCTCCTTCGAATATACTATTGGTAGCAACAGATGATTTGCTATGAAAACAAATAGAGTTAGCGGCCATGCGACCTAAAATTTCCCAACCTTCATCAAATCCATAAGACTCGAGAATAACCTCACAAAGTGTCCAAATACTACTAGATTCCGCAGGGTTTACACCAGCTAATTTATCTAAGAAGCGTTTATCTGCAAGATCCCTCCAAGATGTTGGAGGTTCTATGCCATCCCTTTTAAGTATTTCTTTATTGTAGGCTATTAAAAATGTTGATAACATAGTTGCCACCCAAGTTCTTTCTTCTTCTTTTTCATTATATAAGCAAATACTACCTATTTTTTGCGGAAGCCAGTTTTTAAATTCTTCTGAAAAGTTATGTGTAGCTAAGCGACCTTGGTTATGTAAAATATAGTAATTACGTACTCCTCCTCCCCATATAGCATCAAAACCACAAGTTTTTTCATTATTCTGTTTAAAAGCTGCATCTACAATCTTTAGATTTGTGTTTTGTCCACCATACTTTATCCACTCTATTTCCAATTCTTTCCCATAAGTTTCTCTATATCTCTGTTTTAAAAAATCATCCGCTTCTTCAATTATTTTTTTATTATGAGCTACTACTATTCGTATTTTTGGAGTTTTAGATATATTTTTTCCCCCGAAAAATATATTATAAAAACCAAAATAAAAAAACACCAAAAAGATAATAATAATAGCAGAGATATAATGTTTAACTAAAAAGTTCTTTTTCATAGAAAAGTAAAAAAAATAGACAATATTGCGTAACCTAAAGCCAGATTACGTGTGGTAAGATTAACAATTACATACTACTTTTCCAAGAAAAGCAAAGTGAAAGTGAAATAAGGTAGGAGAAAGTATGTTTTTTTTAGATTTATATACAATAAGGTATTGTTTTAGTAGATGTTAAAACATAATTTTAATAAGAGTTTTTTTATTATACATTAAATATAAATTGATCAGCGCAAGTTTTTAAAGCTACATTTTGTTGTTTATAGTTGTTGCTCATTGTTTGTTATAATTATAATTATTCTAAATTTTATATATGTTTTTAAAATATTTATGTGCTATACCCTCAATTGTAGCTCAAAGTTTTTTTTGTTATCTAGTAGCAAGCAATACATCAGCTTCTAATAATCTTAATTGTAGTAATTTAACCGATGGTAGAGAAGTAGTAGTAGTTGAAAAAAACTATGGAGATAATAGGAAGCTTCTTTTATCAATACCTGAGCGATATTCTATTGATACTTGTAAAGACGAGATTGAATTAGAAACAAAAAAGCTGTCCTCTTTATGTAAATATTTTACTGTAACCAAACTTTTTTACAAAAAAATTACTATTAACTCATGTTCAAAATATTACTCTAATACAGTATCAAAAATAAAAGGCTATAGGACAACATTTGTACGTAATCCCATGCGAACCACTCTCTGTATACTTCATCTTGCAATTCAACTTCACATATACCTCAATACAATAGCTCTCTCTTACACAGTAGATCCTAGCTCAATATTAGAGGCTAATCAACAAAACACGTTACAAGAGCGTCGTGTACTCATACCTTTTAATACTACTACTTCAGATGGGTATGAAAAATTGAGTGCAGATATTTCAGGATTAAGTGATGATATAGGTGATTTAGGCGATGATGTAAATGATATAGGAGACGATATCAATGATTTAGGAGGTGATGTTATAGATCTTGGTGAAAAATACGGCTCGCAAATCGTTTTGGCACTCATGTATTCTTCTGTTTTTTCTGGGGTATCGCTATGCTTTTCCTGTTTTTGCTGGGGATGTATGTGGCGTAGACTTTGTAAAATAGATGAAAAATCTGATGCAATAGTACATGCTACTTCTTTTAAACTAAACAAAAACAATAAAGAAATGAAAGAAATTAAAGATAATTTATTGGGAGTTAATACACTCTAGGGGTGAATGCTAGCACTAGAAATACTAATCATAATAAACATATTTATATTAAATTTTGTGAGAAAACTAAAAAGGAAGTTAATAGCTTAGTCGCAGAGATTACTAAAATTTAATTCTGCGTATATTAAAATCCATATAAAATTGTTCAGTAGCTACTGCATAATTCGCAAAGTACAGATATATATAATAGTAGGATGTAGAAGATGGTGAACTATTATAATAAAGCAAAAAGCGGTTTTTCTTATTTATATATGTAGAGTCCAAAATATATAGTATTGCCTGTAATTACACCTGTTTCTAAAAATTTAGAAGGACTAAAGGTTTTGGGTGAATAGTTTAACTAATTGCTAGTGTCATCTATTCATATGAAAAATTGTATGTCAGATTCTTATTTTTGGGTTTTTATGGAAATGCATACTATCTTAGTTAAAGTAAATGCTAATCACAACATTATGAATGTTAAACAAAAAGAAAAGCTTAACACTAAAAATATCAATGTTTTTGTCTCTATTTACTGGAGGCAACAACACACACTCAATATCACTATAAACACAGAATAATAAAAATTACATAATTTCAACCATAAACAATTTATTTAATGAGAACAATAATTATATCCCTGAGGTTATGGCAGAAGTATATTATATATTGTGATAATATTAGTGACAATGAAATCAATTCTGATAATTTAAAAAGCCTTATTAATTACCCAAATAAATACATTTCACTTAGCCTAGAACCCAACAAAAATTAGATGAGAAGAAAACTATAAACTACAGCTTAGTTACTAGAACCATCAGGGAGAATACTTGCAGTAGGAGCAATAGCAACATTAGAAATATTAAAAGAACCAGAAATAATGCTTGCAGCCATTCTAAGGCTTTATTTCATGGAAAAAGCAACTTTATTAATAACTAGTACTTTGTGCTTGGGTTATTCTCTTTCTTATATTCACAACAAAAATAAAAAGACCATCAGTTAGAGTTAGGTTTATTTATATCAAAACTAGAAGAAAAAAATTAGCCTTAAGATCTTCAATTCATAATTATGGATTTAGTATAAATCATTATAATTCCTACCAAAAAAGAATGCCAAGCTGCTTGTTTTTATTATTAATTGAATTTTCTGTATTAACAAATCGCGTAGGTAATCTCTGGTGCTTTATCTAGTCACCTATTCCTATTCTTTCCTCTTGCGTCTCTACTATTATCTCACTATAGCTCTTTCTCTTTTAGGCTTCTTAACACCCCTTTAGTGATGATGTAGCTACCTACCACTTACGTACTTTTTAACCCTCATCTTGGGAGCGTTCCATAATAAGACACTGCTTTAATAACTATAATTCTGTAAATGGGAATCCCATAACCTTGCTTTTATTTAACCATAAACTTTTTTCTTACTTCATGTCACGCGAACAACACACTTTTAACCGTCCAACAAAATTAATATTTTAGATATTGTGTGGGGATAGAGTAGAAACCATTAAATGTATGTTATTGTCTTAACCACCAAATTCTAAAAGCTCTTCTTTCATTTTTTACTCAAGACTTCAATGGTTTATTTCATTTTAGATGGCATTTCTTTAGTAAAACCTCTAGGTGGTATTTTGCTACAAAAAATTAAGTGTACAAAGTTCTTAAGTACACAATATCTGTCACATCTCCAATTATAATTGCTGATCACAATACAAATATTTGTTTTAATTGTAGGGATTTGCTATATGATTGATGAGAATTCGATTAAAAGCTCTATTCTACATAGAAACAAAAAAAGGTATTAAGTCTTTGAATGTGTTGTGTAGGTTATATTTGAAATGCAAAAAATATAGATGAAAGGGAAAAGAGGTACTTTATCTGCAGTAAGGCAAATATTCTGTTTTTCTTCAAACATACTCACAATATAAAAAAAGAAGAAACAGCTTAGCTCTCTGATGCCCCTTGGTTTTTAACCAAAGTAATTCCATTTCTAAGGGGTATAATACCTTACAAAAACTTTTTTAAAAAACGTTTTCATCAACCACGAAAGCAAAAGAAAAGATAATTAAAGAAGCATCCACTTAACTCTGAAGTTCCTTTTGGTTCATTAAAGGAAATGATAGTGTATTGCTACTTTTTATTAAGTTGTAAAACTAACAATAACAATAACAATATAAGATATCTAAGTGTTAAAATTATCTTACTAGTAGACCCCAAGCTCTATTTACATAAATAAAAGGCATAATAAGCTAAGGTTCTTGTTTTTGAGTACTTAAAACCAAAACAAATGATAAAAAACCCTTAAGGCAAACAAAGGTGAGAACAGATAATGGATAAAAAATAAAGCAATGTGTAGGGCAGGGTTAAATAAAAAGATATTAGATAAGTGTGCGTTTGGAAGAAGCTCTTACCACTTACAATGCAAAAAAAAATAAACAAAACAGTCTTTAAATTACGTTGATTTATCATAGACCTAGGAATGTGTTAAGTCTTCACTTTGAGCTTAGGTAATCGTAAGGGTCATCCTATATTTTTACCTACTAATTGTGGACATATAGATAATGTGTGATAAGAATGCTTACAAGAATTATTAAAATTTCGGGCAATAAAATTAATACTAAACTCATAAGAGGAGTTGAGAATAAAGAGGAGTTTTATCTTTTGAAGAGAGAACCTGTAACTAAAATAATACGTAATAAGACTTCTACCTAACTTACGCCCAGGCAGGCAAAAGTCAAAAAAGGAAGGAGCTAACCTCACCCCATTAAGCCTCTAAAGTCTTAGCTTAGAGAAGTTCACTTGTAAGAGTTAAAAAAAAGAAGAGTAATAAATGTGAATTGTAAAATTCACTGCTTCTAGCAAGGTAAAGTAAAGAAGGATTTGTTTGTTATGGGATCGAGTAATTTAGCATAACATGTAATAAAAGAGGCTGTTGCTGTTGAGTATATATAAGTTGCAGGTTCTGGCTCAACAGTTTAGGTGACTTCTTCTTTATTTTTTACTCATAAAGATAATAAGTAATAAATGATTTTATAAATGGAAAAATCCCAACCATTAAGACTGCAGTTGACCAAGAGATGGATTTGCCAGTACCTGTTAGCCATCCACTAGCACAAGCAATAGCAAGCCAGAAAAAAAACGTACTACATGCATAACAGATCCTCTATAAAATTAGAAAAATTACCTACTGCACCGTAAAGCCACCTATGTTTAGAGTAGGGATATAAGGTGAGAGGTTTTTAGTTAAGAGTAAATTGATTTTTAAATATATGATCAAAATACATTAATAGAAGCACCTGCTCAACTGTTCAGAAAAATATCTAGCAGTCACAAAGAATTGCAGTGATAAATTTTTTAAATCTGGGTAATGTTGTTTGATAATCCTACAGTAGCTTCTCTTTATATCAACCATTCTATAATCTTCAACTTTAGGCTAATAATTAAGCACCTAAGTATAGGTGAGGTTCTTTTGGGTTAAACTCAGCGAACTCAGTTCTCAACAAGTATAGGCAAACTTTTTCGTAGATGTTTTTTAGAAAAAAAACATCTACGGTACACGGTACTTAGAAATAAAACTAAAATATAGGTGCATTATAAATACACACCTTATGGCTCTCTGGAGTTTTCTTGTGTTGTGAACTGTATTAGAAATTAACAGAAAAAGCAGCAAGAAGGTTGCTGAAACCCTTCAGTAGGTGTTTTGTTGCGAATGTGGGAAAGGGTGTTGTAATATTTTAAGTGCTGCTTTTTGCTATAAAAAAAATAGGAATATTATGACTACACATAGCATGTATCATATTTTGTTAAATAAATTTACTTTAGGTTAGGGGAATATGTTTGAGAAAATTTACTCGAAACAAACTCTTTTCAAATATAGAAAATCATCAGCAAAAAAACATAAAGCCTTTATGCCTACATCAAATCAAGGTATTAATAAACTTTCACAAAAAAAATAGTTCAGGGTACGTAGTAAATGTGTTTTTCTTTCGATAGAAAATGTTATGAATACTAAACCAGAGTATTACATGGGGTTAACAAAAACTTTTAAAAAAAACATAAAGGCTGTTAAAATTACTTTAGAGCAAAATCACGAAAAAGAAAATGGTTTGCATGTCCATATTTTAATGCAGTTCTCAACACGTCATGATTTATCACGCGAGCAGTTTGTTAAACATTTTGGGAGTGACTCTGTTCATATAGCATCAAAGCCAAATAAGGAAGCCTTAATGAACGCTATTGTGTACGTGGCAAAGACTGGGAATTATATTGAGTGGTGTGTTTTTGAGCATAGAGGAGTTGAGCTCAAGGATAGTGCAGAAGAATATAGGTTTATGCGACTTGTGAAGTCTATAGAAGATGCCAGATTATACTTCAATAAAAGCATTCAAGAGAATTATTCAAATGCAAAGCCATATATGGAACGTGTTCAAGAAAAAGACACTATGATGAGTCGCTATTTGTTGGAGCATAAGGCGCTGTGTCGGAATTTGGTTAAGCAAGAAGAAGAGGCAAGAAAAAAAGTAATATAATAAAAGGTTTAGATATTTATAAAAACAGAGAGTTGTTGAAGGAGAAATATAGGGAGTACTTAAAGGAACTCCAATCAATATTTAAAAAGCATAATCCAACTTAAGCGCTTGAGAGAAACTATGATAAACATATAAATAATGATGTTGGCTCATTGATTGAGATATGAAGAGCTTTAGAGGTAGCTTTTTACATAAAGGATGGGCGAGATATAAAGACTCATAACAGATGGTCTTTTAAAAGTAGTGTGGGTAAGTCAAGATTAATTAACTATTTAAAGAAAAATACGCATATTTTTACACTCCCTGATAATCAATTTTATAAAGTTCCTGTAACAATACCTATACTTCTTGTGCATCTGATGAGGCCTCAGAGTTTATAAAAAAAAAGAGCTATAGTCACCAAAAAAAGATGTTTGACAGAAAAGGTAAGCATGCAATACTAAAAACCGATAATCCCTTTATTTTAACTTGCGACAATGTACCCTTTGATTTTATTATGAAAAAATACCACGATAACAGTAACTATACCGCCTAAGTTTTTTAATACTAGAGTTTTAGACTTAGAGATAAAAAGCAGGGCAACTCTTCATTTTTTAACTGATAGAGTGTTTAATGTAGAGTTGAGCGAAGAAGTAGAAATTATTAAAATAAAGGAGGAGTTATTAGAAGAAATAAAAAAGAAAACAGAAGAAACGAAGAAACTAAAAGAGCAATTAGCTAGCTTGAAGCATAAAGAATAGATATAAGTCATATATCTTTATAAGATATTATCAATTATGTTGTCTATGTCTATGTCAAAAAACAAAAACAAAAAAGCAATGCTTCTAAAGATTAACTCTAAAGCAAATGTTGATTTAATTAGTTGTGGAGAATGGCGAACTTTAATGTTATTATGCTGAGCTTAGGCCTTGGTGTCTGTGTTTATTTGGAATATATAGTAGTGGATAACTCCTGTTGATGCTCCTAAAAAAAACACAGCTAATAAAATAATAATTTTTTGTGTAGGTGATAAGTTCCAAGTGCTTGCTTTTATACTGATAGCTGTGTTGTGTTTAGTTTTCTTTTTCGAGTTAGCTTTGTTTTCAATGTTAGCTCTTCTTGTAAGTAAAATTTTACTTATATCTGTGTCTCCAAGAGATATTACGCGTTTTAAAATTGTTTCATTAAAGCCTTTAGGGTTGGGGGCTCTTTGATTGATAATATTTTCATCGAAATTTATTAGGGCTTTAATTGTCCTTTTCAGTTTAGTTAATTCTTCCAAGGCATTTAATTGCTCTGCAGGTGCATCTTCCACTGAGGATAGAATTTTATTTATTGAATCAAAATATTTATGAATAAGGTTTGCTCTGCATATAGTAGTGATTGGTGGTTTGTTTGTTGTGGTTGCTCTTAAGAATGATGTTGACACCATCAAATATAAAGCTATTTTTTTTCTTATTCCTATGTAGTTCATGTCACAAATATAATAAGAAATGTGTTAATGTATTAATATTAATTCTACTTAACTATCTTAATATTCTAGTAATATCTACCTTAAATTAAATGTTTTGCCTCTCCTCTTATTGATATGCTATTGTACTTCTAGGTTAAACGTCTCATAAAAAAGTCAATGAAGGATAAATTTCAATGCTATTATTGGTAAAATCTTAAATAATACTGAGGTGTTGCTTAAAAAATCCTATTCTTAAAACATTGCAAGAAAAAAAACATTCTAAAAGAGTTGTTTTTTATAAATCTATTTATTTTGGGCTGTATTCTGCTAATAGGTTGAGGTAAAACTACTTTTTATAGTGGTTGAAATGGGGGAAGGTTTAAGAGTGTATTGATCTCTTTAGTTTATTATACCTAAAAAACTAATATCGTTAAGAATATGGGCAAATCAACTATCCCCCTCTTAGGGAAGATAAATTTCCCTAAAACTCTTAACAAAGAAAACTACAAGTTTAAAAACGCTATTTTGGTCTTATAATTAGCAATAAATTGCACTGTTTCGGTGAATCTCTTAAGAGCTTAGATAAAATGAGGTAAGAGGGTAGGTTTAAAGAAGCCATAGCTCTTAATATAAGCAATAAAGAAAAAAATCAAGATAAAAAAGAAACTTTTAAAGAATTAGCGCATTATCGTATAAAGAATAGTCATATAGAGTATGATTAGCTATAGGTAACAATTCAATACAAAGAAAACCCCATTATCAGTAGGTTAACTACTTAAGTTATCAATTAGCAAAAAGAGTTGCTTTAGTAAAAGGATATGAGTTAAAAGAGTCAGTCCACGCTTCAAAGGTTAGTGATGTATTAATAGTCTAGAAGGCAATAGCTGTGAAGCTAATATAGGTTATAAAAAATAACAAGCTTCACTCAAGGATTAAAGTTGCCTTTATTTATATAACCTAAAAACCCTCATACATTACCATGTTGCTAACAGATAAAATAAAATATTCTAAAATATAAAATCTATCTTTAATAGGAGCTATCTAGATACTTCCCTCAACTTATTTGTGAAGGGAGGCCTGGGTTAAGGGGAAAAATAAAATAAATAAAGAGATGATAGAGTTTAGACATAGAACCGCAAACAGTAGCAATAGTATCCCCCAAAAAAAAGCATGCAAACTTAAGAGTCTTTGCCCATGGACTAAAACGCTCAAAAATAAAAGAAAGGAGATCTCAGCAAAGAATGTCTAGAGGTATTTGTGCGTCTAATCCATCTTGCTACTAGATAGGATGTCCATAAATTAAAAAGCTTAGATTATCAAAAATTAATGAGGCTTTTACTTTAAATATTGTGGAGATATTTTGAATAAAGTGAGGTCTTACTTTTCTTTAGTTAATATCTTTTTTGGTGATTTTCTAGGGTTAGCTTTAAAAGAACTCTTGTGATTAAATATAATGTAGTTAAATAGACAATAAAAATGAGGCATACTTGAGACCTAGACATCTAGCTAAAGCCAGAGACTTTCTACGTGTTTTACTAAAAAAAATAGAAACTTTATATATTTTTCTTAACTAATATTCAAGTCTAAGATTAAAATAATATAAAGTAAGTTCTTGGGATTCATGTTTTTTATACTTAGCATATTGCAAATAACATCAAAAAAGTGAAAAAATGTAGATTTTTAGATAGTATAGAGACTGGATTTTGGATTCGATACATATTTTTGAGAAAAAAAGGTGTTTCTTCTTTGCTTCTTGAAGTTATTTTAATAGATTTGAGCATCCAAACTGTACTTATAGTGAGGTACAAAGTTTTAAATCACTTTTAATAAATATAAATATGAGCGGTATTCTTGGTAGGAAGAGAGGAATGAGCAGAACTTATAGTAAATCAGGCGGTGTTATACCATACACTGTAATAGAAGCAATTCCTTGCGTTGTTACACAGATAAAAAAGATAGAGAGTGATGGCTATCTTTCTGTACAGCTTTCACAGGAAGAGAAAAAAGAAAAAAAAACAACAAAATCATTGAAAGGACATTTCTCTGCTGCAAATACAACTCCAAAGTACCGTACATTGGAAGTTAGAGATTTTAGCAAAGAGGTAGTATTAGGTGATAGGGTAGAGCTAGGCTCAATTTTTTCAGAAGGAGATAAAGTAAAAATATCAGGTAAGTCGAAAGGTAAGGGATTTGCTGGCGTAATGAAGCGTCATGGGTTTCATGGTGTTGGCGATGCTACCCATGGGCAAAAAAACAGGAAAAGGGCTCCTGGTTCTATTGGAGCTGGTTCTTCTCCTTCAAGAGTTATAAAAGGGATGAAGATGGCGGGTAGGATGGGAGGAAAAAGAACAACCATACCAAACCTTGAAGTTATAAAGGTTATCTCTGAGCATAATTTACTGATTGTAAAGGGGGCGGTTCCCGGACCTAAGAATGGGAAGCTACTTATCAAAAAAACCAAATAACATAAAATTATGGAATTACCGATATTGACAATAGAAGGGAAGCTCAGTGGAAAAAAAGCTAATCTCCCAGAAAACATTTTTAACTTTCCATCTAATGAACATGCGGTTTATTTAGATATAAAAAACATATTGGCAAATAAACGTCAAGGTACCCATAAAGCGAAGGAAAAGGGAGAGGTCACTGCATCTACACGTAAGGTACGTAAGCAAAAGGGAACAGGAGCAGCTCGTCGTGGTAGTTTGAAATCTCCCATATTAAGAGGAGGTGGAAGGGTTTTTGGACCAAGACCTAGAGATTATGGAGTAAAACTCAATAAAAAACTAAAAAATATAGCTCGCAAGTCAATTCTTTCTGATAAAGCAAATAATAAAAATATTTTGTTACTAGAGCCATTCTCATTTGAGGAGCCTAAGACAAAAAACTATTTAAAGATACTCTTGTCTTTAAAGGTTTTGGATAAGAAAACCCTTCTTGTTCTTGATAGTTATAACTCAAAGATTTTATTATCAGGAAGAAATATATCAAATGTTTCAATAACAACTTGTGACAACATAAATAGTTATGATTTGATAAATGCAGATAAATTAATAATAATCTCTACTTCACTTGATAAGATAACTAAACAATTCGATTAATTTATGTCTAATTTTACGTTAATATGTCCAGCGCTTACGGAGAAATCTGCTAAACTGATGCAGGAGCAGAAGTACACATTTATTGTTAATAAAAAATCCAATAAAATAGAGATAAAAAAGGCTGTAGAAAAGCTTTATGGCGTAAGTGTAGAGAAAGTTACTACATTAATACAAAGGGGGAAGAAAGTACGACGTTCAACTAAGAGAAAAATGGTAAAAGGGCAAAGGACAAGTTATAAAAAAGCAATAATATTACTTAAAAAAGGAGAGTTGATTGATTTTACAAAAAACAGTAACCTGCCTTCTAAATAATAATATAATGTCAAATAAAAAGATAAAGCCAACATCTCCAGGAAGGAGGTACTATATACCAGAAGATTTTTCTACTATTACAAAAAGTAAACCAGAAAAATCTCTATTAGTTTCTCTAAAAAAGAGAGGCGGAAGAAATAATAGTGGAAAAATGACAGTAAGACATCGTGGTGGTGGACATAAAAGGAAGTTGCGTGACATAGACTTTAAGCGTCTAAAGTTGGATATACCAGCTACTGTTCGAGCTATTGAGTACGATCCCAACCGTACTGCTCGTATAGCATTGCTTTTTTATGCTGATGGAAGCAAAAGCTATATCATAGCTCCAAAAGGATTGGAGTTAGGTCAGGTTCTTCTTTCTACCAAAAAGATCGAGATCCCTGCTGAAATTGGAAACTCTATGCCTCTTAGCTTAGTGCCTGTTGGTAGTATAATTCACAATATTGAATTACAACCAGGAAAGGGAGCTGAAATTTGCAGAAGTGCAGGAACATTTGCACGTCTTATTGATGTTCATGGTAAGTATGCCAGGGTAGTACTTCCATCTGGAGAAGAAAGGAAGGTGTTAGCAACATGCATAGCTACGATAGGAGAGGTAGGTAATTCAGCACATGGGAATATTTGTTTAGGTAAGGCTGGTAGGAATCGCTGGAAAGGTAGAAGGCCAAGAGTACGTGGAGTTGCTATGAATCCTGTAGATCACCCAATGGGAGGAGGAGAAGGAAAATCTAGTGGAGGTCATCCTAGGTCTAAAAAAGGATTAAAGGCAAAAGGAGAGAAGAGAAAAGGTAAAAATATTAAGTCCAAACTTATAGAAAAGAGCAGAAAAAAATAGAAAATTATTATGTCTAGGTCGATAAAAAAAGGTCCATATATAGCACACCATTTGGAAAAAAAAATAGAAAAGGCACGTGTTAGTGAAGAAAAGGGAAAACGCTCTATTATAAAAACATGGTCAAGGCGTTCTACAATAACTCCCAACTGTGTTGGGCATCTTTTTGATGTTCATAATGGTAGAAAGTTCATTAAGGTATTAGTTACAGAAGATATGGTAGGACATAAACTCGGAGAGTTTTCACCCACACGTACATTTAAAGGTCACACTAGTAAAAAGAAAAAATAAAAGTAAAAAATTATGAAAGCAAGTGCACAACTAAAAAAATTACATATAGCTCCAAGAAAGATACGCTGCGTGGTTGATCTCATACGCTCAAGGAGTGTAGAAGATGCTTTAAACAGACTACCATTTGTTAATAAAGTGGCAGCTGAGCCAATCAGAAAATTGTTACTTTCTGTTAAATCCAATTGGGTTAATAAAAACCCCGATAAAGAGGCAGAGGTTGACAATCTTCATATCAAGAAAATATATGTTAATAGTGCAGGAATGCTCAAACGCAACAGGCCAACAGCAAAAGGTATTTCACACTTGATAAGAAAAAGAATGGGGCATGTCAAAGTAGAGGTAGATTTAATATCTATTGATGATGACAAAAATAAACAGAAAAAGAATAATAATAAAGCCAAATAAAAATAATAATTATGGGACAAAAAGTAAATCCAGTCAGTTTTCGTTTAGGATATATACAGCCTTGGCAATCTAATTGGGTTGCTGATAAAAAAACTTTTTCATCAAAATTAAAAGATGATTATAGAATTAGAAAATTAATAGAAAAGAACATTCCATTTGATATAATTTCAAAAATCACAATGGAAAGAACATTAACTCTATGTACTGTTACAATCTTTACTCATAAACCAGGGATTATTATTGGGGCTGGTGGTGATAGAGTGCAAGATCTAAGTAGTTTACTTAGGAAAAAAATAGACAAAAGTATTCAAATAAATATTCAAGAAGTTCGTAGGCCAGAAGTTGATGCAAGTATTGTAGCACGTGGATTAGCCGAGCAGATAAAAAGGAGAGTTCATTACAAAAGAGCGATTAGCATGGTTATAAACAATGCGATGCGATTAGGAGCACAGGGAGTTAAGATATCGATTTCTGGAAGGCTAAATGGAATTGAAATTGCAAGAACCGAGGTATTCCGTCAGGGTCGTACTCCCATGCATACACTTCGTGCAGAAATTGACTATAGTGTAGCGGAGGCATGTACATTGTGGGGTGTTATTACATTGAAAGTAGCGATTTTTAAAAAAGAAGTTCATGGTAAGCGTGATCTGTCTATTAAAATAGAGCCTAGCAAAAAGAGTAATATGAAGCGTAATCGTTTTTCTCGCTCTAGATCTTAAACCCTTAAAAAAAATTATAACAGCTAAAGATTTATATTATGTTACAACCCAAGCGAGTAAAGCATAGAAAAGTTCAGAAAGGCAAGATAAAAAAGATAGCTACAAGGGGGTATCGCCTTGCATTTGGCAGTTTTGGAATAAAAGTATTAGAGCCAACTAGGATAACGGCACGTCAGATTGAGGCTGTACGTGTTGCTATAACTCGAGTGATGCAACGTAGGGGACAGCTCTGGTTAAGAGTTTTTCCTGATAAGCCAATTACAAAAAAACCAGCCGAAGTTCGTATGGGAAAGGGTAAAGGAAGTCCTGAGTACTATGTAGCGGTAGTTCCGCCAGGAAAGATTATATTTGAGGGAGATGGTGTTGCATACGCTACAGCAGTAAAGGCAGTACGTTCTGCTGGCAAAAAGCTAGGAATTAAAACAAAACTTATTATTCGCAATGGATATAAACAAGAACAAGAAAATAGTATAAAATTATGACTTATCAAGAATTACTATCATTAACTTCAGATGAATTATCTTCTAAGTTGGAAGAGCAGAAAAAAACCCTACAGCAGCTATATTTTTCTAGGACAATGAAAGCACTAGAGTCACCAATGAATATTAGAGAGTTACGAAGGAATATAGCACGTATAAAAACCGCCCAAAATTCAAAAAAACTAGGAATAATAAAATCATCTAATAAAAAACAAGCATCATGAGCCAAGCAAAACAAAAAGAGAGAATTGGAGTAGTAGTGAGTGACAAAGCAGAAAAAACAATACAGGTTAGGGTAGAGAGAAGAGTAAAAGTCCCAAAGTATGGTAAGTTTATAAAAAAAAGTCGTAATTTTGTTGCTCATGATGAAAATCAGAGTTGTAGGATTGGTGATATTGTAAAAATTTTTGAAACTCGTCCTTTGAGTAAAACAAAGTGTTGGTGTTTAAAAGAAATAATGGAAACGAAAAAATAGATTAGATTATGATTCAGCGAGGAACACGTTTAAAAGTTGCAGATAACAGTGGAGCAAAAAAAGTTCTCTGTATTGGTATATTAGGAGGTACAAAAAAACGCTACGCAAACGTAGGAGACATTATATCAGTGAGCGTTAAACAAGCAATGCCACAGGGAAGTGTTAAGAAAGGAAGCGTTTCATTGGCACGTGTTGTTAGAACTAAGAAGGAAATAAAGCGCAATGATGGAACTACTTTAAGCTTTGAAGATAATGCAGTTGTTCTTATTGATGCTAATCATAAAAAACAAGGGAGTCGTATATTTGGGCCAATTGCAAAGGAAGTAAAAAAAGACTCTCCAGATATTGCCTCATCTGCACCTGAACTTTTATAAGTTATGAAAATAAAAAAAATAAAAAAACTAGGAATACGTACTGGAGATAACGTGGTTGTTAATGCTGGTAATTATAAGGGGAGTTTAGGTAAAATACTATCAGTAGATCGAAAAAAATATCGTGCTTTTGTAGAGGGAGTAAATATGGTGACTCACTTTGTAAAGCCTTCAGAAAAGAAAGCAAAGGGAGGACTAGAGAAGAAGGAGGCTTCAATTAATATAAGCAATCTAACTTTAATAGACCCAAAAACAAAAAAACCTACAAAAATTGGTAGAAAGAAGAATGAATCTGGAAAGTTACAACGTTACTCAAAAATAACAGGGAAATTTATTTAGTAAAATCATGAAGCAAGCAAGACTAAGAGAAAAATATTTAAAAGAGGTACGTCCTCAGCTAAAAAAAGAGTTAGGTTATTCTTCTATTATGCAGGTTCCTAAAATTCTTAAAATAACCATCAATCAAGGGGTTGGTAATGGTTCTAAAAACCCAAAGATATTAGAAAGTGCTCAAAAAGAGATGACTCTAATTGCAGGTCAAAAGGCAGTTATTACAAAATCAAAAAAGGCTATATCAAATTTTGGGCTTCGCGAAGGTATGCCAGTAGGAGTAAGGGTAACTTTGCGTGATCCACAAATAATGTATGAGTTTTTTGATCGTTTAATTACCCTAGCTATTCCAAGAATTCGTGATTTTAGAGGGTTGAGCAAGCGTTCTTTTGATGGTAGAGGCAATTATACTTTTGGTATAAAAAACCAAACAATTTTCCCAGAGATTGGTATTGAAACAATACAAAGAAGCATGGGAAAAGATATAACCCTAGTAACCAGTGCAAAAAGTGATGCAGAAGCACTTGCCTTGCTTAGTGCTCTTGGATTCCCCTTTAAAAAAAACTAATATGTCAAAAAAATCAATTTTAGCACGTCAGCTCAAAAGAGAAGAGTTAGTGAGTAAATATAAGACAAAGAGAGAAAAACTAAAAAAGGAAGGTAACTATCAGGCCTTAGATAATCTACCTAAGAATGCATCCCCAGTTCGTTTGGCCAATCGTTGTTGGCGTTGTGGTAGGAAGAGATTTTTTATAAGACATTTTGGCACTTGTAGAATTTGCTTTAGAGAGCTAGCATCAGAGGGAAAAATCCCAGGAGTATGTAAGGTTAGCAGTTAAAAACTGCTTAAAAACCCATTAACACTAGGTTAGAGGATTAAATAAAGTTTTATCCCATATGAAAGTCAAGAGGTTAAAATATATGAATATATATTTTAACCTCTTTTGCATCCAAAGTTGTTTGGCAGATGAAGAGCCCTGGGAACAATCATTAGAGTTAGAAGAAGATGATGAGATAGAGAATGAGGAGAAAATAGAAGGTGAAGTTAATGAGCAGAAAATGACAATAAAAGCATTTTCTGATGCTTTTTCAAGTGAGGTTAATGAGATCTCAGATGGTAGCATCATTCCATCTACTATTTGTGATAGAGATAGTATTAGCTTTCTAAGTTCATATATAAAGCATAGTGAGAGTTTTATGGAGGGTATGTTTTCCTTAGATGCAAAGACGGTAAAAGACTTAAACATAGTATCAGGGGGAGTAGGGTGTGAGGATAAAAATTTGATTTCTATACTTAGTAAAGACATGACTCATATTGGACGTGTAATGTTATTTTATCGTATAGTTAACCCAATATCTAATAGAGAAGCTTTTAAAACAAGAGCGTAAGAGATTAAATTACTTTATAAATAATCCTTAACTTTGCTCTTTTTTAAAAAAAAGATTTGAAATAATTAGGTCTAAAAAAAAAGTTTTTTAGCTTTTTTCTCAGCTGGAGAAGAAAGTAATAAGTAATGAGCCCGAATTATCACAACTATTCAAAAAAGAGTTAGAGGAGTGTAGTAAAAACTTAAATTCTGATGTCAACAAAGAGTATAAAAAAATATTTTATAGTCAACAGAATTTATCCAGATCTGTAAAATATTTTTTTATTTTTGCTTCTTTTGTAAAAAATTGGTAGATAGAATTTTTTTATAATCTTCTTAAGTATAAAGAACGATTTAGAGGTATGTTAAAGATTTTTGGGTTGGTTGAGAGCTATCTTCATGTAGTAGATTTAATAGAGGAAACAAAATTGAGAGAAAATGGATACACCGTGGTTAGCTTTTTAGAAAAAGGTTCAAAGCCAGAACTTAATATTGAAGATGGATGGAATCCTGAAATAGCACCCCAAATTGCAGTAAGAAATGATACAAATATAAATGGATAAAGTATGTATGCTTATCAAAGGGTCGAATTCTTGTGGAAAAAGTACTTATGGGAAAATGTGTGCTTTGACAATACTATTAGGTCAAAGTCCTCTTATTGCTCCAGCCAGTAATGTCTCAATGTCAATATTTACCGACTTAATAACTTGTATGAACACTATTGATATTCTGGTATTAAATTTATCTCTTTATCTTGCAGAGATTGCTCGTATTAAGAAGTTAAAAGATGCTTGTATTAGGGCAAAAGAAGATGATGGAAAAATTTTCAGTTTACTTGATGAGTGTGTAGGGGAACAGACTCTTATGAGGCAGGACTTTTGATCTGTGGACTTTTAAAATATATGGAAGAAAACTTTTCAGGCAACTATCTCTCAATTTGTTCAACACACTTCAAGCAACCAATGTTATATGCACAAACCCATGATGGATTTAGAACGTTTAAGGTGCTTGTTGGATTTGATTATAATGGTAAAATATTAAAAACATTTAAAATAATACCTGGCATCTCATAAGTCAGTATAACAAAAGAAGTAGCAAAACAAGAGGGGTTAGAAGATATTGTTAAATTTGCAGAAGAAATTAAAGTCGAGCAGGATAAAGAAAACAAAAAAAGATTCCCTGCTTTTTGCTAGAGCAAACTAATTTTTTAGTCAAAAATATAATTTGAGTCTTTGAAAATCAAAAAAAGTTTAAGCTCTTTTCACCTATACTATTGAAGTCTTGACTTATTTTGTTTTCTTCTAAAATCTTTTGTAAAAATTGAGAAAGAATAATAGTTGTTGAGTCAGGGTTGTTTGCATATATAAAGTTGAGATAAACTTAAATTTATTTTCGGATTAAGAATAAATCGTGTATAAAAAGGCAGCTTCGCATCTTTGTAATATAATAACCCTAAATGTATTGGCTTACTTTAAGGACAACTTGTTTTTGTTATGTGCATTTCCCAATTGTCATTTTACCTATAACACAATAGCTATCTTTACTTAGATATAGATAATATCCCCTTTTTTAATCAGATAAGAAAAACTTTGATAAGATTTTCTAAATAACCCAAGAGTAACAGTGTGGCTATAATTCTCTATATTAGTGCGAAGATATGGAGTCCACTTTTGGTGTAGTTCGAAGAGAGTTTTAGTGATAGCTACACAGAATTTAACCGCTTTATTTTTACACGTAAATATAGACCAAAGTATCTTGTAGTAGAGAGTTGTTTTATCTTTGAGAAGAATGGATCTAAGGGATGACCTGAGGGATAACTATCCCAAAAGCTCTTTTTCATAGATTAGCTTTTCAGCTATCTCATATTCTGGAGATAGAGGAGCCAGAGGTTTTTTTACATATCGTAAATCATTACTAACTCCCAAAATGGATAGCTGTCGTGGCTCTTTCTCCTTTTTTACATTTTGTTGGTAGAGCATAAGGCTTTTTAGTAAAGCTCCAACCACTATACTGCTCTTTTTATATATACAAAAATGTATATAGTTACAAGTCTAATATATCATCCTTCCTGGTTTCTTCTATAATCTCATTTGATTTAGAAAAAAAGAAGACTAAGGCAATAATGAAGAGAGCAAAGATAAAACCCCCAGCCCAAATATCACCTTTGTGCCTATCATATATGCCTAGATTTTCATTTACTTCTAAGGAAGTATGCTTCTTAAGAAATTGGGGGTTTTCAGTATTATCACTGTTTGGGTTTAATACTAAGTATAATTTTGAACTATCACTAATCCCATAAAAATTAGTAGGGTAAAAATCTTGGAGGTTTTCTGATCTAAAAACAAGGTATCGTAACTCTTCACTAATACCTCGACTTTCTTTAATTTTATGTTTTAGTTTTGAAACAGTATAAGAGCTATTATATTCAATATTAAAAGCTTCGCCGCCTAATTGCTGAATAGTAACATTAATTTTTTTATCTGAATCTAATTCATATACATTATTTGGTTTAGTCAATCTAGCAAAAAATATATAAATCTTGGAATCATTGGTAATACCATAATTAGCAAGAGTTTTTTCATCTTGTAAAATTTTATCTCTTATAAAAAGCTTTATAGCAGAATTCCCTGTTTTTTTACTATTAAAGCCTAAGAATTTTTTTAAATATGAGATCTTTCTATTCTTTTTGCAACAAACTATAATTTTATTGTTTTCCAGATCTTCAACAAGAAAATTTATTTTATGCTCTTTATTAATATTGGTAGCTGAAACGTATGATGGTAGAGAGAAAAAAGCTACCAAAACCATAGGATATTTGATTTTCTGATCTAATAACTTTCTAATTAGACTGTTTTTAAGGTTGAGCATTTTTGTGGCTTTACGTTCTCAAATAATTTTGGGAACAATGAACAATCATTATGCTAACAAATATAATGAATTTTTCCCATCTTAAATCAACAGAACTATCAATAATAGGAATGTAAATATTAACTATTACTCTTAGGTTTAATTAACAGATAAGCCTCATATAAAATAGCACGTTGCATCTGGGGGTCAATACTTTCAATTTGTTGAAGTAGTGGCTTACTGGAAATAAAGCCTATCAAGTCAGATTATCTTTGATCATAAATAAAAACGTATAATTTTATAAGTCTAATATATCATCCTGTTTGGTTCCTTCTGTAAGCTCATTTGATTTAGAGTAAAAGAAGACTAAGGCACTAACAATGATAGCAAAGATCAAAATTTCAATTTTGTATTTATCATAGATATAACTATATCGATGATATAGGCTTCTTGGATCTTCACTCAAGATTAAATTTAAACTTTGAGACATATTATCATGATTAAGCTTGGATAATAAGTAGTTATTATCGAGTTTTTTATTATTAAGCTCAATCTGTTGGGCATTAATATTATAGGCTTTATTAGAGCTTCTTCTTTGTATTACTTTTTTTAGCGTAAGAATATTATTATCTATTCTACATTCGAGGTTTTTTAAATTAATCGACTTAATAAATTTTTTATTAAAAGTTACATTTAAGGCAATATCAATATTAATAAATAGTGGTGTTACATGTAAGGTTAAAGTTGAATTATTTTTAATTCTGTTTGCATAGATTCTAGTGTTATTTTCTAGTTCTGAGCCACTTCCTTCTAAAAAAAGGCGTTGACAACTTACATCAACTACGATTCTTTCTTGAATCTTATTTTTTAAATTTAAAACTGTATCAGAATCCTTCAGTTTAAAACTAAGATTCATAGCAGAAAATAAACTTATTGTACCTATATTAACATTAATCTCTTCTCCTGAAGCTAATAACAACTCAAATAGATAATTGGGTTTATTTAATAACAAGGTATTATTTTCTAGTTCTTCATAATCAGATATTGTTCTGATTTTTTGATATTTAACGTTGAATTTTTTCTTAACTTGATTAATATTTTCTGGGTTGGATTGTTTAATTTGTTTATTAAGAATTGAGTTTTTGAGTGCTCCTACTGTAGTGTTGTCACTAGTATTAAACATCATCTCTTCTTTATTACTATTATTTTCTTGAAGAAAATACCAAACATTGATAGAACCAGTATTAGAAGTTGTATCAGTGGTGCTAGCGGAAGCGTGTGATGGCATATAGAAAAAAGCTATCAAATATATAGGACACTTTAGTTTCTGAACTAGCATCCTTTAAATTAGGCTTATTTTAAGATTGAACATTTTTGTGGTTTCATTTAGGTTACGGATAAAAACTTAGTGATTATTTTATGTTGAATCCAATAACAATACAAACAAATATAATTAATTTTTTCCTATTTTACGACATCAATAATTTCGATATAATTATTGACGATAGCTCTTAGGTTTAACAGTGAGGTTTTATCTAAAATAGCACGTTGCACTCTAGGTCAATACTTTCAATTTGTTGAAGTAGCGGCTTACTGGGAATGACTCTATATCGCTGGGAGTGATAGACCTTGGTAGTGTTTTTTTCCTTGTCTAAAAATATAATTTCTACTCTACAATTTCCAGGGTAGTTTGATAGAGTTTGTGAGAGTTTATTTTTACGCTCGGAGCTTAAAAGCGACATAGGAAAGAATATTTGTAGAGCTTTACTTTTTTTTGAATGTAGCTCCTCTACTGGCAGGATATTTGTTATGCGTATCTCCCAGTTGTCATTTTGATTATAACGTAGAGCTATCTTTGCTTCTATATAGATAATAGCCCCTTTTTTGATCAGAGAAGAAAAACTATCAAAAGATTTTCTAAATAGACTAAGAGCAACAGTACCCTTATAATCCTCTACGGTAAAGCGAAGATATGGTGCTCCCTTTTTGGTGTAGTGCAAAGAGGTTTGAGTGATAGCCCCACAGAATTTAACAGCTTTATTTTTACACATAAATATAGACTGAGTATCTGTAGTAGAAAGTTGTTTAATCTCTGAGGAGAATGGATCTAGGGGATGACCTGAAAGATAATACCCCAAAAGCTCTTTTTCATAGCTTAATTTTTCAGCTATTTCATATTCTGGAGATAGGGGAGCCAGAGGTTTTTTTCCATAGCGTAAATCATTGCTAGCTCCAAAAATGGATAGCTGTTGGGTTTCTTTCTCTTTTTTTACATTTTGTTGGTAGAGCATAAGGCTTTCAGCAAAGCTCCTATCATTATCATCTTCTTTGTATATATATTGTCTGCGATGGTAGTCCTTGAAGCAATCTAGAGCACCAGCAAGAGCCATGTTTTCCACAATAGTTTTAGTCATCTTATATGAACTCATCCTTTCTATAAAATCAATAATCGTTTTAAAGTTACCATTACTTTCTCTTTCGATAATAATATTTTTTACTACACTCTCACCAATTCCCTTTATTGCAGCAAGACCAAATCTAATATTACCACAGCTGTTTGGTGTAAAGTGTGTATCACTCTCATTGAGATGAGGCCCTTCTACTTTTATTCCCATTTTTTGACACTCTGATAATAGGGGAGTTAATTTCTCAATATCATGATTATTATGTGTAAGTACAGATGCCATATAATTGGTAGGATAGTGAGCCTTTAGGTATGCTGTTCTGTATGCAATAAGAGTATAGGCAACAGAGTGAGATAGATTAAATCCATACTTTGCAAAACTCTCCATCATTTCGAATATCTCTAAGGCTTTCTTTTTTTCAATATTATTTTTTTTGAATGCACCCTCAACAAACAAAGAGCGCTGAGACTCCATCTCCTTAATTTTCTTTTTTCCCATTGCACGTCGCAATATATCTGCTTGAGCTAGGCTATAGCCAGCAATTAGTTGTGCTGTCTGCATTATTTGTTCCTGGTATACCATAATACCATTTGTCTTTCCTAGGAGATTTTTTAGTAGAGGATGAGGATATTCTACCTTTTCTTTACCTTTTTTTCTTGCTATAAACTTTGGAATAAACTGCATAGGCCCTGGCCTGTAAAGTGCGTTAATATCCACCAAATCTTGTAGTTGTGTTGGTCCTAAATTACGTAGGCAATTTTGCATACCCTCAGATTCAAACTGAAATGTAGCTTGAGTTGCTCCCTTTTGATAAAGATCAAATGTTTTTTGATCGTTAAGAGGAAGAGTAACTAAATTTATGGTTATATTTTTTTGCTTTTCAATAGTTCTAAGAGTTTCCTTTATAATTGATAGAGTTTTTAAGGCAAGAAAGTCCATTTTAAGCATTCCAACTTTCTCAATAACACTTCCATCATATTGTGTAACTAACAAATCTGTTGCTCTATCTAGTTGTACAGGAATAAAGTTAGTAATATCTTCTGGTGCAATAATAACACCAGCTGCGTGAATGCTAGTATGCCTACAAACACCCTCAAGAGTAGTGGCAAGTTTCAAAATCTTGGCCTCTAGCCCCTCATCCTTTTTTCTTATCTCTTTTAGCTCTGGCACCAAACTAAATGCTTTTTCTAAATTAGTTCCTGGTTTATTTGGGATAAGCTTAGCTAGAAAATCTGCCTTTGGTAGGGGTAGCTCCAAAACACGTGCAATATCTCTTATTGCTGATTTTGCGGCCATTGTTCCAAATGTAATGATTTGTGCAACTTTCTTTTTCCCATACTTTTGAGTAACGTAGTCGATAACAGTTTGTCTATCATCAAAGTCAATATCAATATCAGGCATAGAAACCCTTTGGGGATTTAAAAAACGCTCAAAAAGAAGGTTATAGCGAATAGGATCAACTTCCGTAATTCCAAGACAATAGGCAACAACAGAGCCTGCAACACTTCCACGACCAGGGCCAACTATCACCCCAAGACCACGTGCAGCCTTAATCAAATCTTGTGTAATTAGGAAATAACCAGCAAAACCCATTTCCCCAAGTACATTAAGCTCAAAATTTATTCTTTCCATTAACTCATCTGAGAGTTTTTCATAGAGTAGCTTTGCTCCCTTAAGGGTTAGATGCTTTAGATAATCTTGTTGAGAGGTAAATGAACTAGGAATAGAGAAGTTTGGCATAAGAACAGGCCGTGTAATTTCATATTCTGCAACTTTATCAACAATTTCTTTTGTATTTGTAATAGCTTGTGGAATATCGCTAAATAAGTCAGCCATCTCTTTTGGAGATTTTAGATAAAATTGATCATTATCAAAACGCATCCTATTTGGATCACTGAAGTTTCTACCAGTTTGTACACAGAGCAAAATATCTTGAGCCTCACTATCTTCTTGGTTAATATAGTGAACATCATTTGTTGCAATCATTTTTACTCCATACTTTTTTGCCCAACGGCATAAAACTTCATTGCATCTATCTTGCTCAGCAATACCATGACGCTGTAGCTCTATATAGTAATCATCCCCGAAAATTTCAAGCCACTCTAGAAAAACTTTTTCTGCGGCCACCTCACCCTCCTCTATAATAGTTTTAGGTACTTGAGCAGATAAGCAACAAGTAGTAGCAATTAACCCCTCTTTATACCTCCTCAAAATTTCTTTATCTATACGTGGCTTGTAGTAAAATCCTTCTAAATAACCCAAAGAGCTCAGCTTGATTAGGTTTTTATAACCGACTTTATTTTTTGCCAAAAGTAATTGATGGTAAATCCTTTTATCACTGCGACTTTTACGATCCTTGGCTAGATAAAACTCAGAGCCTATAATTGGCTTTACCCCATTTAACTTTGCTGAAGTAACAAAGTGAGGTATACCAAACATATTACCATGATCGGTTATTGCTAAAGCATCCATCCCTAATTCTTTAGTTCTTTTTAAAAGAGGATCCATCTTAGATGTTCCATCCAATAGGGAATATTGTGTGTGTGAGTGCAAGTGTGCAAAGTAGCTCATGATGTGTAAGGTAGCTTTAGTATGGTGCAATATAAACTACGAAAAGGTATTTTAAGAAAAAGAAGTCAATTTATTCACTCATATCCGAATGTTTATCTATGGATTAGGTAAATAATTTTTTCTATACTGGTGGCTCTTCTACTTTTTTCATTATGAACATATTTAAACTACAAGACAAATTTAAAAAGAAAAATCATTACATCAACATTATAACTTGCCTATTTATACTACAGGTCAAATCAGAATCTACAACTAAGTACAGCTCAACATCCCACCATTCTCTAACTAAAATAGAAGAAGTATCTCAAAGCTCTTCCTCAAAAACTGAAGAAGAAAAATATTGCAAAGACCTAATTACCATATTTAGATATACAAGAAAAAAAAAGGTTCATAAAGAAATCGAATACAAATTTATTAATGCAGTTTTAGAAAAAATACAACAGGCAGACCAACAGGTAGAATTAACAAAAGACATATATTTAACCTCTTATGACCAAAACCTGATTCCTATTCTTGTTGCAATATTTCAATTAGGATATGAAGGGGAGAGTTGCACTGAAATATCTCCAATCGAGCAACAACTAAGAAATGTCTTTATTCATAGAAAAAGAAGCCAGGAGAAAAAAGAGCAAATTGAAAAACTCTCTAAGAAAAAAAATATGATAGCAGCTTTTAATCAACTGTTTGCTGAGCAAAAAACAATAATAAAGTCCAGCTTTAAAAAAATATTTAATTTTGAACCTACTATTCAAGATATTCGTATAGCAAATATTCTAAAAAAAACAGAACTTTTAGGTAGAAGTCAAAATTGTCAGCGAGCAGAGGGACAAATCAATGAGCATGAAAACACAGTGTGTGGCGAGTTAGAAAGTAATGACTTAGTGGGTAATGAAATAAAAGAATTAGAGAAAAATAATCAAAAAGGTGAGATAGAGGTATCAACAAAGCAATCACTAGCCAATACTCAGTTAACCAACGCTCACCTAGCAAACTATGAGCTAAACGATACTCATCTAAAAAAAACGCAGCTATACAACTATGAGCAAATAACAACAGAATCAAAGCATTTAGGAGAAACCATTATCCCCAACCAAAATTCATACCTACTAGAAATAGAGCCTTTAAAAATAAATAATATAAAAGATACTCCTGACCATATTCTAAAAATGGCACTACTAAAGCCAAGTGAGACACAACCAAATTCATCAAAGAAAAAAAAAGAAGAACACCTTAATTCAAATAATTTCTATTCAGAAAACTTACCTTCAGCGAGTTTACCCTCAAAAAAATCAACCTACGGCAAACAACTAAAAGGTCTCAGATTAGAATCAAAAGATAAAAACGACTCATTACGAAAAAACAATAAAAAAAATCAAGCAACTAGTAGCGAAAAAGAATTATCCAAGCATAAATTTTTTACAAAAATCCAACTGCTAAACAAAAACATACATCAAAATAAAGATTCCTTAAATGCACAAAGACAACCAGCCACTCCATCCACTACTACGACAAATGACATCTTCCTACAAAAGCTAGAGAAACGATACTTACCCCCCAAACCAAAAAATCCTATAAGCCGTATAGCGATTGTAAAAACAGAAAAAAACCCTCCAGCAAAAAAACCAACTTTAAAAGAAACTATATCTACAAAAGAGAAGACCACACAAGAGCAATCAATAAAATATCTTTTACCAAACCAACTCTCAGGAAAAGTAAAATCAGAAAACCAGCTCTTAAAAAAGCGGCCATTAATAAACCAGATCTTAACAAGCCAACAACTTGCAGAGTGGGGAGGGGGGCCGAAGGCCCCCCAACCAAACAAGCTACTAAAATCAAAGAAAACAACAAGTCCAATAATTATAAGCTCAAATAGCCCCCCAATTAGAGTTCCATTAAATAATGCAATTAGAAGTAGAATGAGAAAAGAAAACAAAGCACTTGCGAAAAATCCTATAAATAACTCAGCAAAGACTCGCCACTCAGCTCTACAGCAACAAAATCAACAACAGCAAAGCAATCAACAAAACACATTAAGAGCAAAAAAGCATACTACAAAATTTACCAGCAAAAAAATATCATATACGCTCAAATCCAACAAAGAATCTAGTGACTTGAAAAATAGAATAACCCCAAGATTAATTAATACTAAAAAATCTAATCAAGCTTACAGTCAAAAAAAACCGTCCATAAAAACAACAATTAATAATAGTGTAAAAATCAATAACAGTAAAAAAAGCTTTCCTAAAAAAAGAAAGATTAAATGCCAACCAACCTACATTAAAAAAATAGTTAAAAATAATGACGATTCACCAAAGTCCAGTAAATCATCAAAAAGTGGAATTAAAAGTAAGCAAAGCCAAGAGGCAAATAAAAAGTGTGGAAATAATAAAAAATCATTAACAAAAAGTTCATCAAGCTCACAGCTTACACTAACATCACTAATGATTTTATTAATATTTATTATAGCTGTAATAACTTCTTATAAGCCAGACATTTTTAATTCTTTTGAGCAAAAAACTTTTGATAATCAGGATATTAACAATCAATATAATAATAAAGAAGATAATAGTCAGCAAGATGATGCTCAACAAATATGATAACTAAGATAATAACAATAAGATAACAATCAACAGAAGAGTCTAAAGTTATGTTCAACATGAGCTACCAACAGTAATAGTCAAAAGCAGCTATCAAAAGGAGAAAAATTTAAGATAGATAACAATTAAGGTAATATAGAACAAAATATTGATAAGAATTATTAACCCAAATTTTCATAAACCCATTGGGTTAAACTAATAAACTCATTAGTTGTTATTATCTAGATTACTATCTAGGAGTTGGTTACATCATTTAAATGCCTTGTTTTGATAAACTATTCACTAATATTCTGTAATAGTTGACAACTATTATTTGTTGTTGTTATAAAAATAACTGTAATTTGAATTGTACGATAAATAAGTTGCTTTAACAATAAAATCAGATATAGAGCTTAAAGCAAAATTATAAAACAAAGCAAAAAAAATAGGAGTTGACCAATTTCCATACTTATAATTGTATCTCTTATGAGTATTATATCCAAAAAGAAAAAAAACAAAAAGGTTAAACCCAAAAAATGCTTCTGTAAGTATATCGGATAAATAAGTTTTTTTAATATGTTGAGTTAGGTTAAAAGTTGAATTATAATTTTTATATTTCTATAAACGGTTTACATATAAAATAAGGAGGATAGAAAATAAAAGAATAAAAAAAAAAAAATACTAAAGAACCCTTTAAATGTATCACGGTTACTATTAGGAGCAGCATATAAGTATGTTGCAATATCAATTACTTGATCATTATAATACAATAAAGTATTTAAAGCTACAAAAAAACAACACACAGTTTTTTTTTAGAAAGCTACTAAAAGTGAGTTCCTCTTCGGTGTTTTTGACTTTTATATACTCTTCATTATCAGAATCAAGAGACTCTTATCTTGTTTCAAGGTAGCTTGAATGCTAATCAATAGTTGTTTGGTTGAAGTAAATACAAGATATCCCAAAAATGGACAAAATGTATATAGCAGGCCTATTGTACAAAAGATTCATAAAGATGAATATAATATAATTAGTGGTATATCCATAGCAAAAATCCACATGCTATACAAAGCAAAAACATTTCTATGTAATGAAATAAGTAAAAGTTAAAGCTATATGATATTATAGTAAAATAATACCCTCCATACATTCCTATACAGATAGATAAAGGTAGAGCAAATAAAAGCAAAAATGCAGTAGATATATAATATTGCCAGCTAAATCTGTTAGTAAGACAATACTTACAAAGAACATCCTCACAAAAAAAGAAAAAAGGAGTAATAATTAATGTTGTTAAAAAACTATGAATAATAACTTCTTTTTTTGATTTAGAGATAATTGGCTTTGAGAAAATTTTTTTAAATAAACTTACTCGAAATTTTTTAAAAAGAAAAAAGTCTATTGTAAGGAGTATGTATACTAAAACACTCTTTTTTATCAATTCCCCATAATCGAAGGTTTCAAAACAATTTTCTTTAAAACAACTTACATTATTATCAGTATTAGTTTGGGTTAAAGTAAGTACAAGATATCCCAAAAATTGATAAAAGGTATAAATATTGTTTTAGTAAGTCTTTCATAGGTGATAGAAGTGTTTTTGCAAGAAGTATTACTTCACAATTATAAGTACTTAAGAGTTAAAAAGAAAATAATAATAACTTTACTTACGTAATATATGATTTAGTCTACATTTTATTAGGGACATTAATGCCTAAAAGCATCATGGCTTTTTTTATAATTTTGCTAGTTGCAAGAGAAGTATGCAGACGTCTATTTTGTAAGTTTTGAAGTAAATACTTTTTTAGTATAGGCAAACTAGAATAAAAATGGTTATAAGCTTTGGAGAGTTGGTAGGTATAATCAACTAAAAGCTAAGGATTTATTGTTTCTGCTGAACGCTCTAAAGCTTTAGGGTAGTCTAGAATTTGTAATATAAGAGCTTTTTCATACTCCTCTAAATTATTTACATCAATATCTTGGTGGCTTTTCTATACTATCTATTGTGTGTGGTTGTCTTTTTTAAAAGAGAAAATATCCTTGCATAAGTATATTGTATAAAAGAAGCAGTGCTTCCTTGAGATAAGCAAAAAGCTTTGGAGTCAACTAAAAACGAAGTTATGTAAGTAAATTTACAGTATTATAGTTATTAAACGATGTGTTCTTGTTCTGTAGTGTTACTTAGGTTTGTTTGATTAAAGAGTATCTAAAAAGGAACTTCGCTCTGTGAGGCTGAAACCTTTCAGGTTTCAGCGAGCGAGAAAACCGATAGGGCAAGGAAGTTGGATGGGGGTTTAATGATAATGAAGCTTTAATATTCATTAAAGGATTGATTCTTCACAAAATATTTTTTCTATTTACCTTATTTATGTAGCCTTTCTATTTGTTTGCAAACAAGCAGGGAAGTTCCCACTTTAACCACATTAATTCCATCAGCATATGTAGTGAACTCCATCTTCTATAAATGGTATATAAGAAACCTAAGACAAAAAGAGCTATGGTAGGTTATAGTAGTAGAGTACTTCAGGTAAAATAGGAGTATGCAAGTTGACTCTTAAGGCTATCTACGCTTTTTGCTCAATAAATCACTTTCTATTCTAAGGCCTACTCACTAAATTAATAGGTATACAAATACAACAGAAATCTATTCAAAGATAGGTAGTCAATCCTTTGGAATAATTTAGAAAACATTCTATTTGAGAAGCTCAAATGCCCAGAGTAGTTTTTATATCTAAACAACTTCATCTCCTGAGAAAAACTATCTAAGCAAGTAAGATAGTATCAGATGTAACATCAATCGCATTATCTCATATGCTATCTTAAAGTAATAATCAACTTACAATACTTTTAATTAGAGAATTTCTATATTCAGTGCACTAATATTGGTAATCTATTTTAAAATATCTGTTTTGCTACTTTTTGATTTTCCAAGCTACTCTTTTCTAAACTAGAGATAGAATTAGTACAAAAACTATTCACTAACCAAATTATAGGTAAGGCTAATATCCCTTCATCGCATTGGAAGAGAATTATTTGGTAATTTGCTAAAAAGTTTGTACATTTGTAATTCTTTAAAAGAAAATATATAAATATTGAACTATGAATATGAATCTAACTATGAATCTAAGGGGACCCAACAATTTTTTAAAAGCGTTTCTAATAGGAGCGATCAGCTTCTTATGCAGCAGAGCAAACTGCACAACTTGCGATAACATAAATACTTCTTCTGTACTTACAAATAAAAAAGTATATTTAGAAACTCCGAAAAAGAAACCTAAACAGAGTAAGAATATTGGCATAGGTATAAAAACTATAACCGCGGCTATAGAACTACAATCACAAGAGGAGCAAAATCCTATCTTAAATGCCGAATCTCAAGAACTAGTAGGTGAAAACGACAATATAATCAATAATAACCAAGCTCAAATAGAAGAATCGTATAAACGAGAGATTGCTATATTAAAAGCCGATCATGTAAAAGAATCCTCAAAGCAGCTTCAATCTCAAAAAGAATCGTATGAACAAGAGATTGCTATATTAAAAGCCGATCATGTAAAAGAATCCTCAAAGCAGCTTCAATCTCAAAAAGAATCGTATGAACAAGAGATTGCTATATTAAAAGCCGATCATGTAAAAGAATCC
>PJEL010000821.1_pt1 | contig 34794 bp, 29 predicted proteins | sample 1853271 | NCBI WGS metagenome assembly PJEL01 (sample SAMN08108733, study PRJNA415343) | Invertebrate metagenome, whole genome shotgun sequencing project. | host: Globobulimina | place: Sweden: Gullmar Fjord | collected 2015-08
AGAATGCTTTGTTTAGCCTTATTGCTTTTGTTTTTCTTTCCGTGTTTTTTAGGTTTCTGAAGAAGCAGCATTCATTTCCATAATTAAACTCTTACGCTTAGTTAAGTTTTATATGATTACAAAAATACCGCTGATTGATTCAGCGGTATTTTTTATTGTGCTTATCGTTTTGATGAGAAGCGGATAGGTTTTCTAGTTCACCGAGGCTACTTCGACGCTTTGTGTCTCGTTTGCGACTTTCCAATCACCGCCCAGCGCTTTGTATACCGCAATCGTGGTGTTCGCGGTTTGCAGTTTGGCTGCGACTTGGCGGTCTTGCATCATCTTCTGTTGTCGTTGTGCATCGAGCACCGATAAGTAATCCACTAGGCCAGCTTTGTACAACGATTTGGCTTTGCTCACGGCGTTATCGACCGCGTCTGTTGCTTCATCAATGCGCTTTTGGTTTTCTTGGCTACGACCGTAAGCAAACAAGCTTGAATCGACTTCTGCGAATGCGCTGTCTACCGAATGTTGGTAGTTGAGTGCTGCCGAGTGAAATCTTGCTTCGTTCATCTCAACCATGGCTTCACCTCGGCCACCATCAAACACGTTCCAACTGATACCCGCAGACGCTGCCCAACCAAATGAGTCACTGCTGAACAAGTCATCAAAGCTTCCTGCCGTAACACCTGGCGTGCCCGTTAAGAAGAACTTTGGATAACGATTGGCGATGCTTGCGCCAAGTTCTTCGTTTATGGCCGCCATTTCACGCTCTGCTATTCGGATGTCTGGGCGTTGTTCCAACAAGTCAGAAGGTAAGCCCGTTGGGATAACATCGTTCATGCGTGGCAAGGTAAATTCACCCGCTAAACGTTGGTTGACGTTCGCTAGTGATTCACCCAACAAAACGGCCATACGCTGCTTGTGAACTTGTTCTGCAATTTCTAACTGCGGAACAATCGACTCTGTGGCTGCAAGCATCGCTTTGGCTTGTGCAAGATCCAACTCAGAACCATAACCGCTGCGAACCACCTTGGTTACTAACTCAAGTGTGCGTTGTTGGTCTTGGATGTTATCCATCGCAATCGCTTTGCGTTCTTGAGCGCCTCGATATTGTAGGTAGTTGTGAATCACGTCTGCGGTGATCAGTGTGTTCAAGCCTGATTGGAATATCTCGGCTTGTTCAACTCGAATCGTTGCCGCATTAGATTGTCTGTCGATACGCCCAAACAAATCCATTTCCCACGCAATGCTTGCGCCTAAGAAACCGCCATCGTGTTGAGCATCAAGTAATGACATACCAGTTGCTGATTGAACGGCATCAGACGCGCCAAATACAGGGCCGAGTAGGGAGTCGTTCTCACTCAATTGATAGTTGTAGTAACCTCCGCCGACATTGACGGTCGGTACTTTGAATGACTCAACCACGCTCTTGTATGAATTGGCCATGTTGATTCGTTCAGCGGCCAGTTTTAATGGGATGTTTTGGTTTTGAACATCTTCCACCAACTGATTGAGTGTTGAATCATTGAACTGCGTCCACCAATGAGTGTGTTGTTGGTTTGCCTTGCTTTGGCTTTGACTCTCTTGGCTGTACAAGAAGGTTTCTGCCATGGTGGTTTGCGGCTCTTCGTAATCAGGGCCAACCGCACAGCCTGTCAGTAACAAGGCTAGGGCAATAGGAGCCACTTTAAATCTAGGTAATAGATACATGTTTATTGCTCCTTATTGAGTGATGTTTGATTGTTGAGTCTGTGCAGTGCCATTCGGCGTTGCATCAAGGACGACAATCGCGTCTTGGATTGCTTCGTTTACCGTGATGCCATTCTCTTCTGAACGATAGAAGAGTTTGTACAACGCAGGCATCACGAAGAGAGACAACACGGTCGCTGCTGCCAAGCCACCTATGATAGTTGCGGCCATTTGGTCGAACAGTAGATCAGTAAGTAGTGGGATCATGCCGAGTGCGGTGGTTAGTGCACCCATTGAGATCGCCATAGTGCGGTTTACCGTCGCTTCCTTGATTGCGTCCGACAGTGAACGACCACCTTTACGTTCAAGCTCAATTTGATCCATTAATACAATGCCGTTTTTAATGATCATACCCGTTAGAGTTACCGCCCCAATTAACGCCATAAAGCCGAAAGGTTTATCCAGTAACAACAAGCTGAATGTGGCACCTGTTGCTGCCAACGGCAGGGTAGTGAAGATGATGACGGGTTGTTTGAAACCGTTAAACATCGCCACCAAGATGATGACCATTAACAAAATCGCTTTTGGCAGTTGCTTAAGAATATCGCTGACGGCTTTGTGTTCGTCGTAGTATTCCCCCCCCCATTCAAGGCTGTAACCCGGTGGAAGTGCGATAGCTTCAATATCATCAATTACTGAGTTTCTTACCGCCGCTGGCGTGGTGTAACGACCAACACTGGCTTGTGCTGTTATGGTTTTCACGCGGTCGCGACGCCAAATCATGGTCTCTTCGCTAGTCAGTTCAAATCCATCGACAACTTGACCCAGTGGCACGCTGTGTAAGCCAAGTAACGAGCGAACGGGTAATGTTTCTAGTGATTCGATTGAGTTTTCAGTGCCACGTAATTGAATGGTGACTAATTCATCGTTTAGGTTCATGCGACCCAAAGGCATACCTTCAGACGCACGTTTCATCGCAAAGGCAATATCAGCGCGGTTAATACCTGCAAGGCGAACCTTATCTTGGTTGATGATCGGCTCTAGCACTTTGCTCTTTTGACGCCAGTCATCACGCACGTACTTAGTATCTGGATGTGCTTGGAAAATGGCTTTCGCTTGGTTTGATAAGCCATGTAAAACGTCTACATCCGGGCCTGAGAAGCGTACTTCGACGCTGAACTTGTCTGAGGTCGCCAGTTTCAAGCTTCTAAAGCGCGGGTCGGCGTTAGGAAATTCTTGAGTTAACCATTTGTCACCACGAGCAATTAGTGGGCTCAATGATGGGAAATCAGTCGCGTTGATTAGGATCTGCCCATAAGCTGGGTCGAACGGTTCTGGCTCAATCGTTACAGAGAAGCGGGGCGCACCTGCACCGACATAAGTCGAGATACTTTCCACTTCAGGTTGTTCAAGTAACCATGCTTCGATACGTTTCATGTCTTCCGACGTTTGTTCAACCTTGGCACCATTTGGTAGCCAGTAATCAAGGAACAAGATCGGCCTGTCTGCTTGAGGAATGAAATTAATTGCGACACTTGGGATAGCAAAAGCCGTCACTAAGATCAGTGGAATCAAGCCACTCAGCGCTTTTAATGGGTTATCGACGGTCCAGTTAACACTCTTGCGGTATAAGCTGACTTTGGTGTCTGTTTTCTGTTTGGTTGGTTTGATGAACATCCAACACATCAGGGCGGTGAACGTCATTGCCACGAACCAAGACAGCAGCAGTGAAGAAGCGATGATTAAGAATACCGAACTCGCAAATTCAGCGGCATCTGTCTGAGAGAAGATAACCGGGCTCGCACCCATGATAGCGATAACGGTCGCGCCAAACAGTGGGGTTGCTGTCTCTTTCACTGAATCGATAGCCGCGATAGTGCGGTCGATACCTTTGTTGATCTTTACGATCATCATGTCGGTAATCACAATTGCATTATCAACCAACATACCAAGTGCGAGGATAAATGTACCCAGAGACACACGGTGCAAATCAATCGCAGTAATGTTCATGTAGATAAGCGTTAGTAGAATTGTCAGTAATAAGCTTGAACCAACGATCGTTGCACTCTTTAAGCCCATGAAAATCGATAGCACGACAAACACAATCGCGACACTTTCAAGTAGGTTACTAACAAAGTTATCTATGGATTTTTGAACCTCTTCTGGTTGGTTAGCAACGGTTGCGACTTCAACACCCAATGGAAGTGATGCTTGGAACTCATTAACGATGCGGTTGATGTCATCGCCCAGAGATACCACATTTACACCAGAGACAGGGCTCATTGCGAGTGTTACTGCTGGCACACCGTTGTAGCGGTTTTCCGTCATCATCGGGTCTTGATAACCCATGGTCACTTCAGCAATATCACCAAGTCGTAACAGGCCCGTTCCTAATTCGCTCACGCCACCTTTGATCATCAGATTTTTAATATCAGCGAGCGAAGTGAATTGGCTCGACTGTTGAACGCGAATACGCTCACTACCTGCAGAGAATTTACCCGCATCAAATGTGGTGTTTTGTGTGTTCAATTGGCTCCAAACTTGAGCCATCGACAAACCATATTGTGCCAAGCGTTCGTCTGGAATATCGATATGAACCACGCGAGGCTGAACGCCGTGCAACTCGACTTTCTTAATGCCGTCTACGGTTTTAATGCGACGTTGTAACTCTTCTGCGTAGCTACGAAGTTCTGATGGAGAAGCGTCTTCGCCGTACACAGAGAAAAGCATGCCGTACACTTCAGAAAACTCATCTTGTACAATGCTGATCTGCGCCGTGCTCGGTAGCAGCATTTTCATGTCTGACACTTTACGACGAAGTAAGTCCCACTCTTGTGGCAGTTCTTTTGAGTTCAGCGATTCTTTTAAGTCAACAAACACCATCGACATACCCGGACGAGAAAGCGAGCGCAGTCGGTTTAGGTTGGCCATTTCTTGGAGCTTGGTTTCAACTGTGTCCGTGACTTGTTGTTCTACTTCTTCGGCCGATGCACCTGGGTAGAGTGTTACCACGACGGCCGTTTTAATGGTGAAGCTTGGGTCTTCAAGTTTACCGAGGTCGAAGTAAGAGTAGAGTCCGGCAATCACGCTCAATGCGGTGAAGAACAAGACGAAGGTTCGTTGTTTTATGGCAAAGTCAGCTAAGTTCATGGTACTCACCTACAAATCTTTAACTTGGATTGATGAAAAATGTTGGCCTTCTTGAACGTATTGCGCGCCGTTCACAACGACATAGTCACCATCGTTGAGTTCTGATTCGACACACGCTGTGTTTTCAGCGAGTGACGCAACATGTACGGAAACCGATATTGCTTGCGAGTCCTTGATGGTGAACACTTGTTCGTTGCCTGATTGGTTAACGATGGAAGAGTAAGGTAGGCAAAAATTGTTGCTTCTTTCACCCAGTTGAGTGGTGAGGGTGACGGCTTTACCAGGCAGTAAACGGAGCGTGTCGCTCTTTGTTAAGTCATCTAAGCGATAAGTGACTGAATAAGTTTGTTTGATTGGGTGAGGGAGTGTTGAGATCTCTGTTGCTTGACCAGTGATAGAGTTTTTTGCGTTATACCAACTGATGGTTGCTTGTTGATCGGCTTCGAATTGATGAATTAAGTTTTCAGGTACGTCAATGGTGACTTCAAGCTTTTCTGGTTTGTGAATGGTGAAAACCGAGATTCCCGGAAGTACTTGTTCGTATTGATCGAAATTTGAAGATGCAACCACGCCATCGAATGGCGCAAGCAGGCGAGTGTAGCGAACCGAGTCTTTGGCTCGACGAATGTTTTGCTCAACCACTTTAACGGCGGCTTCGCTGCGTTCGTAGCCACTGATCGCACGGTCTAAATTGACGTTGGCAATCGCGTTGTCAGCAATCGCTTGTCTTACTCGAGCTAATTCTGCTTTTGCTAATTTGTGAGCCGATTTTGCTTCTAACGCACGAGCTTGTAGCTCCTCTAACGCAACTTGGTAATCGTGCGGATCTAGCTGAGCTATCGCTTGGCCTTTCTTAACGCTGTCGCCAGTTTTTACTAACAATTCTTGAATGGTACCGGGAACGCGAAAAGCCACGCCTGCTGTTTCAACCGATTGGAGCTTACCCGTAAAGGTTTTGCTGGCTTGTTGAGATTTCGATTCAAGTTGGATGACTTGAATTGGGCGCGCTTCCGTTGTTTTGATCGAAGCTGCTGACGGTTCCAGAGAAACAGATGGCTCCGTGACAACAGACTGATTGCACCCGATAAGAGGCAAAAGAGTGGCGGCGAGTAGAGAGTAGCGATAGATAGACATCATGAATTGCTCCGAAATATTGATGGGGCAATTCTATCGAGATGACGAGCAGAGATAATCAGTGCTAACGGTATAACACTGTCACATTATTTGAGACAATAATTAGAGTTTTGGTAATTCTTGTAATAAGAAATCAATCAATAACTGGCTGGCATGACTCAATGCTTTTCGCTGTGGATACAGCAACCACGCTTCTTCTTTTTCCAAAGTCTCCGTCGGGAACAGGTTGACCAACGAGCCTTCTTTCAGCTCTTGTCGAACCATCAATTGGGGTAATAAGGCAATGCCTCGGTGACGGGTAGAGGCACCTTTCACAAAGCCAATACTGTCACTGACGATAGACGGTTCAACTTTCACAACTTGATTCGAGATTTCCCACTCTTTATCTATATCACCACTTGGCCAGCGGAAACACACAAACGGAAATTTAGACAATTCTTCAAGCTTTGTGGGTTTGCCGGACTTAGCGAGGTATTCAGGGCTAGCAACGAAAATACGCTGTAAATCCATTACCTTACGAGCGACGACATTCGAATCGCTTAGTCGTCCTCCATGCATAGCAAGGTCTAACCCTTGACGATACATGTCGATAAAGCCATTACTGATGCTGCGAATATCAAGCTCAACCTCCGGGTAGAGATCTTGGAACTTAAATAGGGTGGCTTGAACAATATCGCCGGTTTCAGGGAGCAAACCTATCTTCACGCGACCATGTGGTACTTCCAATAAGTTAGACGCCATGTGATTGGCCTTTTCAAGCGCGCTCAGTGCTTTCAACAATTCGTTGTAATAGAGTTCGCCCGACTTAGTCACCGATAAACTGCGTGTTGTACGAAAGAAAAGCTGCATGTTGAGTGCTTTCTCTAGATCGTTAATGCGTCTACTCACGTTCGCTCGAGGCACGTCCAGTGCGTTGGCGGCAGCGGTAAAGCTTCCGAGTTCAACAACAGTAGTGAATAGCTTGAGATCTTCGATTTTCATAGGAAATACGCTTTGAATACAGGGCTGAATGTCTGTTCGGTATCGTATACCAAATAGTATATAAAATCGAAAAAACCAATGAGTAATCAGCTACTCATTGGTTTTAATAGGACTTGAATCAAAAAGAGAGGGACTAGTACAAACTGATAATGACAGCTGTTTACAGTTAGTTGTTAGTAAAGTCTACTTTTTAACGCCCTCGGCCATCGACCATCACAACAATCGTTTTCGTGATAATGCTCAGGTCAGCAGCAATCCAAGATTTTACAGAACATAGACTCAGTGCGTAACTATGGTCAAAACCGACTTTGCGGCGAACATCATCAATGCAAGTGTCATAGCCTTGATTGACCTGAGCAAGCCCCGTAATACCAGGCATGACGCCATAAGTACGGTCTGCAAAGTATGGGATTTCATTCTCAAGCTTGTTGTAGAAGGTTGGACGTTCAGGACGCGGGCCAATCAACGACATTTCACCTTTAAGCACATTGAACAACTGGGGTAGTTCATCAAGTCGTGTCTTTCTCAAAAAACGACCCACAGGTGTTATACGAGGGTCATTCTGTGTTGCCCAAACCGCACCAGATCGAGTTTCCGCATCTTGATACATGCTACGAAACTTCATGATTTCAAAAATCTCCATTTTTTCTGGTGTCGATTTTCCCACGCGCAGTTGGCGATAGAAGATAGGACCGCGAGAAGTCAATGCAATGGCCAGTGCGATAAAAGGGAATACCGGAGATAAGATGACTAACGCGAGTAAAGAGCTAACAAAATCAAAAGTTCGTTTTGCGCGAGAAATCTTGCTTTGGTATAGGTTTTGGTTTGATAGTTGGTCAATATTCATCATAGTCAGTCCTTAACGATTAGCTCTAGTCCAAGGGGAGTTTTCAAGTCCTAATAGGTAACGTACGCCACCAATGAAGTTGGCATAATGACCAACGATTAAATAGGAAATTAAAGAAACAGGTTTGTTGATGAGTCTGTTAGGCAAGATGCAACCAAGTACACCAATGCTGTAAACAAACACTTGTGCCCAAAGAAGTACTTCAAACAATAGATATTCGTTGAGTAATATTGAGCATATTAAGCACACAATCATTAGATATGGGGTTAACAGTCGTAACCCTTTTCCTGAAAAGAACGCAAAAGCGATGCCTTTGAATTTAGGGCTGAACAGGCCAAACAAACGTATGGCTTGTTGCATGTTGCCTGCTGAGATTCGCAGCCGTCTATTGAAGTCAGTCTTAAGATTTGACTCTTCCAGCTCCAGTGCAACCATCTGTTTTTCATATTCTGCAATGTAGCCTTGTTGGACTATCTGCATTGGTAAAATGAAATCGTCGTTAATGGTATTAAGTGGTAGTGGTGTAAACAATGCCGTTCTGAACAGATAAAAAGCACCGTGCGAACCTAAACTTGAACCAAATGACGCTTCGCACTCTTTCACCGATGTTTGATACTGCCAGTATGCGTCTTCGCCTACATTACCTGTTGGACATAATTGATAGGTTGCGTTTACCACACCAACCGCGTCACTTTCAAAATGAGCGGCAGCAATCAACAGTGCATCTAATGAAATCAGGGCAGACACGTCACTAAGTGCTGTAATATTGCTGGTAATATTAGTCACTTCTTCATTGAGTACGGCCACTTTACCTCTGTTTTGAACATGGTCGTGTATCTCAAAGTGAATGTCGCTACACATTGCTTCTTGGATGGTCATTTGGGCGATGTTTACTGTGTCGTCGGTACAGCCATCGCAAGCAATCACGACACGCAATTTCGTTCTTGGGTAATCTAACGCCGCTAAGTTACGAATCTTATCGGCAATCCATTGTTCTTCGTTAAACGCAGGAACAAGGACAGTGACCGTTGGAAGTGTGCAATCCTGTTGTTCATCTTTGTAACAACGAGAGCTTTCGCTCACAGTACGCGCTGGATGATGTCTTGCATACCAACGCAGCAGAATTGGATACGCCGCGTGATGATAAACAATCAAGGCCCCAGAAAATAAACATAGGCTCGCGAGCAAAAGGTCCATCATGCGCATACTCCTTTTGAAATATCGTCGTAAGATTCAACCATCTTCACTATGTCAAAGTTATCTAACACATAAGTACGAGGCGATAAGAATCGTTCGTGTTGGTTGTCTAGTAGCACGCTAGCTAATCCCGTAATACTCCCTTTATTGACAAGCGTGCCACTGACTGGACATAAGGTTTCATCAACGGCCCCTACATTCATCGCAACGGTAGGGACGTTACATGCTTGTGCCTCAAGAGTTGAAAGCGGTAACCCTTCATGACGTGAAGGTAAGCAGAAAGTATCCAGAGCGCCGTAAAAAGTAGTCATGTCTTCAACTAAGCCAAGAAAGATAACGCGATCATTAAGGTTTAGTCTGTTGGTTAGTTGCGCCAATTTTTTTTGTTTGGAACCGCCTCCTGCAAATACGACAACCATATTTTGGGGCAGCAGTGCGAGTGCTTTGATAAGTTGGTCTTGGCCTTTAACGTGTTCCAATCGGCCTGCACAGCCAATGATGTGCTTGTCTTGTGGTAGATTTAGCGCTGTTCTCGCGTCTATCTTCGACATCGGCTTGAACTTGTTGCAATCAACGCCGTTCTTAATGGTAATGATGTTCTCGTATGAGAAAGCAGAACGAAGTTGTTTGTAAACACGAGTTGCGTCAGCGACCAATGTTGGTTGAGCGGCCTTAAGCGCTAATGCCTGTAAGCGTCGGCGCTTGTCATCTTGAAGGTGCCAAGCGTCATGCTCAGTATGAATACGCGTTGGAACACCTGATACACGAGCAGCGTAACCCGCATAGAGCAGAGGGCCGATGTGATGTGTGTGAACGACATCAGGGCGAATTCCTCTAAATGCTTTGATGAGTTTTATGATGATGTTGAATTGAACACCGGGCTCTTTGTCTAAAAACACAATTTGATTGTGGTAAGGCTGAAGCTTCGGCCAGTTCTTGATGGATTCGTCTTTGGTACCTTCAAGACTGACGATCAACACTTGATCAACTGGCTTAGCAAGGCGCAGAAGATCCAGAGTTAACGTCTCCAAACCGCCAGGAGCAAGGTGCTGAACAACATGTATTATCTTTTTGCCATTCTTTGTGTTTTGCTTTCCCATAATATTGCTCCCTTCAGTAACGCTCTAATGTTGCAATCTAGCTTTCTGTTTCGTTCTGTTGTTACCATTGCACGTGCTGTGCCAGTTAATTATTTGATGATTTTCAAGCAGTTATGGATGATTGAGGTTGAGGGTAAGGCAATTCTCAAAATAGGAATCAAAACAGAATCTGTGGCTGAAAGAATGATAAGAAAATCGGAGAGTTAATGGTCAAAGTGAAAACTGGCTACCAAAACCAACACAATTAAAAACGCCAGCGAGAGGCTGGCGTCTTCATGTGTGCTTAGCTAATTCTGGTTATGGCGTGAGTGCTTTGTGGCTAACTCATTCTAGGAATAACAGTAATAACGGGCACCCCCAAGATATCTTCAATTTCATCTTTTCGTTTGATTGAAGAATCAAACAGTTCGAACAATATCGCCAAACCGGTTCCTAAGCCGATGCCGGCAACTAGACCTGCAAGAATGAAGATGAATGCCGGCATGTTAGACTTGATGCTGGGTGTAAAGGGTAAATCGATAATCTTCACACGTTTGTTTTGTTCAAAAACACCTAATGATCCGGTTAATTGCGCCATCTCGTAACGTTCGGTGAGTTCATCGTAAAGCTGACGTTTAATATTCACATCACGTTGCAAGCGATACATCTCTTTTGCGTTCTCACCAAAGTTATTCGCTTTGTTTTCCAATTCAAAAATCATTGTACGAAGGCTTTTGGTTTCTTCGGTTAAAGACTCATAACGAGCTCGAACCAATTGCAAGCTATGGAGCTGTGTCACTAACAAAGGTTGAATGTCGGAAAGCTTGTTTAATGTCGTGCTACTCGCGATGTCCCACAATTGATCGCTGTTCATGCCAGGTTGTTTTTGTTCCAACAGCGCTTTTCGTTCATTCTCAAGTCTTTCTAGTTCACGAACTTTGGCTTGCACTGCACTGTGCTGGTTTGTGTATTTTGCTTGTAGCAGGGTAAGCGCACTACGAATATCGATGATCTGATCTTCTAAACGTCCGATAACTGGGTTCGTTTTTGAGAGTTGTTGGTCAATTGAACCCAAGCTTTTTTCAACACCTGATAGCTCTGCTTCTTTCTCTGCAAGCGTTTGTTTTAACGACGCTAATCGGTTTAAACTTTGGCTCTGAACTTCAGGTGTCGAATGCACATTTTCATTCACGTACAGCGCAAGTGCTTCTTCCGCTTTTCTAAGTTCGGCACTTCGTTCATCGATGTGGATTTTAAGGAAACTACTTGAGTCTTGAATTGAAGAACGTTCTGGTGCCAATAACTGCTCGATAAAATGTTCACTGACAGAACGAAGTGTGTCTTCCATACCTATAGGTGTATCCGAGCTTAGGCTTATCTTTAGAAAATCTTTCCCTAATTGTGTGACTGATAAACGTTGTGATAGGTCGGTAATGATTTCTTGTTTCTCTACATTCGACATGTCTGGAGTCGTCAGTTCAAGCTCTTGTGCTACTGAGTAAAGGACATGTCGACTGTGAAGCAAGGTGCGAAGTGCACTCATACGGTCTTTGAGCATGGTGGATACCGCAATATCTTCAAGAAACGGGTTCATCTTAGCCGTTTCTTGAATCAACATACTGGTATGAGCATCGTATTTTGTTGGCGCCAGCTTACTTACTCCGAAACCAACGAAAGGCAGAATGAGAATAGGCACCAAAATCACGTAGCGTTGACGCCACGCTGCATTCAATAAAACCAACAGGCGCAATTTTAGATTATTCATAATAGCTCCAACATCCAATGTACGAAGTTACCGCGGTTTTGCCAACTGTCCTTTGAGACAACAGAGACAGGGGTATTTTGTTGGTTACGAGCTCGGTTTAGAGCCTCCACCATTTGTTCCGCGCTCTCTACGGTTGATACATGCTCTTTGTAAGGAAGAAGCGCCGGAAACGGTGTTGCGATGATTGGCGTTCCGGCAGCAAGGTATTCCATGAGTTTTAAAGGGCTGCATGCACGGATTTGCTCATTATCAACAAAAGGAAGTAAGCTCACATCCCAATGTTGAGAGTAGCTTGGCAGGGAGTGATGAGGGCGAGGCCCAAGATAATGCACGTTATCAAGTTCAGGCAACGACAGGGTATCTAACTCGTTTGGCCCAATGAAGACGAAATCCCATTCAGGCATAGCTTGAGCAACATGTTCGAGTAACGAATAATCTAGCCACTTTGATAGGCTTCCATAAAAACCAGCAATAGGGCGGTGTTCACTTGGTAGATCATGTGCTCTTGGTACTGGGGTCGAAAATAAACTGACATCGACTCCGTGAGGCAGCAGTTGAGCTTTGTCTTTAGGAAACTTCGTCATCAAGTTTTCGCTGGCGGCAAAAATGAGGTCAGATTTTTCAATTAATTCGGATTCATGTGCAGCAATGGTTTGATGGTCAACACCAGCCAAAGCGCTAAAATCATCGCCACAATAATACACAACAGCGGATTCATTGAGGTGTCCGCACAGGTCAACAGCCGTCGGCAGTGACGTCCATAGAATTGGAGCGTGCAAATCAAGCTCTGCAATAATCGGCTTTAGTTGTTTTAACATCATCCATTGAGCTAACTGACGTGCAATAGCAGACGAGGGCGCAGGAATGGTTCTGAGGTTAACGATGGTTATGTTGCCCACCTCATTTGAATCAAGCATGTTCTGAGTCACGGCTTTGGTTTTTCCAAACAGTTTGTTGGACGCTCTTTGGATATCTTTGACACACAATTTTGGCTGTCTTAAACCAATGGAGTTAACCCACAAAACCTTGTGTTGTTCTGCGAGATGGCGAACTAAATGCTGAGTAGACGAAGGTAGACCACCGAAGTCTTCACCGAATACGATTAAATCACGCATGACGACCTCCATGAGTTTCTAGAGAATCGAATACATCAGATTCAGCCTCAACATGTTGGTCGTTTGGAATCTGCCCGACCACACGCGCTGGGTTGCCCGCAGCTATAGAGAAAGGGGGGATAGACTTAGTAACAACACTGCCTGCCGCAACCACAGTGCCTTCACCAATGGTGACCCCGCCTTTTATCGTAACATTCGTGCCTAGCCATACATCTTTCTCTAAAATGATACTTCCAATCTGTTCTTGATCATCGCCTTCGCCTGCCGCTCTGCGCTTAGCGTTGAGTGGGTGCCCAGAGTAACCAAACAGAAATGCACCGCCTGCAATGCGGACATTATCGGAAAGAACGACTTTGTGGCCGACGGCGATAGTGGATTGCCAACCGACGTCAACGTTGTTACCAATGCTTAGCAAAGGCTGAGAACCGTCAGGCGTTGGTTGAGTACAACCCGAGAACGTAGTTTGCCCAGAGATTCGGCAATCATTACCAAGTTTAATCATGAGTGGACCACTAACGAATGGCAGGCCACCATAAAGGTAAAGACGTTTACCACATTGATTAACTCGGCCTTTGAAGGCTGGAGTCCAATAAACAAAGCGTGTTAATCCAGAGATGAAGTTGCTTACCAGTTTATGAGCATGGTAAAGGCACTTGTTGAAAATCTGAGGGCTTGGGAATTCCATTGTTCTGATATTTTTCAAAATGAAAAATACATTTCTAATGTGAGAATTAGGATGAAACTTAAGCCAATGTTTGAATTGATGCGCTGATACTGACGTCATAATGAGAATCTCCATTTTTATCTTTAATGGATATCTTTCATTTTATATGCCACATCTTGATTGGTAATAATTTCAATGAGTTATCGTTTTTCTGTTTGTGGGTTCTCATTCTGACATTCAGTTTGGGATACGTGAGATACGCAGACAGTGAGTGCTGCCAAGATATAAATTGGCCAGTTAAAACCTTGAGTCAAAAAGGTGCCCGATACGATAGTGCCGATTAAGCCCGCATAGACGGCGTAGGCCGCAGAGTGGAGCGCTGGCGTGACCTTGTCAGAGCATTGGTTGATACGGGCTAACGTTTGGCGAGTGGTGATGAGCAATGAAGCAATTACGATGATGAAAACAATGAATCCGAGAAAACCAGTTTCGGCCAAAACACCAAACCAAGTACTGTGTACTGCATGGTTTAACCCATCCCAGTGAGAGCTGTAGAAAAAGTAGTTGGAAAAGAAGTTATTTAACCCAACACCAGTCAGTGGGTTATCAAGCGCCATTTTAAAAGCCGCTTCCCAAGCGTATAAACGTCCCATTGCTGATTCATCGATACCGGCTTCTGCTGCACCACCAGAGGCTCTATCTGAAATACCAGCGGCAATGTACAGTACGACGGCGCCTATTGCACCAAGTGATAGCAGAAGCATTTTGGAACGAATTACTTTTAAAGCGAATATACCCACGACGGCAACACAACCTAATAACCCGCCACGGCTTTGTGTGGCTATAACGGCGTAAACCAAAATACAGCCAGCGATAACACAAAGTAGTCGTTTGAAAGTCGCTATGCCTTTGGTGCTTGCTTGGCTTATCGCAAACGCGAGAGGAAACATCAGTACAAGCGCTAAGTCGTTAGGGTCTCCAAGCATCGAACCAAAATCCCGACCGATGGTTACTCGGGTTCCTTCGACTAATCCAATACCGTTAATTGAGTTATAAATCGCGATAACGCCGACCAATGTCCCTGCGCCGACGATGATCATCGATGTCTTCGCAAGTTTGTCAGCGCTATTTACTAGCCAAACAATGGCTAATGTCATGACCATGATTTTCCAATAGATGCCTTTAAACTCAGCAAGCGCGACGCCTCTGTTGGACGCAAACACCAATCCGATGGTCACTAACACCCAGAACACCATTAACCATGACAAAGAACGATGCCAATAAGGCTTCAGCTCTTTGCTTATAAGGCCGTGCCAAAGTAATGCAGATAAAGCGCCTAACGACAGAAGCAACGGGATTTTGAACGCAAAAAGCTGAGGGATAGCCTCGTGAATACGAAAGAAAGAGAACACAACGAACATAATCACCAACCAAAACGTTTTGTTGATGATAAATAGTGCTGCAAGTGGAACAAATGCCAAGCAAACGGCCACCAATGGGTGAGGCACAATAACCCATACCCCCCCCACAATTAGGCAGAGCGCTAAAATACCAATAGTAGAGGGGGCTTTTCTAGCCGAATCAATCATCAATGTTCCTTATTGGACGGTTTAGGGGCTGAAATGTATTCATTCTGATTTCTGCCTTTAAACCTAAATGCACGTAAAATATGAGTGTCATGACTAACGAAAAGCCCAGCGCAAAACTGGTTTTAAGCTGCAAGCTAAAGACATAGAACTCGGTTCCGCATATATTTTCTCGTAGAGTCGTTGGAAGCGTTGTGTGTTAGCAATAACAGTCAGGGAAGAGGCAGTGAGTTCATATAAATCATTACCGAGTCTACTTCCAAGTTGAGGCTGAGTGATTAAGCTCAGCATATGCTCGGTCATCTCATTTATTGGGTTTTGTGTTGAGAACAATAGCCCATTGCCTTCGTGGTTGATGAACTCCGGAATGCCGCCAATGCGGGGCGCAATAATAGGTAACTTGGCGAGCCCAGCTTCGGCAATCACATGCCCAAACGCTTCATACCTAGCACCACTGATAAAAGCATCGGCACCACCGTACAACCAATCCGCCGTATTATTTTGTTCTCCAACTAAGTGAACACGTTCATTTAAACCAGACGAATTAATCAAAAGTTCAAGATTTTCTCTATCTTCGCCTTCTCCGATCACGACTAAATGACAGTCATGGTCTTGACTGGCAATGTTAAGTGCTTGAATGATCAAATCTATGCCTTTGCTCACAATGAGAGGTCCTACAGTAATGAAGACATAACTTGATGCGGGGATATTTAGGTGTGTACGTAGGTCTATCTTTTGGTGGAGCTCTTGAGCTACACCATTGTAAATCACTGACAGTTGGTCTTGAGGGTAATCGTCATCAAGTAGCCCTTCGCATACATCGTAGCTCACCCCAACGATACAGGGAGACAAATGCAATCCGAATGTAAAGCGGTCTCTTAATCGATAATTATTGTGAAGTTGAGTTACAAGTGGGATTTTGCATAGTTTGGCAGCTAGGCACATCCATTGGCATGGAGCACCATTATTGATGTGTATTACGTCGATATCATGCTGTTTTATCAATGTGATCGCTTGGTTCACTTGCCTGCACCAACCAATGACATTGAATTTCGGTTGTTTTCGGCCAAGCATGAGATGGAACGGAGAGTAATGGTTAGGAACCTCGGAATTGGTCAAACGTTCGATAAGAGGCTCACAATTGCTCCAAACCAACGGTTTGTAACGATTTCGATCGAGAGATTCAACCAAGTTGATTAAACGAGATTCGGCTCCACCAATATTATCGTCACCGTAATGAACATAAAGAATGTTTTTCATACCAATCCCCACACATAGGATGCCTGTTATCTTGACTGCGTTTTAGCGAAATAGAACAGGCTAAAACAGTGTTAGGGTTAACTTTGCAAGTGTGATGCCATTGGTTTGATATGGCTAATGCACTGTTATTTAACACTTTATGAGAAAGGTTAATTATCTATTTCAAATTGAGAATCAGAATGAACGATGAAAAGTGACCTAGCGACATACAGAATTGTCAGTGTTTCTGTAAGTGCTCAGTCGTTAAGTGTTCTGAGGCGCAGGGTGGTTTAAAGGTGGTAGCAATTCAATAACTGCGGGATAACGGCTTGCGGCGAATAGTCATCGATGACGCTTTGTCTAGCTTTGGCACTCATGATTTCTTTGTCAGAGGGGGACAGATTTAACCATGCGTTGAGGTTCGCGGTCAGTTCTGACTCTGAATGCGAAATGTAGCCATTGCTTCCATGATCAATCAATTGAGGTAGATTACCCACAGCCGTTGCAATTACCGGTATACCGCGAACCATGGCTTCAAGAGCGGCCATTGGCAGACCTTCGTATCGAGAGGGAATGATCAATAGATCAATTCGCGGCCATACTGCAGCCATATCATTTTGATGACCATGAAATTGGCAGTTTGCAGGGCTATTTTGTGCGAGCTGTGAACGTTCCGGTCCATCACCAAATAGATTGAACTGATGTTGCTCAAAATTTTTCGCTAAAGCTATAAAGCGATCGGCGGCTTTTTCGTGGCTTAAGCGCCCGACGAAACCTAATCGATAGTGACCTAGTTGGTTGTTTTGTGCTTTTTGAGTATCGCTTAAAGCCGGTGCTTGAGAATCGACAGGAATGCTCACAAAGTTATTGAGTAATGTAGAGCGAGTCGGGAGTTTACGACTTATTTTACTACTAACCACTAATGAATGATTTGATATCCAACTTGTGTAGCGATCGAGAAGATCATACACCCAAACACGACCTGTTGGCGTTTCACCTGCATGGTAGGTGGAGATTTGGCGAAGTGGTACTTGGCGGCTTAACAACTTGGTGGATTTACTTACGATACTGGCTTTGTAACCATGAGCATGAATCAGTTGTGGTTGATATTGTTCAACCGCTGATCGTAACTGAGTTATTGGGTTACCTAGGACTTTTGATAGATCTTGCAGATAAGAGTAAGGCAGGGCGCTTTCATTTAATCGCCCGATAATCGAGGGTTCTGGCATGTATTGCGTTAACAAAACAACACGTACTTTGTTGCCGTGATTAAGCAGGCCTTTTGCTAGCTCCAAAACGTGTGTTTCTATTCCTCCGAAAGTTTGGCTATCGATGAACAACCAAATTTCTCCCAGTACAGGAATGAGAGCCTCTTTGATAAGAGGCTCGTTTACGTTATTCGGGGGGATATTAGGCTTGGTTGTACTCATCTTCAGATTCCCAAGCCTGCTTCTTACGATAAACGGTAGAAGGGCTTAACTCTAAAAGCACAGCTGCGTTTAACACGTTTCCATCGCAATGATTGATCGCATGTTGAATTGCTTCACGCTCAATCTGCCACATTGGACGTATAGCGCCTTCGACCGTTGTGAAAGCTGGAGTCATTGACTCGATTTGTGCTTGCGGTGTTGGCGCTTGCTCAAGCTCTTCTGGCGTGATCGGCGGTAAATTAGTTTCAGTAACAGGAGTCGGAACTGCCACAGCAACGGGCGCTACATTTCGTATTGGTGTAATAGACTTTGGTTTCGCGGTTTCCGCTTTATTAATTGGCGGAGGCAGCATGTCTTTAGTCACGCTGCTTTCATTATTCAACACCACGATGTTTCGAATGACATTTTGCAACTGACGTACATTACCTGGCCACGCGTAACGCTTAAGTAGGGTTTGTGTCTCTTTGTCGATAGATTTGAACTTCTTCTTATCTTGCTTCGCGTACAGCTTCAAAAAGTGACTCGCAAGGGTGACAATGTCACTTCCTCTTTCTCGTAGTGGCGGCATCTCGATAGGTACGACATGAACACGATAATAAAGGTCTTCACGGAATCGACCTTCTTCAACTTCAACCAGTGGATCTCGGTTGGTTGCACAGATAATTCTGACATCAACTTTGATTTCTCGGTTACCGCCGAGTGGGGTAAAGGTGCCTGTTTGTAAGAATCTGAGGAGCTTTTTCTGCATCTCCAGTTCCATCTCACAAAGCTCATCGAGAAATAAAGTCCCGCCATGCGCTTGCATCGCTGAACCTTTGCGGTCAGTCGTAGCGCCGGTAAAGGCACCTTTAACATGACCGAAGATTTCACTCTCCATTAGATCTCGAGGGATAGCACCACAGTTAATCGCGACAAACGGTTTATCGCTGCGCTGACTTTCTTGGTGTATCGCTTCTGCACAGACTTCTTTACCAGTACCACTTTCGCCATTGATGAAGACACTGGCAGTGGTTGGGGCAACAGAATCAATGATTTTGTAAACAGCTTGCATCGGTAAGCAAGAGCCGATGAAGTTATGGAAACGGTCGCGATCGAATTTGGTTTGAATGTCATCGACCAAGTTTTCGAGCTTGGCTCTGCGCAAGTGAAGATTAACCGATGTTTTCAGGCGGTCAGCTTGAATGGGTTTCTCTAAGAAATCTTCCGCACCACGTTGAATTAGATCAACGGCGATATTCACTGAGCCGTGTGCCGTAGCGATAATGACCGCAGTCGGAATCTCGCTATCACTGATCCAATCTAAGACTTCTTCGCCCGGCATATCAGGCAGTTTTAGATCGAGGATAACGAGCTGTGGGGCGTGTCTTTCTATAAATGTTTTGGCTTCAGCGCCAGTCTCGACATGAAATATGTCGTATGGCTCATCTTTGACGTACTGTTTGTAAAGTACGGCAAGGGAGGTGGAGTCTTCAACCAACAATACTTTAGGGCGCATTGTATAATTCCTTTTGAAACTTTATCCTAACCAATCAATAACATAGTGACATCTAAGCATCAATGCGAATAACGCGTATTTGTTAGCTACCGCATGCAATATTTTAATATGCACTTACTGATACTGACGATGTCGAAGCGAGTCTTTAAAAGCGATGTAACAAAGAAAATTTCCTAACATCGATTTGAAAACGAATTTAACTAAAGCCTTGGTCTTTTCTTTCTAAAAGGGCTTTAATCGAATACTCTGCGAGTTCTAACAATTCGTCGACCCTAAGAAACGCGTCTTCATGCTTTTGTTCTAAACATTGCTTTTCTAACGTTCGTGCTAGAACGGACAGTGGGCGGTTACCTAGTGCAAGAGCGGTACTGCCAACCGTATGCACTTCAAACTCAAGGGCTTGAGCATCATTATCTGTGGCCGCTTGTCTAATAGCAGTTAGGCGAGTTTGTGATTCTTCTACGTAATGGTCAATTAAAATAGGAATGATCTCTGCACTCGTATCGCGAATCATTTGTTCTAAGATGCTCTCGTCTACAAGCTCGGCATCGGCAAGTTGTGCGTTCGCTTGTTCGTTCAAACTAGCAGGTGTCTCTGAAGCTAAAGTCGAATTATTCACACTAAATCCTTTCATTGTGTGTTGAGGAAATACGTTAGCTTGAGGCTAAATCCATAAGTATTATTAAGTTTTAGTCATTTTTTAGAATAATTTCAACTGGTTGCCTAAAAAACTATGGCATTAATTGGTTCATCGGTAAGCGCGAAATTAAAAATGTCCTAATGGTAATGCTCTGATTTTTGGTGTTTTTACTTATGAAATATGAACTTAGATGTCTAACTTGGGACAGGACGTTTTAAAAACAAGGATAAACTCTACGGCGGAAAGAGAAAGGCCACTGCATTATTCAATGCAGTGGCCTAGGTTATTTAAGATAGTTAAAAGATTACTAACGTTGGGCTAAGAACCTAAGAAGCCTTATCAATCTTTGGCTTTGGGATAGTCTCTACTTCTTCCTCGCTATTTTCAGTGAAGATTTCAGCAACTGCACTTCGTTCTAACTCTCCTTTAAGGTTACCATCTTCGTCGACAACAGGGAGAGAGTAATCACAAGACATGGTATCAGGCAGAACCTCTTCAATAACGGCATCAGGCAACACCGCTGGCACTTCTTCGTAGATTTCTTCACTGAAGTCATGCACTGAGGAATCTTCAACCGCATCTTGAAGACTTTCTTGGGTTACCAAGCCCTGATAGCCGTCATCGGTCACGTGATAAGCGTAATCGTTTTTCAGCATCTTCATTTGTGCTAGTGCACCTTCAATGGTTTCCGAAGTAATGCGGTATAGAGGAGGTTGCATTACCGTTTCAACGGTAAGTGCGCGTGCTCGGTTTACGTCTTTTACGAACGCTTCTACATAATCATCTGCAGGGTTCAACAGAATTTCATGAGGCGTACCTTGTTGGACTAATTCACCGTCTTTCAAAATCGCGATTCTGTCTCCTAAACGAAGTGCTTCGTCGAGATCGTGGGTAATGAAGATAATGGTTTTATGAAGCTTTTCTTGTAGCTCAATCAGCTGATCTTGCATTTCGCTTCGAATCAAAGGGTCCAGCGCCGAGAAAGCTTCATCCATAAGTAGAATTTCAGCGTTGGTACACAAAGCTCGAGATAAACCGACACGTTGTTGCTGACCACCAGAGAGTTGAGCAGGGTATTGCTTGCCGTAACCTTTTAAGCCAACAGTTTCGAGCCACTCGTTAGCTTTAGCTAAACGGTCTTCTTTCTTTATGCCTTGAACTTCGAGTCCGTATGCAACGTTTTCAACCACAGTACGGTGAGGCATTAAACCAAAGCGTTGGAAAACCATCGACATCTTGTGACGACGAAACTCTTCAAGCTCTTTAGTATTGAGGCTCATTACATCAATGCCTTCAACCGTGATCTTACCTTGAGTAGGGTCAATTAGACGGTTGAAGTGACGAATTAGAGTTGATTTACCAGAGCCTGAAAGGCCCATGATAACGAAGATCTCACCACGGTTGATCTTGAGGTTAATCTCCTTCAAACCGACGGTATGCCCAGTATCTGCCAATATGTCGTCTTTGTGTTCACCATTTTTCACACGGTTCATTACAGACATCGGCTTTGGTCCAAACACTTTGTAAAGACCACTAATTTCAATCAATGGTTTAGTCATGCTTAAATCCTCCTAGGTGCGCATTGGTTCTTCGCGCATAAGCCTGTGAAGCTCGGTCAAATAAGATAGCCAGCGCTACAATGGCGAAACCGTTCATCAAACCTAATGTGAAGTATTGGTTGGTGATCGATTTTAATACCGGTTGTCCTAAGCCTTTTACGCCAATCATCGACGCGATAACGACCATAGAAAGTGCCATCATGATAGTTTGGTTGATGCCCGCCATAATGGTTGGCATCGCTAAAGGCAGTTGAACACCCCACAAGCGTTGTTTCTTGCTGGCACCAAACGCTGTTGCCGCTTCCAATACTTCCTTATCGACCAAGCGAATACCTAAGTTGGTTAAACGAATAACCGGTGGAATTGCATAGATAACTACGGCGATCAGGCCAGGGATTTTACCGATACCAAGCAGCATAACTACTGGGATAAGGTATACGAACGCAGGCATGGTTTGCATTATATCGAGTAGCGGCGTCACAATGGATTGCACTCGATTAGAGCGTGCCATTGCAATACCAATAGGGATGCCAAGGAAAATTGAAACTAGGGTACACACAGTAATGATACTGAGCGTCCGCATCGTATCTTCCCACATTCCAAAGTAACCAATGAGAAGCAATGAAACCACACACCCTAATGCCAGTTTCCACGAGCGACTCGCGGCATACACCAAGCTGGTACATACACCAAGAACGATAAGCCACGGAGTGGAGATGAGGAGTTTTTCAAACCAAACAAGGAAAGAAAGAAGAGGGTCAAATAATGATTCAATCATTTCGCCGTATTCACGGGAAAATTCGCGGTAAGCGCCATCTAGCGCCTTTTTAATTGCTCGCAAATCAGAGCGTTCCATTTCAGGAAAGCTTGATAACCAATTGCTGTCAGCCATTTTATATCCTTATAGTTCGGCGCCTTTCAGTTCGTCCTAAGTCGCTGTTGAATAACGAGCGAGATAGACGGTTTCAGTCGCGATAACGCATAGCATCATCGTGACTGAAACTTAGGACTCCGAATATTGAATAACATCAAGTATAGCGACGTTATTTATTCCTATTATTTTCATCTGCTTAGCAAGAGCGATTACAGCTCTGCTTCTACTTTTTTAGCAACTTCTGGAGATACCCATGGGTGCCATATTTCTGGGAATTCACTCAAAAAATGGATACTCGCTTCTTCACCATCCGCTTGGTTGTCTTCCATCCAAGCAAGAAGTGAGTTCATTTTGTCGTTCGTGAAACCACGTTTAGTGAAGTAGTCGTAAGCTTCAGGAGCTCTTGATGCGAAGTCTTCTGTAGTGACTGTGTGAACAGGTGAAGGTGGGTACATGGTTGCTTTAGGGGAATCACAGTCTTCCTTAGTGGTACAGTTCAAAAACTCCTGTTCATTGACGCCACTACCAAAGTCAACTTTGACCATATCGTATTTACCTAACACCGCGGTTGGTGCCCAGTAATAACCAAACCAAGCTTCTTCACGTTCATAAGCTTTAGCGATAGATCCAGATAAGCCGGCACTCGAGCCTGGATCCACAATGGTGAAACCACTCGCTTCTAGGTCAAGAGCTTCAAACAAGTTACCAGCACTGATTTGACAGTTCCAACCTGCTGGGCAGCTATAAAATGCAGATGTATCTGGGTCTTCTGGGTGTTTAAACAAGCTAGCGTTTTTGCGGACGCCTTCAATGGTTGCCATTTCTGGGTATTGCTTAACCAAGTAAGCGGGAACCCAAAAACCTTCTTCACCACCGTTTACAAGGGCTTTACCTGCGTAGCGGAGACGTTTCTCTTGGACACCTTTATCAAGTGCGTCTTTGAGGCTGTTACTCCATAGTTCTGGTGCAACATCTGGTTGGCCTTTTTCAATCATCGACGTGCCAGTTGGCATTGTGTCACCAGGGATGAGTTCGGCATCACAACCATAACCGTGTTCTAGGATGAATTGGTCAATGTTGGCGATTAAAGTTGCAGAGTTCCAGTTCATATCTGCGATTGTTACGCTGCCACATTCACCAGCGTTAGCATGACCACTGGCTGCTGCAACTAACAAAAATACGGAGCTTAACTTGTATTTCATATTGAGTTTCCTTTCTCTTTAATAATACAACCAAGCTAATCAAGGTCTGTTGACTAACTAAATTGCTCGATGGTGATCCTGTCCGTGTATTTGAACCATTTGAGCAGAAGGAGGGATGGAGGGAATATGAATAGATAAACCAACAAAGCATAAAGTGTGATTTGCTTGATTTATCCACTGTGTTTCACAGCCACCGGATAACTTTGTCAAATTATTACAAATTCGTCAAAAACCACCTCTATTTATAATCTTAGGGAATATTCGTACGAATTCCATCTTTGATGCGATTTGCATGGTGCTTTAACCGTCTGTGTCACATTACCGCTAAAGTTAGGCACAGGGCTGTTGATCTTTGAGTGGTTTTGAAGGTGGTAAGACCATGTTTGTAATGTGTGAAATGCGTTGAATGGTTTTTAAAATCGTATTTTTAACGATAATTTCGCCAAAAACACCAAATTTGGCGTGAAGAGAATTAGCTCTAGGGTTAGTAGGATAGGTGGCTGTCGGGTTTTGAATGACAGCCGGAAATCGACACAGGAAAAGTCACATTGGCAGATTTAAAAACTCATTTTGATAAAGCTTGTTTGCCAAGCGGTCACGGAGCTTAGAAGGAAGGAATTTCATTCGGTTGACCTGTCGAACCAGTTCTTGAGCGAAGCTTGGGTTGTTCTTCATGTTCATCACGCAACCCATCAGCGAAATGCTTTGAGCATCAAGAAGTTTCTTCGCTTGTTCTAGATGATGAGTTGATGTTTCACCATAGGCGACAACAAGCAGCGCACAATCACAAGCACTCGCAACCGATTGAGCAGGAATATTCCCCTTGTTGATATTAAGCAGCGGCGACGTATCAATGATCACACGGTCGTACTTTCCTAACCACTGAGTCACCGCTTTGTTGAGTGTCGCTGGGTCTTTATAAGCGAGCTGAGTTGATGTGACTTGTGGAGCAGGGACGCCAATGAACATACGATGAGACTCAACGTGTTCAATAAGCTGACCCGATTGTTCCTCTTCAAGCATGTGTAAGTTCTTAAAAGCAGAGTTGAACAAGTTGAGGTCAACATACAGCGTAGAGTGACCCGCCAACAGGAAACGTTCCGCTAATGCCGTTGCAATTGATGTTACACCGTCACCTGAATGGCAGGCAGTGACACAGATAGAGCGTTGTCCATTCAGTTCAGAAGCTAAGTACAGTTGTTCAACTTCTGCATGCGTTGCTGAGATAGTCATTATAACGCTCCTATTAAGACGATCATTGTTGTTAGACGTAGTATGTCTTCTAGACCTACACGAGCTTTTTCCATAAAGCTCTCTCGGCGATCTGGGATGTAGATAGTGTCACCAGCGCGCAGTACTGGGAGGTTGTAAATGTTGGCTGTTTTGCTGAACTCAACAAGGTCGAAGGTACGCGCTTGGCCTTGGCAACAAGACATGTTCACAATGGTAATTTTCTCTACGTAAGCGTTATCAGTAGGGCCTGCCGCTTCTGCCAAGATATCCAAGATAGTCATGTTGTCGTTAAACACATAACGACCCGGATTATTGATAGCCCCAAGCACACGAACGGTTTCTTCTTTCGGCGTGTCTAACCAGTTTTTACCTTTCTCTGGGATATAAATGGTGTCGCCAGTGGTTACGTTCGGCAGTAATGATTCATCACCTGTTTCAAAGTACAGTGATAGGTTCAGTTTGCTGACTTGAGAGTAAGTTTTGTCACGGTGTGTGACTCGAACATTATGGATATCGGCATCTTTAGTTGGGCCATCAGCCGCTGACAGTATGTCTAAGAAATGCATATCTTTAGTGAAACGGTAACGACCAGGGGCATTCACTTGCCCGAAGATATAGATTGATGCGTCTGAGCTTTGACGAACCCATTGTGATTTATTGTCTGAAGGATCTTGTGGCAAATCGTGAACACGAACGATAGAGCCAGCGCGAATGTAGGGCATTTGATCTCGTGGTGCACCATTTCTGATGAAATCATCAAGGTTGAACACAACCAACTTTCTACCCGTTACGACTTCTATTTTTGACGTGTCTGCACGTAATGTAGGGCCACCAACGTGAGCCAATAATCCCATGAAGTTCATTTCATCTGACCATTCAATACGCCCAGGGCGATTCACTTCGCCAATAACGTTAACCGCTCTGTCTGGCGTAATCTTCAACCAAGACTTCTCGTTCATGTCCGTTTTCTCTGGAACGAAAATAGCGTCGCCTGCCTTAATGCTTGGCGGATTAGAGTTAGGTAGACCTTCAGTGTAAGCTGCTAAATCGAATTTAATCACTCTGCCATCTGCTTTGATTACACGTATTTGGCGAGATTCTGCAAATCGAGTTGGACCGCCAGCATTGGCAAGGATATCCATGAAAGTAGCGTCTCTTTTTCCTTCAAAAGCGCCAGGAGCGGCAACTTCACCCATCACGTAAACCATATTGGCGCCAGACTTAATCTCTTCTTCTTGCTTCGGTACAAAAATGGTTGATCCGGGGCGAAGCACAGGCAACAGGCTTTCATCACCGGAATCTAGGTAGCGTTTAAGGTTAAATAGAGTCGGTGTGTTGTTAGAGATAACGCGGATTTGCTCGACGCTGGCATAGCGAGTCACACCGCCCGAACGCATAAGCACATCAACGAGATCAGTATTCTCTTTGTACGTGAATGAACCCGGCGCATTTACCTCACCAAATACCTTAATGGCATTACGAGAATCGGCACTGTCGCCTGAGTTAGCAAGCTTGGCTGGGTCAAACTCTTGTTCAATGTTACCTACAAGCGGGGAAGCAGGAACAAATAGAGAATCGAGCGATTGCAATGTCGGTAAGTTAGCTTCATCACCTGAGTCTAAAAAACGTTTGTAGTTGAACTCTTTTTTGTCAGAGCCACGTTTTAGAATCAATTTGTCTAACTGTGCACCTGAACGTAAACCGCCCGCAGCGTACAGTGCCATTTGAACACTTGAACCTAGCGCTAACGTGTATTCGCCCGGTTCTTTCACATAACCTTGTACCGAGATGATGATTTGTTGCTCTTTTACATAAACGGAAGCGTTTGACAGGTCCTTGTATGCCGTAGCCAGTGACTCCAGAACGACTTTGTTTAGCTGCTCGTTGTTGTAACCTGCCACGAACACTGCACCGACTTCAGGAAGGGTAATTCGTCCGCGTTTATCAACTTGGAAACCTGTATTTAGAGTGCTTTCACCAGGAACATTCACTTGGATAAGGTCACCGACCTGTACCGCATCAGAAAACTCGTCATTAGCCTGAACGAAACTCGCGAAGCACAATGCGAATGTGATGAATAAAGTGATTAGTGATTTCATAGTGCACCTCCCATCTTCGCTGCGTTCTCAGGCGAGATGACTTCAATGCTCACTCGACGGTTTGTCAGCATGGTTCCGTCAGATTCACCCTCGAAAAGTGGCACCGTTTCACCGACTGATACTGCTTTAATTCGTTGTGGACTTAGGCCAAAGATAGTGAGGTAGCGTTCGACTTGTTTTGCGCGTCCTAGCGCTAGCTTATCGTTGTATTCTTCAGAACCTGCCGCATCTGCGTGTCCTGTAACAATAAGGTCTAAAGATTTGTTTTCTTTTAAAATGTAAGACGCTTCGGCCAATTTACCCATATATTTAGGATTGACTTCGGTCGAATTTTGCGCGAATTGGTTGTCAACGTTTAGTAGGTCGTACAGTTGTTCGATCACAGATAACTGCATGCGAAATTGGTTTTCGTTCTTCGGTGGCTCACAACGTGCTTGAGAAGTCACGTAGTCAAGTTGAACTTCGAGTTCGTTAAGGCGTTTTCGTTGAATAACAAGGTCATTAGCGGCATCTAACAAAAGGCCACCTTGCAGTTCACGAGCAATTCGGTTTTGTTTTTCAATGGCTTGAACGACAGCTGCAGGGAAGCACCAACGCGCACCTTCTTGAATTAACGCATCTAAATGCAATTTTGCGAGTTGCCAATCAAAACGTAGTCCATGTTCAGGACCAAGAGGTTCGTCAGGCATGACAGGTGAGAAGTCAGAATTCTGGTAATTAAGTGAATCGTAGCTTTCAGCCAAACCGCCTGTGCCTTGCTCTGGATAGCTTGTGCAACCCAGAACTAGAGCAGACAGAGAAAGGGCTATGTAGTTTTTAAGTAGTTTCATGCCAACGTCCTTTGTTTTTTCTTTTTATTATTATTTTTAGATACTTACTTCTAGCTTAGTGGATCTTTTTTAATTAGCAGGACTTTTTGAGTTAACAGGGATAGCGTGACCAATACGAAGTAAGTTCATGATTTCTAGAGGTTGTCCTGAAACGTTTTCTAAACGCATATTTCTTTCACGTTCTGTAAGACGTTTGAACATGTAGACGATTGCGCCCACACCTGATGAATCAAGAAACTGTACTTGGCTGAAATCAACTTCGATTTCTTGATGACCGTCGTTTGAAATAACATCATCGATGTCAGTTTGAGCATCGCGACTACCTGCTGCGTCTAAATCACCAAAAATAGAAAGAGTCAGTGTCGTAGTATTTAAGTCAATTTTACGTAATTCCATAATGTTATCTCCTTGAATGCATGTGTTTACAATTGCACTGAATGTGCCAACTTTTATATTATTTATTTTCAATGGGTTAGGGTTGTTAGATGTTCGGTTCTCATATTGAGAAACATGACTTCTCAATATGAGAACTAAAAATGAGTGAATTTTTGAGAGCTACTAGGTATTAATCTGATGAATGAAATCAAGGTTTGAATAATGTTGATGTTTGGATCGCATCGTTTATTTAATTCCTGATATCAACTCTGTTGAACACATAGGATGAAAGGAGTGAATAATACGGAGTGAATAATGAGGTTAACCAAACTGGCTATAGCGACGTTGTGGGCGTGTACTTTACCTGCACATTCTTCTTATTTACCACCCGAGCAATTGGTGCTCGCCAATACCTATCAACAAGGAATCGATGTCTCTCAATATTGGAAAAGCGAAAAACTGGACGGTATTAGAGCATTGTGGGATGGCGAGCATCTATTCACACGTAACGGCAATCGAATTTATGTCCCTAAGTGGTTTGTCGCAAAACTTCCTAAAGTTCACTTAGAAGGTGAGTTATGGGCAGGGCGAGGTAATTTTCATATTGTTCAATCAACCGTTTTAGATCATACGCCCAGCGATACTGCGTGGCGGAAAATTGACTTCATGCTTTTCGACATGCCTGGTGCTGCTGGAGATTATCAAAAACGTTATTACAACATTCTGCATTGGGCGAGTGTCATTGATGAAAAGCATATTGGTTACATCGAACATTTCCCAATACCCAATGAAGAGTTGTTATTCCAGCAGTTAGACAACATCGATGAAGAGAATGGCGAAGGCATTATGCTTCGTAAGATCACCAGTCGTTATCAAGCAGGAAGAAGCAACGACCTGTTGAAGCTCAAAAGACATCATGACGCCGAAGCAACCGTCATTGGTTATAAAGGTGGAACCGGAAAGTACAAAGGCATGATGGGCTCAATATTGGTGCACACCGAAGAGGGCGTTGAATTTTATATTGGGAGTGGGTTTAGCGATAAGATGAGGTTGGCACCACCAGAAATCGGCAGTCGAATTACCTTCCGCTATAACGGCTTTACGCAAAACGGAAAGCCCAAGTTTGCACGCTTTGTTCGAGAAAAGAGTGAGTATTGAAAACAAAAGCAGTGACAGCATTCAAACGAGAATATTTAGGTTAACAGGAAATAAAAAGAGCCCTGACAATTCAGAGCTCTTGAGGTTTATTTGTATACTGGATTTACGTTAGTAATTCGCGACTAATTATTAACGAATTAACGAGAACTAAACTCTAGCTGAACATCGTCGTCTTGTTTGTGCATCCAGTGCAGGCGCATACCCAACATAATGGCTGCTGACGTAAGACCAATGATGAAACCAATCCAGAAACCATGTGCGCCCATAGGCTCAACTATCCAGTCTTTCATTCCTAAAACATAGCCGATAGGAAGACCAAGTAGCCAGTAGGCAACGAAGGTAATGTTGAAGATCGAACGCATGTCTTTGTATCCGCGCAAAGCACCCGCCGCAATCACTTGAATTGCATCCGTACATTGATATACCGCAGCGAACAACAACAACTGCATGGCAACGGTAATAACCGCTGTATTTTCAGTGTAAAGCAACGAGACTTGTTCTCTGAACAACACGGTTAGGGCAGCAGTCATAAACGCCGTTACTAATCCAACAATAATGCCCACATGTGTCGCTATTCTTGCGCCTTCTGTGTTGCCTTGCCCCAATTTATGGCCAACACGAATACTCACCGCAGCGCCAATACTCATTGGAATCATGAACACGAGAGAAGAGAAGTTAATCGCGACTTGGTGCGCGGCAACAATCAATGAGCCTAATGGTGCCACCAATAAAGAAACGACTGCAAATAGCGTTACTTCAAAAAAGATTGCAGCGGCAACCGGGAAACCAAGTTTGAACAAACGGATTTGCGCTTTTAACTGTGGTTTATGGAACGTGCCAAAGATATTAATTTTCGCTAAACGCTTCGATGTTAAAACGTAAGCAAATAATAAAGCGAACATCACCCAATAGACGATTGCCGTCGCTACGCCACAGCCAACGCCACCAAGAGCAGGCGCACCTAGCTTTCCGTATACAAACATCCAGTTAAGCGGGATGTTTAATAGTAAGCCGATAAAACCGATAACCATTGCGGGTTTGGTTAAAGACATACCATCGGTAAAACTTCTTAAAGTTTGGAACAGCAAAAATGCAGGAACAGCAAACATCACGGCATTCATATAACCGATGGTCTTGTCTGCCATGAGTTGTTCAATGTCCATCCATTCAAGTATCAGTTGCGTTTGAAAGAGCACACCAATGATTGGAAGAGAGATGACGAGCGCTAAAAACGCACCTTGCTGAATCTCAAATGGAATCTTTACTTGGCGACCCGAGCCATTCAATTGTGCCACTACAGGAACAAGCGCCATTAATAGACCCACTCCAAATAGAATGGATGGTAACCAAATACTTGCTGCAATCGAAACCGCCGCCATATCAATAGCACTTACGCCACCGGCCATAACGGTATCAACAAAACCCATTCCGGTTTGTGCAACTGATGCGATCAAAACTGGGGTCGCAAGTTTGATTAAATTAGAGGCTTCTTCTTTGTAACGATGCACAAACAACTCCAAATAAGAGAGAAAATTAGAATAATAGCGTAGGAATAGACATTCTGAAGGAATCAGAGACACTGATCTTGAGCTTCCACTGGACGAATCATAAAGAAATGTCACAATACTTGCTATGAAAAACTGTTATTAGGACGTGTTGATCTTTCGAGCTGATTTTTGCAGCGAGTTGCTGGGCATTTATACAAGGCAGAGGCGTCGATGTGTAGCTAGCCTACATGAGAAGCCGATAACGTAGTAAAAATGACCAGCAAACGCTGCCCGAAGGGTTCGGCTAAAAGCGTTTTACTCTTTGTTGAGGGAGATTTACTTAGAATGACTAGGCTACTTCCCCCTCGCCGCGATTAAAACGCTTTTATCTCGAACAAAATTTAGCCACGAAAGGTCAACACGCCCTAGAATACTAAATAGGAATCTTATGTTTACAGGTATCGTTCAAGGCATGGCTACACTGGTTGCTATAAACAAAAAAGAGTTGTTTCAGACTCATACCATTGAGTTAAACGACGAGATGGTTGAAGGATTAGCGATTGGTGCTTCACTCGCTCATAACGGTTGTTGCTTAACCGTTACTGAAATCTCAGGTAACCAAATCTCATTTGATCTCATGCAAGCAACACTAAGACTAACCAACTTAGGCCAACTCGATGTTGGTGACCAAGTAAACGTCGAGCGCGCCGCTAAGTTTGGTGACGAGATCGGTGGTCACAGCATGTCTGGGCACATCGCACTTATGGCTAAGTTAGTCGAAGTGATTAAAACGGAAAACAACCGTACGCTTTGGTTCGAATTACCAGAAGCATCGATGAAATATGTTCTGAGCAAAGGCTACATTGGCGTCGATGGCTGTTCATTAACGATTGGTGAAGTGGAAGACAATCGTTTCTCCGTACATCTAATCCCAGAAACGCTGAATCGCACTCTATTTGGTGGCCGTCAAGTAGGGGACGATGTGAACATCGAATTCGACCCTCAAACACAAGCTATCGTTGATACCGTAGAACGCGTACTCGCAAATCAGAAGTAACCTGAACGACAAGGTTTATGGTTTGAGTAATTAAGATATCGTTATAAATAGTAAAAAGAGCACATCGGGTGCTCTTTTTTGATCGGGGCTGAACCGAAAAACGATTGGTCAGAAAACCTGTTCATCGTCTGCATCAATTGAGAGATTAATTCTGTCTCTCACTTCATCTACCTGCATGTCGAGGTGAATGGCATTGCAACACGCTGGACAATCGTCGTAGAAGTCTTGGCTACCATTGGAAGCATCGAGCGTTATACTGATGGCGTGCCCACAATGAGGGCAAGAGACATGTTTCTCGGTGTATTTATGCATGGCGAATTCTCCTCACTGTAACTTTTATCAATTGCAGCCGCTTTATCGAACGTGGCTCGCTTTCCCAATCGTAGTCGCTTATATCTAACGTTCTAGCTTGTATCGAACAGGCTGCTTGTATGGTTCTTGGTCAGCCGCTGTGATTGATATTAAACGGCCTGAATCTTCTGAATACACGCTTCGGTTTGCGCTAAATACTCACCGCCAAATTGATTGCAGTGATTTAAAAGATGGTACAAGTTGTAAATGTCTTTTCGATCAGTATAGCCAACGTCTAGTGGCATGACGCTTTGATAGCCGTCATAAAACTCTTCAGGGAAGCCTTCGAACAATTCGGTTAGCGCTAAATCGCACTCATGGTCGCCCCAGTAACAAGCAGGGTCGTAACAAATTGGGCCAAAAGCAGAATTGGCAACATTTCCGTTCCAAAGATCACCGTGAAGTAACGAAGGGCGAGGGTTGTGGCCCGCAAGTCGCATATTGACCACGTCGACGATATCGTCGATGTCACCAAATTCGATGCCTTTTTCTTTCAGAAGTTGCAGCTGAAAACCTATACGCTGCTCTGAGAAAAAGCGGCCCCATTTTTTGTGCCACGGATTGGGCTGAAGGGTACTGCCAATATAGTTATCTTGGTCGCAACCAAACTCTTTTTGTTCGCCCCAGCTGTGCAATTGTGCCAGTTGAACGCCAAAGTCATAACTATTATTGCCTGTTTCTAAAGGCTTGGTTGGTAGGTAATTAAGAATAATGAACGAGCACTCTTTGGTTTTACCAATCAGCACCAACTCTGGGACGTAGACTGTGGAAGTATTTCTTAGTAAGCGCAGGTTCTCAGCTTCAATTTCAAATTTTGGGAGAAATTCCCGCTGATTCACTTTTACAAAGTAACGTTCATTACCATCACTGATCATATAGCAATCGTTAATGTCACCACCAGGCACCTTAGTCCGTTCAGTAATCTGAAAGTTGAATAAAAGGGTGTCTGAAAGCTGTTGAGAAATGGCCTGCCACATAGGAAATCCTCACAGAACTGTTGATTTGAAATACTAAATACAAATAGTTTAATAGCAATAGTTTAGGATAAATCTGAGCAATTTATAGACGTTCTGGTCAATGTTCTTAGCTCTTATTCCGTTCGATATGCATCAATTATAGAATTTGTGAACTCGAACTGTCTCAATGCCGTTGATATACCAGAAGAAATCATACTTTGTTAGGTCGCCAACGGTTTGGAACAGGTATCACATCTGAGCCAGATAAGATCCCCGTTAAGTGGAAAAGAAGGGGCGGATTGGTATCGTCTACACGTTACCTTATTTGGTTCTAATAAGATGGTTAGCGCTCATAAGACAATAGGTAGAATGTCAGTAAGGTATTAAACCCTTTTGTCGCTGGTCTTTTCACCTGATTAGTTCGATGGATTGTTTGATACTTGAGAGGTTGATTTAAATTTGAGCTCAAATGCTAACAAAGATCATTTAAATGCGACTTTTAATAATAAAATGATGACAAATGACCTAATTTACATAGTATTAGCCAAGTACGTATTAATCTACTCTTGAGCTTAAAACGGAGATTTATTGTGGTTGTAGAAACCGATGGCTACTTAGCTTTAATCGAGCACCTATCATTCAACCTAGATGTATTCACCAAAGGTACCGGTGATACTGGCACTGAAAGTGTCGAAGACATCGTAACGGACATGATTTCAAGCAACATCATGTCTATTTTCGAGCAAAACCCAGAATTGCATGCCAGCGTTCGTTTTCAATTGTTGAAAGAGGCCGATGCTGTTGTCGCTGATTTAGGTGAAGTATTAGCAGGTGTTTGGGCTAAGAAAGCGACGAACGAACAGATTGTTTTTCTTGATGAATACATCGCATTAGTGAAGAACTTGTTTGATACTGCTGTGGCTAAATACGACTAAGATCTGTTGCTACTGACGTTAGCTAAATGCAATTAAAGTCAGATAAACTTCAATCTATATACGTCTAAAGTGCCAGAATTTTGAAGCCCAGTAAGGGTTATCAAGCCTTGAGATAATCACACCTTTAGACGTAGACGCATGTAGGAACTGTTTGTTTCCCAGATAAACACCTACATGTCGAACCTTTGGTGAGGTTTTGAAAAAAACCAGATCCCCGCTTATTGCTTGTTCATATGCGATTTCTTTTCCTTGTTGACTCTGATCTTTTGTCGTCCTTGGCAGTGCTTGCTGGGTCGCATTTTGTACTGCAATTTGAACAAATGCTGAGCAATCAACACCTCTAAATGACGTGCCACCAAAGTGATAAGGCACACCTTTCCACTGGTCATACACGCTCATATAAGCATTAACAGTCAATTGTTCTGATTTTGATAAGGGTTTCTGTGCGGTTTGACTGAAGTGAGAGGGAGATGGTGTCGAGCTACATGCAGCTAATGTTGCGAAAGTTATTGTAACTGCAAGCATTTTCCTGAATTTCATACGTAACTCTTCTGAAAAAAAAATGAAATAAAAACGTCATCAAGGACTTCTAGTATACGAACTAACTTAAGGATATCTCTTTTCGTAGTCAAACTGGATTTCACATGCCCGACACAAATTTATCAATAAAACCCTCACGTTA
>PJEL010000822.1_pt1 | contig 34769 bp, 19 predicted proteins | sample 1853271 | NCBI WGS metagenome assembly PJEL01 (sample SAMN08108733, study PRJNA415343) | Invertebrate metagenome, whole genome shotgun sequencing project. | host: Globobulimina | place: Sweden: Gullmar Fjord | collected 2015-08
TCAGCCTGTGCGAGTACAGATGACCACCTTCTGGCGGCTGGGGTTCGCATGACCACCTCCAGCCAGTCATGTCACCCGTGAGCGCCGGAGGGGCCGCGATCCCCAGTGACTGGATACCCGACACCGACACCGACTCCGACTCCGACTCCGACTGTGACGAAGAGGGTCGGCTCCAAGCCTTGCTTGCCTACGACTATATCTGGGCCGTGTGCATGACCGGTACTTCAACGGTCGGCCACCCAGACAACTTGGAAATGACGGTTCCGGCACCGCCGCCCTATCTTGCCTACCCCGTGTATGAAAACTACAATGGCGCGGCCGATGAATGGACAATTGGCATAGGACATGGAACCTGGGGCCAACCCCTTCTGCATGATTTCCAGAATGGCGATGGCATCATCTGGGACTACACCTACGACCCCGACTGTGCTGACTACGATTTCGAAGCGGCAAGCTTCTGGTGGCAAGATGGGGCGAACTTTGGCTGGACAGGAGGCTCCATATGCGAAGGGCAGAACGGCATGCCAGCCCCTCCCCCACCGATGGCAGCGCAAGGACGCGTTCCGAGCGGCGAGCAAGCGTGTGTGGCAGGAGAGGCAGACTTCCAGATGGCAGTCCGTCGACCATTGCGCGAGGATGACGAATACGCGACCTTGTGGCTCGTGCCCGTGTCGACGGATGCCGCGCCGTTCCCAGAGCGGGCCTGGCTGCGAGAGATCGAAGTTGTGGATTGGGGGGACGCAACCAACATTCACTATGCGGACTTCATGGAACGCATCAAGGCCGTCGACGGATTTGAGCTTAACGGCACCCAGATTGAAAAGCCCGCGTCGGGCCCAACAGTCGTGACGTTTCCGGTCGGCAAACTGCCCATGTCGACTATGATGGGAACGTCATCTTTGCCCGTGCCAGACGAACCAGGGGAGACGGCTGCGCTTCCCGAGCTCCATCTCACATGGAGCTGTGAGATGGACAAACAGAACCCGCACGCGATCAAGATTGCGGATCGGAGTGGCCACGCCGTGACACTAGGGGAATCCAACCCGATCCAAAACCGCATAGTGTTCTGGGTCGCTGACGACGGAGAGGATGTGCATGTCGCGCCAGAGGGGCGATACTCGGACTACAGCCTATCCGAGCTCGCCGCTTACTCTGGCCCTGGCAAGACCTTCCGGATCGACTTGCCAGGCTATGGGCGCAGGAGCGTGTTCGCGGGTCGGCTGGTGCCCTTCAATTCATCCTACAAACTCGAAGATGGGCTGGTCACGATTGCTGGTACAGACTACACTATCCCCACGAAGGTGCTGACGCCGCTTTAATGGATGGAGGGCTGCGATGAAGCTGAAGAAGATTCTCGTTGCAGCCCTCATGTTGCTGATCTCAGCATGCGCGCCGCGATATGATGTGGAGGAGGTACCGATCCTAGGCGGCACGGTCGAACAACGAGCGGCCGTCACCGAAGCCTTGGGCGATTTCGAGCGTTGGATAGGTTCCGGGCGGATTCAGCTCTCCAAGGTCGTCCTGGACGGCCCGGCACTGGACAAGAAAGAAGCTCAAGGGTTCTATGGCACCCAATTCGATTCCATTCTGTTGGATGACGAGCTCCCGCTGCGCAGGCTCAAAATGATGCTTCGTCACGAGCTGTGTCATGCGGTTGAGCATCAAGAACATTTGCTCAACAAACCTGTCGCTGCGTTCGACGATGCGGCCGCTGCGATCCTTCAGGACCGGTCGCATCCTCTGCACAGCAAACTCATGGATGCAAGAACAGACGGTATCTTGCGTAAAGAGATGTTCTCCTATGTTTGCCAGCGGGCACCAGTGGGCACTGCCCTTCATGCCCATCCGTGCCCCTCGGAGTCATCGGACTACATCAAGATGGCCAAGTGGATTGCCAGCAACATCTGGACTGGCGATCCCGATGTCTCCACCGAAGCCACCTTTCGCATATCCCCTTCGATTATTGAGTGGGCGGCACCCGCATCGGTCGACCGGATCGGGTTCTTTGGGTCCGAGACGGACGCAGTGCTAATACTCCTGCCGAAAGTGGTGGGGGAAGCTTCTGAGATGAACGTGGTCTCGGCGTTGGACGGAACCGAACTCCCCCCCGAAACGTGGATTCCGGACCCCGAACCCATTATCCTGGGATACGAGGGCCGGCCGCCCGTCGGGGCATCAGTGCTCAACGATTACTACGGAGCCCTAACCGGCATAGACGATGTGCTAGCGGTGTCCGACGGTGACACCACAATCCGGGTTGTGACCAATGTCCTCGGGAGCCACGGTGCCTTCGGCTCCCGTGTCATTGCCGGATCAGGCGATCGCTGGTCGGTCGTCGATGGCGCTTGCCCGAGCGACGTGCACTCGGTCTTCCTGGCGAACAACAAGCTCTACGTCGGCTGGGCCGAAGGTGCCGATGTGCTCTGGGCGCAGGCGGAGTGAACTCGGTCCACGACGGCCACCGGCCGCTTGGGTCGATGAGGGACCGACCGTCTCCGACGTTGTGTTCTCGATCTTCGGTGCCCTGGCTGGCAGGTTGGCGGACGGGCTGGATCACGTGATTGCCAGGATTCCGACTATGCAGCCGAGGCCCATCCTGGCGTTCGCGAGGTAGTCGCCCGGGCTCGAAGTGGATGGCGCCCGAGCTCGGCTCGAGCGCGTGGCGCTACACTGACGCATCTACACGGGACATGGGACATGCGCTGGATTCTTCTGCTGGCACTGGGACCGGGATGCTCGGGCGGCGGTCTGGCTGGGCTCGAAGTGGACCTTCCCCGACGGGAGCCGGGCCAGGTCTGCCCGACGCGAGACCTCCCTCCCGCCGACGCCGACTGCGCCCAGATCCCCGACGTGAGCTGTGTGTCCAACGTCGAGTGCACCGACGGTGACAACGGCGTGTGCGAGATGGATGGCTACGGCTCGGAGTGCAGCTGCTTCTACGATGCGTGCTCCACGGATGCCGACTGCGAAGAAGGCTATGTCGCGTGTGCGTGCGCGGACGACCCGCTCTACGACAACCGAGCTTCGTCGCGATGCCTGGGCGGGAACTGCAGCAGCGACGCCGACTGTGACAGTGGCTTGTGCCTGGGGAACCACGGCACCTGGTGTGGCACCGCCGACCACGACGATCTGCTTCCGGTGACCGGGTGGTTCTGTGCGACCGAGGCCGATACCTGTCGTAGTGATTCAGTGTGCGACACCTACGATCGCTGCATGTATGGAGTCGCGGCCAACCCGAACGGCTTCTCGTGCTCTCGGGACTACCAGGCGACCTGTGAGTGAGGTGAGCGCATGTCTTCCATGATGACTTTCCTACTTGCATCGGTCGTAATGGCCAAGCCAACCATTCTCGATGCCGGCGACGCGACGTACTTCGCGCACTCCTCCAGGGAACGCGCTGCCCTGGCCTGGTACGAAGAGAAGATGGCGTCCGAACCTGGAGAAACCAAGTGGCTGATCGCGTATCTGCGCTCCCTGAGCATGGTGCCGAAGCAGCGGAGCCCCGTCCTGGTGGAGCTGGTGGAGCAGTGGCGAGACGAACACCCAGAGGCCGGCGATGTCGGAGTCGCTCTGGCCTTGGCGCACGGGCTCAGCGCGATGGATCCGAGGATGATGTCGTCTATCGCGTACTCCAGCGAGAACCAGAGCTATTGCGAAGACGCTGTGGCCGCTCTGGCAGCACTTCCCGAGGACCCCAACCAACGCTATCGCGTCCTGAGTGAGAGATCGTCGCTTCCAGCCGTCTGCGGAGTAGATGCCGATGCAGCGAAGGAACAGATGCAAGCACTCGCCCGGACCGGTGCGGCCGGAGCCTACCCACGTGCCTGGTTCGCCGCCAAGGAGTCGCTCCCGCCGAAGGAGGAGAGCGAACCCGAAGAAGCCGAGTCCGAAGTAGCCGAGTCGGTAGAAGCCGAGTCCGAAGTAGCCGAGTCCGAGGAGAAGCCAGACGCCGTCGAGACCGAACCCGAGGTCGTCGAGTACGCCATCGGCGCCGAGGCCGTCGCTGCTCTGAGGGAGGCCGTCGCAGAACACCCTTGGAAGGCCGCACGCCTGGGGCTCTACTTCGGGGAGGGCCTGCGCGGCGACGCCGAGACAGCGCGGCAGATCCTGCTGGACACTGCCGCCCAACTCGTAGAGTCCGAGCAGCCGTCCCGCGTAGCTGCCGCAGCGAGCGTCTACAGCTCCGCAAAGCTTCACACCGAGGCCGTCGCCGCCTATCGCCGCCTGCAGGAGCTCGATCCGGAGAATTCCATGGTGAGGTATCGGATCGAGTGGCTCGAGAAGGAGATCGACAAGGAGAACGACGAGGAGGAGGGCACCGCGGAGCCGTCCGAGGAGGAGCCCGAGGCCACGACCGTGCTCGATCCGGTGAAGAGAATGGCGGCACTCGAGGCAGAGAGACCCGGAAAAGGCAGCTGGGCACACGAGAAATACTGGGCCGCTCGTGCCGATGCCGCCCAGGCCCTCGGCGACGAGGTGTATCTCGACAACCTCGACAAGTACTGGCGGCGCTCCACGAGATACGAGCCCAACCTGCTCTTTGCGGTGGAGGCCGTCGAGCAGGGCAAGCGCCTCAGAGCGGCAAAATCGGCGCTCAAGGTCTACATGTCCTATGCGGAAGACGCCCCGCGCCACATCGTCGGTGGCGGTGAGGACTGGAGAGAGGCCTATGCGAAGGCCCTTGAGCTGGAGGCCAAGCTCCTGGCCATCGGAGGCAAGGACCGCCGAGCCATCGACAACCTCGAGAAGGCTCTAGCGTTGTCCCCGCCGACCCCGTCGCGGCTGGTCGAGCTGGGCCGCTTGTACGCAAAGAAGGGGGACTATTCTGGGGCTCACCCCCTCCTGGCCGCCGGCCTCGCTTCCGGGGGCCGGCTCGACGAGGAGCTGCGGGACGAGGGCATGGCGGCCCTGACCAATGCCCTCGACAGAGCTGGCGTCTGGAATCCGGGGGACACCGAGAGCTGGGTGGCGGCCACGGCGATCCAGCGGGAAAGATCTCGGGGCGAGCAGGACGTCGTGGCCCTGGACAAGAGCCGATTCGAGGACTTCGAGGTCGAGATCGACGGCCAACAGCAGCGGCTCTTGGACATCGAAGGTCCCCTGGTGGTCGACCTCTGGGCCACCTGGTGCGGCCCGTGCATGGAGTCGCTTCCCCACCTCGACTCCCTCAATCGCAAACACGGGGACGAGGTCACATTCGTGGCCGTTTCGGTGGACAAGGTGGCCGGCAAAGCCAAGAAGTACATCGAGCGACGCGGGGGGGCCTCCTTTGTCGCGGCCTATGCGCCCACGGGAATGGAAGACCTGGGGGTCTCCGGCATTCCAGCGATGTTTGTCTTTGATGCTGAGCACAACCTCGTCGCCAGGCTCACCGGCTGGGGGCCCGGGAGTACCGCCCTCGACGACGCCGTGCAGGAGATGTTGTCGACGGTGCGGTGAGCGGCGTAGACTCGTTGAATGCTTGCTTTGAAGCGGTGAACGTAAGGGACTCCGGTCGGTGACGTTAGAAGGCCACCGTTGTGTCGATCGGAGCGGTGGCCCTGGGAGCGCAAATGCATGTTCTCTACTCCTTGTTGTCCGCCGTCCTGTTTGGGGTAGGCATCGGCGCGAATGCCGCGTCGCCCACAGCTCTGCAGCCCCTGGACAGGAGCGAGTTCTGCGCCAAGGTCGAGGCGTGTCCCATCATCCAGGTCGCCATGACCGACCTGGAGTCGAAGGGATGGGCGCACGGTTTCTTCGCCCTTGGGCCCGGTGGCGAGGCGATGGTCTATCTGACGATGAGCGCGGGCGGTGCTCCTTCGATGCTGCGATTCGAGTCCGTCGGCAGTGGCACGTTGGAGCTTCTCCCGGCGAATCTACCATATGGACAGCTGATGATCGATGGCAGAGGGGCGCCGCACATCATCTCCAGCGACTCCAAACACACCCTGATCGACGGCGTCTGGACCGCGGAACCTCTCGGTCTGCAGCCTGGAACGAGGGTGAGTCGTGTCGTTGCTACCGAGACGGGCTTTGCCGCGCTCCTGTTGAGTGGTGGCTACGAGCCGGCACAGCTGGGAGTCTGGTCGAGAGGGGCTTGGAAGATCTCGGACCTCGGCACCACCCAGGCATCACCGGGGGCACTCGCCCTCGACTCCCGCGGCCAACCCATTGTAGCCATGACCCACTCCCGCCTTGACGTGCCCGGCACCAGCACTACGGATCCGGAGCTCTCCGGTGCCTTCTTCGCAAGGGATGGAGACGGCAGGGAGCTCGTCCTCACTGGACCCCACAACGGCAACGCCTACAACAGCCACGTGGCACAGCTCGGTCTCGACGACCCCAGCGCGTTGGTCGGCCTCTTTCACCGGGCGTGATCCCGACAGCACACGGGGTCCAGCTAGCGTCGCCGCCAACCAAGCGCGGCCAGGAGGAGGACCACCCAGACCTCAGCGGGCTGCCCGGTGTTCGCGCAGCCACACCCGCCGGGCTCGTCGGGCTGCGGACAGCCCTGTCCGGGTTCGTCCGGACAACGGTCACAGGCGTCGCCGATGCCATCTCCATCGCGATCGAGCTGGTCCGGATCCGCCGTGCCCACGCACAGGTCGCAGCCATCGTGCACCCCGTCGTCGTCCGTGTCGGAGTCCGGGGTGATCACACGCGTGCTGTAGACATTCGGGCAGGGGTCGCAGTCCGACGGCACTGAATCGTTGTCGGGGTCGTCCTTGTAGTATCCACCCGGATCGTCGGGGCACCAGTCACACTCGTCGCCCAGCCCGTCCCCGTCGACATCATCGCCGGACTCGTACTGGTCGGGGCACTCGTCGCAGGCATCTCCCTCACGGTCGCCATCGGAGTTCTCCTGCCCGGGGTTCTCGTCCTCGGGGCAGGAGTCGTAGCCGTCGGGAACCCCGTCGTCGTCCTGGTCGCCGTCGAGATCGCCGCAGCCGGCGCCCTGGAGCATCCAGACACTCGTCGTCGATTCCGCGAAGAACAGCTCGGGGCAGTCGTCGCCGGTCATGTCGACCAGGGCCGTGCCGTCGATCCCGACGCCCGATCCACCCGGCACCCAGACCGTGATGCCGACGTCGGGCAGCGCGCCGCCCTCGTTGAGCCAGTGGGTCTGACTCAGGTAGCCGGGGTGCGCGATGGCGACGTCCGTCCAGCCGTCCATGTCGATGTCTCCGACGACCAGGCCATTGCCCGGGGCTCCACCGTCGACCCACTGCCGCAGGACCATCACCCCCTGCTCGAGGCTGTAGACATCGATGATGCCCGAGTAGCTGATGCCCTGGGCGTAGAGCAGCTCGTCGGCGCCGTCGCCGTCGAGGTCGGCGGACTCGAGACCCCCGCTGATCCCGTTCCCTGCAATGAACGACCGGGGAGACAGGGTGAGCTGCCGTGGAACCGTCTCCTCGTAGATCAGGATCCGCCGGCCGACGTAGTCGAAGGCCACGACGGCCAGTTCTGCCCTCCCGTCGCCATCGAGGTCGGGGGTGGCGAGCGCGTAGGACACGTTGAAGCCCGCGTCGAGCTGGGTCTCTCCGGCGAAGCCTCCGGTCCCGTCCCCCCAGCCGATCACCGGGTCGGATCCGTTCCACTCCTGGGCCACAACGTCGAGGTGTCCATCGCCGTCGAGATCGGCCACGGCCAGGTCTCCCGCGCCTCCCACGCCGAAGGAGCCGAAATGGCCCAGCAGCGTGAATCCACTTCCCGACCAGCTGTAGACAGCGACGCCGTCGTCGTCGCCCAGGACCACGTCGAGACGTCCGTCCTCGTTCAAGTCGGCCAGCTCCAACACCGACCCGTTCCAGATACTGCGGCCCGTGTCGTAGTAGGCCGGCGAGGCCATGCCCGCCCCGGTTCCCGAGAGCAGAACGAAGCTGTCGCGGTTGCTGTCGTTGTTGATGGTGCCGATCAGGTCGTCGATGCCGTCGTGATCGACATCGCCGGCCTCGAGGGCCTCGACCCGGTCCTGGTCGAGGGCCACCTGGTTTTCCAGGAAGGAGTGCGGGCCTGCCAGCGCGACCGAACACAGCAGTCCAAGCATCGAATCCTCCTCGCTACGAGAATACCTGACGATAGGAAGCACCAGGCACCTTCTGCAACCATCTTGATTGGCGAGCAACTGTCTGCCTGGAACCGGCCCGGACGTTTCCGATGAGCCTGAACCCGCTGGAGGCGTTGGTGCATCGCTCGGATGGCCAAGCCTGAGCGCCGCTGCATGGTTCGATGGGGTCACGATTCCGCGGTGCACCAACGCCACCTGTGGTCGGCGTATCCGACGTGAATCGAGGTGCGAACAATGCCCCAAGGAAATGTGAGGAACAGCCAGGTCGCCCGTCGTTGAGGGGGGGCAAGCGTGACCCGTCGTTGCGCACCCGCTGGAGAAAATATGCGAATCAACCTCTCTTTCGTCACCGCTGTAGCATTGCTCCTCACCGCCTCTCCTGCCCTCGGCGCCGGAGTGTCCCCGTTCGTGGCCGTGGTCAGCCCGGACAATCTTCCTCGCGACGTCCGGAACGCATACAACTTCACCGGTGTCGAGGCCGTGTACGTGATGAGCACCGCCGACGCCGAGGCAGTGAATTGGCACGGGTACGTGTGGGGGCCCCGCGGCGAGCCTATCGTCGGCAGTGTGTCAGCCGACCTGGCGTCAGACGAGGTGTTCGCCATCACCGACGGCCGGTTCCTGACCGTGGACATGCTCGCCGTGGCCGACGACGCGCTGCTGCAAGATCTGACCGACCGCGCCCTGGCTGGTCCGTGCGGACAGGAGCCCGCGATGCAGGGCCTGGTCCAAGGCGACCTCATCGCGTCGGCGATCGCGCGCCTGCTCACCGGGTTCGACTCGGCCGAGCTCGCCGTCGCCACCGCTCGTTTCGGCATCGATACCGAGCCGGCGACCCATCTCGATGCCCGCCGCACCGGCACTACTGCGGTCTCGATCATCGATCCCCCCAGCATGTTCCCGCCCGGCTGGTGCGGGGTGAACGGAGAGAACGGAGGGAACGGGGAGGGAGAGTCCGGCATCATTCCGCTCGTCGTTGGTGCCCCGGGCGGCACGCTGGGAAACCAGCGAGCCCAGGGTGGGATCGTCGTCCTCGGGGACGACGGGACCATGATGCAGCCCAGATTCAGCCATACGGGGTTCGAACTGGACCTGGACACGGTTGGAGACGACTTTGGCGCTTCGGTGGCGATCGCCGACTTCAACCAGGACAACTGCCCAGACGTCGCAGTCGGCGTGCCCGGCGAGGACGGCGATTCGATGTCCGATGCCGGCCGGGTCGTGGTGTACGAGGGCACGGGCTGCGATCCGGACGGGATCCCGGCGGCTCTGGGCACCGCGTGGATCCTCGAACAGGACGGACTTGGAAGAGATCAACTCGACGATCGCTTCGGCTCTGCGCTGGCGACGGGGGACTTCGACGGCGACGGCTGCCCGGATCTGGCCGTGGGTGCGCCCGGTGATTCTCTGCTGGACGAGCCCCGTAGTGGCCTGGTCTACGTGTTCACTTGCGCCGGGCCGGACCTGCTCAACCCCCGGGAGGTGCTCTTTCCTGGCGTGCACTTGGCAGTCGAACGCCAGCTGGACGACCGGTTCGGTCTGACCTTGGCGGTGGGCGAACTAAATGGCGATCCGGCCTGTGATGACCTCGTGATCGGCGCGCCCGGGTCCGAGGTGAATGGCAATCCTGGAGCCGGTCGCGTCTACTACTTCAAGGGGACCTGCGGCGCCCAGCCCGAGGTGCTGCGCGAGTGGGACTTCCGAACGGCCACGCTGCCGGTCGCCTATGAGGGCTTCGGTGGAGCATTGGCCACGGGTGACTTCGACGGAGATGGCGACGACGACGTCGCGGTCGGGGTCCGGAACGCGAGCCCGTTCGCGAACAGAGTGGGAGCCGGCGCTGTCGACGTGTTCCAGTACGAAAGCACCGTTGGTCTCAGGATCGAGGCCGACGACTTCTCGGGCGTGGTTCCGGAGATCGTCGAATACGCGGGGCTCGGGTTCGGCACGGCGCTGGCTGCCGGGGACTTCGACGGCGATGGGGACGCGGACCTGGCGATCGGCGCTCCGGGCTACACCAACACCGACGACCCGCTGCGGGCGACGGGGCGGGTGTACCTCGCCGAGGGCGTGAGCTTTGGCATTCCGCAGGCACACAGCGTGATCGACAGCCCCAGCCCCGAGACTGGACAGCTGTTCGGCGCGTCGCTCAGCGCGGGCCCCTACACCACCAACGAATGTGACGATTTGGTGGTGGGCGCTCCGGGGCACCACGACCACGGCGCGGCGCTGGTGTACGCGGGGACTGCGGGTGGCACATTGCTCGAAAATTATCCGGAGAGCAGCTCACCGGGCCTGGGTGGCGTCGCCCGTCTCGGTGACCGATATGGCGCCTCGCTGCCAGGGAGCCCACGATACAGGCGTCGGCTGGTGATCGAGGTGGACTCGATGCACCCGGGGCCGGTGGACCCGATGTTCATCGACATGACCGGGGGGCCCCAATCCAACCAGGCCGCCGACGAGGTCAGTGTGGCCAGCCTGCTGTCGTCTGCCGGCATCGACGTCATGATCGTCGAGGATGCCCAGATCAACAACCTCCCCTTCCTGACCGACGCCGCGCTCGAGATCGCATCCGACAACGAGCGCAACCTATGGCTCGGAGCCGGCGACCTGTGGCCCATCTGGTTCGTGCACGCCGAGCGGTCCGCCGACAACTATGTCGCCCGTACTTTGCACTACCTGACCGCGGAGGGCGAAGGGCGTGTTGCCGGGGCCGTGTACCGGTTCGGGATCACCGACGCAAACCAGGCCATTGGCGGGGGGACGACCTACGCGGCGGCGCGGCTCATGACCCAGATGATCGGCTTTGGACTGAACCTCACCCAACGGCACTGGGACGGCAACTCGTTCTGCGCGAATGGTTCACTGATGAGCAATATGTCGGCGTACAACGGCCAGTGGTGGCTGTCGGGACTGAGCAAGTGGCACCTCGGCAACCACGCAGACCGGTTCGTGCGACCGGGAGACTTCACCTGGGAGACCCAGTGTGATGCCGCGAGCGGCTGCACCGACGACAGTCTCCCCTACCCACCGTGGACGATCGTGCTGCAGCCCCCGACCGGTGGCCTGTGCTCGTCCTCGTCGAACGGCATCCCGTTCGCACCGACCGGACCCTTCTTCTAGAGGCTGGTGCGACGGATCGAGTGTCCCTTCCCACTGGGAGAGCCCATCGACCTGGATGGAGGCGAACCGGGAGGACGCCGCAGCGGGAGAGGCGTGCGCGACGACAACAACCAATAGGCGGCGCCCGGCGGGCCGACGGTGCACCAGGTGTCGCGCGAGGAGGGGGTGTCCAAGGGAGCGCTGTACGATTGGGTGAAAAAGAGTCGGAGCGCGGACGAACTCGGCCACTTCACCGCTAACCAGGAACGCTTGGCGCTAGAGTAGGCCGCGCGAGAGCTCTGGCTGCCAAGATTCCCCGGCAGCAAAGTGAGGAATCTGAGCAATTGCCCCTCAGCGGACTCGACCCCGCTGGGGCCAATCCCTCGTTATCCGACATACATACTGTCCTTTCTCGCTCCGATGTCGGCGAAATCAATGCGAGTAGTTCGGCCGCAACAAGCTCGCTATCTTGTCTTGTGAAGGAGGTAGGTATGAACAAGTTCAGGATGTCACTGGTCTTTTGCCTGCTCGTGGGATGTGGAGGCAAGGGGGCTGTCGACGACGATGGTGACGGCTACACCGAGGACGAAGACTGCGACGACTCCGACCCCGCGATCTATCCAGACGCCACCGAGCTGTGCGACGGGATCGACAACGACTGTGATAACGAGATCGACGAGGAAGCCGACGGCGCGCTGCCCTGGTTTGGCGACGCCGACGGCGATGGCTTCGGAGACGCCTCCAACGAGCAGCTAGCCTGCAACACCCCGGCGGGCTTTGTCGACGTCGCTGGGGACTGCGACGACAGCTCCGCGCAGATCAACCCCGACGCTGCGGAGCTGTGCGACGAGGTCGACAACGACTGCGACGGCGAGATCGACGAGGACGACGCCGACGACGCCTCCAACTGGTACACCGACGGGGACGGTGATGGCTTCGGCGACCCCAACGAATCGACGCTGGCCTGCGATGCTCCGCCGGGGACCACGGCCGCCGCGGGAGACTGCAACGACTCCGACGCGTCGGTCCACCCCGACGCCGTCGAGGTCTGCAACGGGATCGACGACGACTGCGACGGCGTGGTCGATCCCGACGACGCCGACGACGTCATCGTGTGGTGGCGGGACTCGGACTTCGACGGATTCGGTGACCCGGCCAACGAAGAGATTGCGTGCGAACAACCCGCCCTTTACGTGGGCAACGACCTGGACTGCGACGACAGCAACGCCGGCATCAGCCCCTCGGCACTGGAGCAGTGCGACAACATCGACAACGACTGCGACGGCCAGATCGACGAGGACGACGCCATCGACGCCATGTGGTGGTATCTCGATGCCGACTCCGACGCGTACGGCGATACCGCCACCGGGACCCTGACGTGCGACCAGCCGACGGACCACGTCGACCAAGGGGGTGACTGCGACGACGGGAACTTCGACATCAATCCGGGTGCGGACGAGGTGTGCAACGGGATCGACGACAACTGCGACGGTGATATCGACGAGGAGGCACTCGACGCGGTGGCCTGGTACAGCGACGGCGACGGCGACGGCTACGGCGATCCAGCAACGTGGGACTACGCATGCGACCAGCCCACAGATACCGTGGCTGACGGCACTGACTGCGACGATACCGACGACGACGTCAACCCCGCCGCGGTGGAGATCTGCAACAACGTGGACGACAACTGCAACGGCGACGTGGACGGCGACGCGGTGGACGGGGACACGTGGTACTTCGACAATGACGGCGACGGCTACGGCGACTCTGGGACGACCACCGACGCCTGTGACCTGCCCCTGGGCTATGCGGCCACCGACGACGACTGCGACGACGACGACTTCTGGACCAACCCCAGCGCTCCCGAGGTCTGCGACCTCGCCGACAACGACTGCGACGGCGTCATCGACAACGACGTCTGGGTCCTCGGCGGCGGCCCAGACTGCGCCGCTGAGAGCTGTGAGCAGATCATCTACGAGCGCCCCTCGGCGGGGGACGACACGTACTGGGTCAATGGCGGCGGCATGGTCGCCTTTGAGGTGGGCTGCGATATGACCGCCGACGGCGGCGGCTGGACCCAGCTGACCGGCGAGTACCTGGCCACCCGGTCTGCCGGCACGACCCGCGAGTATCTCTACAGCTATGGGACCGGCTGGTATGCCTCGCCACTTACCACGGAGTTGTGGAACTGGTCGTCCTATACGGTGGTGGAGGGCAGCTATCGCTACGGCGACACCGTTTCGGGAGTCTCGGGAGCTTTCTCCTGTACCGACGTCGAGGCCGGGCATTGGGGCATCGGCTGCTCGAACAACCCCGGTCCCTACGAGAAGGTCCTGCCCTGGGACTCCGGCGGCACGCGCAAGGACGAGGTCAACGGCGAGAGCCAGATCTGTCAGGACGTCCCCAATATCCTCGGTCCGGGCCCCTGCGTGGCGGGAACCCAGATCTGGATCCGCCCCTGACCCAGATTCCTGTCATGGCAGGAGGTGGCCGACTCGCCGTGGTCGAGGTCGAGGTCGAGGGGCGTTGGTGCATCGCTCGGAGGGCGTCAGCGACGCGACCAGGTTCCGAGATAGGAGGGCGGTTCACCGAGAGGAGCAGTTGGTGAGCAAGAAGTCGAAGGTTCATCCTGACTACAAGACCAAGTACAAGGTGAGGAATTGGCGTCCAACGACCAGGCGATAGTCCGGCGAGGCGATCTGACCATCTGGTTGTCGCCAACGGCGTTGGAGGCGTGGACGGCACTGCCATCCAACTCGTCGAGGTGCTCACCGGGTGCCGGATCCTCAACCGAATGCTCGAGCTCGGGAAGCCGGAGTCGATCGCGATACAAGCCTGAGCGCCGCTGTCAGCCCTCGGAGCCGCTCGAACGCGATTCGTCCGATTCAGATTCGTCCAATTCAAATTCGTCCGGTATCGGGACTGGGCTATCGGGCGCGGGCATGTTCACGTCGTTGGCGCCCCTGGCTAGGAACAGGTTGCCGGCGTTCACCGGTTTGGCCACTTGATCCCTGAACCGTTCTCCGTCGGTCTGACCGCCGAAGTGCAGGCCAGTCACCAACCTGGGTTGTCCTGGCACCGATGAAGGCGAGGACGACGAGGACGACGAGGACGACGATGAAGTCGATGGGGACGATGACGACGATGACGACGATGACGACGATGAGGGGCCGTTGGGACAACCTTGGTCGTGCGGCACAGCGGGTGCCCGGGTGTTTGGACCGAGTTGAGCGGCGCACGCTGCACAGCGGATCTTGCTGCCTCCCACCTCGACATTTTCGAATCTTCCGCCGGCGGCCACGGGCCCTCCTCTCTCGCTGCCGGGTTTTACGACATACTTGCGCATCGGGACATCGTACTCCGGGCCGGAATCCGCACCTGAATCGGACCCCGGGCCCGACCAACCTCGGTGGCCATCCTCCGAGTCCGTGAGTGCGGACACATCGTCGACGTTTGCGGCGTGGGCGAAGGCGCCGAGGGCCTGCTCCGCGTGCCGGCGGCCTGTGTGGTGTACCACGGTGAGTTGGCCTCGGAGCCACATTTCGAGCAAATTATCGGCCAAGGCCAGGTCCTGCTGCTCCGGTGCGCTCAGGTTGACCTCCCGCGCGGCGCGCACCTCCTTCCGAAGCACGATTTTCCATGCGCTCACCTTCGTTGCGTCGTCGCCTTTTTCGACTGCCCACCGGATGACACGCCTTGGACTGGTCTTCGCCAATGCCTCTTGGATCGCGGGATTATTGGCGCTGAAGAACAGATCCGCGTCACCACCCTGTTCCAGCGCCATTCCTTGCACCTCCACCGGCTGGATGTGCTTCAGGTAGCTCATGTAGAGCTTGGATACCTCTGATAGCAACTGTGCAACCCGCATGCCCCGGTAGTTACCATAGGGCGACTTGACCTCCTCCTTGGTCGAAGTGGCAAAATACTGTCCCTTCTGGTTGCTGCCGCTCATCTTCTCAAGCCCCTCCTCATCGGCCACCTTGTTGTCCCGGTCCTTGAGCGATTCGCCCCCCTTTATCTTGACAAACTTTTCGAAGTCGCGCACTTCTCCGCGGGCTGGGTAGGTAACAACCTTGGGCAATCGCGCATCGAGCAACGTTTTGCGCTTCGCGGGATTGTCGGGAACGTTGCTGAGGGGACCATTGGGCTGAGCTGCGCGAACCAGTTGATTCGTCCTCTGCAACATCGGTTGGCTGCGGCCTCCGCCGTATGGCTCGGGGCCGTTGCGGCCAACCCTTATTGGCTCCAGGAAGGGCACCCTCTCCGACCCTGAGCCGCTAGGCATAGAGGCATTGCCGACTGCTGGGCCGCTAGAGGAACTGGAGGAACTCGAACTGGACGCTGAATCCGAACCAGCAAGAGGGGTATTCCCGACTGCTGGGCCACTGACGTCAAGCCCAGAGGAACTCGAGGAGCTCGAGGAACTCCAACTGGACCCCATATCCGACCCTTCCCACGAGTCTGAACCATTGAAGAGCACCAAGTCGTCCGCCCGCTCTTCAGTCTCCGAGACCTCCTCACTCTCCGAGACCTCCTGCTCCGCGTCCGGCGATGCTGTCGGTGATGCACTCCGCTTTCGTTTTGGGAGAGGCCCAGAGGCTCCGAATGAACTCCGCTTTCGCTTCCGCGCACCCGGATCTTTCTCCATCTCCGAATCCGACTCTGAATCCGACTCTGAACCACCGAACGTATGGGTATTGCCGACTGCTAGGGCGCTGTCGTCGAGCCCAGTGGAACTCGAGGAACCCGAGTTGCTCCAACTGGATCTGGGCAGTGACGGACTCCCCACTCGAGCGCGTTTCGACGGCCGAAAGGGTGAACTCCGCTTTCGCTTCCTGTCCTGTTCTGAATCCGACTCCAAACCATCAGACAGGAGCCCAGAGAAACTCGAGGAACTCGCAACGGACGCGCCTTCCGCCGTCTCTTCCTTGCCGAGCTCGGAGACCTCCTGCTCCTCGTCCTGAGGTCTCGACCAGTCGAGAGACAACCGGACATCCGGCTCTGAATCTGAATCCGACTCCGAACCGTCAGAAATGAGCCCAGAGGACCTCGAGGAGTACGCCTCAACGACCTCGGCCTCCGGTCTCGACCAGTCGGGAATCGACAAGACGTCCGAATCCGATGGGGACGAGGACAAGGACGAAGATGGTGACGAGGGTGGCGACGAGGAAGCCAGCGGCGACGAGACGTCGGAGAAACCAGCTGCTTCAAGAAATTCGTAGTGGTCTTCTCCGACAGACATGTGCGTTGCCGGTTCCACGGCCGCCGGCGTAGCGTGTGGGTCCTGCGCCGAGTGTGCGAGGATCGCGGGCGAGGGGCATTGTTCGGATTCGAGATCCCTGGAAGGACTACGGGTCAACTTACCGGGCATGGGGAGCTCTTTCGCAGGAGGGTGGCGGCGCTGTGATTCCCGGTTTCCCGGAGAACCGATAGGGCGTGTTCCAGCGGCGATGGCGCCGGAAGAGCGCACAGGGGCCAGAGTGCCCCCCTTGGGCAGGTGCTACTTCGCGGCGTGCGCTGCCCTGGCTTCGGCACCTAGAATGCGATTTCATGCTCCCCTCCGAATCGATCGACGCGTAGACCGACGAGCAAAGTGTAGGAATGAGCCGGCGAAGCGTCGCTTTCAGACCGTTACAAACCGTTTCAGGTCCGGCGTTCTGAGGCTCTCTGATCCCGTTCAGGAGCTGAAGGCGAAGCCGGCGAAGAAGTGGCAGCCCGAGCCCACGTCACGTCCGCGTCCGCCCGCTCTGGACGATGGCTTCCTTGTAGCGCTCCACCCAGTAGGTCGGTGGGAGCAGGTCCCCTAAGCGGAACGTCGGTAGGCCAGCGCGAGCATGACGAAAAGGTACGGGAGCGCGGGGATCGGGGCAGAACCGGGCACCGCACAGCTGCAGCCGCTGCTGTCCTTGGGCTGGGCACCGGTGTCGTCGGCCTCTGCGGGGCAGCCCTCGTCGCTCTCGCCGTCGCAGTTGTTGTCTACGCCGTCGCACAGCTCGGGAGCCGCAGGATGGACTTCGGGGTCTTCGTCGTCGCAGTCCAGCTCGTCGCCATCGATGTCCTGGGCGCACATCCCGTCTCCGTCCCCGTCGCCGGAGGCGTCGTCGCCCTCGCAGTGGTCGAGGTCGTCGCAGACCCCGTCGGCATCGGCATCACCGCTGGCGTCGTCACCGTCGCACTGGTCGACGTCGTCACAGACTCCATCACCGTCGCTGTCGTCGAGCGGAGCCAGCGGACATGGGTCCAACCCGTCGCAGACGCCGTCCCCATCTGTGTCGATGGCGTCGTCAAAGCCTGGGCAGGCGTCCCCGGAGTCGCAGACCCCGTCACCGTCGCTGTCGCCGCTGGCGTCGTCTCCGGAGCAGAGGTCGCAGCCGTCCGGAACCGCGTCCCCATCGCTGTCGGTGTTGTCGTCGAAGCCGACGCACAGATCGTCGGTATCGCAGGAACCGTCGCCGTCGCTGTCGTCGAGTGGGTCGGCGGGACAGAGGTCGAGGTCGTCGCAGACCCCGTCACCGTCGCTGTCGCCGCTGGCGTCGTCTCCGGAGCAGAGGTCGAGGTCGTTGCAAACCCCGTCTCCGTCTCCGTCGGCGGTGGCGTCGTCTCCAGAGCAGAGGTCGCAGCCGTCCGGAACTGTGTCCAGGTCGCTGTCCTGGGCGTCATCGGAGCCGGGGCACGCATCGTCCAAGTCGCAGACCCCGTCGCCGTCGCTGTCGTCGGGATTGTCGAATGGGCAGGGGTCGCAGAGGTCGCCCACGCCGTCCAGATCCCCGTCGAGCTGCGCTGGGTTTGGGTCGTTGACACAGTTGTCGAGGGTGTCCCTCACCCCATCGTCGTCCAAGTCAGCGTAGATTTCCCAGACCCAGCTGTCGGTCTGGCCCACGTTGTTGGCGCCGTCATCGCCGTAGACCTCGAATCGGTACACGCCGGGCTGGGTCAGGTCGGCGTACGTGTGCGTAGAGAGGGTCGCGGGGTCGAAGACCTCGAAGTCGTCGCAGGGCTCCGGCCCTAGCAAGAGTGTGCCGGTGGGGTCATCCACCAGCGAGCAGTACAGCTGGCAGCTCGGCTGATAGGTGAGGTCCCACATGTCGAACGGCATGTTGTAGGAGTCGTCCGCGCAGGTGGTCTCGAACGTGGCCTCTGGAGATGTCCCGTCCGTAGGGCCGGTCTGCACGGTCGCGATCGGAGGCTCGGGGTCGTAGACGAACCCCCGAGCGCTCGTGGCGGCCCACCCCACCGCATCGACGCATCTCGCCACATACGCGTAGGCATGGCCGTCCTGGGGCACAGGCACGTCATAGCCGAAGAGGACGACGGCGGGATCGACGAAGGCAGTGCCGTAGTCGTAGTCCATAATGACGGTCTCGAGACCCGTTCCGATTTGCCCGAGGGTCACATCGAAGACCTGGCAGCGCAAGGTCAGCGGGTGCTGGTCCGAGACGTCTTCGCAGGACCAGGCCCATTGGCGCTCGAGGGGACCAGCGGTGTGCAGCGGCATGGGCTGGTTGCCCACGTCCCAGTCGATAGCTGGCGTCTCAGCCTGCGCTGGAGTAGCGCTTGCCACAGCAAAAAGCAGGAGTGTTGTCATCCGTCATCCTGGAAGAGGGCCACGGCGACTGTACCGCAGTTTCGCTCCACAGCGATGCTCTCTGGTGCATGGCCCGGTTGACCTTGACTCTGGCGCCCAATGTCAATCGATGGCGTGAAGCCCGACGGGCTCTCCCAGTGGCGATGGGAGTCCGGCTACTACGCTCAGTCGGGCGCTGAGAACGTGTTTTCAAGGTACAAAGTAATCTTCGGGGGGAATCTACGAGCGAAGCGACAGGACAGCCAGGAGCGGGAGGCGCAGCTCGGCTGCGCCATCCTCAACAAGCTGCGTGCGCTCGGCGCGCCCTCGTCGGTTCGCGCCGAGTAGACCTGCAGCTCTGGCCGGAGGTGCGCGCGGCGGCCGATTCATGCAACACGGCTGTGACGATGTACACGGTGTCCACGTCTTCGCTGTCGGAATCGCAGCGGTAGCAGGCGGTCAGGGTAAACAGGATGGCTGGTGCCAGGATGAGCAGTTTCATGGGACTCCTCCTCGCCCAGGGTGCAGCTGCCGTCGGCGGCAAGGATGTCGACGGCGGTCCGACGGGAACGTCGGATCTACGGCCCCATCATCGTCGAGATCATCGATGACGGATCAGCGGATTGACAGCGGGCCTGGCCATCACTAGCTTGGGCGAAAGAAGGAATCCGTGTCGGGGACTTTTCGGTACACAATTCGCGAGCGTCCACAGCGGCCCCAGGCCGCTGCAGCCTCATTTAGTGGGGAGTCCAAGGGCCCAAACACGTCCGCGAAGCCCAATGGGGTGCCCGCTATTCGAACTGCAGACGCGGTGAAAGCCCGAGCGGTCGCCCCGCGACTGGCGAAGGCATCCTCCGCTGACCGCGCCAGCAGTGTGGCCAAGAACCGAGCTAAGGACCCTGGAGTCCCCGGACCGCGGCCTGCGCATCTCATCCCGCAGGTCGCACGTCCACCCACGCCAGCTGTGCCGAGCCCGCCCGCGCCCCAGGCTGAGCCGACCAAGGAAGCACCCGAGGGCGAAAGCCAGCTGCCCGAGTCCGATGCGAGGCCAGCCAATCGGGCACCGCTGCTGAGCGCTCCGGTGGAAGAGGAGGGCGTTGAAGAGACCGAGCAGGGGGGGCCCATCCGGTTTTTGGGACTGCCGAAGAAGCCCCCCGTCAAGGCACTGTCGGTGGGGGCAGGCACGCCCGAACCCAAGAGCTGGGAACCGGCCCGACGCAAGGTGCTTGGGGTTCAAAATCAACTCTCGGCCGCTGCGGATATTCGCAATGTGGAACTGGGGATGTTCGTGGACCTCACCCACGAACGTATCGCGGATGCGGCAAGTTCCGCGATCGCGCATGTCCGAAATGCCAAAGTCAGTGCTCATGACCAGGTCGCCCACGCTGTCCTTACCGCCAAGATCGTCATCCTAGAGACGGCTCTGGGCACTCTCGAACGCAGCAGCAAGCGAATCTTCGACACCGAAATGGGGGCATATACCGACGCGGGCACGGCGATTAAGCTGGCTGGCACTATCTCGAAGAAGCACCAAACGGGAGCCAAGCTTGTGAGGGTGCAGGCGCAGCTGACTGCACTCAATCACGGCACGACAGAGGGCAAGCGAGGGGCCGATGGCATCCAAGGTCATGCGGATGCCGCCACGGAAGCAGGCAGGGTCAAGGCCTCGACGTATGGCTCAAATGGCAGGGGCAAAGCCCAAGCGGAAGCCGTTCGAGAGGTCGCCGGAGACTTTGCAAGGGAGCTGGTGAAGCCCAAGGAGGCTGTGGAATCGGCTGCCGTGAAGGGCGGATTGGACCTTGCAAAGGGTATGGACAACGCAGAACTGGAGCTTCTCCCGGTCTTCGCCGATGCGGCACTGGAAGTCTCCAGCGGCATCCTAAAACAAGCCAAGACCCTCCGACCCAAGTTCGCCGATCTGTCGACCCGCAATTCGAAGAGCATCCTAGATACTGTCGAACGCGTATTGGCCCAGCTCGATGCGCTGGAGGGCCAAGCAAAGGACGAAATCACGGCTCTGTCCATGACACTAGTAGGAGGCATCCGCCGGGCGCGAAACAAGGCCTTCGGCATGCTGGATACCCAGCGCGAGGCGTTCTTTACCGAGGTGACAAAAGGCGTCGTCGAATTCAACATGTTCACCCGCAGTCTTCGAAAGCCAGATGTGGCTGCTGTGAAGGAATACGGAGCGCAAACTCAGCTCGCCATCTCAGACGCGCAGGATCGATTCAAGGAGGCGGTCACGCTCATCGGCGACGTGACCTCTGACGGCATTGATGACGCGGGGAATATGGGTGCCCGAGGCTTGCGGCGCATGGGATCGGGCGCTGCCGCGGGAATCGCGCGCGTGAGCGAAATGACCAAGAGCAGCTTCAAGATTGCCGAGTTGACGGTGCAAATCGCCTTGCTCAAGTTCACCATTGCCTGGAAGAAGGCCATGTTGGACGCCACCTCTCTGCTGGACGGGGCGCTGCAAGACATCGTCGACAAGTTCAAGGCTCTGCTCAAGGACGAGGTGGGCAAGGCCACCAAGAAGATCACCGAGACGGTGGATGAGGCGCTCAAGAAGAACAAGGAGCCCCTGGCCCAGATTGAAGCCAAGATGGAAGAAGCCGCCGCGGCGGCGCGAGAGGAGTACGACAAGACCTGGTATGAGAAGGTTTGGGACGTGCTCGGTACGATTCTCGTGGCTGTTCTGACGCTCCTGGCCATCGTGGTGGTCGCAGTGGTTGGCATCGTGCTGATCATTGGCGGAATCATCTATGGCTCCGTGGCGGCCATCGTCGTCGGTGTGGTGATGTTGCTCGGAGCCGTGGGCTACATGCTCTACGGCATTGTGAGTGGCATTGTTCACCGCGTATCGTCAGCGGATTCGTTCCTCGGCGGGGTCTGGGGGCTCGTTGTGGGCATTCTCGACCTGACCGGGATACCCAATGTAATCGAGGGGATTTGGGGTCACGACCTGGTGAATGGTCGCAAGTTGACGGGAACGGAAGCCCGCCAGCGATTGGGCATGGGCATCTTTGGTGTCTTGATGTTGCTCCTGCCCATCAAGGGACTGAAAGGAGGCAAGGGCAAGGCCGTGCCCACGCCCAAGGCCGCTCCCCCCGTCAAGCTGGGCGGGCCCAAACCCAAGGGCAAGTCCGGCCCGTCAAAACTGGGGGAGACGCCCGGAGGGCCCCCGAAAGCCCCGAAAGCCCAAGAGCCCAAGCCCAAGGTGGAGCCCAAGCCCAAGGAACCCAAACCAAAGGCCGACGAGCCCAAGCCCAAGGTGGAGCCCAAGCCCAAGGAACCCAAACCAAAGGCCGACGAGCCGCGAGCCAAGGAAAAACCCAAGCCCAATGAGGAGCCGAAGGGCAAGGAACCCAAGCCCAAAGAGAAGCCCAAAGAGGAGCCGAAGGGCGAGGAACCCAAGCCCAAAGAGAAGCCCAAAGAGGAGCCGAAGGGCAAGGAACCCAAGCCCAAAGAGAAGCCCAAACCGGGAGAACCCGGGGTCAAGGCAAAGGAACCGGCGCCCAAGGACGGAACGCCCGTGCCGAGGACCGAGTCCACACCCCGTGTGGAACCCCCTCCCAAAGCCACAATCCCCGAACCCGCAGCGCCCCGGCCGTCGCTCCTTGATCGCATGCGAGACTCTTGGAGGGACAGGCAGAATCGCAAGTGGCTCGAGAAGACCGAGCGCATCATGCGGGAGCAGGCGGAGAAGAAGAGGCTGGATGACGCCAAGAGGGCTTTCGACGATGCCAAATCGAAGGGTCCTGCCCCGAGGGCGGCGGGTCCGACTCAGCTACTGGGAGCGGATGCCAAGACCGCCGCAGCGGTTCAAAAAATCAAGCCCCTTGAAGGCATTCGCGACGTGGCGATTCACGGCACCAAGACGGGTTTCGAGGTGCTAATGCCCAATGGCAAATGGGTGCACATGAACCAGCGCGGGCTTGCGACCTGGCTGTCGAAGCAGGGTCACAAACGTGGGCAGCCGATTCGCCTGCTCTCGTGTGAGACCGGAGGCAAAGCCACGGGCATTGCGCAGCATCTCTCAAATAAACTGGGCTCTCCCGTTATGGCCCCCTCCAAGACGCTGTGGGTGAAAGGCGATGGCTCTCTGGTCATCGGAAAGACCCCCAAGCGAGCCACCGGCAAGTGGGAGGTGTTCTCACCGAAGAAGTCCACCACGGCGCCTTGGTACAAGCGCCTGTTTGGAGACAAGAAGTCATCGAGCCCCGACGGTTCGGGTGCCAGATCCCTCGGCAAGACAGGCGAACTCACGCCAGCGGAGCTCACACACATTGTTGAGCCGGAGATTTCGGGGGGCGGCACCTTTAAGGGTGGGGGGCACGCACACGCTTCGGTCGCGGAACTGACGAAGGCCGGCTTCACGGAAATCACCCCGGCGCAGGCGGCCGCACGGAGGGCAGCGGAGGCACCGTTCAGGATGGCGATGGAAGCCTGGCAGACCGCGAAGAGCGCAAAGGCGCGCTACCGGAAGGCCCGGGCGAAAGAAGAGGGCCGACTCAATCTGAAGAAGATTCAGGGTCAGCTCAAGAGTACAAAGACTAGTCCAGCGGAAAAGGCCGCTCTCGCCTTGCAAGAAACGGCGGCTCTGAAGGCGATGACGGTCTGGGAGGCTGCGAATCCGAGGCCCACCGCAGTTCCGCGGAAGCCCAGCCCCACCGATTTCGGACTGCCCGATACCTACAACCCCAACATGAAGTATTTCTACCGGGAAAAGCTGGGACAGGGGCCAGCGGAAGTGGGTGGAATTCACCCCACATCCAACAAGATCCACTGGGATGGCCACACGTGGTTCCCCTCGGGTTGGGGGGCCGCCAGGATCAAGATGATCCAGACTCGGCTGCAAGCGGCGGGCGCGGATGTGGTGGTTACAAACTCCGGAACCATGACCAAATACACTGCCTGGGTGAAGTTTGCGGACGACGGCAGCCTGCAGGTGGCGCCGAAGGGCACACCCGATCCGGGCGCAGCGGGCTACGTGAAGACCTCTCTGCTCGTGCCTGCGGATGAAGCGGCGGGTCGCTCCGCGTTCCCCGAGATGAATCAGTGAGTGAAGACATGCCCACTGCGGAACAGGTGCTCAGCGAGCTTGAGGCGGACGAGGACGCCTTGCGCCTTCGGGAGTTCGTCAGGGTGGAGCGGATCTTGCCCGAAATTCTCGAGCTAGAGGACGGTCTTGACAGATTGGTGAGGCTGCAGGAACTGGAGGCCCAGTCGCCACAGGCCACCGCATTGTTAGTGGCTTCCGCCGGGGCTCATCCCGAGGCCGCGCTTGAACTGGCGCCCACGCTGGCTCGTTGGCTGGGCAGCCTCGGTCCCTTCGCCCCAGTGGTCCACGCCATCGACGATATCCTCGCGCAGACCTATCCCTTTCTCGCGGGAGCAGTGCGTGAGGCGGCGGCTGAGCGGATGCAGGTTCAAGTTGCACATGGACTGCAAGCGAGGCGAGACTTTGAGCCGCTTGGCGAGCCCGACCCCAACTGGGCTTGGCCCTCCGGAAAGAGCTTCCCGCCGGCAGATACACTGGAAGGCGTGACCGCTAGGTTGATGTATCTGCGGTACAACTGTGGTCCCGCCACGGGCCAATGGAATCCCCAGACTCGCCGGGCGCTGGCGCGTTGGCAGCTGCATGAGTGTCTAGAGCCCACGGGACAACTCGACGCCGAGACGCTTGAGCAGCTCGACTGGGTGGAGCCACCGACATGAAGGACGCACTCTGGAACGTGGTGAGCCGCGTGGATGGAGATTTGGCAGCGCTTCAGCGCGTGCTGGATGACATGGATCGCTGGGAGCTCGCAGCGCTGGCTTGGATGATGTCGGAGGCTGTGCAGTCACTCCTGGAGGCGTGGCGGCACTCTGGGCAGGTGTTTGACGACGAGGAGCAGGCCTTCGCGACCGCCGCAGGTTGCGTATTGGCTGGACAGCGTGTGTTCGAGGAAGCCCTCGCGTCCCAAGGCCCTCCGGACACCGTCGATACGGAAGATGCGGACTTGCTCTGGGAGGTCTCGGACGTGTATTCCGACCGGTACGGAGCGCCGGTCCCGAGCCGCGAGTCCGAGCTGGACGGCGTGGCAGATACGCGCTTCAAACCGGAAAAGGGCGCCGTGTTGTGTGCGGTTGGTTTTTACCGAGAGCTGCCCCACGGGGACTTGGATGGGCCCAGCCTTGTCTCCAGCATGCGCGGGCAACCCCAGAGGCACACTGCGGAGCTGCTCGGATACCTTGAGGGAGGCACGATCTACGCCGAAGCCCTGCGCAATGCAGAGGACCAGCTAGTGCCTCTGCGTGGAGAAATTGGACCGCTTCGTATCCTCACCGATGGCGTCTGCGTCTGGCCCTCAGACGTCGCTCACTATGTCCGCAACTACCACATACGTTTGCCCAGCTGGTTTGTGAACCACGCCAGGCGGGCGGGATTTGTGCCTGCGGGCAATGTGGATGTGCAAGGCCTCGAGTTGCCCGAAATGCGGGAGTGACCCATCCGATACTCGTACCAGAACCGGAAGAGCGGCTCGGTCAGGCACCCCTCCCGAAGGACAGGTCCCCAAGTTCCTGCGCTACAGCTACAACGAGGCGGAATCCCACTGGCCGACGCGCCGGGACGGCGGCTGGGAGGACTCCGTGGACTGGGTCCAGACGTTCACCTACAACTGTCCCTAAGACGCGGCCGCTACCAATTGGCTCGCCGAGCCATGCCTGCGCGCGGACGTCTCCTCAGCGGTGCCGTACAGGCCGGGTGTCGTCAGCTGCTTGGTCTGGCTGATGGCGTTGGCGGCGGTGTCGCCCTTGCCTCGAACGCCAGCGCACGATCTCGGTTGGTCATCTACGATGGAGGCCCGACCTGGCGTGCTCGAGCTCCCACATTCGATGGGTCACGATTCCGCGGTGCACCAACGCCGGACGCGGTCAAGCCTCTATGCGCTGTCGGGTCTCCCCATACCAGGCGTCAACTACGCCGACGTGCGCGGAGACGAGACCGTCCATCTGGAGGACCAGGCCGATCTCCTCAAAGGCCCGCTGGGCTGTCACCCCATCCGGGAGCGCACCCAGGAGGCTGAGCTCGATGACGTTGCCCTTGCCATTGAGCCCGTGGGGCACCGCCCCCACCACGTAGTCGTCTGCCGCCGCCCTCAGCTCCCGCTGCCAGCTTGACCAGCCATCCATCGGCCCCTGTGCCTGATGCCTCTGCCGCCGCTCACTGGCGGTCTCGATGTCGATCCAGCCCACATTGTTCGTGTCCTCGGGGTGGTCGTCCAGCCTCTCGCCGTTGCGATAGGGCACGTGAACCCCGCTCCCCGGTTCGTCTTGTAGCCAGAATCCATCTTCGATCCTGCGGAATGCGTCGGCCCATGCCTGGCCATCGTCAGGCTTCCACATCGCGTGGTACAGCGTGCGGAGGATCCACAGGTTCCCGGCACTGCGCATCACGGCGAGACAGAAGGTTCGAGCGTCGGCACTGCTCACGGCCTTGTCCGCCAGTCGCGCGAAAGCGATGGCGTCGTTCGGCTTTGTGAGCCTGGAGTGGTACTGGATCGCACCAGGGACCACGCCCTCGGCGGCGTCGGGTACTGTGGGGCCAGCTTGGGCGAAATCTCCCGGTCGCACCTGTCTTTCGGCCTTCTCGGGGGCGCCGACGCGCAGTCCGTCGCTGCGGATCTCCATCCGACTCCCCTCTCGCTGACCAGCGGCGTAGTAGCCCTTGGCCAGCAGCGCCTCGCCCCAAGGCACCTCTCGGTCCGACCCTTGGGTGTGGACGACGACGCGCTCGATGGCCTCAGACTCCGCCAGAGCGGCCTCGGCGACGTGGGCAATGCCGGTGTCGTTGGTGTGGATCTCCCGAGCCATGCTGAAGATCTCCAAGACAGCACCCACAGGCAGGCTGCTGAAGTCCGCTTGTTCCGCCGATATACACTTGATCGCGTCGCCGAGTGATTCCTCGAAAGCGGGCTGCCAGGCTCCGATCGTCTGATCGTATTCCGGGTTGCCTGTCTCCCCATCCTTGCCGTCCACATTGGGGCCGGTGAGCACCAAGATAGGCTTGGTCATACCGGCGAATTGCCGAGCCCAATAGTCGCGGCCCATGCGCCGTTCGCCGTCATCGGAGCTGCCGACCCAAACGACGCTGAAAGGCTGTACCGTCCCCTCACCGTCCATGAGGCCGTGGGCCTGGAGCAGCGCCGTCCCCTTGCTCCGCACATCCGGGTTGGCCTCCAGCTTCAGCGCCGGATCCTCCAGTCCCAGGGCGCGGTGCACGCCTTCGGTTCGGAACAGCGAGCGTCCGGTCGCGGTTCGATCGATGTCCTCGTCGCCATCGACCTGAGACGGTGATCGGGCCGTCACCACATAGGCGCCATCGGCGGAGCTGCTCGCGATCAGGGAGCGTGGAGCTGCCCTTCCGATGGTGCCGAGGTCGACGATCACATCCGCCTGACCCTGGAGATTGCTGGCAACCTCAGCGTGGGTCAACACGTCGAGGTTTTCGATGGCGCCGTAGACCTTCTTCTGCAAGGAATGCTGGACCGCAGCGGCGCGACCATCGCTGGTGTGGGTTGTCACCACGATCCGGGCTTTGGAGTACTTCCCTCGCAGACCGTTGATGATGCTGCTGGCCATGATGGTGTCCCCCAGACCGTAGAGGTCGTGGCCGAGGACCAGCACGACGTCGGCGGCCGCCGGAGCCTGGGGAGTGGCCTCGAAGTGTCGCCGGAGCAGCGGCTTCAAGAACGCGCCGAGGAGCATCTCTGGGGCTGGATCGCCGAACTTCATGGCATCCCCCACCTGCTGGATGAGCTCCTTGACGAAGGCGTCGGCCCGACCGGCTTCGATGAGGGTCAGGTACTGGTGGGCGCAGGGACCCTCTCGGAGAGCTGAGTCCAGCTTGAGTTGATCCGCACCGGCGGCGGGTCGGCCCAGCGCCTCCAACACCGCGCCCCACGGGGTGCGAGGGGCAGGTTGGGACGGGAGGGTGGCGAACAGATCCGGGGCCTCTCCCCCGTCGAACAGCTCCGATGAATCCACCTCGCCCCTGGAGGAATCGTGGTTGTGCCAGCGGGAGCGGTACAGGCCCGCGTAGTCCTTTGGCGCGCCAGCCAACGGCTCCCCGTCCTCCAGGCTGGACGAAGGCGTGAGGTGCTCGAAGCGGCAGGCCAGCTCGCGGGTGGCGATGGCGCTGGCCTCGGAGTCAGAGAAACCCGCCTCCAACGCCGCTGAATACATCTCGGTGTAGGCGCGAGCGTGGGGCACTGATCCGATGGCACCCTGGGCCTCGTCTCCGAGCAGCTCGAGCAGGAAGTGGACCTCGGCACCGCAGGACTCCGCCTCGTTCCACAGGGCCGACTGGACGTAGGCCTCTCGGTCTCCACCGATCTTCGACTCGACCTCACCCTCGGAGGTATCGAGGTGGGCCATCTCGTGAACCAGACGGGATCCGCGGGCTACCGCCGGGTCCAGGCCACCAGCCGCTTCGGGCTCGATGTTGCTGTGTCCGGCGGCCTGATCCATGTAGCTGCCGCGGTTGCGCAGGTAGCGAACTCCGTGCTCGGGGTTGTCCACCAGGGCTCTGATCGCCTCGCATCCAGTCGGAGTCTGGGCCAAGAGCTCGAGGGTCTGCACGTGCTGGAGCACCTCTACGACGGTGATCACGCCAGTGCCCGGGGCCGTCGGGTGGAACGTCTCCACGACCCTCCAAGAGGCCGGGATCCCCGGGATCCGATCGGCGGAGATTGCAGCCTCCAGCGTCTGAATGGCGCTGGCATCGTCGGCCTGCATCCCAGCCACAGCGGCGGCGGCATCGGCCACTTGGACCCGCAGAGCCTCGGAGTCTTCGCCAAGCTCGCTGGAGACCGCGGGAAGTGCAGGACTCGCGGACTCGCCGCCGCTGACTTGGGCCGGCGCAGCCGGAGCTGACGCACACCCAGGCTCGACCACCAGCTCGATTTGAAACCCTTCGTAGACGTCTGGCTCGCCGGGCATCAGCCCTCGATACCCGTCTCCAGTCACGTCGACGCCGACAATCTGGAGTCCCATCTGCGCCAGGGTGCTCTCGGCGTAGAGGTAAGAGTGGGTGTGGGCGATCAGCTCTCCCATGGGCACCCCTGGGAACTGCTTGGCAAGCCAGTCTAGCTGCAGGCAGGTGTCCCTGTTGGAGACGAGCATCATGCGCGCCTGGCCGATCTCGGCAGGCTCCACACCAGCCCGCTTGAATGCCCACAGGCTCGCCAGCATCTGGAGCGGCACACCGCGGTCGGTCACTGTCAACCCGGGGATGTCCACGAACTTCCGATTCGCCTCGACGAACTGCTCCAGATCGGCGCTCTCAAACACGAGCCGGGCCGGCCGGGGGTTGCGACCGTCCGCCTTCTCTCGGTCGAACGCCCGGAACATGGTGCCCTTCAGTCCTTCGGCGGTTGTGATCTCGAGGATGATCTCACGACTCCTCCATTCCCCCTCGTCCGGAATTCGGCTGTCCTTGATGACCTCGAAGTGGATCCCGTCGATGTCGAAGGAGTCCTGGGTCGTGTCGAGCCCGCCCCAAAGGCCAGGATCCCGGACCAAGTTGCGCTCTTTCTTGCGGCGGACCCTCAGCCGAAGGGTCGGGAGGTCGACGAACCGGTGGTAGGTCAGCACGTAGCCAACGACGTCGGCACCGAATTTGTCGATCATCTCCCTCAGCAGCTCGGGGTTCGCAGCAGCGGCGTGCACAGCCTGCTTCCGGGCTTCGGATGGAAGCAGGTCCACGACCGCCAGCTCGTCGGGGCTGAGGGATTCGAAGGCCCGCTCTCCAGGACAGCTCGCCGAGTCGTCTTCGTAGTGCTCCTCATAGGACTTGCCGTTCGCGACCTTGAGCTCGGGCAGGATCTGTCCCTCGAACACCTGCCACGCCCGTTCATAGGCCCTCTTCTTCGCCTCCTCGACGGGAACCTTGGCACGGATCTCCTGGGTGTAGCTGGCCCCGAAAGCCCTCATCAAACGCCCGAAGGAGGCCCGCCGGAACCGGCGCTCGACCCTGTCCGCGAAGGCCAAGAAGTCGTCTCCGGTCAGGGCTCGCAGCGCAGCGAACTCCGCCCGATAGGCATCTCCCTCTAGCTCGTTCCAGCTCCGCTCGAGGGTGTCGGCGTCGTCGCTCTGGAGCACGTGGGTGTACTCGTGGACAAGCCTTCCAGCGAGCATGATCGGATCGGCATATTCTGCGGACCGACGCCCGATTCGCACCACCATCTTGTCGCCCACGAGCTGCTGTTCGAACCGGGCAGACTCCTCGATCTCGAGGACGATCCGATCCCTCATGGTCTCGATGGCCCCCACCCGCGACCGAGTCTGCTCGGCGTACTGGCCCCCTTCTGCGGTGAGGGACTTCAGCGCGGTCCAGGCCTCGTGCAGGACGTGCAGGTCAGTGGGCCGAACCTCTCCGCGCGCTCCACCCACTGAATCGAGGGTGGAATCGTCGAGACCTGGCGGGAGATCCAACCCGAGGGAAGCCTGATATCCACGAGCACTCCCGAAGATCTCCGACACCTTGGCCTCGTGAGCCCAGACCGCCTGAGTGAAGGCGTCGGCGACGCGGTGTTCGATCGCGTGCAGGCGCGCTGCTTTCAGGTCATCGGTGTTCTTCGCCAGACCCACCAGTTCCATGGTTTGTTGGCGGGGATCGGTCTGATCTCGCGGTTGCCCGGACTCGGGCACGATCACCACCCGCCCGCCGTCGTAGGTCGTGACCTCGAGGACCGAGCCGCGGGTGTTCACGGTGTGTCCGTCGGACTGGAGGACGTCGATGAGGGTCGCCCGACTGTCGGCAGTCAAGCGCGCTGTGATCGTCCGGCTGCCGGCGTAGCCGCCCAGATCAACGCCCTTTCCGGTGGCGATGATCAGCGACGAGAGCACGCCGAGATCCTCCCAGACCCGATTGAGCGCCGCCCCAAGGACCCCCTCCATGGCCTCGTCTCCGAGCTCATCGGCGAACTCGCGCCCGGTCTGCTTGAGGAACTTCCAGACGAAGGCCTTGCCGCCGCCGGCGCTCGCCACTTTGCCGAGCCGGTCGCCGATCCGCCCGACACTCGGACCCAGGCGCTGGAGCACGGCGTTGCCGCCGCCCCTCTTCAGCAGACGGTTGATCCACCCCGACGCCAGCTTCCCCAGTCCCATCGTAGCGAAGGAGACGACGAAGTCCATCGAGATCCGTCGGACAGCAGGATCGACCACGTGTTTCCACAGATCTCGCTCGACCATTTGCCCAGTGGCCGGGTCGTGGATCCCCTCGCTCGCCATGTAGTTGGTGAGGTCGGAGCGGTCGTTGTAGGTCCGCTCTCCAGACCCCACCTCGGGATCGTAGGCCTGGCGCAAGGTGAACTGCAGGTCTCGGGTGGCCTCCATGCCGACGTAGCCGCCCACCGCCCCGGCGAACGCCACCAGCCACAGTGGCGCAGTGACGGCGAATGCCCCACACGAGGCGACGGTCAGAGCCACGGCCACCACCGCGCAGAGCACCGCGCCGGCGATCCGCACCCCGTCGTTTTCGAGCCACTCCAGGAAGTTATCCGCGTGGAAGTTCGATTTGTCGGCCACAAACGCCGCGAGATCGCCCTCGCTCTCCCTGAGCTGCTCGAAGGCACCGAGCATGTCGTGGAGTGCCTGATAGCGCTGGTGCACTGGTTCGTTGCGCGGCAGGTACAGCTGGTGCATGCGCTGCTCGGCGACCTCGCGGAAGGACGCAGCGGTCTTCAGAGACTCCTGTAGCGCCTCGACTCTGGACAGCGCCTGGGAGATGAACTCGGGGGTCTTGTGGCCCCCATTCGCCGCCATGCCGACCATCGACCCCAGTGCCCCCATGGACTGACACGCCGCACCCATGTGCTGGGCGAAGGCCAGGAGTGCCGGATCCTGGTCCAAGACGACCATGGCCGCGTGGTCAGCGAGGGGATCCCCAACAGAGTTCGCCAAGGCGTCGACGGCCGCCCGGAACTCGGCGGACCGTCGCGGAGATGCCTGGACCATGGGTGCGGCGTAGATGAGCGCTTGGTCCGCGGCGCCGGGGACCCGGGTCGAGCAGCCCTCCTCCCACTTCATCAGCGGCGACAGATCGGCGGCAACGGCAGCCGGATCGATGCACTCACAGAACTCCTCGGCGGCCACCAGGAATCGAGCAGCGGTAGAGGGCATCTCCTCGTCGGCAAACCGCTTGGCGAACAGCTCCAGCCTGCGGGGAGCGATCTGCATAGCCGCCGCGAGTCGGCCCTCGGTCATCCGCGCGTGGAGGGCCGAAGCCGAGGCGCGGACTGCATTCTTCGCCTCCTCGTCTTGACCCGCCGCGAGCAATGAGGCCCGGAGCTCGGGAACCACCTGGGCGACGACCCCGGCGACGTCGGCCACCAGGGCCAGCGAAGGGTAGTCGAAGAACTCGGCGGTCCAGTCAGCTGCGAGGCGACCTCTGGGGCTGCAGGAGGTGTCGTGGGCGTCGTCGGGATTGGGCTTGCAGACCACAGCGACCCGATCGATCCCGAGCTGGACGCTAGCCTCTTCGGACTCCGAGAAGACGCGGAAGGCGAGCGTATCCAGGCGTTCGAGCTCGGCAACGCCGGCAGACGCCCACCCCAAGAGGGCATCCCTGGCGCCGGGATCCAGCGCGCTCTGGAGCCTGGCACTCAACGGATCGAGGTCGAGCTGACCCAGGGCCTCGTGGGCTCCCGCGCGGGCGAGCAACGCCTCCTTGGTGAGGGGGACAGCACACGCGGCACCCTGGCGAAGAGCGGCGGCGGTGCGGTCGACATGGGCCAGAGCCCCCCGGAAGCGCTCGTTGGTCAGGACCCGCAATACCGGCCCGAGACCCCCCTCGATGGCGGCCTGAAGCTGGATTTCTTCCTCGGCTTTTCGTTCTACCCTCCCCGGGTTCTCTGGCATTCCGGGAATCGGCATGGAGCACTCTGGCGCCGGAAGCCGGTCGAGGAGATCCCGGGCAACGGGCGCCGCCGAGGAGAGAGCCCAAGCACCCCGGGCCACCTCGTGGAAGATCGGGTCGAAGTCCAGGTGTTGCCAGGCCATCGTCGCCATGGCGCTAGAGCCCGCCCGGGCGATGGCGTCGATCTTGTCCTCCCACCTCGCCCCCGACAGCTCTTCGGGAGAAAGGGGCTCCTCGTCGGAGTCGCCATACGACCGATACCAACCCAGCTCTTCGCGCTCGACGGTAGACTCGAAGGTCGGCGCCTCCTGTTCCCCAGGCTCCGGGAAGACGCCGCGCTGCACCGCATCTCCCTCGCAGCCCTCCAGGGACTCCCAGAGGGTTGGGTCGAGCTCCTCCAGCCCAGCCCCAAAGCTGCCCAGTGCCTCGCGGCCGATGGCATCCGCCCCTTCGAGATCCCCTTGATCTCTGGCGGTGGCGTAGTTCCAGTGGATCGCTGCCAGTTCGGATTCGCGAACCCGGCTCATCGCCCCAGGGAGCTGGTTCGCCGCAAACTTGGCCACCGCCTGCTCGATCTCGACGATCTGGTCGAGCCGCAGCCGCTGTCGCGCCTCGAAGTCCTCGATGTCGCTGTCGACATCTACCAATCCGAGAGAAAGCCACGAGAAGAAGTCCAGGGCCGCGTCCTGGAGGTAGTCGAGAACATCGATGTCATGGCCCGAGTCCACGCCCAGCCGAGCCAACAAGAACTCGCGCTGCTCCCGAAGCCCCTCGAGCTCGTCCTTGATGTCCCCCAGCGCCCGCCGATCACTGGCGGCGATGGCCTCGACTGCAGTGCCCAGCTCGAAGAACAAGAACCGGAGATCGCCGGTGTGGAGCAGCCCAAAGCGAAGCTGACCCATCACTCGACCCGGCTCGATCGGTGCCTCGTAGCCGGCGACCTCTCTGCGGATCCGCGGTGAGGCTCCGTTCCATCCCCGGGCGTTGATCACCGCTCGACGGACCAGCTCTTCGCTGTAGTGGCGGCTGATATCGGCGGCGTACGCCTCGGCCACTGTGCCCTGTGCCTCGGGGAGCAGATCACGCAGAACTCCAGCGAGGCTCATGGGCGGTTTGTCATTCGATGCCGAGGCCGGCGCTCCAGAGACACCCGGCTGCTCCTGGGTCGTCAGCATGGGTCGAGATCGCAGGACCCGCTCCGCCGCCGCCCGCACCTCGGCGGTAGAAGCGCAGGCCACAACCGTTCGCAGCGCCCGAGTGACGTCCGGACCAAGTATCGCCGGGCACAATGCCGCAATGTCGCGGACCATCTCCGCAGTCATGAACCGGAGGCGCGCCAGATATCCCAGGCAGCGCGCCGCCTTCCGGTCACCCTGGCGAACCGCACCGTCCAGGGCTCGCAGGAGTAGATCCGCGACCCGGTCGCCCAATCCATCCACGAGCTCGACATCCTCGAGAGCCAGCTCTAGTCCCGGCGAAACCGGGCTGACAAGGCGGCGGATCTGGCCAGCTGGGTCCTTCCACTCGCCGGAACCCTTCAGCTGGTCGTGCACGCTCAACAGCTGAATCGGTGGTGCGTCGAGATCCGACGCCAGCCCACGACCCGGATTCAACACCGCTTGTCCGCCGCAGCGAACCTGGCCCTCGGGGGGCGGATCCACGAAGACCTGGATGCTGGGGTCATTGGGAATGTCAATGGAGCCGCCACCGCTGCCGGCATCTGGTTGCACGTCGTCGAACCCGAACCCTCCCTCCGTCTCCTCGAACAAATCGAGCAACGGACCGAGACCCATCCCGGAGTCGGCCTCGAGCTGGTCGGCCTCGGCGGCGTTTCCCCATGCCGCGTAGTTGAGCTGGGACTGTGGAACTAATGGCGCGGTCGAGGACGTCGAGGATTGATGGCCGAGCTTCTTCATGGCACTCCGACCGCCATGATGCTTCGGGGAATCGTCAGTGATTCATACGAACTCTTACGAGTTCCCGACCCCCGATGAACCCTCACTCCAGATCCGTGATGACCGCCGGGCGGACCGGGCGCGATGCTCCATAGACGGCAAGCGAGGACGTTCGCGGTCAGCGACTGTTCGGTTCCTCTTGATCAGGTCGGCATCCGGACCTGGTCACGCCAGCGTTCTCCGCCGCCAGCTGGG
>PJEL010000823.1_pt1 | contig 34755 bp, 64 predicted proteins | sample 1853271 | NCBI WGS metagenome assembly PJEL01 (sample SAMN08108733, study PRJNA415343) | Invertebrate metagenome, whole genome shotgun sequencing project. | host: Globobulimina | place: Sweden: Gullmar Fjord | collected 2015-08
CAGCCCATGTTCCCGCTAGTGTTAGCTCTGGAGATCCGCCAAATCTTCCAGTACCATCCTCTAATCCTTGCCTATATCCAGTAATGGTTCCAAGCGATGTGCAGTCGTTATAATTTATTCTTGTAAACTCAAAGGCATTAGATCCAGTAGCGTCCGTCAAACTATAAACTTGAGACCCTGCTCCGGTAATTTCAATCGCATAATCTACGCTTAGAATGTTCCCACTATTCCCAGCGGGTGACACAAACAACGTGTAACTTGCGTCACTACAAATAATTTTTGAAACGTCGAACGTAGACCCTATTATACTAATACCTGCCGCCGGAACTGATATATTCAAGCTTAAACCTGTAAAATCAACTACCCCATCCAAAACATACACTTTCGTGCTATCAATAGTGCCGCCTAGCGTAGTGGCTAGGTTGGATTGGTTTACAACAATAGTACTTGCTAAGTTGTCGCTATACAATTCAGCAAAATTATCATTAGTTTTATCTAACGCATCTCGCCAAGTATCGCCAGTACCATCGTTAGCCGTTGTTCCTATATTTATTATTTGGTTAGCCATTACGCCTCCGTCATATCAGAAAATAAAACATCTGAATCGACTGTAAATCCTGTTGTGTCACTAGTTAAGGTGTCACCTGAACCAATTCTATTATTAATATCTGCTATCAGCGAAAGTGATTCTATAAATACTGACGTGTCCACTTCTGCACTTGTGTCATTTGTTTGATTGGTTAATTCTCTAATAAAAGCGTTAAACCGCCTAGTTCCTAGCCCATTTAGGTCAAAAATAGACTCTCTTTCGTTTAAAGGTATTATTTTAGCCATCTGGACCACTCGCCAACGCTACCGCTTGTAGCTTTCTTATTACCGGTTTAATTGGATCAGTTAAAGTGAATCTATGAACTCTAAAAGCTGGCGTTCTACCGTTTCTTCGCCACTCTATTTGTTTCCCGTATTCGCCGACTTTCCCGACCTTCCTAACTCTTCTGTTTCCAAACACTCGACCATCATCTGAGTAATCCATACTAACAACCGGATCTTGATCCCCGCTATTACCTTGCCCCATTTCCATCCATAATATAATCTTAGGGATAAAAAGTGGTAATTCTTGGTTAGAAAATGGCCCTGTAGTAAACTGCCTAAATATTGGGTCTCCTAAATCTGTATAGGTTTCATGGTCTAATTCGACAATATTCCCGCCTGTAGTGCCTGCTAACAACTTGCCATAAGCTAAAGATATTGAATTAACATTCCATCTATTATTACTTACACCGGTTTGAAACTCAAACCAGACCGGTATACCTGTTATTTTTGACGATGTAGTGTTGTATGCAAATGTCCTGCTTGGGATTATGCTTGATTCAAAGGTAAATATTGCTATTTGATTACCTCTGTCAAAGTATGTCATTGCCACGCTGTTTGATATTTCAGCCTTGGAAAACTTTTGTATTTCGTTGTCAATTGCTGGAGTACTTATTTTAACTGCTTTAGATGTATCGGCTACTTGATATATACCTGTTTTCTCTTCCTTACCGCCGCCAATAAACGCAAAAGTTTCATCTAATCCAACTACGCCGAATGTAGAATGAGATCCTTTTTGCATATTAGCTCCAGGTATTCTTTGGAATGGAAAATCTGAGCCGCCTATATTTTGGAATAACTCAATAGTCTCTTCACCAATAACAAATAACTCGTTATGTGTTACGTGAGTAGACATAATATTATCTGGATCTATTTCTGCCGTACCAAAATCTAAAGCTCTAAAGTTTAGCGGGTCGTTTAACGCTGAGTTAAAAAACACATTCCCTGCGCTCGCTGTAAATATAAAATAGCCGTCTTTAAATGACACCGTATCGGACACAATAAAATCAATATCAGTTATCTCTACCAATACAGACCCGTCGTAAACGTAAGACTTGCCGCCAGGAACTACGATAACAAGTTTTGATCCATTATCAGCCATAGACACCATACCTACGCCCTCTATAGCGCCGATTGAAATAGCTGTTTGATTTTCGTTTACTTTATATAGCAGATTGCCATTAACCGTGTAATTAACAGAAGACATAACGTGTTGACCTCTATTAATTCCTGCTATAGAAACAAACGCCTTTTGGCCTGGAGTGTGGAATAAAGCTGTTTGACTCGCCGCGTTAGCTGTTTGAGGTACTACCGGAAACCAGTTTATACACCTTTGCGCCGACAGTGGTAGAGATTCAGATTGATAGAATCCCCCGCCTAACGGAAGTGACATAACAGGCATTAGAAGTTGTCTTCGTTATTGTTATTAAAGAATCTTTGATCTTCAACCAATAGATCGCATTCATTGCCAGTGCCTATAGGTAATGTATCTGGATATGCAACATCAATCGAACCTTGAAACATGTTTAAAACTAACGCCATTGAATCTTCAGCAGATTTGGCTAGCGATTGCGATATAGGCGTTCCATATTGACCGCCCATGTAAATAGCTAGATTATCCTTATACATGCCAACGGCTTCACGAGGAATATTAACAGTATCAGAAGATAGGTTTACAGGTGCAAATCCTAAAGCAATCTTGCCATGCTCTATGCCAATAGCCCAGTCGTTTAAGTCTTCTAGTCCGTCGCTTATTTCATCGGGCTCTATAGTTGTTTCTGAGCCTATAATTTGAAGCCTTCGGAGTGAGCCTTTAATGATATCTGCTGCTGTCGTCATTGTGCGCCTCTATTCTTGCTATAATGCCTTTCTTTGAGCGAGCCTTAATGCCTTTAAAGTTAGTATTAGCAAACTCTCTAAGCTGCTTTAAGCTCATTAGATGAAGGTTTAACAGTCCATTACAGCAATCCTTCACGCCTTCAATTGATTCGCCTAAACACTGAACCTTAACCGCGTCATCTGGATCGACACCAAAATCAGTTGTTTTGACAAAAGCTAAAGGTGAATCATGCCAGCCGTCAATCTCTTGACATCCATCAACAATCATCGGATCTTTACCTTCTGCATATAAATATTTACGCATTACTTAGCTTTCTTTTCTTTAAATTTTGCTGGGGAATCGCGCCAACCTTGCTTTTCACAAGCGTTGAAATTTTTTGAATCAATAATTTTTGCATCTTTCTGTGGGTGATATATCCACATTTTGAAATCTTTAGACATAATAACCTCTTGGTGAATTAAAAAGCCTACCCCACAAACTGCGTAAGGTAGGAATCATAGGAGACTATGAAGTAGTTCTGACCGCAAAGTCAGGATTTAACGCCTTAACACCAAACAGAATATCGAAACGGTAAGTTGTTTCATCTGAAGTGATATTGTACTGACGTACTGCGCGGATAGAGATATTATCAAAACTTTCTCTTGAAGCGCTTGCGCCATCAGTAGGTAAATCCAAAGGAGCCATTGCAAGAGTAATAGCATTCTTGTGAAATGCTAAATTCTGCTTGTGACTTGCGCCACCTGAGCCAGTCTTAACAACAATAGCCGCGCCATCTGCTGGGGCCGCTGTACATGTTTGATAAGGACCGCTTACGATGATAGGAGGGGTAATTGATAACGTTGCTGGGCCTGTTGAAGCACCTGAAGCCACATCAGCTTGAACAGAGAACGTTTGCAAATCACCAGTATCTTGGCGAGTTTTACGATTAACAGAGTTTACGCCTGCAATTGTAAATACATCGCCTTGAAGTAAAATATCAGCCGTTGAGTTGGTCCAACCATCAGTAATTAATGATTGAGTCCACGCATCACCTGAAGCTGCATAAGTTACATCTTGAGATGCTCCGTTAATTAGCGGCGTACCAGTAGCAACACCTACAGTATGAAGCGCTAAAGACTGGTTTTCAAACAAGTCAAAGCTTGAATACTTGCCAATACTAGCTTCTTCAATCGCTCTAGTTGCAATCTGTGGAGGAAATACAGCTTTAAGACCATCAGCAAGAGCTAAACTAGCATCTTCATCATAGAAAGCGCACCAACGCATATTTTGAGGTACACCAAGCTTTTTAAGTACTTTAGCTGCGCCGCCAACTGCTAGAAATGTAGCTGGAGCCGTTCCTGGAGTTCCTACAAAGTTACCGATTTCATAATACTTAGCCGCTATTGCAGTTTCAACTACTTGAGCTAATTCAGCCATTGCTGGTTGAACAAACCGAGAAGTGAAGTCTTCAACTGATAAGGTTAAATCTTGAGATGTAACTGCGAATGATACCTTTTCGCGAGAATCAAGAGTTAATACTGCCGCTCTTTCTTCTAAATCTGTATTGGCCGAAATAGCCGCTCCAGACTCCGCTGTGAACATTACAGGTCTACGCACATTAATTGCGTTGCCTACTTTTTGGAATTGACCGTCTAACTGACGATCGACTTTTGCACCTAATTGAAGTGCATTCATAAACTCTTTAAGAGCTATTCGAGTAACTAAACTCGTATTCTTGAAATTGTTAGCCATAATATATCTCTTTGCCTTTCGGCTTTAGGCCATTACTTATTATAGGTTTTCATCCAATCGCTAATAGACATCTCGTCATCTATACTAGATTCTACTGCGCCACCAGATGAAACGCCGTCAATAGGTTCTGGCGCTGAACTTGGTTTAATTTGTTTAGGCTCAGACAATTTCATGGATAACTTACCAATTTCTACCGCTGCCGCTATAGGGTTCATACTAGCAATTTTATCAGCTATGTCTAGATGCTTACCTAGAAAATAAGCTAATTCAGGCCCGTTGCTCTCACTCATTACAGCGTTTAAAACTGTCGGCTGTAATACTGGAACTTTACCTAACACCTCTATAAAGTCGTCCTTTCCTTCTGCAAACTCCGCAGATTTCGATTCAAACTCTTTAGCTATATTAGCTTGGTCCTGTTGCTTGCTGCTTTCCTGCTGCTTGGCTGCAATTTCATTTGCTTTCAGTTCTACCTTGTAATCTATAAGAGCGCTGTTAAATGCCTGCTCGTCATAATCGTAGTCTTCAAGCTTTGGTTCAGAGGTTTGTATATTCGCTGTTTGTTGAGTTGATTTTAATTGATTCAACTCTTCTTGAAGCGCGTCTGCTCGTCTCTGCTGTTCCCATTTATCTGCCGTAACCTTATTAATTCGCTTTTGGAAACCGCCATCTTTAGGCTTAACCTCTTTCGGTGTTTCTTCTGCTAGTTCTTCGGGCTTCTCAACCTCTGGAACCTCTTCCAATTGAGGAGCTGATTCCTCATTAGTCTCACTTATGGCTTCTTGAATCTTTTGATCCAATTCGGTCATAGGTTCAACCTGTTCAGCTTGTTCAGCTTGTGCGTTCGACATATTTTAGCGCCTTTATAGCGGATTTAGCCTTGATTTGAGGTATCAAGTAAACCTTTGGTTATCATTTTAAACTATTGCATAGGTGTATTCAATAGGTTTTGACTATTGGACTGTTGCATGATTAGTGACTCTCTCTCTAATTCGTCCTGCGCTGCTGCCACAATATCCCTTTGAGCAATCACTATTTGCAGCTCGTCATTAGTTATTGGAATGCCTTTATCTAACTTATCTAACATAGTCTGAACCAGTGTATCTAGCGTTTTAGCGGTGTTCTGTTGAGTTATTACACGCTTGTTTTGTGTGTCAGCTTCTTTATTTTCAATATCGACTATGACTCTCTGAGTCTCAACTTGAACATTTTCTAAGAGCGCTACTTGCATTGGATCGGGTTTTTGCTCTTGATCTAAACCTAAGTCTTTAACCTCGTCATCAGTAGGGGTAACTGTTCCTGATTTAATCATTTGCTCTCTAATGCGCTTATGCAATTCGTCTGAATCATTAATATCCAAATTTCTAGCGATAATATCTAATCCTAACTGAGCAATTATAGGGTTGGCTGCTGATAGCTCAATCAATTGAGACGCTGACTCTTGGCGCTTAGTTGCAAATGATGGACCACTACTAACAACAATGTCATATTTACCTGTAGTTAAATCATTAACAATAACGTCTTTACCAGTTTGTCTATCTGTAATCGTTTCGTTTAAATGCTGATTAATATCTACCTGCTCGCTAGTTCCATCTAGGTTTAATACTCGAATAGAACGAGCCGTATCGTACACTCTAGGGATTAAGTCAATTAATATCTCGCCACCGTATTGAATAGACTTTTGGAGATTGTCAGTATAAATAAATGACCCTCTATCGCCCTTTTCAGCTTGAGATTGAACCGATTTCTCACTCAGTAATTGTGGAGCGTTACCTAATGATGCGGCATGGATGCCGGTTGTAGCCTCAATATCTGCTGAAGCTTGTGCAATCATCGCTAGTGTAGCCTGCTGTAACGCTGGAGCGCCTCCCCTAACTGGTGGCCCTGGAGCTTTTGGATCAACATTGTATGGCATGAAAGGATCGTTTTTAGTATTAAATGTTTTCCATTTAGCCTCGTGCCCTGCAACCATGATTGGAGTGTACCAAAGCGGATCTTTGGGTGTCAGTGCGCTAGTCTCTATAGCTTGAGAGGTTTCATAATTATATATTCGCTGTGGGTCTTTAGCGTCTCTTACTAAGCCTTTAGTGTACGTCTTCCCTTCGATTGTGTGAGTTTTCCCATATACAGGTATTAATGGTATATATTTACCAGCCCAGTCGCTTTTCTTTGCTATTACCTCATTACCGTTCACTAGGTACATAACCACCTTATGGGACTTAACCTCTCTTGATTTAATTACTGTAATGCCATCTAGGGCGAGTTCGTCCATTACGTCGCGCTCTTCTGTTTGGTCGATTACCTTACCGTTAGATAAGAGCGCTATCTGCTTTGTAACAGGTACTTTTTTCCAATACTCAGCAACCCTAACAAAATCACCTTGAAACCAATCATCACAATTGCCGCGGTTATATACCCTCTCTGTAAAGTTTGAAGCTTGCTTGCCAGGATATTTAGCTTCAAATTCAGTTTTAGGCATATTGGTTACTAGGAAAGCATACTTGGCATCACGCTTATCATACTCTTCAGCATGCCCAAAATATAAAGAACTGGCCGCTGATTTTACAGGCTTAAATCTTATATCTTGTTCAAATGCGTCATCGTCTGCATATTCGGTTAATATTCTCCATCCACCAAACCCACCAGCAACGGTTTCATCAAATGCTGAGTCGTAGGAATTAGTAGCTTTTGAGGTTGATTCGATATTTCTAATTAAACCGTTAAATATTTTAGATGTTTGTTCATCAGCGCCACCAGATACAGGTCTAACTTTAATGGCCGTTCTATTCTGCCTTTGGTCACCAACTATTTGATCAATAGCAGGCTCAACTCGATTAATAGTAAATCTAGGCCTATTGAGACGTTTAGTTATGGCGTCTTCATCCCATTGGCCGCCTTCTACGTGAGCAAATCGCATATCTTCGATAGCTAGCTTTCTCTGCTCTTTGTCTTCGACCTGCTCAAATCTACGCATTGCTTCAACGTGAATCTTTTGGTCTTCTGTTAATCCTTGATCATGTTCCATTGTTAAAACTCGCTGTCGAATGTTATATCTTTGGGTTTATTTTGATTTACCGGTTCGGCAAAGGTTAAAGCTATTGCGTCACCTTCATCTGGTGAGAATCCATACTTAGATTTTATCCTTTCTTTCTTCCATAGGCAAATCCTATCATGTGAGTCCCTGTCATAAGGGGAAGCGCATAAGTCTGCTTGCAAGGTGTCCGAGTCTGGTATTTGAACCTCCAAATTTTCATCCTTTAACCATAAATTACACTCCCCCCACATCTCACAACGCTTATTTTTATACTTTTCTGTGTTTAATGGTGTCGAGCCAAAGTAGATAGCTTTAACTCTGTCTTGGTAACCTAATTCATGCAATCTGTCTGCAATATCAATACCTCCACCAGCGTCAATGAATAGCATATCTGGTTTTTTACCGGCTATTGGATCAACTGTGTCCAGAATTAACTTACAAATAGAGACAGACTTTCCAAGCTTATCCACTTGATCGCCGGTATAGCTATCTAATCCCCAAGCCTTTCTACCCATCCTGCGTATAATTGAAAACCTATCGCCACCTCTTGACGGATCAACGCCTATGATAAGCGCGCCACTTGGATTGGCTTCTGCCTTTCTAGCTCTTACAATATCGCTAGCAGCTATCAACCCATCCCCACCTGATACTTGAAACGCTTCACTAGCGTTCATTGGGTATTCTTGCTTGAATGCTTTTTCGCCGTTCGTGCCGTCAGCTGATAACTCTATTATTTTCTGCCGCATGAAATAAACTTGGTTATCATCTAAATCATACTGTATTGATAATTCTAACTCTTCATCTGTCTTGCTGAAATCTCCAGATAAGTCCTTCCTATATTCATCTTGCCAGAACCAAGGGACGAATATAGCTATAAATTCGCTTTGGTTAGACTCTGCTAGCTTCCACTGTTGATGAAAAAAGTTACCTAAACCGTTAGCGGTTGATTCATAGATTATTTCAGTACCGGCCATATCAGGAATAGTTTGAAGTATTCCTTTTGCATGTTCTGCCGCATTTGGCCAAAAGGCAACCTCTGAGCCGTGAAAGAACTGATTAGTTTGAGAGCGGCCTACCGACTTGTTACCAGCCGTTCCAACTTTATAGCCTGAATCCAATACATCAAATATTAACTCTTTGGCATTACTGGCTGATATTGAAGGCTTGACAAATTTAGGTAGGTTTTCATAATATCGCTTACCCATTGAAAATAAGTTTTGTGTTGCGTCGTCTTCATGCGTGAGTATAAAAGCTCTAACGCCTTTTCTATGGGTCGTTCTCCATGTAAACCTACCTTGAATGTAAGTTGATGCGCCTTGCTGCCTACCCTTTAGAATAACTGCTCTAACCTTACCGGTGTCGTGTAGTTGTTTTTGGATAAGGTTGTGTATGTGTAATTGAGCTTTATTTAATCTTAAGTTGGTTGTTTCTGCGTTCTTTGCTCGTATAGTTAAGCAATTCCTTGAATAGAATTCAAAATCATCTTTTAATCTTTGGCGCTGTATTAACTCACTCAAGAGTATCTAACCATTCTTCAAACTGGATAGCTCCACCCGCTTCACCGGTATGCTCTACCGCTTTCAAACTAGGGACATATTTATCTATTAACTTCATTCTGCACTCGTTAGCAACCTTTAACTTGTTGAGTTCATTAGAGAAAGTCTTTTGCTCTACGTCTAGCCCTTCTATTTTATTAATGTTTTCCGCAACATGCCGTAAGTGTTGCCCCTCTGCCAATCTAGCCCTATGGTCATCTTGTCGATTCTTTCTTATGTTTTGAGCGTTAGTTCTAGCCACCACGCTCACCATCTAAATTCATTAATGCTATTACAAACAATGGAGTAACTATAATCGAGTAAAAGTTTTGGTTAAACGCTAAAAATCCTATTAACTCTATACATGCGAGCGCCAATATAGCTAATGTTTTTTTGTACTTTATGGAGCTTAACGCCTTAGTTAGTTTATTCATTAGTATTCACCCACTTATGGTTTTTAGCTTCTACTGGCTTTTCACTGCCATCACCCCTTAATGGAATATTGCGCTTGTCTTTTTGGTGTCTTCTCTCTATTGGACTTTTCATAACCTTTTCTCCTGCGCCTTTTTTTAGTTGTGCGATAAACTAGTTATGTTATTTAGGTTTATGTGAATTGACCTTTAATTGCTCGATCAATTTTGTGTTTTCTGTTACTTGATTATATAATTCTGGTGGTTTACATTCATTTACTTCAATGTTTGCCGCAATTGATTTAGCCCATGCGTCTATAACCTCTTTAAATCCTATATTATTTAGAGCTACTGACAATACTAGAATTGACCCACTAAATATTAACACCGGCTTTGCTGCGTATTGCTCTAACCCTTTAATAGATGGTTTATTCATGCCAGCACTGTAAATCTGGAGTAATTACCTATAATCTCTTTATTTGAGAATGTCGCCTTTCCTTTTCTTCTCCATTGCCCTGTAAAGTCCAATATACCGCTTTCAACTGTATACTCGACATATTCATTAGCTAGCCACGATTCATCCCCTACAGTGATATTTGAAGCGCCTAAAGTAGCGGTTTTCTCTACACTGTCACCCTCTTGTGGTTGTAATACCATTTTATAGCTGTTCGCTGATGAAATATCTTGATTCAAATTAGCTCTAATTACTTGTCCGAACTCGCCCTTATTCATCTAACAAGCCTCTGATACTGTGAATGACGCGCTATCGCCGTGATATATTTGATCGGGCGTTGTCGCTGTATTAGTAAATATTCCACAAACTGACCAACTGCCTGCGGTGATAAAATCAGTCGCTTCAATATCAAACTCCATATATTCACTTGCTACCAATGGCCCTACATCTGGATCAGTTACTCCAACCGCTGGCGCTGTTACTTTTGGGTTTGTCACACTTATTTCCACCCCTGCTGGATTGGTAAATTTTAACTCTAACGATGTGCTTGACGACATATCAAAGCTAGTGCCATACCTAAATATTTTACCTGACTCTCCAACCTTAATACCCATTATATTTTCCCGTTTTCGCCCTGACCTGTTTCGGTTATTTCACCTAATACGCCTTGACCTTGATTTGATATAGTTGATTTTACAGCAAAATTGCTAATTTGACCAATTGATAAACCTCGACCAATGGTACTTATTGAGCCTATAACGCCGCTGCCATTTTCATTTATTGCGCCGGTTAGCCCTACGTTAGACACTTGGCTAACTGACAACCCTTGGCCTGTAGATGATAAACTAACCTTCAACCCTATACCACTTGTGACTATTTGACCAATTACCGCAAAGGTTGAAAAGAATTCAGCCGGCAATCCTACGCTACCAACTGAGTATAATGCCGATACACCACTTAACGCCTTTGATGCGCTTGGAATTAGTGAACCAACACTCTGAGATGAACTAACTCCAGTTAAATCTTTTGATATGTTTGGAGATAAACTATCAACACTATAAGTTGCGCTTACTCCAGATATTGCTTTCGAGGATGAAGGGGTAAGACTTCCAACCGAATAAGCTGAGCTAACACCGGTTAAAGCTATTGTAATGTCACCAACTGTTGATAATATACCAGCACTATAAGTTGACGAAACGCCAGTTAGTGCAACGCTTATACTCGGCGAAACGCTACCAACTGAATAAGCTGAACTTACACCAGTTAGCGCTTTTGACAATGATGGTGATACAGAATCTACAGAATAGACCGCTTGATTACCTGATAACGACAAACTAACGCTTGGTGACACGCTACCAGTTGAATAAGTAGCTGATACGCCGCTTAATGCTACGCTGATAGCCTCTTGGACGCTTCCTACAGAATATGTGCTGCCAATTCCAGTTAAAGCGACTGTGACGGGTATTTGAGGGGTTAATGTGCCTAGTGAATAAGTTGTTGCGTTGCCTGTTAAAGCTTTTGATACTTCAACTGCTACCGATCCAACGCTATAAGTTCCAGAAACGCCGGTCAAAGCAACCGTTACGCCTGCCGCTGCTGGCGCTTGGAAAGTGACTACACCTATTAGTCCGTCACCACTATTATTAGCTGTTGGTGATACTGTCGATGCCACCTCTGCACTTGATACCGCTTTGTACCATATAGATATTTGTCGTCTTGCTGGTGATGTTATTATGTCCGTTTGACCCGCTTGAGTAAAACCGGTCGGACTTGTCCATGTTATCGCCGCGCTGCTATTTGCGTGAATTACCCAACAAACAACCACGCTATCAACCGGCGCATCATAACCTATGCTTGGGCTAGCTGTGCCTGTGTATGTGTTACCTTGGGAGCCGTTAGTCGCATATACTGGGGTAGTTTGATCTATTCCAGAGAGAGTTAACGCTCTCCCGTTATCTGTAGCTCTACTGCTTGCCCATGTGACCGCTGTCGTTAGAGGTGACGTACCAGGGTTTACTAAGTGAGCTAGGAATCCTGTCGGATCGCCGTTACCCGCTAAATCAATACTTTGATCTTGGTTAGCGGGCTCAGTCATCGACGTGCCGCCGAGAGTTTGGTTAGATGCTGTCGTCGTACCAGCACCTATTGAGCCACCAACCCATATTGCTATGGTATCGGTTCCGCTTCCTGGTGTATAGCTCGCGCCTACATCAGCCGCCGCGCTACTTACAAATGCACCTGCCATAAACCCTCCTAAGCTTAGGGTTTAAGCGTTTCTAATTAATCCGGTTGTACCGTCATTAGTTGGCATGGTTAAAGTGAAGTCTGCTGCTGTGACTGTTTGAGATCCAAAAGTATGGACAGATATAGAGTTGTTTCCTGCGGCTGTATTATTGTAAAGCAATATAGCATCGAAAGCTGTTGCTAGGGTCACTGTTGAAAATACAATTGACGCGCTAGGGGTGAAGTGGGCTGTATCAGCATCTAAAGCTGGCGCTGTTGCTGTTGTTACTACCACGCCGCCAGCTGTGTAACCAGTTCCAGAAACCTCATTAGTTGCACTATATGCTGTAGTGCTTTTGTTGACCGTAGCCGTAGCAAGGTATAAGGCTCCTTTTATTTCGTCCTTCGTCGTTCCCGCTCGAATAACGGAAGCACCTAATGCGGTTATTCCGTTCATCGCGTCTAGTTTGTAACTGTTGCAAATCTCTTGAGTATTACTCATAATATCAAATCCTAGTGTAAATTGTTTGCCAATTATATATCTATTAGCCTGAACTTGCGAATTCCTTATGGTATTTAGCCCTCGCTACGTCCATAGCTTCATTTGCATCATTTAAGTTATTAAAAAAACCTAAATGCTTTCTTTTCATTTTTAACCCTATTTGAGCATGCCATTTTTTACACCTTTTATTCCAGTAGACACCTTTCAATCCTGACTTGTTGTTTTTTCTTATTTTCTGATTGTGGCTGTTCTGAGATTTCGTGCATGATCTTAAGTTTTCTATTTTATTGTTTAGTGTGTCTTGGTCAATGTGATCTACGTACTCAGGCATAAACCCATAATGATATAAATATATTAACCTATGCAAAAATAAACATTTGTTTTTAATTTTTGTTTGCAGATATCCGTTAGCATTACTACCTACAGTCTTACCATTTTTGATTTTTATTAGATTTCCATCTACATATCTAAATGATGATTTTAAATGTTCTTGTGTAATCATAACTTCACCTTAGTTATTCACCGTTAAAAATATACGCCGCTAGTCGGTGTAACTAGTTTTCAGCCGCTAAGCCTAGGCGATACTCTAAAATGATGCGGCGAACATCTCACCGATTGAGCCTTTCTTAAGTGTTACGTGTGGCGCTCTATGAACACATCTATCGCCTAGCCAGTATTCTAACACATATGTCTTTTCGTTATCATCTTCGTAGTTAATTTCGTTTTTTCTTAGCTCGGACTCTTTCATTTGAGTGATTGGTCCGTTTTCTTCTAACTGTACATTAATCATTATTCAACCTTATGCGCTTCGTTGTGAGCATTATTGATATCTTGATTGCGCTCGTGTCTGATTCTGCAATTCTCTTGATTGCGGTATATTTTACGGCCTACCGCCTCAATCATTGAGCTTTTTTCTTCTTCTGTGAACTTCTCAAATATACAGTTTTCTAGCAATATGTTTGGCTTATGGATAACTTTGTATTTTGTTGTTGTGCATGATGAAACGAGAAATAACATACACAAGCTTAATAATGTATTTTTAATCATATACTATTCCGCCAATCTGAATCATTGATATTAGCTTGCTTTTCCTCTTCTACCTTTTCAGCCTCCGCGTTCGCTTTCTCGATAGTAGTTGAGATTTCCTTGTCAATCTTATGGCTCGAATTTTCCTCTTCAAGCTCTTCGTTTTCACGCTTAAGGAATTTATTTCTGATAGTTAGAAAGCCTACTAAAGCAGCCAAAGCCATTAAAGCATAGTTTTTTATTCCACTAAGAAAGCCCATCATTTAAACCTCTCAAACCAACATAAAATATCTTCTGTAAGATTATACCAAAAAGATTGCGCCTTAAATTCTATATTAGCTTTAATTGTTAAAGCGTCTATTTCTTCCTTAGTATAAAACATACCCCTAGCATCATAGGCCATTACTTATCGCCAATAGCTGAGCTAGTTACTTTTCTTAACTTGTCATCAATCACGCCTAGAATTATCAGCGAAACTGCAACATGCATTGGGTTTAATGTTGGTTCAAGCGCACCAAGTAAGGACGCAACAACGCCAATTACCCCTAAGAGCTTCTTAGCGTATGCTACTCGAATAGTTCTAGAATTTTTAAAGTTTCGATATTCATGTTTAATCCAGTTAATCATTTTGACCTCTCAATACCATATTTGAACGCCAATCGGCGGGTGATACCACTTTCTATGTAATGGGTAAATCATATCTATAAAGTGTTTTTTAGTGCAAGGCACAGCTCTATGATAAATTGTTACCCATGTAAATCTACAAACCCTTAAATCTTTTTCATTTATGAAGCTAGGCAACCACGGCGCTAATTTTCTATACCAAGGCTGATTATTATAAGCCTCTTGCATTAGAGCGTCAAAGTCACTCATTAGAAACCCTCTTCCGCTGTCTCGATTGTTTTTTCTGTTGAACCTTTAGCGACTTCTATACGTTCGCCGCAGCCTTCCAAACAAAGTCCGCCGCCTTCTATACCGTCTCCGTGACCGTGTTTTACTGGATTATAATCGTCTTTCATTACATTATCCTCAATTGGCCTGATTTACCCGCCCTTTGTAGCAACTTTATCAGGGTATTTCGTGAATTTGATACATCTGGTATTCTGTCTCGGTTTAGCCATTTGATGCTATCGCCAACTAAAATACAACCTCGAATTTGATAAGTATAGTTACCTGAATGAATTTGAATATAGGTTCTGTCTGGTACGTCTCTAAGCTCTAATACATGCTTATTACTAGGGCTGTCTCTAAAATAGTAGTCGTATACTCCCTCGGGAATACATGAGATATCTTGCTCGTTGTCTAAATTGGGTAATTCAAGTGTAAAACATTGAAAGTCGTCACACTCTAAGCGACCTATAGTGCAATCATCGTGATACCAGCGCTTAATGGTTATCATTGCTTAACCTCTACAGGTTCTTTGTGTGATATATAAGACCATGCTGACATGCCCGCCGCTGTTAACGCTCCAGCCAAAAGTATGCCTACACCCCACTTAATTAATTTAGCGAACTTGTATACATCCTCTCTGGATTGCAGGGTTTTAAATACTTGCGCGAATCTATTGTTAGTTTCTGATTTGTTTTCTTTATACTCTATGATGTGCTGGCTTAGAATTGCTTTAGTGGTGTTAATGTCATCTCTTAGCAGAACGTTGGTCTCTTTTATTTCCTTTGATAGCGATTCCAGCGTTTTCCCTTGCGTATCTGCCCAAAACTTGAACATTTCTATTGTGACATGCTCTTCGCTCATGATATTTTCCTGCTATAAACCCCATGACGAATGTAAAGAAAACTAAAGATAGAATCCCTATTATGATTTTGGATGTTTCTAGGTCTAATTCCATTTCCCATAATCCATAAATAAAACAAATTAACAAGCATTATTGCTCCCGCTGGATAATTATAGCTATTAAATAGCTCTTTCGATATCGAATCTGAGATGAAATAGGCAGAGGCAACAATATTTAACAAAACATTTGCGCTTATTGCGGCTATTAGAAAGGAAAAAGAGTTTAATTTAACTAACTTGTATATAACTACGACATTTATAAGATTATAAACCTGATATATAAACCAGTTATTATCAGCTCTAAAGTCTAAAAGTAGATAGTGGTAAGCTAAATCGCTAATAACAAACCAACATAAAACAACAAAAGCCATATTTCTATAGCTTTCATCGACCCTATGATATAAAAACAGAGCCAGTATTATGCAAATCGCATCAAACACTAGCTTTCTTCTGTTTCGGGTTCTGGTTTTGGTTTAGGTTTAGGTTTCTTTGTACCGTCTTGATTAGTTGGCATTATGCTGCCCTCAAATAGTCCAAGGTGTTAAACTCAGTCAATATCAATCCGTAAGCTTTGGCTATTGCCATTGCTTGAGATGGTGTACCAATTCCTGAAAGTATGATTTTACCACTTTCTGAAATACGCCACCGTTTATGTATAACGGATAGCTTGTACATGATAATTGACTCATTTCTACAACCTTTGATTAGTAAAGTTCTATTATATCTTTATTAGGCTTTGTTAGCAATTTAGCGATACCTTCTACCGTTCCACTTATTCAACTTTACAGCGCTCACATGATTACCTCGATGCTTTGATATCTTTGCTGACTCCAAGTTTTTAACGCTTAACTCTGGAGCCGCACCTAAAAAGAAGAGTATTCTAAACATTATTATCGGGGTACTCATCTCTTATTTACCTCCCCCCCTATTAAGTTCAACCGCCAAGTACGTTATTTCACCTTTCAGCGTTGCCATTTCTTTCCGCATCTCATTATACAAGTGAGCGTATTCATTTATAATTTCTCGTTTCATCACCTGCATTAATTTATAATTTGGAATTCTTGCTGGTATCATCTCTTATTTACTCCTTTGTTTAATCTTATGGTTGGTTAGTAATTTTCAAACGCTTCATCTGCCGCATCCTGCCTGCATTGCTCATATTCATCATTTAAGTCACGCATAGCTTCTTTGTATTCATCGTTTGACATATCGCCATTTTCTAATTCGTCTGAAATTTCCTTTTCTGCTTTTTCATACCACATAATATTAACCTCTTTAAATTGTTTGTATAAAATCTATCGTTTTAAAATCTCATTAGCCAATCTTACAGCTCGCTCAACTGAGTCAATCATAATCCATTGACCCTTCCAGTCATTTGTAAACATAACTTGATTCGCATTTAGATGCTTACCCTCCACCTTAACCTCTACTAGATAGTTTTTCTTATTATAACCAAGCAATAGGTCTAATGGCTTATCAAGTCTGTAGACGCTAATACCGGCATTCTGGAACGCTTTAACTATTTCAGGTTCGTTTTTGTCTCGTCTTGCGTCATATCTATGTAAGCTCATGCTTTTATCAGCCCTTTTTCGAGCAGTATTAATTGAGTTCTTATTATTCCATCAAAAAACCATACTTTAAGTTGTAAATCCGTCCAAGTGGCAATCGTTCTGCCGTCTAGAACATCATGACAACATGAACAACAATAAGATCCATGAATATCGCTTGATTTATACCCCATACCACCTCCATTCAGGTGTGCAAATATGGTTGTCTCTGGATTGAAATTGCAATAACCGCCTATTCTTACTTGGCAATCCTCACCCCTTGCCGAGTCTGTTATTTTTTTGTTTCTTTTACGTTTCATATTATTTCACCTTCTCCGGTAACTCGTAATTATCAATATAGTTAATTATTAACTGCTCAATGTAATCTGAACATTCTTTAACGTTAAATAAGCTCGTTACTGATGTCTTTTCCATTGATTTCAATCTTTCAGGTTCGCTCAAAGCTTTCATCATCTTATGCCATATTACCGACATTTCTATTTCATCGATAAATAGTATCGGCAAGCCGTACCAGTATTTGCAGTGGTTAACTAAGTCCTGCCTTGGTTGTCCTGACTGTTTTGAAACCATGTTGTAGAACTGCTGAATCCATCTATTTTGTATTTGCAGTCTTGTAGCTTTTTCAATCTTAACTGATAGAAACTTGTTAGCCTCAAAATCAAGCTTTAACTCTATAATGCAATCTGATAATGATTGTTTAGAGTTAACTATCATACCAACAAGTACCGAGCAAATCTTGAGCCTGTAACGTGGTTACGCTCCATTCTTTTAATGATATTATGACCTTGGATTATTAACTGCCTGATATGCTCACCTAAGCAAAAGCCTAGACCTAGCTTGGCACATAGCTCTTTAGTGATGCCGGTCTTAGTGTTTTGTTTAAGTACAGTTAATATCTTAGCTCTTTGTGTTAGTAACCTTTTCATAACTCCACCTTTGGAAAAACCTTATCGAACGGCCTGCCTAGCGCGTCAGCTATTTTATGGCCTTCTGGTATCTTTACGCCTCTATTGCCGTTTATAATCTGACTTATGATTGGCTGAGTTAATCCAGACTCAGCGGCTAACCAAGTCTGATTTTCGCCCTTCTCAGTTAGATATTTTTTGATATTGCTCAACTTAAGCACCTCACATGATTAGTTAAATAACCGTTAAATAGTTTTGATTCCGGATCAACAATTCGTTTTCTGATCCGCTTGTCCGCTCTGGTTGCTATCGTTGTTATTTTGTTTCGATTGCAGAAATGATTTAAAACGTGCTTTGTAACACCTAGCTTTTCAGCCTGCTTCGCTCTAGTTATTCCTGTTTCGTTAATTCTGATAACTGTTGCTAAATCGAGTTTAACCGCTAGATTATTCTTATACTCGATAATCTCGGCTTTATCGAATAAAGGAGAATAAACCTTGCCAACTCTCACTCTGTCAACTGGGTTAGGAAATGATTTAGCCTTTTTGCGATTGTATATCGTAGCCCTAGCTATTCCTAGAATCTCACATACCTCATCTATATTGATTTTCTTCATATCTATCTATCCTTATGGTTGTTACCAACAAAACCGCAATTAAGCACAACCCCAGATATCACTATCCTGAAATTCAATACTTTCCGCGCCATCATGCACGGTTATTTTGTAATGAGTACCCTTATCCACCCATTCAACGTAGCAGTCTTTTAAACCGCCTAGATATTCTTTAGGCCAGTTTTTCTTAGCAATTGCGGATATTACTTCAAAATCTAATTTTTTATCTATCGCGTGTGCTAGCTCTTGATCTGTAGCCATTGCCGGCTGACCCCAAGTAGACCATCCAGCTCCAAACCCGTCTGATATTATTATACCTATTTTTTTCATCTGTTTATTCCTTATGGTTGGTTAGCGTATCAGCTAAAACTTTATGTTGCTCAGTCGTAACCCAGGCCCTAAACTCAACTAAACCAGCATCTTTGCGGCGCTGGCGGGTTTGTTTCATTAGTTGAGCTTTTGATTTAGCTGTCATTATGCACAAGCCTCGCAATAACTGTACCAAACACAACCCTTTCTAGCATAAAACCTTTCGTGGGCTGTTGTTGCGCGCAAACCTATGAAAAAATATTTATCGTTTGTCTTGATTTCTTCTTTACAGTCTACACATTTTGATACTGTTGAATTTTCTTTTTTCTGACAATGTACTTTTTTTGCGCATCCTCTAGTAATATCATTAACTGTTTTCATTTTCTGCCCCTTGTTTTTCTACACGATAAACAATCATTATTAATGCTTAACCTCATACACATCAACATCGAAACGATTAAAGCCTTTTAATTTAAGTCTTTCAACCTCATCATTTAAAGACTTCATTGAATTAAAAGGGATTTGATTAAATCCGTGACGCTTAGGGTTAAAAGCTGATAATCTGTAAATTGTTCTCATTTTCTCTATCTCCGTTCGGTGTTTTGCTTCAGTAGGGATAGTATCTCATAGTAACGCGTTACCGTCAAGCTGTTTTAATAGTTTTTATTCCTTATGGTTGGTTACTCGGTCAAACCTGCATCGCGCATCTCAGCTAACAAGTTCTGGTACGCCTCGTCTGCTTCGCGGTTTTCTCTCTTTAGTTGCTCGTTTTTGGATTCTAGATTAAGTATGATCTTCGCGCTGGTCTGAAAGGCCGCTTTCTTACCGGTGTTCTCCTCTAGCTTTGCCAAGCCCTTTAGGTGCTCCTGACCTATACTCTAAAACCTCTTTTAACCTGTCTTGCGTAATCATACAAACCTTTTATGTTAATATTAAACACTTGAATTTACTTAAAAGAATGAGCTAGAAGGGATTTAAACCCTTTCAGAATTACGTTTAGCAGCATTTGCAACTGCCAACTAAACAACACTAGTGTTCGCTAGCAATATTCACACATAACAGCTAACTCACTCCTTTAAATAAACTCCCTATCACGCTAACCGGATAGGTACGGCATCAACGATATAGCTAACATATTCACCCAAGCTGCTACTTGTATTTAGGTCACAACTGTAACCTTTGGCTATCCTAGTTGTACTTTTTTAGGAATTTCTCTTGAGCGTCGCCTTTTAGATACTCTATTTTTTCAGGAAAGTTTGAACGCTTAAAATCATCACTTTTAAAAAATGCATTCATTGCTGTTCGTTCGTCACTTGCGAAGCATTTCCAAACCGCTTGTCTTTCTTCGTGCAAATCAAAAGTATCAAGCAATTCGCCTGCCAGTTGATAATCGCCTAAATCATAGGCCTCATGTAAATTTAAGAATATCTCCCTTAATTCTTGCGGTAACAAGTTGTAATCTCTGCCAGCTTTCCAATTTCCACCCTTACCTTCTGGCTTTGGTATTCTCCCATCCATATCTTCATCTGCTGTAGCTATTCCAAAAGAGCCTAGAAACGAATATCTTTGTAGGTACGTGATTGTACTACCAATTGCTTGAACGGCGTTCTTAGAGCCTGTTTGGTCTGCTAGCGCTTCTAATCTTAGCTTTTCTGAGTGGCCGTCTATATGGCTGACCACACAAGTTATAGATATACTGTCGTTTTGTGTGTCTTGCTCGAATCTATGAGACAACCCGCAATCGGATTCTAGCGTTTTAACTTGGTCGATAACATCGCACATAGGCGCATACTTAAAGTTATGACCTGTTTTTGTTTTCTTGATTACTGGGCACTGTGATTGAAACCGCGCCATAGCTTGAGTAAATGCTTTCTTGGCTTCTTTCTTCTCGAATCTATCCTGTAAATCCATTAGTTTTTCTAGCTTATCAACATCTGCATTTGTATTGATGGCTATTTCCATCAACCGTTGATACTGCGTTGCTGAATCCTTAATTGCTACCACGTTATTTTGTTTCGTTGTTAAATCTTTCATAATCCGATCAACTCCAAGTTATAATCATTAACCATTGCTAGTAAAAACACTATTGCAAACATTGTCGCTACTTCAATAAAAGTTATATCAGCTATTTTCTTGTTGATTTTCATTGACTCAACTCCTTTGATAAGGCATCGGCTAACTCTTCATTGTATTTATGCTCACTTTTAACTCTCGGCTTCTCTGCGGCGTCTAGCTGCATAGCTAAACCAATCGCTAAACCTCTTAAGAATCCAAGATTCATTCCGTCTGTCGTTTCTAGTATCGCTTCTACTCTATCCGTGTTATTCATAAATCACCCGTTAATATATTTGTGAAAGTCTGACTCGCTAGCAAATCCATTAGCCTCGAATTCATTTCTTGGAGCGTCATTATCTGATCGAGTATTGCAGAATAAATCAACCGCGTTTTCACGGATTTTATCTTTAATCACTTCTAGCTGTTCTTTTGCTGACTTGTCATCGCCTGTAGCTATCGCTCTTAGTAAGCCATCAAAATCAAAATCTATTTCGTTGATAACATCTGCTTCAAATTCTGGCGTGCTAGCGATTGACATTATAAAAGCATCGGTAGCGATATCGTCTCGACCGTCGAAGTCGTCTGTATTGTAAACTATCTCATTTATATTTGTTAAGTCCATACTCTTTCGCCTTGTTTATTTGATTTCCTATATAATATATTCGTTTATCGAATAAATCAAGCTTATAGTTACGATATAGTTAAATTGTATTGGGTTAGAGTTTTGATAGGTTTAGACTATTTAGGGTACACTTCCTCTTTATATTTTATTTTGATAGTTTTTTTATATGACTTACTGCCTATAACAATAATATACCGATGCTTTCTAGGTCTTGGCTTTAAATAAAAATCATCGCCGTACTTATCCCTCATAGCTTTAGATCTATTTTTTACCCCCCTAAATTCGTCAGCTATAGTTTGTCCATGCAAATGCTCTTTTCCTTTTATTTTCCAATCTGTACGCTTTGCACTTAATCCGTAGTATCTAAAGTTCGTCGCTTGGTAAATATATCCTTTGTGCCCTTGCTCTATATCGGCATAACTAACTACTATTTTGTTTCTCGGCAGCATTTTTAAGCTTGCACCAACCAGAATGCTGGCCTCATTTTTGATATTGTTTTTTAAACACAGCCGGTTCAATTCTAAAACCTCTGATTTGTGCGATTCTCCCGCTATGCCTTTTTTTAGCGGGGCGCTAGACGGAGTTCCATAAGTTACAACCCCACATAGATCCCCATTAAGAAATAAACCATACCTAAAAGAGACACTAGGCCATCTTTTAGCATAATGAATGTCAAGCACGTATGGCGCGCACTCCATGCGGCTAACCGGCCTTACCTTGTATTCTTCTTTCATGGTTTTTACACCCCTCAATCTCTTTACTTTGCTTTTCTATTATTTTAATGGCTTTATCTATTGCGTTTATTTCAGATTGCCAAAGCGACGATTTGCCTTTAATCTCTTTTAGTATCATTATGTAATCACTCACAACTCAGCCTCCTTTTGTTTATACACCTTAACCGCCCTAACTCTATCGGTAAACTCCGCCTTTTCGCTATCTGGCAGGCTCGATTTCCATAAGTTGTAATGGTGCTCTGATAGGTTGCCGAATATATATAGGTCGAAATCTGGTGGTTTCATTTCAACCTCTTAGGCTTAACCCATTCGTTACCGCTCCAACAGTACAACACTTCGTTTTTAACATCATACTCTGCGCCTTTGCATAAGCTAGTGTTTATATTGTGTTCAACGTATTGATGTATTCCAATTAAAGCGAATATAAAGAATATTACTAATGTTATAGTTTGTGTTTGGTTGCTCATCTATTAGTTACTCCTTTGTTGGTGGGTTTAGTAACCGTTTGATTTTACCTAAAACAGTAGACAAAGTGCACCCATCCTCACCGTAGAAATTGTTAATAATCTCTTCAATCTCACTCTTAGGCACTGAGTCGGCTAGCTGCTCTTTTTGAGTTTCAATAGTCGCGCATAACAGTTCATAATCTTTCACTATTTGATCTTGTTTGTGGTGACAGTTTTTAATGTAAGTTTCTAATTTAGTCATACTATTACCCTTTTGTTAAAACGGCGTGTCTGCACCACATTTTTTGCATATTGCACCACCATCTGAAGTGTTGACCCATTCATGTTTATGAGTACAATCAACCTCTCCAAAGCTTTTAATAGCCTCTACAAGCTCGGCTATCTCCTTCTCTTTGGCTTCTGATTGTTTTTCTAACTCTTGGATTCTTGTTGCCGCTTCGGTACACATATCGGCTATATCAACCTCTACAGAGCAATCAGCCCCCTCTTCCGTTTCTCCAAACAATTCAAATGTTCCGGTTTCCATATAAGAGCAATCATCGCAATTGCCTAAATCAGATAACGCCAAAACCAAGCTAACACCTAAATTTTGATTGTCACTCATACTATTACCCTCTTGCTAATCGTCCAAATTTTTTTCTTCTATAATTGAATTATAAAATGCCTTTTGCTCTGTCGTCATCTGCCTATATCCACAATTTTCATAACCAGAGTGCACCCATACGTGGAGAATTAATTCCTTAAAGACGTCTACCTCCTTATCAGCCTCAACAGCCATACTATCAACCGCACTAGGTAAAGCTCTGAAGGTGTTTTTTAATTCTTTAGCTTTGTTTTGGTATTTCACATTCTTCTCCTATTGTATTCTGCTATTGCTTGCTCTTGTGTGAGCGCCTCAGAGCTTTCTTTTACTTCCTTAGCTCTTTGCTCGCCTTGCTCTGATTTGTTGTTTAAATCAACCCTTTTACCCTCTAGCAACTCCTTTGTGCCAGTATCCTTTGGCTTGGCGTCTCTCGGTGTTTCATGTCTAACCATTTTAGAATACTTTGCACTAGGGTTATCAATTTCCTTACCTCCAAAACGCTTGATAAATTCGATTAGTATCCGCTTTCTTTGTTCATCAGACCATTTACCAGCCTTTAGTGAGTTAATAGTTTTGTCACAAGCACGCCAGTTTTGTGTTATTAGCTCATTCATTAGCCATAGCCAGAGCCAGCGCCATAGCCAGAGCCATAGCCATCGCCATAGCCAGAGCCAGAGCCATAGCCATCGCCATAGCCAGAGCCAGAGCCATCGCCATCGCCAGAGTTAGAGCCATCGCCATCGCCAGAGTTAGAGTTAGAGCCATCGCCAGAGTTAGAGCTATGGCCATAATTAACTTTGCTGGTTTTCTTTTGCATCTCTTATGCTCCTTTCTGCTTGTGGTGTGCAAACTGTTAGCGAATAATCCTCAGAAATAGCCTTTAATGTCTCGCCGCTTATTTTTGAATCACTAGATAATCCGCTGTTAGCCACCCCTTCATACCAACTTTTATTTTTATCTAATGGTTTATGGTAATAAATCCTTCTAGCATCTTCGAGAATTACGCCCGTTTCGTCAGCCTTTAAAACCTTACCGGCGTTTATTCCTTCATTTCTAGATCGGCATATTACATATAAACCTATAAAGCTAGATCTAATATCACTTTCTATTTTCGCGTTTGCACCAAATAAGCTATTTAATTCTTTAGCTTGGCCTATTGTTAAATCATTTATGTTCATTGTTATATTCCTCTTTAGTTAAAATTAATCTAATACAGCTATTGATTTAACAAGCTTATCTTTCTCATTAATCCAACCTTGCGCGGCGCTTTTTATTAAAGCATCCAACTTAACAAAATAGTTTGCTAGTTGGGTGTTCCAGTGTTTTTTGCATTCTTCCTCATCGCTAAATACGTATAACTCAGCGCCACTTCTCGATCTAAATCCAGTATTGTCAACTGGTGATATTATCTTTGAACCAACTTCACCACTCTTTAAAACCGGCCTAAAATGTGTTTTAGAATAATAAACATTTTTATGTTTTGGTAGTTCGTCATTACTAACAACATAAACCCTAGTTGGCGGAATGTTTCTTAATGGCTTCTTAAGCATATCCGGCCTATGGTAGTGGCAAATCCAAACAATTTTTCCAATATTATTACCGTTTCTTATTGACTGCGTTTCTATTCTCACTCTATTCTCCTTATTTAAATTATAATAGCTACCGCCTTTCCCCTTAAACCCTACCAAGGGAATCATTTCTGATTGGGTACTCATTCTAGACATAAGTCTAGTACAGCAAATGGGTTATATTTAAACTGTATTCCTAGTATCAACAGACACTATACAAACCTTTATTCAGGAACTAACAATCAATGATGCGGTAGATATCCATTTGTTAGATATTAATTAACTTATCCTTAGTTAATACATTTAGAGTCTGCATGACATTCAATTTTATTTAAGCGGATAGAATATAAAATATCTTAACGACTATTATGAGGTAGCTTTGGAGGGATTTCAGGCATAAAAAAAGGCTTATACGTCTAAATCCTTAGCAATCAAGGGCGGTTAAAGCATAAGTGGTAGTTGAACCCAATTACACTAAAGACCTAGACATATAAACCTTAATTACTTTAACCATCAAACGGCTACCACACCGCCCACATATAATACTAACTATCGCCCTTATTGTCTAGTTTATTTAATCTTTCCTTATTCATTTGAGCGTATCGCAACATTTTTATCTTTACATTTAATTGATCTAATTGGCAGTCCTCAATATATCTACCGGTAAGAACCCTTGAATGCTCCATCAACGCATTTAGCTGTTTACCGCTACTTAGAACACCTTTCATCTCTCCACCTCCTTTAAATCAGCTTCTTTTAGTTTGAAGTGCTTTGCTATTGCTATTGCGTCATTTATATTGATGCTCTTACAATATATTATTGGAAATAAAGGGCTAGAACCTTCCACATCAACACATATTAAGTCAGGCCCAGCCACGCTGACCGCTATACCCTCGTCACTCCACTTATGGTCTTGTATGCTCATAATTTAATATCTAGCCTCTTGTTAATATCTCTCGCTATTTCGTTGATAGCGTCCCATTTATCGGCTAATCTACGCATATTATCAGCCATACGCTCTAATATAATTCTTTGCCTAGCCTCATTGTTAGCGCATAATTTAAGGCTTTCCTCTATACTCCATTGCATTTCCTGGCCGCGTGGATGTGACTTAATAAAGTCGTCTAGGTCTTTCTGTGCTTCTTCTACAGTTTTCATATTGATTGCACCTTGTTATATTCTTGGATCTGCCGTAACTTCGATTCGTTTGCCGTTTGGACCTCTAATTGGCGTCTGTCGTTGGCTTTCATTAACTTGAGCCTAGCTTTGGCATCATTCATAATATCGGCTTGTACGCGCCCTGTGAGCTTTAATTCGATGAATTGCTCCATTATTTGTGAGTTATTCATTTATCCTCTCCTATACTTAACAAGTACTCTTTGTCACTCATACCAAGCCTTTTAGCTTGCCTGTGGTCTGATATCCGCACAGCTCTGTCATGCGTACCTTTTTTAAATCATCCACTAGGCGCTTGTTCTTGGCTTTAATCTCGATAGCCTGTGTTTCTGATACAAAGTGACATCTTCCGAATTCTTGAGTTTTCACGTTAAGCTCCAATGTATTGTTAAAAGTATTGAGCCTACGGTAAAAGCGATTACTGTTACTGATATCGCTACGAACTTCCATTCTTTAATTGTTTCTTTTTTCATAAATCACCCAATTAAATAATAAGACTTTACAGCCTTTTCGATTAATGCGTTACGCCTTACATCTTTAGTTGTTAGCGCGTCAAGAGCCTCTAGCGTCCGTAGTGACATAGTTGACGTGTATGGTATCTTTCTATCACCTCTTGATTTTATGCCCTTAGGCTTTCTGTCTATGCTGTTCATTTAAGATATATTCCATACTTTCTATTACTTGCTATTTTTTGCAAGGCAATCATGCCCTCTTCTACCGCTGAGGCTATAGCAAGATGCTCCTTACTATCGTCTATGGTTACATTACAACCTGTAATAGTATGACCTTGGCCGTCTTTCAGTAGCGCTTTTAACTCTTCATTTTGCTTGATTAAATCTTTCTTTAACATTTTGTTATTCTCCGTATGTACGTATGATTAAGGTTAAAATAAAAGCCCAACGGTTAAGAGGGGCTTTTGGATCAGCAAACTTCAAAGCTGTCCAGACAAGTTAATAATACACCTATTCAACTAAATGTATAATTGTATTTTACTATAGGGTTATGCTATTTGCCTTCTTTTAGCTATAACCTTCCAATCACCAGACGCATAAGTTCTAGTAGCTGCACTTGTATTAAATAGCTCTATTCTAACCGTTCCTGATGCTGTGGTATAAGCCCACGCAATAGAGTTGTTTAGGTTGTATGGCGGGATAACTTCCCACTCCACATCGAATCCAAGTCCAGTACTCCCTATCGTGGTAGATACTGCCGCTAGGCTTGCAATACTTGCCCCGCTGTTGGGTTGCCATGTAGTAGTAAAGCTAACCTCTCTATACTCTATTGATGGCGTAGTAACTGAGCCACCGATACCGACATCATGAGAGGCGAAACCTGTAGCGTAGATTGCTAAATCATCTAGGATTGGTCTGATTATCTCTACATCGTTACAAACGTTTACTAACTCTATATCGTTAGTGCTTGCTGTGTTTGAGGTGTTTCCGTTGTAAGCTGTAAAATTTAACGATTTAACGTCACTACAGGTTCCTATATTTAGCGAGGCTTTTCCCGACTCTATTGCTACATTGCCTTTATCAATCAGCCCGTCATGAGCTTCGTAATTAAAGGTTGTTGTTGCAACCCTAACCGCTGTGTTATCGTAAATCTCGCATTGAGTTTCTTTATCTGCGTTACTATTTGTTAGGAAGTAACCTCCGTTTTCATTTAAGTTGGTCGGATTAGTTACCCCATCACAATGATTACTATACAGCTTACAATTAAAAGGCTTAGCGCCACCGCTTAAAGCGTTAAGAATGTAAGCTTTACCTATTTGGTTTTTAACTAAATTACTGTAACAGTCTACATCGTTATTGCTAGATAGTTGAACGCCACCACCAACGATTGCCGCGCTTGCCGTATGTCCTCCGCAGTTATCCGCTTCATTGTTGTATACTTTGCCGCCAGTACATCCGTTTACATAGAACGCCACTTTAGAGCTATTATCGCTTTTGCAGTTTCTAAGTTTTATGTTTGTTGCGTTTGCTATAGCTATACCATCAGCATCACTACCATTAACCTCCATACCGTCAATGTCTATATCGTCGCCCCCAGAAACCTGCATTAACCCATAACCTAAATCTGTTCCATCAGTACCAATTCCAACTAGTTTAATTGTACATTTAAATCTATCTGCTGAGTTAGATCTAAGTATTTGTGCTAACCCTCCTAAATAAGTCAAAGAGCCTTCGCCATTAACTGTAATTCCATTACTGGTATTTTCAACACACCAAGGGTTCGAGGCGTTTTTTGATAGCGTAAAGTCTTTGTCTATATTAATATCTACATTTGTATTGTCATCAAAAATTGCTTGTAATGCATCTCGATTATTATCGTCCGTTCCTGTCGTTGACATTCCATATGATGCGGGGTTGATTAAAACTGTTTTTCTTCTAACAAAGCACTTAGTAGCATCTACCGTACTAACGATAATATTATAAGTATTAGGCCGGTCTACGTTTGCAGTAGTGCCGACTGTGACACAATCATAAGTGCCGCCGCCACCGTTTCCGGTTGTATTTTCGGCTGTTTGGACTACGTCGGCAATCTCGTAGGTTTTATTGGTATCTGCTGCCATTAACGCAACGGTAAGCTCTTGAGTTGCTACCGCGCTGCTGTTAGTGACTGATGATACTATTTTTTTCGGCCCCCAAAGTGCTGTACCGTCGCTTTCTTTTAGGGTTACGTCATAATCACCATTTAGCCATATATCGCCAAATCGACCGTTTGCATCTGCAATTAATGGGTTAGTGTTAAGTGTTGTTCTAGCTTCATCTGAATAGGTGTCTTTTCTGGTATTTAAGCCTACACCAAAAAATTCTAGTTTAGCCCCAACTTGAGGTTTGCCGTTAATATCAAACGTGCTTTCTAAAGGTAGTACAAATCTGCTACTCATTTTCGTTATTCTCCGTTTCTACCAGTGGCAGGCCTGCGCCGGTTATTTTTGCGTCTTCAAACATTTTATCAATGATAGTGGCTGCTTGAGCTGAATTAGGGTCTAGCTTTCTTAGTTTTGACAGTCTTGGTTCAAATTTAGGATCAAACATAATCTCGGCAAACTTCCGGGCGTTAGCGTCAAATATAGCGCCTTCTCCCGTTTTCTGGATAGACTTTAAAGGTTCAAATATTCTATCTCTTAACTTACCTGCAACGCCTTTTAGCCTTTCTGTAGACTGCCTAAATAACTCAGTAGGCGACCCCGCTTGTCTTCCAGACTCCGCTCTTTTTAAAACGTCCTCTAGGAATATAAAGTTTTTACGCTGCTCTTTATTCATGCCAGATAATAATGCTTGCCGTTGCTTAGGGTTGCCAAATATAGCCCTTCTTAATTGGCCTGGTATGTTCTTAGTTGCTAAATCAGCATCACCAATAGTGTCAACCATTCCAGATATACGCCTATTTAGCTCAACCTTTAATAAATCGTCCCACGCTCCAGGATCTACATTATCTATTATTTGCTTTGCTTTTTTTATCGCCGTTGGATCTGTTGCTGCGCCTTTAGGGTCAAATATCGTTTGTGATATGTTTTTAATATTGACGTCATCGACCTTTGATACTTGACCCAAAATAGAGTCTTCAAGCTCTCCGACTGCTGGCGATAATTCTTGAAATTGCTTTTGGGCCTGTTTAAATAACGGGCTAGCCTCTTCCATTTGATTAATAAGCGTCTTTTTTATTTCAATAACATCTCTTTTTACAGAGTTGCCAAGGGACCCATCACCAAACCTTTCAACCATATCGTCTAGCTGAAATCCAGCTTTTTGCAATTGCCTTAAACTGGGACTACCACCTTTAACAGGCGATCGAATTAAGTTTTTAATGCGTTTCATTGTTTTAGCCAAGTCTCCGTCTGGAGGTGCGTCCAATAATGCGTTATCAATAATCTTTCTAACTGACTTTAAATCAACGATAGCGCCTTCTTTAATCGCTTGGTCATATAACGGTTTAACTTTAGCTGCTCGCCTTTGCTTGCCTGCGTCTAATGCTTTTTGTGATGCCGTTCTAAATCTAGCCGACCCAGCTTCCGTCGCCGCTTCAGAGCCTATTTTATTAACTAGCTCATTAGTCGCCTTAAATATTTGTTTGTTCTGCTTCTCTAAGGCTTTAACCGCCTGCCTTGAGCTAGCGTCTAATTGAGTTAGTAGTCTTTGATCTATTAATTCACTAGGCAATTGTGTTTTTTGTGCTGGAAATAACCCAGCCTCTACGCCTGTAGCTTGCTTCAATCCTTTTGTTGACTTTTCAGCGCCTTCAATAGTTCTCTCGATCGAGGTTACATCGTCAGGACCTAGTCCTAACTCTTTTGCTAGTCTTGCTTGTTTAGATTGTTTTGCAACCTTTGAAACTAGTGTAGAAGTGCCTTTGAATCCTAGGCCCTCTAAAATGGCAGTCGGCAAAGCTTTGCTAATTGCGCCTAATATTGGGCCGCCCGCTTCAAATCCTGCATCACCAAGAGCGTTTTCAGTTGTTTCTAATATCTTAGTTACCGGAGACAATAAAACACCTAACCCCTCTAAGGCTTGCTTTCCAGCCTCGCTATCAGGTTGCATAGTTAATGCGGATTGTACGGTTTGAACCACCTTAGCGGCCTCTTCTCCGCCTTCAAATGGCAAATCAGCTAAACCAGCTATACCAGCGACTGGTTGAGCTACCGCGCCAGTTGCTACCGTAGTTAATGCTTCACCTCTAGCTTTTGGGTTAAAAACAAACTGCCCAACGGGCTTTAAGGCTTCACCTAATTCAGGCAAGAATGTTGCCTCGCTAGTCTCTACAGGTTTAGCGCCTTGAATATTAACTCTAATAGATTCTATCTGCCCTTCAAGCCCTTGCTCGCCTTGCTGCTGGCGTTCAAGCAATCCTCTTAATTGAATAAGTGGATCATTAACTTGCTGCTCTGGCACAGCTTGAGCTTGAATTCCATCTACTTTTTTGCCTGTAGTTAAATCTAAAACAGCCATTATTCATTCAACCTCGCTAAAGTCTGTTCGATTGTTAAATTGTTTTCTGCCGCGGTATCTTGCAAGTCTTCTAAGCTAATTATTCCTTTTTTCGTTTGTATTGTTTCATTAAAGTTAAAAGCAAAGTTATCAGGATCGCCGCCTTTCTTGGTGAAATCTCTAAACTGCTTAAACTCTCTTTTTACAAACCAAGCTGATCTCTTTAATCCGTTCAATCGCGCTATGTTAGCCGATTTTGGATCGCCTAAATCACCACCAACAGATTGAGCCTTGTCAAACTCGAAATCAGTTGTTGGACCTTTAAAGCTCTGTAGCTGAACTAACGCTAACTGAGTAAACGCCGACTGTAGCGCGCCCTCATTTGCTACGTCAATGTCAGGGAATATTTTACCTAGTTGAAGTTTTGTTGCTCCTGTTAAGCCTTGAGAAGCTTTCTCAGACAACTTTAAAGCCGCGTTAATACTCACTACACTTCTAGACGCTGTTCTGTTTTTATCCGCTAATTCGGTTGTTAGCGCATCTCTACGCTTTTCTGTAAATTTGACGTTTGCTATCTGCTGCGCTTCTCCGACTTTTTCTTGAGATGTTATTCCCGATCCTGAAACTGGTATCAGCTTTCCTTGCGGGGTTGTGCCTTTTACTAGTGGCGTTATTACTGATTCAACTTCTTCTGTTTGCGGGTTACGCTTACTTGTCGCAAAGAAGGTATTGTTTTTTTCATCCTTGAATATTTCTTGTCCGCCGAATTGTGTTTTGATTGTACCTGCCGACTGTTGAGATCTAAGTATTAATTCAGCTCTTTTATCGGCAGGCATCGCCGCAATCTGAACAGTCTTTAACGCCTTACCTCTATCAGCAAAAGGAACTGTTAATAACTCTCTTGTTTGCGATGCATCTCGACCTTCAGACTCTAACATTTGAATTCTGTTATTAAGGGCTATATTTTGCTGTTCTTCTGGCATATCTTGAACACCAAAAGCAAAGTTTGCAGCATCCACTAACCTTTTTTTGTCTATGCCGCCCGTTCTATCATCCATTAAGCCTAAACCTTTAGCTACTTTAGCCTGAAAGTCTAACCCTAATTTAGCGGCGTTTTTCATAGCTTCTGGATCTTCAAGGCCTCCATCAGCTAAGAAATCCTCTTGAGCGTTTTTAAGTCTCTGCGCTCTAAATTGATCGCCAAGCTGAAGACCTGAGCTAAGAGACTTACCAACTTGTGGAACTAGTTGAAATTGATTCGCTGTGACTAAACCCATTACGCCGCCTCGATTACGCTGTCGTAATCAACCATTAATAATCCGTTATTGTTTATTACGTGTTCAGGGAATATCTTTTGAACCTGCTGAGCAATAAACCCTTTATCTTCTAACCCAGTATCTTTCCATACCCAACTAAATAGATCTAACTTTCCAAGTCTGCCGATTTTCTTAATATCTGTTTTTAAGCTCTCGTCTGAAAAGATAGCTGCACCCAATCCGATCAAGTTTTGATTTGTTTGCGCTTGAGCCTGCTGCGCACCTAATATCCCGCTTGCTGCCGCGTTACCTTGTTGACCTAATAAGTTAGTTATATTTTGCGTTGCTGCCTGACCGAACTGCCCTACATTGCCAACGCCCACTTGACCGCCTCCAGTAACAGATGCAAGTCTATTGAATTGGTTTTGAATGTCTTGCTGAGCAAATCCCGCTGCTTGTTGCTGTAGCGCTGTTTGGATATTGCCGCCGCCCAACTGGCCGGTAGCTGCTGAATTCCTTAACAATGCCCGCTGTTGACGGTCTCTAATGAATTTCTGCGCTGGACTCTCTTGTATTTGAGCTTGTGCCGCTGCTTGAGCTTCTGGCCCTAACAATCCAAGAATGGCTAGCTGTTGTTGTCTTGCCATATCACCGGCTTCGATTGCAGGCTGAGATAGCCCAAACAACAAATCGAACTGTCTTCTCTGCTCGCCTATCCCTTGCCCGAACGCCTCTTCTTGCTCGGCTGCCGCCTCTTCAGCCGATCTTCTGGCATTACCTCCAAGCAAATCTAATGGGTCGCCTAAAAAATTAGCTGTATCTTCTCCGAAAAGTTCTTCGGCTCCAAGCGTATGTGCGCCAGTTATAAAATCGGCTGTATCTCCGCCTATACTCATATTATTTCACCTATTCGCTCTCTAGTTAAACCGACTATATGCTGATCTAATAATTTACCGTTTTTAAGGTATGATTTTTCAATCAATCCTTCTTCTTTGAACCCTATTCTTAACGCTGCTCTATATGTTGTTTTATGATTTACACCAATAAATGAAATTATTTTATTTATCTTTTTATTTTCATAAAACCATCTAAACATACATTTTACTATACTTTGCCATTGCAAACACTTTTTAGCGGATATATACGGGTGAAACTCCAGCGAAGACGCCTGCATAACTCTTATTTTACAAACGCCAACTATCATCCCATTATCTTTTACCGCCAACCATGCCGACCCAAAACCAACTACAGGCATCCAGCTTTCAATATCAACACCATCCTCGAAAGCCAAATCTTTAAATCCAATCATTATCTTTTTAATTTCTTTTTTATCACTCAACAAATAAGCCTTCAAAGCTCTTTACCTGAAACTCTAAAAGTTATTGAACCTAACGCGCTAGCCTCCATTCTTAAACTACCGCCTTTAGGTATTAACTGATTAACAACTGATGAACCTAAATCAAATCTATTTCTGACGACTACCTTTAAAGGCATAACTGCTGCTAATAAGCTCTCCGATGCGTCGTAAATATAAGCCTTATATGATGCATTGATGCCGGTGTTATTAGTTGCTGTAAACGCTGAGACAATCGTCCCACCTCCAGTGCTGGGTGAGTCGTAAAACTTCTCTATAGTATCGGCTGCTGTGTTAGCTACTGAATTAACTATAACGACATTACCCATCTTACCGCTCCAACACTGTGAAAAATGAATCTAGCTCTATTGTTGCGTTTCTGCCTGCCGACTGGTTTTCTATTTGCAGTTTAATATAATCATCTTGATCTAAATCAATACCAGTTGATATACTAAAAAAGCATACATCTCTAGCGCCGACCAAAGCATTGACTTGTCTTCTTTGCGTAATAATATCAACAAAACCGCTAGCTGAATTATCCCACTTAACAACCTTTACCGCCAAAACATCTCCACTAGTTCCGTCAATAACAAAATCAGACATCAACCTATACTCTACAGGGCCAGTGCCTTTATTCCTTAACTGTCCGTTAGCTGGTGCGTCAAAATGCTGTAAATCTGTCGCGGTCCAAGTGCCTAGCACGTCAACAAACGTGTTAATCGTGCTTATAGTGGTCGCCACCTCTGTGGAAAGAGTTTGAGTCCCGCCTACAAATGTATTTCTCATTCCTTGATTGCCAGTCCATGAGCTAGCTAGATCGCTCTCATTTATGTTCGGAGTTATATTTGTGTCAGATGGATTGCTAACGCCATTTCTAGTTATAATCGCACCGTCTATTTGCAGCGTTGACGGATTGGTAAAGTTAGAAGTTGAGAAGTCCAAAAGCGATACTAGTGCAGGCAGATCAACATTTTGATTTGTTCTAAATCTTGATGCCATAGTGAATCCTGCTCCAGCCTTGTATAAGGTGTAAGCGCTATTTGTTAAGCTTCTTACTATTGACGTGTCGATAAAATACCCGCCAGCCCATGTTCCCGCTAGTGTTAGCTCTGGAGATCCGCCAAATCTTCCAGTACCATCCTCTAATCCTTGCCTATATCCAGTAATGGTTCCAAGCGATGTGCAGTCGTTATAATTTATT
>PJEL010000824.1_pt1 | contig 34714 bp, 22 predicted proteins | sample 1853271 | NCBI WGS metagenome assembly PJEL01 (sample SAMN08108733, study PRJNA415343) | Invertebrate metagenome, whole genome shotgun sequencing project. | host: Globobulimina | place: Sweden: Gullmar Fjord | collected 2015-08
GCATTTGGCAATGATGCGGTTTATGTTGAACAGTTAATGACCCAGGCCCGCCATATTGAAATACAGATTATTGGTGATGGCAGCGGGTCCGTCAGCCATTTGGGAGAGCGGGAGTGCACTATCCAGCGACAACACCAGAAACTGATCGAGTTTTCACCCAGCCCGGCGCTACCAGATGCCCTGCGAGACAAAATAATTGGTGACGCCATACGCATGGCGTCCTCCGTATCTTATCTAAACGCAGGTACGTTTGAATTCATGGTGGATTCTCAGGCTACAGATGGCAATGGCACATATGGGTTTATTGAAGCGAATCCACGCCTGCAGGTTGAACACACCGTCACAGAAGAAGTCATGGATATTGACCTGGTCAGAGTTCAAATCATGTTGGCACAGGGAAAAACACTGTCTGAACTTGGCCTGGACCAGAGCCAAATTCCGCCACCTCGGGGATATGCAGTGCAAGTCCGCATTAACATGGAGACAATGCAAGCGGATGGTTCAGTACTGCCTTCAAGTGGCACCCTCTCGTCCTTCGAGGTACCTTCCGGCAGAGGTATTCGCACAGATTCCTTTGGTTATGCCGGTTACCAGCCCAGTCCTTATTACGATTCGCTGCTGGCGAAACTGATTGGGCACAGTCCCTCCGCGGATTTTCAGGATGCTGTCGACAAAACCTACAGGGCACTCTGTGAATTCAAGATCGAAGGTGTAGAGACAAACCTCCCTTTACTCCAAAATCTGCTCAGCCATGCCGATTTCAAAAAGAATCAGATTGATACCGGTTTTGTTGAGTCGGTTATGGGCCTGTTGGCCACCTCTGATCCAAATCTGCATCAGAAACTCTATTTTGAATCTCAAACGGGCAAAACAGCAGGAATTGGGGCACAAATTGACTCGGTAGATCCCCTGGCAGTCCTCAACTATGGCAAGGAAACAGAAAACCGGAATTCGGAATCCGGCATAAATCTATACACCGGTTATATGGTTGATGGCGAGGAAGATGAGGTCCTGGCGCAGGTAAGAGCCCCGATGCAGGGTACTATTGTCAGTGTGGAGATGCAACCGGGCCTGGAAGTCAGGGTGGGTCAGCAGTTACTGGTCATGAACGCCATGAAAATGGAGCACGTCGTCAAGTCCCGCTTCGATGGTAAAATTCAACAAGTGCTGGTGGAAGCAAATGACACTGTTGCGTTTAACCAACCATTGGTCGTGATTGAAAAGCTGGAATTGGAAGGGACCGTTGCCATCGTGGACGAGGCTATCGATCTTGATAAAATTCGACCGGACCTGGCAGAACTTCTGCAGCGTAAAGAGTTCACAAAGGACTCCGCCCGGCCGCAGGCAGTGGAAAAAAGACGAAAAAGAAATCAACGCACCGCCCGGGAAAATGTGGCGGATCTTTGTGATGAGGGCTCATTTATGGAATATGGGTCGCTGGCAGTTGCCGCCCAGCGGAAGAGACGTTCTGAAGAAGATCTGATAAAAAATACACCTGCTGATGGTATGCTGGCAGGAATCGGCCGTATCAACGGCCATCTTGTTGACGAAAGCAAGACCCGCTGCGCAATCACAGCTTATGATTTTACTGTCCTGGCAGGAACCCAGGGGACTCTGAATCATCGCAAAAAGGACCGCATCTTCGAGATTGCAGAAAAGTGGGAGATTCCGCTGATCGTTTTTTCCGAAGGTGGGGGTGGTCGTCCCGGGGATACTGATTTTGACATTATTGCCGGCCTGGACTGCATGGCGTTTCATATTATGGCCAGGCTCAGCGGCCTGGTGCCGCTGATCGGGATCAATTCCGGGCGCTGCTTTGCCGGAAATGCGGTCTTGCTCGGAATCTGCGATGTAGTAATTGCCACCGAAAACTCCAATATCGGGATGGGTGGGCCTGCCATGATAGAAGGTGGCGCTCTGGGGGTATTTCAACCGGATGACGTCGGACCCATGCGGGATCAGGTGCCAAACGGTGTGGTTGACATTGCCGTCAAAGACGAAGCTGAGGCGGTCAGCGCTGCTAAAAAATATCTCTCTTACTTCCAGGGTCCGGTCAGTGACTGGGAGTGTGCGGATCAACGATTACTGAGAAGGGTCATCCCCGAAAATCGGATGCGGGTATATGATATCCGTTCCGTGATCGCAACTATGGCCGATACAGACTCAGTGCTGGAGCTGCGCCCCCATTTCGGACTTGGCATCATCACGTCCTTTATCCGTATCGAAGGTCGACCGATCGGTTTGATCGCCAACAATCCAAAACATCTGTCAGGCGCTATCGACAGTCCCGCTGCAGATAAAGCTTCCCGTTTCATGCAGCTCTGTGACGCTTTCGATATCCCGATCCTGTTCCTGTGCGACACACCGGGTTTCATGGTGGGGCCGGAAGCGGAGAAAACAGCCTTGGTCCGGCATTGTTGCCGACTGTTCGTGAATAGTGGCAGTTTAAGCGTGCCCTACTTCACCATTGTGCTGCGAAAATCGTACGGACTTGGAGCTCAGGGGATGGCTGGCGGTAGTCACAAGGCACCCTTTTTCACATTCTCCTGGCCGACCGGTGAATTCGGCGGCATGGGGCTGGAAGGTGCTGTAAAGCTGGGATTTCGAAAGGAGTTGGCCGCTGTTGAAGATCCGCAGGAGCGCAAAGAGTTATACGAGAAGATGGTTGCCATGGCCTATCAACATGGAAAGGCTATTAACATGGCATCCCATTTCGAAATCGACGAAGTCATTGATCCGGCCGATTCCAGATTTGTTGTGGTCAGGGGACTGCAGTCTATTCCTGCCCCGGTACCTCGCAAAGGGAAGAAGCGACCGTGTATCGACACTTGGTAGTGAAGGATCGGCTTAAAGATTACTCAAGTGTTTCGCCAGAAACACGTTGTTAACACATTCTGTTTGTAAAATGTCCGGCTTTTGGGACTTTTACAGACAGATTAAGTGAAGTTATTTTTAAACGATCCCCACGCAAATAGAATGTGCCAAGCGACGTGTTTCTCTTTAAGCCGACCCTTCAGGGATTCATCAGACTTTTAATCTGGTCGATGGGAATGTTTCCTCTTTTAGTGTGGTAGTTAGTGTCTATTTCCAGGGACCGGTTCCACTTATGCAGCAGATTGGCATATGTTTTAGATTGGTCTTGCAGGTAGAGCAGTTCCCGCAGGGAATTATTCGGGCCTGAAAAAGGCTTATGAGCGAAGGACTTCAGCACAAGTTCATTATCCGGATAATCAATTTTCAGACTTTCCAGCCTCTTACGATTGATTCTCACAGCAGCACGGTAGAAGCTGATTTTTGTTGAGATGGAAACCAGACTGAAATCATCTATCTCACCGAAATCTGAAATATCGGTTCCCAGGTAAATGATTTGATGGCTGTTTTCATCCGCAACAATCGTGGCATTTCTATTCAATTCCCGGATGTAAGCAAGTTCGCCAAACATCTCTCCCGGGGAAATATAATTAACCAGATTCTTTTTATGGTCCTCAAATTCGGGATACACCAGCAACTGGCCCGCCAGTAGGAAATAGATAGAGTTTTCGAAATCCCCTTTTTTGATGATCACATCTCCCGGGGAAACCTCGAAAATTCTGGAACACCTCAGAAAAAAATTACGCTCTTCAGGGTCGCTCTCAATGGCTCTGTTAATCAACGGGATCTCTTTAAAAATCGCATCGATGATTTCGTTTGGGAATCGCGTTACGTCAGTTGCTTTCATAAGATTCTGCAATTATTTATATCACTCTATCGGCTGTTAAAAAAGCCTGTTCAGTATCTAAAATCTCCAGGAAGAGAGTTTGGGTTCATCCTTTTTAACCATCAGTTGTAATAACAGAAATGATTTCTTCTGAAACCGCTTCCCAGTCTTCAATCGCAACCTGGCACGTTCCGGCCATACTGTGCCCACCACCACCATACTTGCCCATCAGGCGTCCGATACTGGTTCTACTGGATCGGTTCAGTATGCTGTGCCCGCAGGCGATAACGATATTTTCCTTGTTTGGTCCCCACATAATCCGCATATCAATGTTCTGGTCAGGATACAGAGCGTAAATAATAAACCGGTTCCCCACATACATGGTTTCGTTTTCCAGTAGATTGGTGATAATGGCTTTTCCTTCGAGGCGGCTTGAGTTCTTAAGCATCTCTTTGAACGGCTCCTGATGGTCGAAATAACGGGCGATTCGTTCTTGGACGTCCTCCTGAGCAATAATTTCTTCCGCTGACATCGTCCGACAGTACTGAATCATATTCATCATCAGTTCATAATTGCCGATGCGATAATCCTTGAAATGTCCTAAACCAGTTCGCGAATCCATAATGAAAGAGAGAAGAATCCAACCTTCCGGGTTAAGTACCTCTTCTTTGATGAAACTCCCCGCATCGGCGATATTAACCGCCCGCAAAACCGGCAGCAGCCTTTTTTCAAAAGTCTCCGTCCCACCGTAGTAATCCCAGATCACCTGGGCTGTGCTGGCTGCGTGACAAAGTTGGCCTTCGAATTCTAGTTCAGGGACATTCAGACGTTCATATTCGCTGTTATGATGGTCAAACCATAATCCGCAACCTTCCGCGTAAGGAACATTGGCCAACACATCATTGGCCGTCATCTTCAATTTCCCGTCCTGAATGTCCTTGGGGTGGGCAAAAAGATAGCTATCTACAATTCCCTTTTCAACCAGTAAAACAGCACTGACCAAACCATCAAAATCCGCCCTTGTAATAAGTCTCATAAATCGCCTTTATTGATCCTGTTTATCTAAGGGTCGGCTCAAAAATTAGTCAAGTGTTTCCCATCAATGAAAAGGAAACACGTTGCTCGCACATTCTGTTTGCAAAATGTCCATCGTTTTTGGAACTTTTGCAAATTGAAGGAGAATTTATTTTTTCACGATCCCTAACTGTTACCAGTCCTTTTCTATGCATTTCAGGAATTGTTCCTCAATTTCGTGCCAGTATAAGCCAGTTTTAGATGTATGAGCAAGACCTGATCCTAATTTACAACCTGCCAAAAAAAAGCCTATCGTCAGGACACCTTACAAAACATTGGTTGTTGCCATTGTTTCATGTTATTGCCCAGCAGAGGCAGCCCTACCGGATATTCTGAGAACAGCTTCCACTCTATTTTTGCCCTTTAGATCAAAAAACATTTAAAAAACAGTTTGCAGTTTATATGGAATGCGTAAAAATAATGATTGGTTTCATCATTTGAAAACCGACAAAAAAGTAACCGACGGAGAGCAAGATGACCAATTTGGTCGACCTGAATCAGTACCGAATGAATCAAACCGGGGAACGAGGATTTACAAGCTGGCGAAAACGGTTCAGTGAATCTTTCCATCACCGCACCCGCTTTTCAGATCTCGAACACAGTACGATTCATATTCTGGCACAACCCGGAGAGAGAAGTGCATCGGTCTTTTATGAACTGATCATGGACACCCTTAACCTGGGAAATATCAACAAATTTAGTTATCTCAAACCGGTCGACCGTTTGAAGGTTATTGACATTCATCTTTTTCTGGCTGATCTCGCCCGTTTTGAGATGATGCGTCGCATTGAATGGATCGTCTCTTATTGCGATTGTGATCGGTCATTGATAGAGCTGGTGATTCAACACGATGCATCTGACTACTCCCGATATTCCAATCCGCCGCAGCTTTCAGAGAGCCATCCTCTCTTCGCTTCATTTCAAGAGCAAATTGTCCGGGAAAAAGAGGTGATGATCCGTCAGCTTTTCAGCGATGCCCTGAAAGTTTTTAAAAAAACATGTTGTTTATGAAAAACCCCACCGCCACTCATCTGCGAATGCCCATCAGAGCTTAGTTTTTCTGAAGGCCGCCTTGTTTTATTTGTTGCTGGATTTTAAGCAGATAGCGATCCTGTATGCCAATCGTCTGAAGCTGTTCAATGGTGTTTTCCAGATATTCTCCGCAGGTCCCCAGTGGACCACGTCCGTTACGAAGCATCTCAACTGTTTCATCAAGTCCCAGATCCCCCAGATAGCGGGAATGCTTTCGATTAATAACAAAGGTGAGCCCTTTGACCACCCCTTCATCCGTTTTCAGATTCCCGTATTGTGGAATATACGCACCGCTGATCATCTCACGCATCCAGAGAATTTCGGTTTCAGACTCAATCTGCTCCGCTGCAATACGAAAGGCCAGCGCATTACAGGAACCCCCCTTGTCCAGAGCCAGCATTAACCCTGGATTTTCAGCACTCCCGCGACCAATGGTCAGATGAAGGCAAAAACTTCTATGATATCCGAACAGTCTTGCCGACCTGGTTTCGGTATAGTGAAACGCCGGATTCCAGATCAAAGACCCATATCCGAATACCCATAGATCTTCGCCGGCTGGTAAACGGGAAAGGAATTGCCGTCGGTCCGCTTCTCGTTCTTCATGACTCAGTGCTTCAAACGGGCCATGTTTACGAATCTCAGCAATAACCGCATCAATTCTTTCCCGACTAAAGTCCTCCCTTTTCAACATCGTTTTTCTTAATTCAAAAGTGATTGGTTGGTCTTCTTAAAAATTGGCTATTCACCTTGATATTTTAGGTGTCCTTTTTTGAACGTTGATTTTTTTTTAAAAACTGTCAACTGTAAAGATCAGCGACTCGTATATAATGAAAAAAATATATTCAAAAGTAGAACAGTGACAGGGTGAATGAACAGTGATAATATCAGTCTTTTTTGTTTCAAACAAACCGCTTCCTGAAAGAGGAGGCTCTGCATAAATTGGAATTGAGCAATGACAGTTTACGATTTTGATCAGGTGATTTCGCGAAAGAACACTGACTGTGCCAAATGGGACGCTGCGCCATTCATTTTCGGCGAAGAGGACATCATTCCCATGTGGGTTGCAGACATGGATGTGCCTATAGCAAAACCCATTACTGAGGCAATTAAAAAGAGAGCAGAACACGAGTTTTACGGGTATCCTATTCCGTTGCCGGCATCAACTGCGGACGCTGTTGTACAGCGTATGAAACGAAAATTTAACTGGGATATCAATCCCAGCTGGATAGTTTTGACCCCGGGGGTTGTACCCGCGCTCAGTGCAACGGTCAAGGCCTACACAACACCTGGAGATTATGTGGTTCATCAGGATCCGGTTTATTATCCCTTCTGGTCCGTGATCCAGAATAACGGCTGTCAGGTGGCGAACAATGCACTGCAGCTGCACGGTGGTCGTTATCAAATAGACTTTGACGATCTGCAGTCAAAATTCAATCCTATTCAGCAGATGGTTTCACTGCCGCAGAGAACCCGCATGATGATTCTCTGCAATCCCCATAACCCTGTTGGTCGCGTTTGGACAAGAGATGAATTGATGCGGATGGGCGAGATTGTAGTTGGCAACGAGGCTATTATGGTCTCAGATGAAATCCATTGTGAACTCTTGTTCAAAGGCCAACAACACATTCCCTTTGCAACACTGTCACCGGAATTTGAGCAGAACAGCCTGACCTGTATGGCTGCCAGTAAAACGTTCAACCTCGCCGGATTGGACGCATCCGTCATCATTATTCCAAACAAAAAACTCAGGGACCGGTTTAATGAAACCAAAAAGGGGATGATGCCGTCAGGCAGTATATTCGGTGTGGTTGCCCTGGAAGCTGCCTTTAACTATGGAGACGAATGGCTGGACCAGTTTCTAAGTTACATGCAAGGAAACCTGGATTATTTAACGGCCTATTTTGAAAAACACATTCCAAAAATCAAAGTGATCAAACCCGAAGGCACCTACTTAATCTGGTTAGATTGCAGAGAGCTGGGGTTGAATTCAAATGAATTGATGACATTCATGAATCGCGAGGCCAGAGTCGGTCTGGATCATGGATTTGTCTTCGGTCCCAGTGGTGTGGGTTTTGAAAGAATCAACATCGCCTGCCCCCGTTCCCTTTTGGAAACAGCTCTGGATAGAATCAGACAAGCTGTCGACGCCCTTTAGGCGGGCGTTCTAGCCATCCCTGCACTGAATGCGCGAGACTCGTCACATACAAATATTTGTTTATGCCATTGAAATATAGATGTTTAATACTTGACCACGATGATACAGCGGTCGATAGTACGGCCTCGATTCATTATCCCGCTCACCGGGAAATCATGCACCAGATTCGCCCTGGTTCAACACCGATTAATCTGGAGGGTTGGTTCAAGAAGAACTTTCACCCTGGAATCATGGAGTATCTGGTGGAAGAACTCAAGTTTACAGAAAGTGAATTGGATGAAGAGCTGCGTATCTGGCGGGATTATACCCACGACCGGTCGCCACATTTTTACCCCGGATTTATCGACATGTTACAGGAATACAAATCCAGGGGTGGTATCGTGACGGTTGTGTCCCATTCGGAGGTGGAGATCATCGAGAAACATTATCGGGAGGCTGACAACCTTGGCACAGTTTTCCCAGAATTTATCTTTGGATGGACTTTTGACGCTGAGAAGCGAAAACCCAACCCGTTCCCAGTCAATCAGATTCTGAAACGGTTTGATTTGCAAAAGGATGAGGTCTTGATTGTAGACGATCTGAAACCGGGGGTGGAAATGGCCAAGGCATCCGGCGTTCCCATTGCAGCGGCAGGTTGGGGACACCAGATTCCTGAAATCAGGGCCTATATGGAAGCCAATTGTCTGACTTACCTGACAGACGTGGATGAACTGAAGGATTTGATCCTGGTCTCAAGTGATATTTAAATTGGTGAAGATATCCAATGACGCATCACCCAGGACATCATAATTGTCCAGATCTTTGACAATCTTGATATCCGTTTCTTCGGCCAGATCGATCAAAGGGTTATTGGTCAGGTCTTCTCCTTTTGCATTTCGTATGACAGCAACCCGAGGCTTATCCAGATCTTCCACAGCTGCCTGTATGACAAAGGCTATTGAGCCATCATTCAGTTCCACCAGGGACGCAACGGGATACTTACCAATGATTTCATAAAATTTATCCCAGGCATCTATATCAAATTCGATTCCGGAGAGCTGATCGATGAATTTCATAGCTGCTGGTGGAGCCCATGATTTTTTATAGCTGCGCCTGCCGACGAGTGCCTGATAAACATCTACAATGGCAATCAGCCTGGTTTCCGAACACAGATCATCAAAGTTGGTTCCCTGAGGATAACTGGAGTTCATACTGGTATCCAACTTGACGTGATGATAGTGGGCCATGTTGACGATCATTTCAGAAGACCCCATGTTAGTCAGAATTTCAGCACCAAAGGAGGGGTGAGATTGCATCAATTGCATTTCCCGACTATCCCGCTCAAAACGGGCGGTACTATCCAGAATATCCTTAGGCACTTTCGCTTTGCCGATATCGTGCATAAAAGCGCCCAGAAGCATTTCGTGCTTTTTTTCCGGAGACAGTTCAATACCTTCACGCTCTTTCAATTTGATATACGCACTTTGAAATATCGCTGCCACATCGGTACAGTGGGCATATGTCTGATCACTCTGCTTGAGACTGGTTAAAACACCCATCGCCTCAGCCGAACCGCTCCCGATAATTTTATCGACATAATTGGAGACATCCCCGATATCCATCTTACCGTCCCGGGTATTATCCATCATATTTTCGACCGCTTCAGTAGCACCTTCGGATACGGCCACGCTCTCTTTCGCCTTATGAATCATCTCAGCAGATTCTTCGACTGCTTCCTTATGTTTGACCTGTTGTTGGGTAAGCTGTTTTTTGACTCGTGTGACATGAAACTTCAGAAATCCTCTCTTTTTCAACTCCTCAATCAGCCGCGCATTCACAACAGTCAGCTTCTTTAACGACGGTGGGAACGAATCAAGTTCAACCAGCATATCGCCAGCCTGAATATCTTTGATGTCTGTTTTCAGGCTTTTTTCACCTCTCATGATGACGGCTCGCACACCTTTAAAATTATGCTGCAGCCATTTGCATGTAGTATCATCCATAGCGCTGAATTTACTGCTGAAGCCGGTATAGCGATCAATAATCATGCTATCATCAAGATTCTCAAGGGAAACACTCTCTGTTTTTACTGCCATGATTTAGGTTTGTTATTTAAATTCGTTATTTTAAGCAAAGGAATTAAACATTCGGTTTTTTGAAATTTTCTCTCCATTATAGCCAAATATTTTCGGGATAAGTAGTAAAAAATTACAAACAAAGTAGATATAAGATGATTTTCCCATAAAAACAGATATCTGCCGCCCAATTCTTCCATTCGTTGCTTAATTGCTTAATCTCTAAGTTGCCTCATAGAGACGTTTTAAGGCTCAAATAATCTCAACAGGGCAGATTTCTCATCTGGTGGAAATATCCTCGTATCTCAATGCTTAAACGGATATCACTCCCCGAATATTGCTTCTGGGTAAACTACAAAGGCAAAGTCCTGGAAAAAGCCTTTAACTAACACTGGGATCAAAAAGTTGGAGAAGTGTGGTGGATTCGAGAGAGCGGATTGGCTGAAAATGTGTTTGGGTTCAGCGGAAAAACGGGATCTGTCAGGGGGCTATTGACACAATAGCCGATGGTTCCATGTCATTTCCCTGGTTTAATTCAGCTCCCTGAGAACTGCTGTATGCCAAGGTGATGAACAGAAAAAACGTCACCAATGAACTCAAAAACACAATATCAAGTTTTTTCATCGTTCCATTCCGCTCAAAAAATTTAAGATGTTTCTGGCAAAAGATCTGAACACGTTACCTTCTACTAGACTGTAATTTTGTATTTGTCAATAATAAATTGATTTTTTTTATGAATAGTGAGGTGAATCACCACGACGTTATTGAACAACCTGTACAGAATAAATTTCAGAGTATCTGAGGTGGTCGATCAATTTTCTACATAGCTGTTGTAAATATAAAACTATTCGAGTTAAGATGGTGCTGTTGACCGGCTACATTCTATTGAAACAGAGAGACAATCCGAACCGCTCAAAAAAAGGTGATGTTTCGATTTGTACTTCAACTCTGCAAGGAGAATTATGACAGATCAGAAAACACTAAGACCCCGTTGGCGAAATCTTATCTGGATACTCATTCCAATCCTGATTGGTGTCATCGTATTCTTCCTCATGTCTTTTTTGAAGAAGGCGCCCCAGCAGAAAGCTGTCACAGTTAACTCACCGATTGTCAGAGTCATGAAAATTACTCCGATGGATCTGATGCCTAGGGCATTTGGTTATGGGACCGCCGAACCCATTCGTGTTTGGAAAGCGATTGCTCAGGTCAGCGGCAAGATCATATTTGCCCACCCACAGCTCCAAAAAGCCAAAATGGTTAAAAAAGGCACAATCCTACTACGAATTGATCCTTCGGAGTACAAAATAACCATTTCCCAGTTGAAGACAAAAATTCAGAGTTTCAAAATTCAGATCAAAGAACAACAGGTTCAGGAAAAGAACAACCTGGAGCTTTTGAAAATACAGAAAAAGTCGTTGGTTATTAAGAAGAAGGAACTGGCCCGCCAGAAAAAGCTGTACAAACAAAAAATGCTATCGGTCAATGACTATGAAACGCAGCTTCAGGGTGTGATATCACAAGAAGCACAAGTGCAATCGATCCAAAACGGTTTGAATCTGATTCCTCTGCAACGGGAACTATTAACATCCCAGATGGAGCAGGGAAAAGGAGATCTGGCCAATGCGCAACTCCAGCTCTCTTATACTGAAATCAAAGCGCCCTTTAACGTCCAGATCGCCTCTGTGAACAACAAGAGTTCTGAATTTGTGCAGAAAGGCCAGACCATCTTTGAAGCCAACGATACGTCAGCAACCGAAATAGAAGCACAATTTACGCCGGGTTCCGCCAGACCGGTTTTTATGTCATTGAAAGCCCGTTTCGAAACAATGGACATCAATACCCCATCACTTGGAAAGCACCTGGAAGCAACTGCATTTGTCAGAATTCCGGGGTTTCAGCTGGGACGACCGGTCTGGCAGGCGGAGCTCAACCGGGTCAGCGATACAATGGACACGGAAACACGCACCATGGGCCTGATTTTCGTTGTTAAAAATCAAATGGGAATAAAGTTTGATGTTCGTAAAAGACCCCTGGTTAAAGGAATGTTTTGTGAGGTAGAACTTCAGGGAAAGCTGCTGAAAGACGTTCTGGTAATCCCTCGCAGCGCTGTTCACCCTGGCAATACAGTCTATCTCTTGTCCGACGATAAAAAACTGATGAAGCGGGTCATCGAACCCGGATTTACCATCGAAAATCTAATGATGGTTCGAAAAGGCCTCAAAGCCGGAGACACATTGATCCTTTCGGATGTGATACCGGCTGTTTCCGGGATACCGCTCGATCCAGTTGAAGACAAGGCTGCTTTAAAGCAATTGATGATTGAAGCAAAGGGGGCCCGGCCATGATCCGTTTTTTTTCAACCCATCCCACAGCTGCGAATTTGATGATGATTCTGTTTATAGCCTTGGGGGTGATGGCTTTGCCGGAACTCAAGAGAGAAACATTCCCTGAATTTGCGTCCAGCAAGGTGCAGGTCCGGGTTGGCTACCCTGGAGCCTCAGCAGAAGAGGTGGAAGAAGCAATCGTGCAACGATTGGAAGAGGCATTGAACGGTATCGAAAATGTGAAGGAAACAACCGCACAGGCTATAGAGGGTGCGGGGGTATTAATTCTGGAATTGGATGAAGATGGAGGGGATCTGAAAGCCTTTATCGATGACATCCGCACAGAAGTGGATGCCATATCCGGTTTTCCTGAAGATGCCAAAGACCCGGTCATTACCACCCTGGCTCGAACTGATTATGTCGTATCCATTGCTGTGACAGGCCCAATGTCTGTCACTGACCTGAAGGATTATTCTGAGGATTTGAAGCGAAAACTGCTTCAACTGCCAGAGGTCTCCCTCGTTAATGTCGGTGGATTTTCTGATCGTCAGATCCGTATTCAAATTTCGCAGGAGAGTCTGCTGAACTACGGATTGAGTATTCAAACGGTTGCCAACAAGATCGTGGAGCAAAATCTGAATCGCCCTATCGGCACAATCGAATCAAGAGATAAGGAGATTTCCTTACGCTTCAAGGATCAACGGCGATCTCCGGAAGCCTATCAGGATATCGTCATTTTCGGCGGCAAAAAAGGGGCTGAAATCCGGCTGGGAGATATTGCCACCATTGAAGAGCGATTTGAAAAAGAGGAAATCAAAACCATCTTTAATAAAGAGAGAGCGGGCATGCTCATCGTCAGCAAAGCCAAAGCGCAGGACTCGCTGGTGGTTGTGGGTGCAGTTGAGCGGTTTATTGAGCAGCAGCAACAGATTGCACCACCCAATGTCAAACTGACCAAGACCCGTGATGTGGCTTCGATCATCCGGGAGCGTTTGGATCTACTGGTCAAGAACGGTTGGCAGGGACTGATGTTGGTTTTCTTTTCGCTCTGGCTGTTTTTCAGCTTCAGACTTTCGTTCTGGGTCACCATGGGCCTGCCCATTTCCTTTGCAGGCGCTATCTTTGTGATGAACCTGATCGGGTACTCGTTTAATATGATGACGACAGTGGCACTGATTATTACCTTGGGACTGTTGATGGATGATGCGATCGTCATTGCCGAGAATATCGCCAGCCATCTTCAGAAAGGAAAGACCGCCCTCCAGGCCTCAATTGATGGAGTTATGGAGGTTCAGAACGGTATTATTTCTTCCTTTTTAACCACGGCCTGTGTCTTTATTCCCCTGGCATTTCTGGGCGGCCAAATGGGTCGTGTGCTCAAGGTGATTCCTGTGGTGTTGCTGGCTGTTCTCGCCGTCAGTCTGGTGGAGGCATTTCTGATCCTGCCCAACCACCTCTCGCACTCTCTGAAAAATCACCATCTGCAAAGCCCGGGAAAGTTCAAAGCAGGTTTCAACAGAGCAATGGACTGGATCCGTGAAAAGCCCTTAGGGAAATCCGTGGACCTGGCAGTCCGTTTCCGCTATCTAACCGCCGGTATCCTGATCATGCTCTTCCTCTTCTCCCTGGGAACCTTTCAAAGTGGGGCGCTGAAATTTGTTGGTTTTCCAGAGTTGGACGACGATTCTGTTGAAGTTAAGATATATCTGCCACCGGGAACACCACTGCAACAAACGGAAAAGGCTGTGGCCCGCATCCTTGATGGACTTGAGAAAACAGATCGATATTATACAACCCTTCAACCTGATCAACAGCCGCTGGTCCGGGAAATAAGAGTTAACTACAGCGAAAACGCAGATGTCACTGGATCGGGTCCCCACCTGGCGACAATCTATGTCGACTTGTTGGGCAGTGACACTCGAGTTGGGCGAATTGACGATATCCTGGGCTACTGGCGAAAACAGTCGGGTAAAATACCCGATACAATCAGCCTGGCTTATGGCACCGCCCAGCGTGGACCCGCAGGTAATGCCATTGAGATCGAAATACGAGGTGAAAATCTTTCAGAATTGAAAACCGTAGCCATGGAAGTCAGTGGTTGGCTGAATCAGTTTGACGGGGTGTACGACCTGTATGATAATCTGCGTCCGGGAAAACCGGAGATTCAGATGAAGCTCAAACAGGGGGCCTCACTCTTGAACCTGAATGCCACAGCCATTGCTAGTCAACTCAGCTCAGCCTTCCAGGGAATCACTGCATCTGAAATTCAGATTGGTCGTAATGCCTATGAAATTGATGTGCGACTGACTGCAGGCAGCAAAGATAGCCTGGCCGACCTGGATCGCTTTAAGTTGACAGGCTCAAAAGGGGAGAAAATTCCGTTGCACAGCGTAGTAGAAATGGCCGCCAGTAGAGGTTATTCTGCGATCAACCACGTGGATGGTATGAGAACAGTGACACTGTATGGCAGTATCAATCTGCAAGTGGCCAATACACAAGAAATTATGAATCGCCTTAAATTAGAGTTCCTGAAGGACTCACAGAGGCGCCACCCTGATGTCCAGGTCCAGATAAAAGGTGAGTCAGCCAACAATGCCGAGACTGGCAGCTCCATGTTCAAGGCCTTGATAATTGGTCTGTTGGGGATTTTCATCCTACTCAGTTTTCAATTTCGCAGCTACACAGAGCCGTTGGTAGTGATGCTGGCTATACCCTTTTCACTCATTGGTGTTATTTGGGGTCATCTGGCCATGGGCATTCCACTTTCCATGCTCAGTATGCTCGGCTACATATCGCTGACTGGGATTGTGGTCAATGACTCTATCCTGCTGGTCACCTTCATCAGAAACCGGATAAATGAGGGAATGGATACCGCCCTTGCCTCTCAGATGGCCAGCAGGGAAAGGTTCAGAGCAGTCCTTCTCACTTCTGTGACCACCATTGTCGGCCTGATTCCACTGCTGAGTGAAACCAGTCTCCAGGCTCAGATGATCGTACCGATTGCCACCAGTATCGCCTTTGGCTTGATGTCATCCACAGTCCTGGTACTCATTGGAATCCCCTGTTTTTACACCATTTTGGGAGATTTTAATTTAACTCGCAAAACAACCGAGCCTGCAGAGTGAGCGGGACTATACTGAACACATTATGCAACAAGTTCGCTAACCAAATCGGGAGTTGAAATCAAACGGTTGCAACCGGAGATGCTGGAAGCCATTCCCGGGGAGAAAGTGGTGGTGAAAGTGATGTGGACGGTGTTCGCATTCCCAGGCTGGCAGCAGAGTCAGAAAGCGGCCGAGATCACGACTGCTCCAAAACTTTCACAATATTCAGCACAGTCTGATTGAACGGAGTTGGGATATTATGGGTTTTGCCCAATTCGACAACCTTTTCACTGAATACCTCTACTTCCGTCTTGAAACCGGCTTCCATATCTTGAAGCATAGAGGTTTTACCAAGGGGAGATAAGGTGTCAAGAACGGTATCCCAGCTCTGCAGGTCTTCTTCTGTCAGGTTGACGCCTTCAGCCTGTGCCAGAATGATGACCTCCTTCATCAGTGCTTCCATCAAAAAACGGGCTTCCGGCGAAGACTGAAAAACACCATACGGTGCTCTCATGACAGCCGAAGAAGGGTTCATGCCCACGTTAATCATGAATTTCCACCACATCATCCGCACCATATCCGTCGGTGTTTCATATTGAATTCCTGCCTTTTCGAAGGCCCTCTGAACACATTGGACCTGATCACTGAGTTGGGTATTATCGAGTTGGCCAAATATGTGCTTACCAGGATTGGTGTAAGTGACCTCGTTTCCCTTCCGTACCGCATCAATACCCACAGAAATGGCGTAGAGAACCTTTTCCATACCAAAAATGGAACCAATGATTTTTTCACTGTCGAGACCGTTCATGACGGAGATGATTGTCGTATCACTGCCTACCAGGTTTTTCATCTGCTCCAGGGCAATTGAAAGATGCTGGTTTTTCAAGGCAACAATGATTAGATCCGGCGACGAGACTGACTCATCCGTATTGATCACCGGCAGCAAATAATGCTTTTCATTAAGCACAAATCCGCCTTTTTTAAGCCTCTCGAATCGCTGACCGGCTGCTGCCAAAGAAACCGTAAAACCGTCAGTTTCGAAAAATCTGGATGAGAAGTAAGCGCCCATTGCCCCGGCACCAAGAATAGTTACGTTTTTGATCTCTTTCATTGAATGCTCTTTATAATATTTGAGAACTGCCTGATCAAATTTATTTATCCGTTCAAAATGAAATTATGGAACGTTGCTTCCGTCTTTATCAAGTAAAAGAAGCTCGCAGTTTTAAGTTCGAGCTTCTTTCTAAAAATCAGTACAATGAGACTTTCCAGAGCGGGTAGTCGTTATTTTCAAGAAAACCGTTTAGTTGGGTCCCGTGCTATTGACCAATCCACCTGCGATAATGCAAAGCAATCCAATACCATATGCCAGGATAAACGGTTCTCTAAAAAACAGAACCAGGTAGATAGCCGATAAAATTGGGGTGATAAATGTAAATGGCGCCAGAAACGAGGCTTCAGTTGATTGTAGTGCGATTACCCAAAATATATAGGAAATTCCGTTAACCAGTACCCCATTTAAAAGAACCGGAATGATCTCAGTTGATGTTGGAAATGCAAATTCAGAGAAATAGAGCATTGAAAGAAACGACGCCACAAGCGCAGCGAAAAAATAGACGACAACCACAGAGTACGCTTCTTTTTTAACCCTTTTGCTGAGTATGGAAAAGAGAGCAAAGCAGGAAGCACCGGCAGCTACAAGAACAATAACACCAGGATTACTGACATCAATGCTCTGAAATTCTCCTTTTGTAAGCACCACAATGACTCCGGCAATCCCAAGTACCAGAGCTGTCAGCTTTCTGATTGTCAAATGCTCTTTTAGAATAAAGATTGAGAAAAAAACAATTAAGATAGGCCAGGTGTACTGAAATACCAAAACCTCTATACCAACTGCCTGTGAGTAACCTAAATATAAAAACAGATAATAGATATAGGTGCCCAGCAATCCAAGGAACAGAAGATACAGCCAATCTTTTATGCTGTATTTTCTGATTTCACCGATAGTTCCCACAACGGCCGCTGCAATACTCAGAACAATAAATGATACCAAACTTGACCAAAAAAGGAATTGGTGATTATCCAGGGTTGCCTGCCCTAATTTTGCCACAACCGGAATTAGTGCCCACAATGACACACAAATTAAAACAAAGATGGTACCTTTCCGTTTAGAACTCATAACAATCTGTCTAGGGATCGTTCAAAAATAACTTCACGTAATCTATTTGCAAAAGTCCCAAAACACTGGACATTTTGCAAACAGAATGTGAACTAATTTATGAGCCGACCCTTAATAAGTTGAATTTAGGGCCAAAAGGGCTATTGTCGAACTCATCTCGATACATAATTTCAAATAATTCGTTTTAGTTCAACCTGACTTGATCCATTCTACTGATGAAAATAAATAAGATTATAAAAAAACCCAATGTTTTTATCTGCTGAATAGTAACAACTTGAATCCGTCCTTTCTTGAAAAAAAATTAACCCCCTGATAATCTAGGCGAAAGATAAAACTTCACTTTATCGATGTCAAGTTGAAATAATCGGTGTGAATTAGAGGAGAAACTGATTCATTGCAGGTATTCGTAACCGGCTGTCCGTCGCCAGAATCAAACATACCGATATGGACAGTTTAGCGGGTAATTTGGTGGAGAGGATCCCTTTAAAAGGAAATTAATTTTTGACCACACAAGAATAAAGTCGTCTCTGCAAAAAAGGAATTGGTGATTTTCCGGCTTTTCATAATCGTTTTTTCCAATTACAAATTAGGTATGAAAAAGTAACGATCAGAAAAATAGATATGGCCAAAACGAGAAATCGTTTGGATGTGGTAAGAGCTATTGATTATTTTGGAGAGATGAAGAAATAAAAAACTGATCCCAAAATGTCAGTTTATATTCATCATCAAATCACATCTCCTCCGCCTGAACCGCTGATAATTATTTTTCCTTCCTCTTCCAGCTTTCTGGCTACTTTGACGACTTTCTGCTGGGCGGTATCGACGTCAGCCACTCTCACCGGCCCCAAGGCGTCCAAATCGTCCCGCACCATATCTGCGGCCCGTTCTGACATATTGCTGAAAATGTGCTCCCGTACCGCATCTGAAGCGGTTTTTAGACACAGAACCAATTCGTTCTGAGGAATCTCTTTCAAAATCGCCTGCATTCCAGTTGGATCGACCAGAACGAGATCTTCGAAAGTAAACATTAATTCCCTAATCTGTTCTGCCAAGTCCGGATTGGACTCTTCAATGGTGGCCAGGATTCTACTTTCAGTTGTTTTATCCATGGTATTGAGCATTTCAGCCACCGATTCGACACCCCCGACCTTCGCTGCCGATGAGGCCCCGGATGCTTTCAGTTCTTTTGAGAGTACCTCTTCGATTTCTTTAATGACACCCGGTGGTATGGATTCTAGGATTGCCATCCGGTAGGTTACATCGGCCTGGAGATTTTCCGGTAATTCTTTTAAAACCTGGGCGGTCTGATCCGGGTCTTCCAGGTGTGCCAGTATCAGGGCGACGGTCTGTGGATGTTCATTTAATATGTGACTGGCAACCATTTTGGGTTCAAGCCATTTGAGAGAGTCAAGTGAACCCTCATCTTGAGATGATTGGAGATTATCAACAAGGGATTTGGCTTTGTCGTCCCCTAATGCCTGGGTTAATGCGTTTTTAACGAAATCACCACTGGCGTTAATGGTAACTCCTTGATCCTGCATGGCAGCTTTTCTGTAAAATTCTTCCAGAACGTTGTCCAACTCTTCTGGAGAAACGTCAGTAAAGCGAGCCATATAATATCCGACCTGCTGAATTTCGCGATCCTCTAGGTTTTTAAGTATATCGGCCGCTCCCTCTTCTCCGAGGGCTAACAAAAGAATTGCTGCTTTTTTCGGGCCAGTTAGTTTTCCTACACTCATGATTCTACCTAGGTTTTTTTATTCTCGATTGAAAAACTGATGATCAATGGTCGATCAGTGTTTGATGAAAATGCAGGAAAGGAACCAAAATTGATCTGTATTTGTTTAATTGATCACATGGTATATATATCAGAAAAGGAGAGAATTCGTCGAGAAAAGTTTGATGATATGAGATTTATGTCCAAGTTTTGCGAAAACATATCTCGAAAATTTCTTATCCTAAAGATAGCAGGCCGAATGGCCTGCTGTTCTGGTAGATGTAATCCCTTGTCTTCTGGGTCTCTCTACCCCTTCCACTGAAAACATCTGCAGGTGTCAGGTTAGATGAAACCTACTTTACCTGATTATCCCATCTCGCTCTTTTTCCTCGGCTGCTCCTCCAGCGGTCCTTGGCTGTAATCGTTGAACGGTCCATCACGTTTCCGGACAGCGGCCTTGACACCGTCTGACATTGCCAGTCTGACAAAATCCCTGCCTTCCGGTGTATTGCGCATAGCGCCGTCCAATATGGGACCGAGCGTTTGAGTGCTCTGCAGGCCCATATTATCGTAGGCCTGATTCACGATAAGCTTCATTGAAATTAGCTGTGTCAGTGGAATCTGGGTCAGTTTTTTTGCCAAATCCGCCACTCTTGCATCCAGCTCTTCTAAGGGATAAGAGAAATTGATCAGCTCGATCTTCGCTGCTTCTTTACCGCTGATCCATTCTCCGGTGAGAGCATAATACTTCGCTTTTGCCAGTCCCAGGCGGTAGATCCACATTCCCGAGAGATGGCACCCCCATACTCTCGAATAAGGTGTTCCGATGCGAGCGTCATCAGAAGCGATCACCAGATCGGCACAGAGTGCCATCTCAGATCCGCCTCCCACACAATACCCATGCACTTTGGCGATCACCGGTTTCAATCCGCGCCAGAGGCCCATGAAAGTATTAATGTAGCTGAGATACCGATTGGTGACAAAGTGTATATCGATCCCGGGATCATAGCCATCTTCCCTGATATCACCGTAATGCTCCAAGCCACCGGAAAAATCAAATCCACCGCAAAAACTATCACCTGCGCCTTCCAAAATGATGACCTTGATACTGTTATCAGAATTGGCGTCCTTGAGCACACTATCCAATTCATCAAGCATCTCAAGCCTGAATGTGTTGTACTTCTCCGGGCGATTGAGTGTGATCGTTGCAATTGCCTCGTTCTTTGAATATTTAATCATCTCGTATGGCATTTTAAACCCCTTTTTTATAAAAAGATAAATTTTTGAAATATTCTTCAGCAAAGCTACTTTTTAATATTGTCTCAAAAACCAGCACTTGCCAGATATAAAAATATCTGCTTGCATGGTATATAGTTATGGAATTAAAATAAAGAGAAAATATAAAAGTAGCAAATTCGGATACTAAAAGTATCACCAAGAACAGGGTCCTTCTTATGGAACAGACAACAGCTTTGCTGAAAACACTTAAAAAGTACCTGAAAGCCAAGGGATATAACTATAGTAAACTTGCAATCGAGATGAAATTAAGTGAATCCAGTGTGAAGCGACTTTTCTCCCGACAGACTTTTTCCTTGGAGCGCTTGGAGGAGGTTTGCCAAATCCTGAACATTGATTTCTTTGACTTGGCATTAATGACCAAACAAGATTCCAATATAAGGCACAAAACTATAAACTTCGAACAAGAGCAAATCCTGGCAGATGACCCGAAACTGTTTTCTTTTCTGTCTTTATTAATCAGTCGCTGGCCCATAAAGATGATTACAAACGAATATGATTATTCCGAAGTGGAGATAACAAAGCTGCTGGGTAAACTGGAGGAAATGGGATTAATTGAAGTACATCCAAACAACCGGATTAAACTGTTGGTGGCCAACAATACATTTTCCCGCAAAGGGGGTCCGCTTTGGAAAAAGTATCAGAAAAAGGTTTTGGATGCATTTTTCAATTACCAGTTTAACACGGTAAGCGATGATGTTATTTTCAACGAGGGGCAGTTCTCTGAAACCTCAATCAAACTCTTTCGAAAAAAGCTCACAAAGCTCTCAAAGGAATTCAAGGAACTGGCTGAAATGGATGCCACCCTTCCTTTAAACGACCGTTATGCCACAGGACTTATTATCGGTTTCCGCCCCTGGATCTTCCCTACCGTGGAAGAGTTGAGAAGAGATTGAAGAGTTGAACGGCAATAAAACGTTGGAGTTGCCACAAATGATGGGATTGATATGGAAGATATTGGAGTTATTGTAGTGGGTGTGATGGTTTTTTATCTCCTCTTTCTCGAATTCCAACCAAGTCCAAATATTTAATCTCAAACAGTTATCTTCAGACTATATTAAACGGATTTTGCTTCATTCTTTCTTTTTTTAAACCACTTCTGATCGCCATACAGCTCTTCGGCGCATTCCTCACACATCCCATGAGAGAAGTCCGAATCTGTATGCTTCTCAATGTATACCTCCATCTGGTTCCAAAGACCCTCTTCATCACGGATTTTTTTGCATTGCGCACAAATTGGCAGAAGGCTTTTCAGGGTTTTCATTTGCACGTGCGTTTTTACTCTTGCCAATAGCTCTTCGGTAATAAATGGTTTAGTCACGTAGTCAACTCCTCCCAGATGGAATCCTTTGACAATGTCTTCGGTCTCTGTTTTTGCAGTGAGAAAAATAACGGGAATATGTCGATATCGTTTGTCGCTTTTCAATCTTTCACAGGTTTCATAACCATCCATTTCAGGCATCATGATATCCAACAGAATGAGATCAGGGGTTTTATCTTTGACAAATTCCAAGGTTTCAATTCCATTTTGGGCCACACCAAGATCATAACCGCTTTCTGTAAGCAGACCGCCTAAAAACTGAATATTTTGTGGATTATCATCAACAATAAGAATCAGGTCTTTATTATTACTCATCTGTTTCCTCCAAAATATTGATAATTTCTTCAATCATACCAGGAAAGGTTTGAAATCTTTTTTTGATACTCTCAAAATCGAACATATTGACAAGATCAATTAACTCCTCGGCATAATTAATCAATGAATCAATATTATGGGCTGCACCGCTGCTTTTAAGTCTCTCGCAGAAATCTTTAATGTCACTCATTACCATGGCCTTTTTTTGATCCTGAAAATCAGGTAAAATTTCCTTTTTCAGTTTATCAACCAAGAGGCCTCTATCCGTGATATTATCAATGTTAATGCGACTGCTTAAACTCCTGTCATACAAACTTTCCGTACCAGTTTTTAATTGTTCGAGATGTTTGAAGAGCTCACCAAACAGCTTATCCAACTTAACTGGTTTAGACAAAAAACCATCAAATCCCAGGTTCAGAATACGGGCTTTCTCTTCGGATGTTGATGAAGCGGTCAAAGCGATCACTGGAATATCTTTCGTCCGGGGATTGGATTTGAGCAGTCTGGTTGCTTCGATACCATCCATGACCGGCATCCTGATATCCATGAAAATCAAAGCGGGTTTGGCTTCCTCCGCTAAACGCAGTGCTTCCTGCCCATTTACGGCAGTCAAGGGCTCCAAATTCACTTTGATCAGCAACTCACTTAAAAATTCTCTATTAGAATCAATATCATCTACAGCTAACACTTTGTTTGGTTCAAAAACAATGTTTTCAAGATCGTAGTGATATTCCTCCGGTACAGGAATATCGGCCGATGCAATCTTAACATTGTTTAGACGCACAACAAATTCACTTCCTTTTCCTGGGCTGCTGTTTACTGTAATTTGACCTTGCATTAAATCAAGCAGTCTTTGGGTAATCGTCAGACCTAATCCTGTACCCCCATACTGTGAGGTTTTTTGATTTGATTGCTGTTCGAACAATCCAAATATCTTTTTTTGATCGGCTTTCGGTATACCAATACCAGTGTCTTCAACAGAAATGACCAGATCTACGGAGTCTTCATGTCGATTTGATACTCCAGCTGTAATTTTTATGTCGCCCTTTTCGGTAAATTTTACAGCATTTCCAACCAGATTCAACAGTATCTGTCTTATTCTCGTTTCATCAAGGAAAAGGGCATCCGGAAGATCATCAGAGACATTGACCGTGAGTTCTATATTCTTTTCAGAGATCCTCATCTTGAAAATTTGCTCTATCTCCCTGAAAATCATTTTAATGCTGATCGGTGAATACTGAATTTCAACTTGCTCGGCCTCTATTTTTGATAAGTCCAGAATGTCGTTAATCAAGGTCAACAAACTTCTTCCGGCGGTCTTAATGGATTGAAGATAGCTCTTTTGTTTCGTGTCTGAAACCAGTGAAGAGAGTAGTTCACTGAATCCAGTCACTGCATTCAGAGGTGTCCGTAACTCATGACTCATATTCGCCAGGAACTCACTTTTGGCCCGGCTGGCCTTTTCAGCCTCATCTTTGGCCCTTTTATAATCTGTTGTTCTTTCCTCAACAGTTTCTTCAAGTCTGTTTTTGTAGTTTATCAGGGCAATCTCAGCATTTTTCTGTTCCGTGACATCGCTCAAGAAAGTCAGTGTTGCAGGCGCTTCATCCCAGGTTATCAGGACCGGTTTTAACCTTAACCACTTGATATTGCCAGTCTTTGTAATAACTCTCAAGTCATAGGAATCTTCAAATTTTTCACCCAGAAGTCTTCTCTGGTGGCGTTCATTGAGCATTTCTCTGTCATCCGGATGAATTTTATCTAACATATCTACGCCGAGCAGTTCTTTCTCAGAATATCCAAGGATGTCACATATTTTAGGGTTGGCATACTTGTGCACCTGATCCTGAGCAATCAGAATACCTTCATTGGCATTTTCGGTGATGGATCGATACTTCTCTTCACTCAGTTGAAGGTTTTCTTCCAATTGCTTGCGGTCGGAAATGTCATGGGTGATAGATAAGAAATGTGGTTCGTTGTCTAGTTCAATCATGCTGGCGGACATTAACCCTGTAAGATGAGACCCATCTTTGCGCCTGAATATCATTTCCAGATTTTTAACATAACCATCTCGTTGTACACCCGCGACGACTCTCTCCCTGTTCTCCGGTATCACCCATAAATCAATATCTGCAGCCGTTTTTCCAATAACTTCCTCGGCTGAATACCCTGTAAGCTGTGTAAAACCATCATTAATTTCAATAAAAAGCCCGTCTAAATCGGCAATTGTCACTGAATCTGGATTGGTTTTAAAGGCAATTTTATATTTTTCCTCACTTTCCTTCAAGTCATTCTCTATTTCAAGCTTATCTGTGATATCCTGGCAGACAGCTGTCATGCCCACTACATCACCTTGAATATCGTAAATGGGTGTATTGTACCATTGACAAGTGATGATACTGCCATCTTTGGTTTTATTGTGATTGATGTTTTCAGATACTTGAGGGTCTTCTTGCAGATGAATCTTCTTTACGCTTTCATGTTCATATTCAGGCAAGATAATATCAAAGGTACTTCTACCTAATGCTTCTTCCGCCGAATATCCAAAAATCCTTTCCGCTCCAGGGTTCCAGGATACTATTTTAAACTCATTATCAAATTCAATAACTCCCATTGGCGTCAATTCAATATGGGTCGCCAATCTATGTTGTGATTTTTTTAGTGCCTCTTCTGCTTGCTTGCGCTCGGTTCTGTCGATGAGAGTTACCAGATTGGCTGTTCTCCCTTGGTAATTGACAGTTGCGGAATATAGCTCTATCCATTTGAGTTTTCCGCTTTTCGTTATGCCTCTGTAGCTGTACTGGGATACTACGTCTTTATCTCCTGATTGTTTTTTTCGGGCTTGATTTAGAACAAAATCAACATCTTCAGGATGAACTAGTTTAGACCATTCCTCTTTTTCCCAACTCATTAATTCATCGACTGAATATTCAAATATTTGTACTGTTTTTTCATTTATATATTGATAGGAACCATCTTGAAATAAAATAACTCCCATTAATGATTGTGATGCGATCAGCCTGAATTTTTCTTCACTTTCCCGTAGTGCAATCTCTGTCTGATTTCGAAGATCGATCATATCATTGGCGGATCTGGCCAGACTTGTAAATTCCAGGAAATCAAGTTTCTTCTCTTCAATGAAGGTCGAACTGGAAACAGCCAATTTAAAGAACTCGGTAAATTCTTGAAAGTTGTTCCGGATTTTTTGGGAGATGAAACGCGTAATTAGAACGATGAATACTAAAGCGCCTAAAAGTATGAATGAGATTTTTAAAATTTGGCGATATATGCTTTTTTGCAATTCAGTTCGTTGCTGTTCAATGGTGACATCAATTTCATCCATAAACTTCCCTGCGCCCACATACCATCGCCAATCATCAATACCTTTGACATAGCTGATTTTCAACGCACTTCTGAGTCCTTCAAATTTTGGTAAAACGTACTTAACATATCCACCCTCTGCTTTTGCTGTTTTAATAAGCTCTTGTACAATCTTGACACCATTTACATCCTCCACATCCCACATATTGTTTTTTTTGCCAGGACCCAACAGAGTCAAACCATCCCATTGACCAATAAATATGTATCCATTTTTATTAAACCGAATCTGACTGACCCTCTCCAGAATCTCCTTTTTAATATCCAGCTCAACATCGTCGATATATTCACCGGTCCCAATGAACCAGCCGAAAGGCTCAAAGTGTTTAACGAAGGAAATTTTTGAAAATCCTCGTCCCGCCATGTCCGGTTTAGTCCAGGTGTATTTGTAAAATCCCTCTTTTTCTTTCTTAACCAGCGCGATCATGTCCCTGGTTACAAATTTGCCTTCTGAATCTTGTATGTTTATCAGGTTTTTACTTTCGAATTCTGGCGTATCTGCCAATAATTGACTGATACCTTGAAAATTGGTTGCAAAGAAGTATCCACGCCCCTGATTGAATCTGATTGGCCTTAGGGCATCTTTGATCATTTTTGAAATGGCTTTCTTAGATTGTTTTTCTTTGTTTTCATTGTAGATGTTCATGGCAACAGTATGGGCCTCTTGGGTACGATCTTTTATATTCTGTTTCAGGCGTATTTCAGTTCGGGATTTAGAGTACTGGATCAATTCAACAGCGTTTTCAACCGCGGTTTTTAGTACTTGCTTTTGCGCTTCGATGTATTTTGCTTTGACCGTTATTGAATCCTCATTAAATCTCTCGTATTCATGTGAAACCCAAAAATATCCCACCAGCGACATCGCAAAAAGAACGGTACCTGTGATAGCGAGAAAAAAAGTGTGGTTTAGGCTGGGTTTTGATTTTAAGAACATACAAATACCGAATGGAATTATGAGCCAGGCAGTTCTATTTCTTCTAAGATTTATTCAGATTCCTTTGACACAGTTTTGCAGAAGACTGTAGCACATAATAAGAAATCATGCCAAGCAGAAGATCTTTTATTGAAAAACGTCATCGCCAATCCAATTCCGGAAAGGGCCATTTTGAATGTTTTATTACATTTTCTATTTACAATACAAATATATTGTAATATTACATATATTTCATTGGCGCTAATTTTATGTAATACACAGTGTCGATGCTTTCGCCTTTATTAAATATTTCAGATTTTAACTCATATGGATCAACACATCACCCCCAAGAGTTTGGTTTTGAGTATGCTTCAAGCGCCAAACGGTAAAGCAATGCCGGTGAAAACACTGGTATCCATCGGTCAAATCTTTGGTTTTACCGGGAACACCATTCGAGTAACGACCACCCGTTTGCTCCGTGAAGGAACCATTGAAAGTGATGTACGAGGGCTTTATCGATTGAGCCAGAAGGGGGCTCGATTCAGTCGTTTCATCGACCGCTGGAAGAAAGGTGAGGGTCGTCTCAGAGAATGGGACGGATGTTGGTTATGTTTCCTGATGCCGAAAAATTTATCCAAACAACAGGTCCAAACCGGAAGGGTATCCGACTTTTTGGGTTTCAGGGAGGGACTGCCGCATTTATGGGTTCGACCGGATAACCTCTCAATCGAATATACAGAAATTGATGCGCTTCTCTCTCAAATTGGACGAATTGAAAATGGAGAGATGTTTGTAGCCAGGCAGTTCAGTGAAAAACTGACAGAGAAGTGGCAGAGTTACCTCTGGCCGGTTAAAAAGCTTCTCCAAACTCAAAAGGTTTTTTTGGATAAGATTACAAAGAGTACTGATCGTATAGAAAAAATGCCGTTGGAGAATGCCTTGGTTGAATCATTTCTGGTCGGCAGTGAAGCCGTTCAACTGCTGATTATGGATCCTCTACTACCGGAAGAGATGATGGACAGCTCTCTTAGAGTAAAACTGACAAATGCCATGTTGGCCTATGATGAAATCGGAAAGCAGATCTGGTCAAAACGGTTTGAAGAGATCCTGATCTATAAATCACCCACCCATCTTCAACTGATGGGAAAAGCAATGTAGCTCTTATCTGATAACTAAGGGTCGGCTCAAAAATTACTAGGCATTCTGTCGACAAAATGTCCAGTCTTTTGGGGACTTTTGCCGACAGCTTATGCCAAGTTATTTTTGCACGATCCCTAAGAACAATTTTTAAAAATATAGATATGAACATGAACTTTTCAAACAGTGTCTCTGAAATCATCCTGCAAAACAAACAGGATAAGAAGACAGTGGGATGTTTTCCGTTGTACCCACCACTTGAGCTTTTTACATCCATGGGCTTGCTTCCCATTGTTTTGTGGAACCTGAGATCATCCGTTTCCGATCTAATGGAATCAGATAAGCATGTGCAGAGCTATGCGTGTGCCATCGGCCGGGAACTTGTACAATTCGTGCTGACTGAATCCGGCAAAATTCTGGATGGGATATTTTCCTACAATGCCTGCGACACCTTACGCAACTTGCCGGAAATACTGCAGACGACGAACACAGAAGCCGGGCGTTGTGTTCCGATGCTGCGCATGCATATCCCACAAGTTAATCGGGCACATACCAATCCGGAAACATATCTTAAAAATGAGATCGAGCTGTTGATCACGGCAACGGAAATTGCTTTCGATGTTACGTTTTCTCCCTCAAAATTCAAGGAGGCGACGGCACTGTACTCGAATATGCGATTATTATGCGGAGAAGCCGAAAGCCTGGTTGCAATGGGCGCTTTGAGTTTCTGTCGGTTTTGTGACGTGGTACTCTCAAGTTATTTTCTGCCAATAGCAGAGCAGATTAATGCCCTCAAACAGTTTATCAGCACAGCAAAGCCAAATCCAGTAGCACCGGTTACCGGTGTGGTTCTTTCCGGCATCATGCCGCCGCCGACAGCAGTTATGGGGGTCATCGAATCATCCGGATTGTGTGTAGTGGCAAATGATATTGCTAGTCTGAAACGGTCATATGCTTACAGTCCACCAGTGTCAGACAATCCCGCTGCTTTTTACACTGATTTTTATAACAATCATTTTCCCTGTACGACATTGTTATATCAGACCGACGATCGTCTTGAAACGTTCCTGCGGTTGGTAGAAGAATCTGGAGCCAGGGGAGTGATATTTTCCGGAGAGAAGTTTTGCGAGCATGAATATTTCGAGTTTCCCATACTGGAAGAACGACTTAAGGAGAGAGCCATCTCCACCCTTTTTCTGGAATTTGGAGCAGATGACGTTCAAAATGTCAGCGCTTACACGACCCGGGTTGAAGCTTTCGCTGAAATGATTAGGGATCGTTAAAAAATCAAAAAAGGAGTAAAATATGGCCGGAAAAGTAAAAAGCAATGCAGGCAGGCACCTTTCCAAGATCATAGCAGATGGTTATATGGACCTTCATACCAAAGCGTCTGATGGCGCTTTCTGTGTCTGGATTGCTATCAATGTGCCAGCGGAAATCTTTGCTGGATTTAAAAACGTTGTTTTCGCTGTGCCGGAAAGCCATTCGGCCATGTGTGCCGGAAAGGGTATCGGGGCTGAGATGTGCGAAAAAGCTGAAAAGATCGGCTACTCCATGGACCTTTGCAGCTATGCACGGATTGATATCGGTAATTCCACCGATGGCGGCAAAGATTCGCCAACTTTCGGGCTGCCCAAACCTGACCTGCTGGTCTCCAATAACAACAACTGTTCACTTCTGGCCAAGTGGTTTGACGTACACCATCGGCAATGGGATATCCCGCACTTCATCATGGATATTCCCTTTTGTTACGAGCCTCAACAGACAAAGGACCACCAGTACATCGTTACTCAGATCAATGACCTTATCCGGACGATTGAAAAGCTGAGCGGTCAGAAATTCAATCCCAATGGATTTAATGAAGCCGTACACCACAGCTGGAACGGCATACGTCAATGGAAGCGTTTCCTGGGAAGTGCCAGACATTCTCCATCGCCCATAACCGCCTTTGACTCATTTGTACATATGGCCCCATTTCTGACGCTGCGGGGCACATCCCATTTAGAAGACCATTTCAAACTGCTGACAGATGAAGCAGAAGAAAAGCTCTCTGCTGGTCAGTTTCCAGTACCCAATGAGAAGTATCGCCTGTTTTGGGACAACATCGCCCCCTGGCACCAACTGCGAAAAATGTCCCGCCGCCTGGCTGAACTGGATGCAAATATTGTAGGTGCCTCCTATACTTCATGTATGGGTACATTAGAAGGATCATTTGATTTATATGACTGGGACGAAAAAGATCCCTTCGATTATATTGCCCGAACGATGAATGCCTATATGTGTCCCCATGGTATGGAATTGCGAGGAAACTCACTGAAAGGCGCGATCGCAGATCTATCCATTGATGGGGTGATCTTTGCGTCCAACCGCTCCTGTAAACCATACTCTATCACACAGATGGATCAGCAAACACGTATCACTGAGCATTTTGGTGTTCCAGCAGTCATGATCGAAGTGGACCATGCCGATGTGCGCAAATACAGCGAAGGGAGCGCATTTCTAAGGATCGAAGCACTATTGGAAACCATTGAAGCACAGAGAAAATAATTCAATAGACTATTTGCTTTGGAGCTGGGCCTTTCATACCTTCTGAAACAGGTTGTTCTGTATCCGGTTGGGCATACACCTGTTTTATCTTAAAATTGGCCATTAGTTCGCCCATTCTTGTGGCCTGTGCATTGAGTTCTTCTGACGACGCCGCTGTTTCTTCAGAGATGGATGAATTTTGCTGTACGATCTCGTTAATATGATTCAGTCCTTTGTTAATCTCTTCGAAACCACTGGTCTGCTCTTCAGATGCGGCGGCTATTTCACCGACCATATTGTCAACCTTGTTCACGTTTTCGCTGATTTGGTTCAGGATTTCAGCAGTTTTATCAGTTACAGCAACACCTTTTTCAACTTCTTTGGCTGAGTTTTCAATCAGTTCAGTTGAATTTTTTGCAGCTTCAGCGCTGCGGGCCGCTAGATTTCGAACTTCTTCAGCGACTACTGCGAAGCCCTTACCGTATTTACCCGCTCTGGCTGCTTCCACCGCTGCGTTTAAAGCGAGTAAATTGGTCTGAAAGGCAATCTCGTCAATCACGTGGATCACTTTGGAGACTTCGGTAGAAGACTGATTAATTTTTTTCGTTGATGTCAGCATCTCCTCCATCTGTATGTTCCCGTTTTCCACAGTTTTTTTCATCTCAATGGTCAGTTGCCTGGCTTGCACCGCATTTTCGTTATTCGCTTTCGTCTGGGAACTGATCTGGCTCATGGATGCGCTGGTTTCTTCAAGGCTGCCTGCCTGCTGAGTTGTGCCGTTAGCCAGAGTCATAGATGCACTTGAAAGCTCCTTGGATCCATTATTGATCTGTTGGCTGGCTTGAGCAATCTGAATTACGGTTTGGCTAAGCATATCCAGCGATCTATTGGTTCTGTCCTTGAGTTTCTGCAGATCACCTTTAAATTCACTGGTTATCTCATTTGAAAAATCACTGTTTGCCATCGATTCCATCACATCATTCAGATCATGGATCGCCGATTGTAATGAGTCCATTAAACGATTGAATGCCTCACCAGTCCGGCCAATTTCATCACGGCTCTTAACCTCAACTCGGCCTTCAAAATGGCCGCTCTCCTCGACCTCACTGAGAACCTTATATAGTTCCAACAGAGGCCGTGTAAAGGATTTGGAAAAGAAAAAAGTAATCGGCAGAATAATAATGATAGAACCTAATGCTATCCAACCCAGAAGCCTAAATACTGCCCAGGTATTTGCCCGAGCAATTTCGGTTGAATATAGTGACGTAATAGCGCCCACGTATCCGGTATCGTTGTACATGGGGAGTACAGCTTGTAGATAGCCTTGCTGGTTCAACTCATTTTCATTGAGAACGATTGCCTGATCCTGAAACCCACTTTGAGACTGCTCAAAAGCGGTCCTATCCAGCTCAAGCTGTTTATATTCGGTAGCAGTGCCCACACTATATTTCTGTCCAACGAAAACATTTATTTCGGTGTCAACAAGATTGGACATTCTATCCACAAAACCCTGTTCAAACCTGTGTTTGGCAACGATAAACCCAACCTGAACCATTATTTCCTTGTCCTTGTCGTAATCATAACCTTCTTTGATGATTGGTGTATAGGAGGCTAGAGCGATAGAATCCCCGGACTTCTCAAACTGGATTCGCTGTTTTTTGGGAATCGGGCCCGGGTACTTTAAACTGAAGCCACCTGAATTTCCCGTTTTCTTCCAGTTCTTGTCCTCTGTTAAAGAGCGCTTCTGGCTAGTTTTGAATGTTTGACTAAAGATTCCCTGATCCAGATAAGGATAACCTATCAATGCCCGGTCACCATCTATTGTAACATATGCGGTTAGGACGCCATTTTTATCATAAACTGCTACTTTCCATAGATTGCCTAGCGTTGCGGTATTAAACACAGATTGAATTAATTCTGTGATAAATGTCTTAACCAGACTCAGCTCAGCCTTTTCTGCTTTCTGCTCCTGAATAAAGGTAATGTTGGTACCTAATTTTCCAGATGAAGCCAACTCCAAAGAATTAACCATCAATTTTTTTTGTGTCACGCCGATATCATCTTTAATGATTTTCACAGACCGTTTTAACAAGTCCTCTGAGCTCCCAACATTTTGCTGGTAGACAACCAGTAAGGCGGAAATTGTGGAAAACAAGGTCAGGAAGATGATAATACAAAAGGCCCAGATAACCAGTTTATTACTCAGTTTCATAATATTCCTTTTTAAATTGGCAGCGCGACTCAGCAAATTTTAGATGGAAACATGATTTTTTTTGTTAAGGGGATATATACTATGAAACGGCCAAATTTACAAATATCTTGGAGCAAAAAACGTCAATTCCCAATTTCTAAATTTTATTCAGACAATATCAGATACTTAAAACAATAGCAATTGGTAGTGAAAAGTTTTTATATTCTAATCTGTGTTCAGGTGATCAATTATCTAGAAATAACCAGTGTTTTCAAGATGTCATGATAGCTTGTGATTTATTTTGCAGGAAAGGAACAGCAGGGGTTCAATAATTCTAAATTAGAGTTTGAAGACACTGACAGATTTTTGAATATTTTCCTTAATGCCGATCAGGTCTTCGGTTTTTTGAGCAAGTTCTGAGCTGATTTTGGATATTTCGGCATTTTGTTGAAAAACATCCCTCACTTTTTTAGAGGCGTCGCTGGTTGCTGCCGCACCTTTGGCCATACTTTGATTGATCTCCTGTATGCCCTGGAGAATGAGATCAAACTGTTTTGAAATGTCTTTGCTAATGGCATTCTGCTGCTTGATACCGTTAATAACAGTCGAAATGAATTCATCCAGTGAAATCGTCACTCGTGAGAATTCTTGAATAGCATCCCTCGTGCTGACGATGTCGCTATCATTTTCCCTGATTACTTTTTGGATCTCTCCAATCGCCTGGTTTGACTGTTGGGCGAGTTCTTTAACTTCGGAGGCTACCACCGCAAACCCTTTTCCGGCCTCACCCGCCCTGGCGGCTTCTATGGTGGCATTTAAGGCAAGTAAATCTGTTTTATCCACAATATTGATAATAATCTCAGAAATACCCGTGATTTTTTTAGCTGAGTCGCTCAATCTGCCGACTTGCTCCAAAGCCTGATTTCCAATGTTTATAGCATTCTTTGTTAGTTTTTCAGCCTCAAACGATTGCTCGGATATTTCAGTTGTGGTTTGGGATATTTCTCTGATGGAGTTCACAATTTCCTGAATCTTGGCTTCCGTTTGATGAGTAATTTCTGAGACCGCATCGATTTCTGTCGTGCTTTCAACGGTTGATTTATCAGCATTCTGTGAATCCGCGGCAACCTGGTTCGTTGCTGAATAGATGGAATCTGTTATAGAACTAACTTTCGTGAGCTCCTCCGATAGAAGGCTGACGTTTTCAACAACAATTTTTATTAGATTATGCAGCTTCTGGATGAATTCGTTCAGCCATGTAGCCAGTTCTGAAATTTCGTCCTGGCTTTTTACGTCGACACGAACTGTTAAATCTCCTTCTCCTTCAGCGATATTTTTGACAATTTCAACTAAACGACGGATTGGGGAGATAATCGTCATTTTTGAGATAGCCAGTATTGAGCCAACAACGCTGACGATGATTAACAAAGTGATCCAGAGAATCCGCCATCCAAATGCCCTGGAACTCTCGACAATATCCTTCAAACTCTTCACTACGATAATTGCAAATGATTCCTGATTTAGTTCAAATCGCCGGTTTACAATTATAAAGGGCTGTCCATTGATTTCTATTTCAACAAACTCCTTTGTTTGATAGGGAAGAACTTCTGAAAACGAGAGGATATGTTGTTGATCCGGATTGCCAGAAATCCGCTGACTATTTGAATTAACCAAGTGAATATCGTCAATTAGCCAATTATTACCGGTCATTTCTTCAAAAAATGCTTGATCTGGGATTCCAAATTGATTGAAAAATCTTGTATAGTCGTTTAATGAATTGGATATATTTGATTGTAGAAGGTTTAATTCTGAGGTGTACCGACCGGAAACCGACAGTACGCCCATAATGATTTCTATAAGAACTAATGAAAAGCAGACTGTTATCGTCAATTTCAACATGATTGAAAAACGTTTCATAGGCTTCCCTCAGAATATCCAGGTGTAATTTTGAAGCGAGTCTTCAGTTCAACAATGGAATCGGCTAAGCATATCAAACAATTCTGTTAGTATTATTCTATTTGTTCACACTTCACATTACCAGCGAAATCTTTTCCTCAGAAACCTCTATTTGAAAAAAACAGTGATTGATTCATCAATTTGGTATTTTTCCCATTTCAATTATTCGAGTATTCAACCGATTCGGCATATCAACGTTTAAGATCATTATAGATCCGTTTCATTCATGGTTTTAACAGTCTCATCATAAGACTTAAGCATCTTTAACGGTGAATTTTCTGTATTTTCTTTATTTGACAAATGTGTTATTTTTATAATATGTAAATTAAAAACATTACAACATTCAAG
>PJEL010000825.1_pt1 | contig 34699 bp, 27 predicted proteins | sample 1853271 | NCBI WGS metagenome assembly PJEL01 (sample SAMN08108733, study PRJNA415343) | Invertebrate metagenome, whole genome shotgun sequencing project. | host: Globobulimina | place: Sweden: Gullmar Fjord | collected 2015-08
ATGACGACTGTATTCTAGGCAACCGCACGTCCCGACCTTGATCGGGTTTGCGCTCTCCAGGGAGCGTCCTTCCGCGTGCCGTTGCTCATCCCCGTGACATGAAATCGATTCGAGAAACGTGCCGCGAGCATGGTGACTCTCCGTGTCTCCATGCCGGCCTACTTGTTCAACGGGAGAGAACCCACCATGAACCACGACAAGATGATGAACGCCATTCACGAGATCTTCGACCCCGCGCTGCCGCGCCTGGCCCCCGGCGATGACGCCGTCACCCGCCGCGCCCTGGACCTGCTCTTCAACGGCGGCCTGGGGCGCCCGTCCAGCGACTTCCGCGTGCTGGACGTGGGCTGCGGCAACGGCTCCCAGACCCTGTGCCTGGCGCGGGAACTGGGTTGCCGGGTGACGGCGCTGGACAACCACCAGCCCTACCTGGACGAACTGCAACGACGCGCCCAGGCTGAGGAGCTGAGTCACCTGATTCAGCTCCTCTGCGCCGACATGAACACCTTGGGCGACGGCGAGGGTGAGTATGACCTGGTCTGGGCCGAGGGCTCGGCCTTCGTCATGGGCATTTCCCAGGCCTTGCGCGCCTGGCGGACGCAGCTGGTCCCCGGTGGCGCCCTGGGCTTCACCGACCTGGTCTGGCTGCAGGACGAGGCACCCGCCGCGTGCCGCGACTTCTTCGCGGGCATCTGCCCGGACATGCCCCACGCCGACGCGGTGAAGCAGACCGTGGCCGACTGCGGGTACGAGCTGGTGGATACCTTCACCCTGCCCGGACACGCCTGGTGGGAGAACTTCTACGTGCACCTGAAGGAACGCCTGGTGGGGTTCCAGCCGGCCGAAGACTGCGAAGAGTCGCGCGCCATGCTGGAGATGGCCCACGGCGAGATCGAAAACTACCGCAAGCACTCGGACTGGTTCGGCTACGTCTTTTACCTGATGCGCAGGGCGGACTGATCGAGTCATCATCTTCAATAGAAGCGCCGGGACCTGCGGTGGTCCCGGCGCTTCCTTCAATCTGTACGTGCCTGCCTTATTCCGACATCTCGAAAAGGCTACTTATGTGTAGCCCGGAGGCGTTGAGATGAGCTATTTCCTCATACGCCGTTGAGGGGAAAGGGAAAGCAGGGCGGTACTGGCTGGCATGAATATTTGTGTGGCTCCTCGCCTCCAGAATTCTTAGCCAGTTTCCGCTTCTACGTCCAACCCGGGGAGCCGGTCGTCTTCGCGGGGGAATCCGATCGCTGAGGGAGTTGACTGACGGACCGCCGCACGGCGGTTTTTCTGTGCTTGGGAGTGACTGGCAGGAATGAGTCAGCGGAGCGGGAATCCCGGGCTCGATTCGCCGCCGGTGCCCGATCACCGCTCCACCATCCGCCTCCAGTTCAGGATCAAGCTCGCGCTCTGCTCGCTCCGATCCACCAGCGGCCGCTCGACCGCCAGGAAGCGCTGCCCGTCGTCGCTCATGACCGACAGGTTCCCCGTCCCCGTCCGGATCGTCGACACGAACAGTCGCTCCGGCGCCCCGAAGGACGGCGTGTCGCCTCCGCCGACCTCCACCGCGTAAACGTCATCGGCGTCCGCGTCGAAGAAGACCAGCTCGCGACCTTCCCGCGTCCACATCGGGCGCGTGCCGCCGTCCGTGGACACCATCCACCGCCCCGGTCCCTCGGGGAAGGGCTGGACGTAGATCTCCTGGCGACCGGACTCGCCGGACGCGAAGGCCAGCCAGCGACCGTCGGGAGAGAGGGCGGGGAACTGCTGCACGAAGGGCCCGGTGGCGATGGGGACCTGAACGCCCTCGACGGTATCGTGGGCCATCAGATCCCAGGTGTCCTCGCCGAGGCTGAGGCTCTCGTAGATGATCCAGCGCCCGTCGCTCGACCAGTCGCCGAGGACGGTGTTCGTTCCCGTCGAGAAGAGCAGGGACGGGGCCTGGTTGCCCGACACGGGCCGCACGTAGACCTCGCCGACGCTCTGCCGCGACGAGACGAAGGCGATGCGCTCGTCATCGGGCGACCAGAGGGGCGAGCGGTCGTCGGCCGGGTCGAAGGTGAAACGGGTCCGGACGTTGCGATCGAGATCGAAGAGCCACACGTCCGAGGTGTGGCCGCCGTCGACCACAGCGAGGCGCTTGCCGCCGTGCGAGAGGTCGAGCTCGGCGTAGCTGGACTCCTCGCCGACGGTGCCGAGCTGGTTGCCCTCGCGGTCCCGCCAGACCAGCCGGCTGAAGGTCGCCCCGGCGCCCCGGAGGCTCACGAGGGCGCCGTCGGGCGAGACGCCGAAGTGGGCGCCGCCCCAGGAAATGCCGCCGCCGGCGACGTTGGCGCTGATCGGGACGGCATCGCCCCGCAGTTCCATGGACGCCTCGTCGATCGGGTGCGCCATGAGCGTCGAGTCCACGCGGTACAGCAAGTGCCCCTCGCTGTAGAGGGCGCGGGACTCGCCGCGCAGGATCAACCGCGTCTCGTCGGAGTCCAGTGAGCCCCAGTAAACACCGCTGTACTCGCTCGCGGCCATGGACGTGGTATTCACGACGAAGAACAGGAAGCGCCGGCCATCGGGCAGGAAACGCGGCCAGCGATGCGCGACGTCCGAGCGCGCGGCGTCGAGGGTGGTGACCGGTTCGGGGGTGCCGCCGCCGGCGGGGATCTTCATCAGCCCCTCACTCCATCGCTGCTGGAAGAGGATGACGCCGTCCGCGTTCCAGCTGCCCCCGCGCCCGTCCTGCGTGTCACACAGCGGCACGACCGGTCCGCCGCGCAGGTCGACCTTGTTCAGCCTGCCGCCCGCGAAGAAGCCGAGCTGACGCCCGTCGTGGGACCAGAAGGGATACTGCGCGCCGTCCGTCCCTGGGACCTCGCGCGCCTCGGCTTCGGCGAGATCGCGCACCCAGAGGCTGCGAGTCGTGGTCCGGGTCAACACGGCTCCCGGGCTAGTCGTGGCGACGAAGGCGATGCGCCGACCGTCGGGGCTGACGGCGAAGGGGGAGTCCACCGCATAGAAATGGTCGTCGGGCGGCAGGAGCGTGGATCGCACGAGCGGCGCGTCCGGTGCCGGCTGGAAGCCGTCCCAGAACACGGCCGCGGCGAGGACGAGGAAGGTCGCCGCGACGGCCAGCCATGGCCACCGCGAGGGTTTCTTGGCTGGACTCTCGGCGACGGCGACGGTCGCTTCCTCCTCGCGCCGCTCGATGGCGATCCGCGCCTCGCCGATGCTCTGCAGCCGGGTCTGCGGGTTCCGATCGAGACAGCGGCGCAGCAAGCGCACCAGCCAGACCGGCGTCTCGGGCGGCAATGCCGACCAGTCGATCTCGCTCTTCATCACCTCGGCCATGGTCTCGCTGACCGTCTCGCCGACGAAGGGCTTCCGGCCGCTGAGCATCTCGAAGAGGAGGACGCCAAAGGACCAGATGTCCGAGCGCTGGTCGACGGGCTTCCCCTTGGCCTGCTCGGGGCTCATGTAGGAGGCGGTGCCGAGGATCACGCCGGCCTGGGTCATGGCCACTGAGATGGTGGGCGAGTTCGCCAGGTCTTCGTCGTCCTGGCTAAATCCCGTGAAGGCGCGGGCCAGGCCGAAGTCCAGGATCTTGACGATGCCCGAGGCGTCGACCTTCACGTTCGCGGGCTTGAGATCACGGTGGATGATGTTGTGCTGGTGCGCGGACTCGAGGCCGACGGCGATGGCGGTCGCCACCTGCAGCACGTCGTCGAGAGGGAGCCTCCCTCGGCCGAGGCGCTGGGACAGGTCGTCGCCCTCGGCGAGCTCCATGGTGAGGATGAGCACGCCGTCGACCTTCTCGAAGCCGTAGATCGACGCGATGTTCGGATGCTGCAGACTCGCCAGCACCCGCGCCTCGCGCTCGAAGCGCGCCGCGCGTTCGGGGTCGCCCGAGAGTTCCCTGGGCAGCACCTTGAGCGCGACGTCGCGACCCAGCTTGGTATCGGTGGCGCGGTACACCTCGCCCATGCCGCCTTTGCCGAGCATGGCGGTGATTTCGTAGTGGGCGAGGGTTCTGCCGATCATGCAAAGCCTTTCTCAACGGGATGAAATGGAGACGGAGAGCGTACGAGGCCATGGTCGTGCAGAAAGCAGACAGTATCGGTCGAATAAGGGTTCTCGCCAGCCGGCGTCCCTTCTGTTTATCCCATCCAGCAGTCTGCTGTGGTCACGAATGCGGGGGCAGGTCAGTCCAGGGGTTGCTTCCGATGGTGACAGCCGGTTGGGTGATGGCTGGAAATGGCTGATCGATATTGCCATCTGATCCCAGACGACTATGGTATAGGATCTTGATATTCTGAATCGACAAGCCGTGCCCGAATCCAGGGAGCGACCATGGAAGCCGGCCAGACCCTGGAACACTACACGATTGTCGAACAGATCGGTGTCGGTGGCATGGGCGAGGTGTACCGCGCCCGCGACAATACACTCGGCCGCGAAGTCGCCCTGAAGATCCTGCCGGCGGCCTTTGCGGCCGATGCTGACCGAGTGGCCCGCTTCCAGCGCGAGGCCAAGCTTCTCGCCTCGCTGAATCATCCGAACATTGCGGCGATTCACACGGTGGTCCAGGAAGGCGGCGTCATTGGCCTGGCGCTGGAGCTGGTGCTAGGAGACGATTTAAAGGTCCATCTGGAAAACGGGACCATGTCCCTGGACAAGTCGCTGGCCTATGCCGAACAGATCGCCGCAGCGGTCGAGGCCGCCCACGAACAAGGCGTGGTGCACCGGGACCTGAAGCCGGCCAACATCAAGATTGCGCCGGACGGCGCGGTGAAAGTGCTCGACTTCGGTCTGGCCAAGGCCACCGACGCACGCGGCGACTCGTCCAGCAGTCTGGACACCACGGTTTCGCACTCCCTGGCCAGCAAGCAGCTCACGCTCGATGGCGTGATCCTCGGCACGGCGGCCTACATGTCGCCCGAGCAGGCCCGTGGCGCGCACCTCGATCGGCGCACAGATATATTTTCGTTCGGGGTGGTCCTGTTCGAAATGCTCGTGGGACAGCGTCCCTTCGGCGGGCCGACGATGTCTGACATGATGGCATCCATCCTCAAGGAACAGCCCGATCTGGATACGCTGCCGTCCGATACGCCACCGGCAATCCGCCTACTGCTCAACCGCTGTCTGGCCAAGGACCCCGGGCAAAGACTACGCGACATGGGCGAGGCCCGTCTGATCATTGCGGCCGTGCGCGGGGGCGACCCCACGGCCTCCTCGGTGCTTGGGGCACAAAAAGCAGTATCCGTCGGGCGGCGCCTGGCCAATCGGGAAGTTGTAGCGTGGGCGATGGCCGCAGTCGCCATCGTTGCATTTGGTGTGACCGCCTGGTTTGCCGCCACGCGCGGCACGGCGGCTACCAGGGCCCCGGAGATTCGTGCGGCGATCAACCCTCCCGCTGATCATAGCTTCGTGGTCAACGGTGTCCATTCAGGTGGGCTCTCTTTGTCGCCCGATGGAACCAAGTTGACGTTCACGGCATCGGATGGGTCGGGCCGCCCCTCGTTGTTCCTGCGTTCGCTGGGGTCCGCGACGGCACAACAAATCGCGAACACGGAGGGTGCGTCGTTTCCGTTCTGGTCTCCCGATAGCAGGCAGATCGCTTTCTTTGCCGATGGCAAGTTGAAGAAACTCGACCTCAACGGCGGTGCGCCGATGACCGTGACCACCGCCTTGGATGGTCGTGGCGGGACCTGGACTATCGATGGAACAATCCTGTTCACGCCTGAAACGCAAAGCCCGATCCATCGCGTTTCGGCCGGCGGGGTGCTGGGCGACCCCGTGACCACCATTGACAATTCACGCGGGGGCGAGACCACCCATCGTTTCCCGCACTTTCTGCCGGACGGGCGACATTTCCTGTACGTGCGCGGTGGTCATGCGTCGAACAACCAGGATGCCGTGAACTCCATCTGGATCGGAGATCTGGGGTCAAAAGAGACCTTCGAGTTGATGCATTCGGGCACGCAAGCGAGCTACGCGCAGGGGCATATCTTCTGGGTTCGGGAGCAGTTCCTGATGGCGCGCCCGTTTTCGGTCGAGAATCTCGAGTTCACCGGCGAAGCATTCGCGGTTGGTGAAGGCATCGTCGTCCAGTTGGACACCTGGCGCGCTGCCTATGCGGTTTCCGAGGCCGGCCCGCTTGCGTTTCAGGGTGGGCTGGCCCCAGAAAAAATCCTGACCATTTTCGATCGGGAAAACAAGGCACTCCAGACGGTCGGCGAAGCGGCGATGTATAGTTTCGTCCGCCTTTCTGCCGACGATCGATATCTGGCGGCGGGAATCGACGATGACGATGGTGGTCAATCGGACATCTGGATCTTCGACCTTTCGCGCAATGTCGGCAGCCGGCTGACCTTCGACGATGCGCGGGACACCCACCCCGTCTGGTCTCCCGATGGAAAACGAATCGCGTTCACGTCGAATCGAGGCGGGACCTCCGGTATCTACGTTCGCAGCGCCGATGGCCAGGGAGACGCCGAGCCTCTGTTGGTTGTCGATGGCCAATGTCAGGTGGAGGATTGGTCGCAGGACGGAAAGTACCTCGCGTTCGACTCCGGTATCGGGAAGAACGATCTGTGGATCCTGAACCTCGAAGATGGAGAATCGTTCTCGCTGGTGGCGTCCGAGTTCGACGCTGGGTACGCCCGGTTTTCGCCCGACGGCAACTGGATCGGTTATGTTTCGAACGAAGCCGGAAAGTACGAACTTTACCTGACCCGTTTCCCCAGCGGTGAGGGCAAGTGGCAGCTCTCGATAGACGGCGCAGACTGGTTGCTCGGCTGGAACGACGCCGGTACCGAGCTGTTCTATCTCGACCTCGAAGGCAACCTCTGCTCGGTGAAGGTCGCCTTCGGCGACCAGGTTGTCGCCGACCTTCCCGTCATGCTGTTCCCCACGAACGCCGGTAGCACCTGGGACAACACGTCCGACGGCAACGGCTTCGTGCTTGGCGTTCCTCACGATTTCGGAGAAGAGTTCGCGACCACGCTGATTGTCAATTGGGACGGTGGGGAGCAGGAGAACTGACCGCCGTAGATCCCATCCCGATCTCGAAGTAGATATCTCGGAGCAGTATCCCAGGGAAACGCCTCAGCAATCTGCTGGCCGGTCCAAGCCGCAGTCGGCGACTCAGTGACGTTGAAGTGGATGATCCGCCGCCGTGCGTTGTCCAGTACGAGAAAGACGTACAGCACCCGGAACGTGGCCGTCGGTACAGTGAAGAAATCGATCGAGGCGATGTCCTTGGCGTGGTTGGCCAGGAACTTTCGCCAGGTCTGAGCCGGCGGCAGCTTCGGCCTCACCATGTACTTCGAGATCGTCGACTAATGGACGTCGATTCCGAGCTTGAGGAACTCGCCGTGGATTCGCGGCGCACCCCAGGTAAGGTTGGCCAGGGACATCTCGCGTATCAGATCGCGAATCTCTCGTGTGACTCGTGGCCGCCCCGGTCTACGCGGCCGACTCTTCCATCTCCAGTAGTAGCGGAATCCCTGCCGATGCCAGCGGATGACGGTCTCCGGCTGGACGATATAGATCGATCGGCGCCAACCGGGCCAGAGACAGCTTAGGAGATCCCAGAAGGCGCGGTCGCGCCAACGCAGTCGAGGTCGGATTGCGTTCCTTTTCAAGACATCGATCTGATGCCTGAGGGCGGCGTTCTCGAACACCAGTGACTGCCGGGATTGAAAGGCCGACAGGAGGGCGCGGAGGATGAGATTGAGCATCATGACCCGTGATCGGCAAGGTAGGCTAACTCATTAGATTGCGGCGCGGACAGGATATTTCGAAGGCACAGGGGTGGGGGGTGAAGGTTCGTCGCTATTCGACCTCAAGTAGTCCGGTGCGACTCGGTGCGGGGTCGAATAGAAATGTAATGTAGAAGTTCCTCATGGCTGTATTCAGACCGATACTCAGATGTCTGCAACAGATTGCAGGCGAGCCCCTGGCGACACCGATGGTCGATCTCTAATCTCCTATATGACAGTGTCTTGGGCCAATCTTACGGGAAGCCGATCTGCGGCGCGGAGATTGCGACTACCTGCTCGACACGCAACCCATCGTCCAATCGGAGGTGTCGCGATGCGCAAGCGGATCAGGATCTTATCGTTCATGGTGCTTTGTTTCTATCTAGCCGGGTGTGGGGGCTATCGAGCGATCAAGAATCCAGGGCCCGATGTCCCGGTGGGCCCTTATGAGTCGCTGGCCGTCAAGGCGGGAGACGAGGTCCGCGTCGCTCTCGTCGACGGGACGACGCTGGAAGGAGTCGTCGTCTCATCCGATTGCGAATCGCTGACCATCGACGAGAAGATCGAGTCGATTGACGCAGAGGCCGACGATGAGATCGCAGGCACCAACCGGATAGCGATCACCGGTGAACGTCGGGACCTGCCGATCGCGGAGATCGCAAGCCTTGATCGATACGAACCGAACACGGCGGGAACGGTCGCACTGGTCGTGGTGGGTGTGGGGGTCGTGGCTGTTGGCTTAGCGCTCAAGAGCGTAGGCGATAGCTTCAACTAGCAGTTGACCTGCAATCCCTGTTGCGCCGGTCTTCCCGCCGGCCTCCCCGCTGGCGGGAGGTGAGTGGGGTGGGGGGTGAGTTTCGACCTTATCCGACGTCGGTGTTCCGGGGCCGATACCGCCGGGAATCCAATAGGGGCGTTGGGTGCCGGCCAGAAGCGTAGACCGCTCCTGCCTGTCGCCCTCCATCACCGCCCCCCTCCCGCTGGCCGTGATGCTGGCGGGCTCAGAGCGGGAAGTAGTCGGGGGTGGGGCCGGCGTTTCGAGGGTCGACACCGCCGGGACAGGACGTTTCATTCATTGCGGACTACTCGGTTATCAAATACCGAGATTGGATCGATCTATCTTCTTGACGGGGTGGGGCCTAATAGGTGTTAGGCAGGCCCGATTCACAATCCATAAACGGGGTGTCCCACGTTTCGGCCGAATACTTGAGTTTCGCGGATCCTCCGGCGCTGCAATATTTGCTTCAGCCTGATTTGTACTCTTTATTCAGAATTCCTGTTTCTTTCAGCTCTTTCTCCAGTTTGGATATTCTCCTCAGGGCAATTATGGCGAAACCGAGTCCCATAAAGCCAAACATGAAACTCGACAACTCTAATATGGTCATTCCGTTGTTCCCTTCTCGACATTAGAATCCACTCCGGGCTTCAGACCCGACCTTATCCCGACTGATGCTTCCTGTCCCTAGTCAAAACCCCATCTGACCCGTTCTATCCCACTGACCGTCCTGCTGGCTGGGAGGTGAGTGGGGTGGGGGGTGAGGTTCTTCCCTATCCGACTTCGGTGTTCTGGGTCCGCACCGCGGGAATCCAATAGGGGGACGCCCTCTTCTTTTGGGGAGTTTCTCAGGGCAGGATTGGGGAGGCTGCCGGGCTAGCGGGTTTGTTCACGGTAGGCACAACCCCAATTTAACCCGCTGTCGTCAGGAATTCGATTCACGTGACCGCATCGACTTCGATCTTCTCATCCGGGCGAGTAAGATACCGTAGAGGACGAGGTTGATCGCCAGAACTCCCGAGCCAAGTAACAACTGCACTCGAGGGGTCAAGCCCGGTGGATAGACGACCGGCAGCAGGTATTCCCCGATGAAGCTTCCCGTGTAGCCGGACTCTCCGGCGGCCATCCGTAGCCGGTTCTCAAGGGGCGTAAGTGGGCAGATCCAGCCAGTGAATTCGATCAGGGCCCCCCAGGCCGCGACCGGCAAGTGAATCCACGCTATCCTGGGCCGACGCAGAACCAAAACCCCACCGAGGACGACGAACAGGATGAAGATGAAGTGCACCAAGACGACGATATCGGCTGCAATCCTCTGGAACATGGAAGAATCCTAGTTCAGGGGTCGTCACCGGTCAATTCCGGGTCGTTTCGTTCTCGCCATTTCGGTTAACTGTACTTGCCTGCCTTTAACCTATAGCTCAAGAAGGCTACTTATGTGTAGCTCGGAGGTGTTGAGAGGTGTTTGCTGTACGTAGTCAGACCAGCGGCACAAACAAGCCCGTCTTGCTAATGGACACTCTGCCTTGCTAGCGACGGCAGGATAGCCGCCTCCTTCTTCCGGTTCTTGCCTTGATTGTACCACTTACTCTGTCTCATCGTTTGGGCTTTGAGTCGTTGCCGGGCCGTCTGGATCTCACGGCCACGCCCCACATACACATCCTCTGGCGTCAGATTCTCCAGCGACACGTGATACCGCTCCTCGTTGTACCTGTGCCTACTCAAAACCCCATCTGACCACGACGACCCGAATCATGAAGCGATGTGGACTCGCAGTTTCGCCCTGAAGCTGGATTGTCGCGCGTGACATGCCGTGGACCATGTATCGGACTATAATGGTCGGATACTATCACTCTGCGAAAAGGAGCGCCCACGATGATAAAGATGAACGTCAATGTTCTGGCGTGCCTGGTTCTCGGCGCCTTTCTGACAGCCCCTGTCGACGCCTCGAGCCACGAGCACCCGCAAGCGACCGAGGCCGCACCTGGGCTGAAGCTGGATAACCTCATGAAGGCCCAGCTCGAGGGATTCCAGGGAGGCGAGATCATCGTCAGCCGCGTGACGATCCCGCCGCACACGTCCTTGCCGAAGCACTGGCATCCCGGCGAGGAGTTCGCCTACATCCTGGAGGGATCCTGCTACCTGTGGCAGGAGGGCGAGGACGACATCCTCGGCCGGGCCGGCGATGTCCTGAAGGTGCCGCTGAAGAAGGTGCACACGGCCGTCACCAAGGATGAGGGCGTGACCATCCTGGTGTTCCGAGTGCACGAGACAGGGCAGCCGGAACGGGTGCTGGTCGAGTAATGGACGGTGGCTAGGCGGTTGGGACTTGCCTGCCTTTTCGAGATGTTGAAAAAGACGCGAGTATAGTTCTTACTCCCGACGTGTTTGACGTCAGCAAAGGTGGGACACTCCTTAGCTGAGGTCATTCTACCTCAGAGTGTCCATCAACTACGAGCTTGACCGTGTCCCACCTTGGCTGACGTCAAACACAGCAGTCTAGTCGCACGGGCAAGCCGCCGGTGACGAAGAAGGAAGGAGCGAGACTGAAAGGATTCACTCTCTTCGGTCGTGAGGCGTAAGAGACCGACGTCTTGTATCATCATTCAGGCCCGGCCGATTCCGCCCCATCCGATGAAGACGTCGGTGACACTGGCTCCTCGCTCGTCCACTCTGCCCGCCAGGCTTGATTCTCTTGCGACATGACAAGTTCGCATTCTCGTACAAAGATAATCTCGAGTTCGGTGGCAGCGTCGATGCGGCCACTTTCCCGTAGCAACTGCCGTTGATGTTCGGAGTCGCGCCACCGTGCCAACAGAAACCGCAGTTGCGTCGCCGCCCCCTGATAGATGGCCACGATATCATGCACGCGATGGGCGCCGTAGAGCGCAACCAGGGCGCCCGAGATCGTCGTGGCCAGGGGCACGAAGGCTGAGAACCCGAGGCGCGAAATCCCTGCCAGTCCCAGCACGATCGTGATCCCTGTCCCTCCTAGAAATCAGTCCGCCCTGTCGGATAAGCAGTTAGCTCAGTGTAAAATTCTGACAGAGAATCTCAATGTTGGACCGCAGGTGAGATATCGAGGGTCGTTTTCGTCGAAAACCATGAGCCCGGGATACGATGCTGGGTGATTCGGCCCGATCGCGTAAGTCCTTAGATATCAGGGCGGACGAATTAATAGAAGGCACAACCTTCTGCCGACGGGTCAATAATTGACTAATTATTTTGAAATCGTCATGTGATTTTCGCTAATCAGTAACCTCTAACCAATATCTCTCGCACACAATCCCTGTCTCTAGCGCCCGAGGTTCAAGCATGCGCACCACCGTCAACGCCGTGCTGATCATCCTGGTTGTGTCGGCCGCCGCCCTGGCCACCGCCGGCGATCCCCAGCCGCAAAGCCCCACCAATCCGCCCGCCAACCCGGAACGGTCTGCGGCTCCCGATCTCGACATCAACCAGGCCGAGATCGACGCCGGCATGGCTCCCGACGCCGGCGGCGGCGACAAAGCCCAGCCCGGTGTGGCTACCGAATCGCCGATGATCACCGAGATTCGCGCAACCCTCGACGCCAGCCGCCTCGAAATCGTCGACCTCACCGCCCAGGCTCCCGCCCATCGCAGCGACGAAGCCGACCTCGCGCTGCAGACCCAGATTGCCCAGCTCAAGCAGCAGGCCGAACTGGACATCCTGGCCATCCAGGTCCGCTATGCCCGCGCCGACGGTCGTGAGGAACTGGCCAGCCAGATCGAGGCGGACATCGCCGCGATCATCTCGCCGCCGCCCCCGGTCGCCCCGACCGAGACCCGCCCTGCGCCCAACCACCAGCACTAGGAGGACCTGCCATGCGCAGTCTTATAAGATTCCTGGTGCTGGTCGCGGCCCTCTGCGGGCTGACCGGCGCCGCCATGGCGGACATCTCGCCATCGATCGAAGTTCGCCTCGTGTCGCCGTTCGTCGCCGTGGGCGCCGGCGACTCGTATTCAGGCCGCCTGGAGATCGCCTGCGACCAGGCCGGCACCCTTTCCGGTTTCGAACTCAAGAGCGACGGCTGGTCCGCCAGCCTGGATAACAGCCTCCGGACGCAGACCGTCCGCGCCGGCGACAAGCTGACCATCGATTTCACGGCGCACGCCAGCGATCCCACGCAGCGCCTGGAGTTCGCCTGCGATTTCGACGGTTACGCCGTCCGGTATGCCGTGGACCTCTCCGAGCAGAATGTCCGCAACATGACCGAGGGCGCCCCGGTCGAGCGTCGGCCCGACTTTCTCGAGGTGCCCGGCGACCGCAGCTACGGTCCCATGGACATCCTCCTGGGCGGCGAGCCCACCGCGGTGCCGCGCGACGGCCGACGCATCATCACGGTCGCCGGTCGCTTCGGCTGCACCCGTCGCGACGGCAGCTACCTGCCCGCCCACTCGATCAAGATCGAGGTCTGGGATGCAGACGCCTCTGGCGGTGACGACCTCATGGGAACCGGCTTCACCAACTTCGACGGCTATTACAGCATCGACATCGACAGCAACGATGGCGACGGTACCGGCGATCCCGATATCTACGTCGACTTCACCCTGGAGAACAGCCGCGTGAGGGTCTACGAGCCCTCCAGCGGCGCCAATTACCTCTTCGGTACCGGTGTGACGAACAACTTCAGCGGTACCTATCTCGACCTGGGCTCGCTCATACCCTCCAATCCGGACGACCAAGCGAGTGTTTCTCTGCACACCCAGGCCGCACGAGGCTGGGCCCACGACTTCCTCGAGGGCTACGACGTGTCCGCCTGCCGCGTAGAGTGGCCGTCGGCTGCCTGGCCCAACTGCAGCGGCACCGGTCGTATCCAGATCCGCGACGACTTCAGCTGGTCCGACGGCACGTTATGGCACGAATACGGCCACTGGTTCGATCACGAGATTGCCAGCTGGGAGCCGTTCAACTACTGCAACGGAGTCTGTGATGATTCGCCCACAGACTGCGGCCACTGCTTCTGGTGCCAGGAGAGCGAGGTCATCGCCTGGCTCGAGGGTTGGGCACAGTTTCACTCGTGGGCAGTCAGTGACTGGGTGCCGGGTTACTACGGCGCCACGCCACTGGGTCCCAAAAACGCCGAGGACCTGCTCCAATGCGACAATTCCTTCTATGACGACCCCACCCTCACCGAAGGCTTCATCGCCGCTCTGAACCAGGACATCGCAGACTTCGACCAGGACAGCCACGGCGTGTACGGCGCCTACGTCGATCGCCTGGCCGGGGGCGCCGGCGCCGTCTTCGAAGTCTGTGCCCTCGACAACCCAACCGGTTCCATGGACTTCATCAACAAGTACCTCGCGCGCCATCCGGGCCAAGGTGATCTGTTCTGGGAAACCGCCGCCAACTGCGGCTACGACCTCGACAATACCGCACCGGGCGTGGTGACCAGCCTGGGCTCAGGCAGCCACACCGCCGGCGTGGCGTCGCCCGATCCCACGGTCTACATGCTGTGGAATCGGGCCCCCGACAACCTCTCGGGGATTGCCGGCTACGGCCTGTTTATCGCCAGCAACTCGCCCGGCATCCCATCCGCGGTCATGGACATCGGTGACCTGACCACCTACACCACGGAAGCACTGTCCCCCGGGACCTACTACTTCTGCATCCGCGCCGTGGACAACGCCGGCTACTGGAGCGGCAGCTACGCCAACTGGGGTCCCATCGTGATCCGCGAGCCCGACCCGGCCGACGTCCTGCCTTACCTGGCCGGCGGCTGGGACTTCCCGCTGGTGCCGCGCACCGTTAACAATTCCACGGTCAGCTTCGCTCCGGTTTCGGAAACCCTTCCCGGCGATGTGGCCGGCACCTACTGGAACATCTTCGGACAGAATCAGGGCGAGGCTCCGACCGGTGTCGGGTTCCACGCCTGGCTGTACGTTGACGGCGATTACGACAGCCAGAGCGCCTACTGGGGCGAGATCGGCGCCGGCGGTCTCTACTACGGACCGAATCGCGGCCCGATCACGGTGCAGGCGGGGCGCCACTCCTTCGCCTGCCGCCACGACGCCACCGATGTGGTCGCCGAGGTCGTGGAAAGCAACAACGAGTTCGGCCGCCAATTCATCTGGACCTCGCCCTCGATCGAGCCGAACGATCTCGTCTCCCGTCCGGCCCCGCCGCTCGAAACCGGTGGCTGGAATCAGATAACATCAGGTTCGCTCTTCTTCAACTGCGACGGTCTGCGCATGCCCACGACGGTGGGCTGGTGGCACGCCATGGCGGTCTGGGCCGAATCCGACAGTGACGACTTCGACTGCCGCCTTCACAACGCATCCACCGGAGCTCAGGACGGGTTCGCCACGAACCTGGCCTACAGCGCCCGGGGCGCTGGTGCTCTGGACGCCGTGGTCGTGAACCTCAACCAGGTGAGTACTCTGGCCGAGGATGTGGGTGTCCTGCGCTACATCGGCGATGGCGACTACAAGGCCTACCACGCCAACAGCCTGGCGATGTTCTACGGCGATTCGATCACCGTGACCATGGGCAACGACGTACCGATCCTGCTGCGCGAATTCTACCTCGACATCACCGGTCCGATGAGTGTGACTGCGAGCGGCGATCCTGACGACGGGTCCGTGCGGGTGGTCCTCCTGCACAAGGACTTCACCCACGGCACCTTGACCGGCGGCAATCAGGTCGGCTCCGCCTGGACCGACGCTTCCGGATTCGCCCGCATCGAGACCGATCTTGCCGACGCCGGCTACTACTGCATCATGGTGTACCGCGATCAGAGCGAGGGCTTGCCGGCCCGGGACGTGACCCTCGAGATTTCCACCACGCCGGCCGACCTTGCCCCGTGGACTCCCGGCGGTTGGTATACCGGCATGGTGCCGCGGGCCGCCACCGACGGCACGAACGTCTGGTGCCCGGCGCCCGACACGCTCTACAGTGCTCCCGACCTGACCTACCTCAACGTCGCGGCCCAGAACCTGGGACCGGTGCCCTCGGCCATTCCCACTCAGGTGTTCCGCGACGATATCTACCACGGCTACATCAACTGGGGCGAGTTGCCGGCCGGCGCCACTGTCAGCTACAACTGGAGCAGTCCGTTCGCCATGAGCCCGGGCCGCCACGTCCTGGCCCTGCGCACCGACGCGTTGAACGAGATCGAGGAGACCAATGAGAGCAACAACACGGTGGGCGAGCAGTGGATCTGGGCGCCCGACCCGATGGTTCCCGGCGACACCGATTTCCGCGTGGCGCCGCCGGTGAATACCGCTGGCTGGAGTGACATCACCTCCGGCGAGCCGCTCTGGTACAACTGCGACGGCCTCCGTTTCAACGGTGGCGGTGGGAATTATTGGCGGGCACTGGCGATCCTGCCCCAGGAAGGCTCGGACTTCGACCTGCGCCTGCACGAGATCGGTACCGGAGCCAAGGATGGTTTCGGCGCCTCTCTGGCGGGATCGTATGAGGCGGGCACGAGGACGGAGTATCTCCTCGTGGACTTCAATACGGCGGCGTGGGCGAACTACGACGTGGGAGTTCTGCGCTGGGACGGCGCCGGTACCTACCGGGTCCATGACGGTGACTCGCAGTACCTCGGTGATTCTCCCATTGGTACCTGGGGGCCATTCGCGGTGCCCGCGAGCGGCCTGGTCGACCTCATCGAGTTCGGTTTGCCAGCGGAGACCTACACCGTGACGGTGGAGAATCTCTCGGGCGCCGATCTCGGACTGTCGGTCCACATGGGCGAGGTCGAGGGCTACCAGAACCGGCTCAGCGCCGTCGCCGGGGCCGCCATCGCCGGTCCGGGCGAAGATGAGGTCGTGACCTTCGAGGTCGCCGAGATCCAGTACTTCTGCCTGGTCGTCTATCGCGAGGACCAGGGTAGCGGCGAGGCGCAGTACCAGTTGCGCATCAACGGCACTGAAACCCCGGTGCACGACGACAGCCTGCCCCAGGTCACGCAGATGGCCGGTGCCTGGCCCAACCCGTTCAACCCGCAGACCACGGTGGCCTTCGACCTGGCGCAGGCCGATCATGCCCGGGTCCTGATCTACGACCTACAAGGTCGTGTGGTCAGGCGGCTGGTCGACGAGGCGCTACCGGCCGGCCGGCACACGGCGGTCTGGCAGGGTCGCGACGACAGTGGTCGGAGTATGGCGAGTGGGGTGTACTTCGCTCGGCTCGAGGCTGAGAGTGGAGGGGGTATGACCAAGCTCGTGCTGGTGAAGTAGTCCGTCTCTCTTTCCTCATTCAGCCCGGTTGTCGAGTCCGTAAGGAAGAGACAGCCGGGCTGAATGCTGGGCTTCGCTTACTGGGCGGAGTTTCGGTATCGCTTGTTGGTCTTGCCTGCCTATTTCCGACATTTTGAAAAGGCTACTTATATGTAGCCCGGAGGTGTTGGGGTGGGCTTCGGCGAGCTCAAGGCGCTGCTTCGGTGCGGGGCAAGTATGGCGACACGAGGCAGTTGAACTCTGGTGCTGCCGCTCGCGGGTGGTGTTCTCAAAATTCTTCCGCGTCTACGTCCATCCAGGGGTGGAATTCTAGAACCCCCCCTACCGCACCTCATAACAGATCACCTCCAACGCCTCCTCCAGCTCCTCTCCACCATCCCCGCCATGGAACGAACTCCCCGTTCCCTTCACCACCACCAGGCGATCGCCGCCCACCAGATAGCAGGTCCCGTCCCTCATCTCGTGACCCAGGGGGATGGGCACCCGCCGCAGGTACTCGCCGTCGGTGGCGAAGACGTCCCAGGTCTCCAGGATGCCGTCCGGTTGGTCGTTGTTGCCGTGGGGCGTGAGCACCCAGACCGTGTCGTCGTCGTGGTTGTAGAGGACACGGGTCACGCACTCGTCGTGATCGGCGATGGTCCATTGCGCGTGGTCGTCCTCGAAGTTGACGTTGATGAGCGGGGAGATCTCGTCCTTCTCGGCCTGGGTGCGTCGACGCGGGCGGTCCTTGCGTCCGAATACCTGCAGTAGCTCGCCGGAGGCGTCGAACTCCGAGATCTCGTAGTGGTCCCGGGACATGGGCGCATAGACCTTTCCGCCTGGTCCCAGGGCCCAGCTGCGGTCGATGTAGTAGTCGGCGGCCTCGTCGAACACGCGCCCCGTGGGATCGATGGGCGTGGCTCGCTCGAGGATTCGTTCGAAGGTGTCGAGGCCGCCTTCGGACACGGCAAGGAACCGGTCGGTGTAACTGTCGGTCGGCCCTTGAAAGACCATGCGCCCGCCACTGGCGGCCAGTACGCCATCTACGAACTGCAAGTTCATCATGAGCCCCACATTGCCCGCGGCCGGATCGCCGACGGGGTAGTGGGTTGCGAGGGGCGTCCCGTCGAGGGTCATGGTGACGAGCTTGGCCGGATAGCCCATGCCCACCCCCAGCACGCCGTCGGGCAGGAACACCAGGCCCTGGGGTTGGCGCAGTTCGCCGGGGCCGTCGCCGCCGCGGCTGAGATCGTGCAGGTGCTCGCCGTCGGGAGAGATGACCACCACGTGGCAGAGCTGGTTGTCGAGGACGTACACGCAGCCGTCGTCGTGCATTTCCACGTCGACGATCCGGCCAAAGATCAGGTCGCTGTCCTCGCCGCCCACGCGCCACAGCTCGCGGAGGTCGAGTGGCTGCACGCCCTGGGCGGGGCCATCGTCGTCGATGTGGTGAGTGATGGCGGGGATGGCCGCCAGGGCTGCGATGGGGAACAGGAGTGTGGTGAGGGTGAGAAGAGGCAAACGTCTCATGGTTGATCCTTCGGGTGTGCGCGGACGTTGGAGTAGTCGGCGGTCCTGGTTCGCAAGCCTGGCCTGAAAACGTCTTTGCAATCATTTAGACGTACGGATACGGAACTTGGTTTGGAGGGCCGCGAACCGCTTGACCCTCCTGATCCCATCTATAAATCCTGCCAGCATTGCTTTGCTCGAAGTCAGATAATTGATCGAGATATTTAATAAGAGCCGCGGATCATCCAAACCGGAGACGGGAGCCAGATTCGTTTGTAGGGAAATTCTGGGGTGACGCGAGCAGGCTAAGTGGCCTGCTTTTTTGATGCCTATAACCCGCTGTAGTCAAAGGGTTAGAGCGGACGGCCGTCGCTGTTAACCGGGGTCTGAGATTGCTTCTGCTACCGTCCAACCCGGACCCCGGGGCTGAAAATCTCTGAATGTCTTGGATTCTGTGCTGCTGGGGCAAAGAAGTTAATAGCGCAGGTCGAATCTGAACGCACCTTGGATCAATCGGCATTGGGCTCAGTCTTTCTCCCATCCGTGTCTCGCCCAATTCGCTGATATCTGTACTTCAGTTTGTGCTAGGCTTCCTTAATAGCCCGCACTCAGGACGGCTTGGCAGATCTCCGCGTCGATCTGGAGTCTGCCCCATATGAGAGGGAGGGATATTCATGCCCAATCGAATAGCTGCGATATCCGCGTTGCTCATTCTGGCACTATTAGGATGCCAGGACTCGGAGGACGGGAGTCCGACTTCAATCGTGCTCGGCGATTCGGCGAAGATGGGCCTACGCCTCGTGGTTCCGACGAATCTGAACATCGACTCGGGCGAGGTGACGATCACCAAGGGAGATCTCGAATACTCGCAGACCGTTGATCTCCAGGACGGTTCGGCGACCGTGCTGTTCACAGACATACAGCCGGGCATCTGGCAGATCGTGGTCGCGCTATACGATGAAGATGGGTTCTTGCTCTACGAAGGGTCGGGAGACGCGGAGGTCCAGGGCGGACAGACGACCTCGGCGCATATCGTACTGACGGAGTCGACCGGGGGACTGGAGGTCACGATCGAATTGCCGCCTGGGGAAGAGGGCGGTCTAGTCGCATACTATCCTTTCAGCGGATCGGCTGCCGATCAGAGCGGGAATGGTCACGACGGGGAAGTCCATGGTGCGACCTTGACGAACGACCGCTTCGGCAATCCGGAAAGCGCGTACCATTTCGACGGTGTCGGCGATCGAATCAACATTGGCAACGAGGTCAAACCCCCACTCCCGATTTCGGTCAGCCTCTGGGTGAAATTCGATGACGTGAACGGGGACACCGGCCACGACCTCTTCATCAACGACCTCGAGGACGGTAACTGGCGTTACTACGGTGTCTACGTCCGCTGCAACGACGGTCAATTGACGGCGCGGTTCAACAGTGGAGGGGTTGCGTCTCCAGGGACAAGAAGAAGCAAGAGAACGGATGAAGTGGTGTTCACCGACGGGCAGTGGTATCACGTCGCGGTCGTGTTCGTGAACGCGAACGACATCCGGCTCTACGTCGATGGATCCGAACGTTCAGGAACATATGGGGGCAACGCGACGACTCTCGGCTATTCGGACCATGATGGATATCTGGGAAGCCGGGAGAACCCTGATGGGAGCTTCGAGGGCAAGCTCATGGGCGATCTGGACGAGGTCCGCATTTACGATCGGGTGCTCGAAGCTGATGAGATCTTGGAGTTGGGTAGAGACACACCAGGTGACTACGTACTGATCCCTCCCGGAGCATTCACGATGGGCAGCCCAATAGACGAACCGGCCCACGATGACCATGAGACCTTGCATGCGGTCACCCTGACCCAAGGGTTCTACATGGCGACGACCGAGGTTACCGAAGAGTGGTGGGACGTCGTGATGGGGTCTGGGGCAACGACGTCGCAGCTTCCGCGGGCTTCATTGAGTTGGGACGATGCGGTCGCGTTTTGCAATCAGTTGTCTCTCGACGAAGAGCTGACCCCCGCCTACGTCATCAATGGACCAAACGGCGACGTGACCTGGAACCGCGAGGCTAACGGTTACCGTCTGCCGACCGAGGCGGAGTGGGAGTACGCCTGTCGTGCTGGCAGCCAGGAGGCGCTCTGCAACGGCCCGATTACAAGCGCCGGTTGTGAGCCATTGGACCCGAACCTGGATCAGGTGGGTTGGTACTGTGGAAACTCCGAGTATACCGATATCGATGTGGGCCAGAAAAATGCCAATGCTTGGGGCCTCCACGACATGCATGGAAATATCTGGGAGTGGGTCTGGGACGGTTACCGCGAAGACTATCAGAATTTGCCGGCAGATGACCCAGCGTATGATGCGGAGCCAGTCACCAACCGCGTGTTGCGCGGCGGTAGCTGGAACAACGACTCCCAGCACTGCCGCTCCGCGCTTCGGCACAGCGCATACCCGAGCCGCAGGCACGTCCGCGTTGGCTTCCGGCCCGTAAGGTCGGCAAACTGACCGCAGGTTGCCGTCAACCGGGATATGTAGCGATCAGCAGCCAGCTGTCCGTGATGCTGGCGGGAAGTGAGTGGGGTGGGGAAGGTAGTTCGTCCCTATTCGATCTCGGGGATTCTCGGCCCGCTGCCCTAGTCAAAACCCCATCTGACCAGCGCAGCCCTATCGGTTACCAGTACAATCGGCCAAGATACCGGGTGGCTGAGTTGGTTGGACCGACTCACCGTCACGTAAACGACGCCATGGCAGGCGCATGGAGTATTGAATAGGGACACCTATCGGATCGAGGCGTAGCCGCCGGGCTTCCCGGTCTTCGAATATACGACTTGCCACAGCTGGTTGCGCCGCACCTGGAAGGACCCAGCGTAGGTTTGAAGCATGTACGTCCACATGCGGTAGAACCGTCGGTCGTAGTGCTTTGATAGTATCGGATCCCAATTGGTGTCGATATTGTGGAACCACGCTCGAAGTGTCTTGGCATAGTCATCGCCGAAATTGTGCCAGTCCTCCATCACGAACATCCCGTGCGCCGCCCTGGCAATCTGCGCCACGGTAGGCAGGTAGCTGCCGGGGAAAATGTAACGCTCAGTCCAGGGATCCGTACTGCATTTGTGATCATTGGATCCGATCGTGTGCAGTAGAAAAAGTCCATCATTATCCAGTACCCTGTCGACAGTTTCCATGAAGGTTCGGTAGTTAGATGGTCCTACGTGTTCAAACATGCCAATTGATACGATCGCCTGGTACGTCGAATCCAGATCGCGATAGTCCTGAAGTCGAATCTCGACGGGTAAGCCGGAGCAAAGTTCGCTGCCAAGCGATGCTTGCTCTTTCGAAAGTGTGATTCCCACGCCCGTCACGCCGTAGTGATCAGCCGCATATTTGAGAAAGCTGCCCCAGCCACAGCCAATATCCAGCACCCGAACTCCGGGACGCAGGTCCAGCTTTTTGCAAATCAGGTCGAGCTTGGCCTCCTGGGCTTTGTCAAGCGTATCTGAATTTTTCCAGTAGCCGCAAGAGTAGTTCATGCGAGAGTCGAGCATGTTCTCGAAAAGAACATTACCGAGATCGTAATGCGAGCTCACGTCGCGTCTCGCGCGATCCTTACTCTGGAAGTTTAAGAGCTTTGCCATGAACACCGGGAGTAGGAGCTTCAAGGGAGAAACGACATGCTCCAGGTCGGCGTTTAGGATGCGGATAATGAATTGTTCCAGATTGTCACAGTCCCACCATTCATCCACGTAGGATTCGCCAAGTCCTAGAATTCCATCCCGCATGAGGCGCTGGTAGAAACGCGAGTCGTTCACGGTGATATCGCATGGACGGGACCCGTTTACCTCGACGTCCGCATGACTCAGGATATCTCGAACGATCGATTCCGCGTTTTTTATGATTCGCTCCTGACATATTTGGATCCAGTGTGCGGCACTTCGCAGGGCCGATTCGTGGCCATAGTAGCATGGACTGTCCCGCGAGGTCTGGCACTCCTACAACGCGGTGCCGAATCAAACAGAAACGCCTGGATCAGCTGCAGGCTCGTCCACGCTGCGGTCGGACTGGTCGTGACGTTGAAGTGGACCACACGCAGGCGGTCCAACGAGAGGACCAGGAACAGTAGAGCGATCGGAAGGCGACCGTCGGCACGGTCAAAAAATCGATGGCGACGATTTCGGTCATGTGGTTGCGGATGAACGTCCGCCAGGTTTGAGATGGTGCGCCCCATGGAGGGTTTTCCAGGGACATCCGGCGGATCAGGGCGCGGACCTCGGCAGAGGCCTTCGGTCTACCTCGACCAGGGCTGCTTCTCCAACGCCAGTAGAGCCGCCAACCGGCTCGGTGCCAGCGGACGACGGTCGCCGGCTGAACGATGGTCCGGTGACGGCGCCACCCCGGTAGGACGCGGGATAGCACGGCCCAGAGTGCCCGATCCGACGGCCCCAACCGCGGTCGCCTAGAGTTCCGCTGCAGGACCTCGAGCTGATGGCGGAGGGCGAGGCTCTCGAGGGCTGATACGAGCCCGTTCAGGATGACTTTGAGCATCCAGATATGCGAGAGTCGAGACGCAGTAAGTGCAATGCTGACAGCGCGGACGAAATCTTCGGTAGGGACACGAGGTTTTCTGAAGGCTGCATTCAACGCCCGTGCGGTTCCAAGCTCGGCCACGTTTCGCCGTTCCGGACGTAACGGTCCAGCCAGTCATCAACCATGCCGGCGACCTCGTCGCGATATTCACTGAGGCCGTGGTCGCCGCCCTCGAGCATTACGAGACGATATGGCCGCATCTCTGCCAGAAGCAGACGCGCCATGTCGAGGGCATGCGTCGGATCGACGCGCCAGTCAGCCGTGCCGTGGAGGATGAGAATCGGCGTGTTCTCCGGCAGGGCGTCGACCCATTGCACCGGCGAGCGATCCGAGATGGCCTCTGCCCGTGTGTCCGGGTCATCCCATCCCGGGATCAACTCGGAGTATACGTGGGCCTCCATATCGGGTCGTTGTTCGATGCCGGCGGCCGCGTCGGCCAAGCCCGCTCCCACGATGGCCGCCTTGAATCGATCTGTCGCCTTGAGCGCGAGGTAGGTCATCATGCCACCGCGGCTCCAGCCGAAGATGCCCATACGTGATGCGTCAGCTTCGTCGAGTTGCTCGAGCAAGGGAATCAAGGCAAGAATGTCATTCACTTCCGCGCCGCCGAATTCCTCGCGCCCCGCACCGCCGATCTCGCTATTGCACTCGCCGCACACCCGTTCACCGGGGTATTTCGCGCGTCCGAAATCCCCGTTACCACGATAATTGCTCGCCACTACCACGTATCCCCGCTTCGCGATGCGACAGAGTAAAAAAGCAGCCCTCACCGGGGTGATTGCGCCGAAGTCGCGATTGCCGCCGCGATTGAATATTACACACGGTAGTTTGTCGTCGGTCGCCTCTGCCGGTCGCGCCAGGAATCCCTCGACCTCGAGGCCGTCACTCGCATATACGATCCGCTCCAGCGTGACGCCCGTAGTCAGCTCCCGCGCGCGCTCCGGAGCGTCATCGGGCAATACAGCCGCCTCACGTAGAATGATGGTGCCGTCTTTCGGTTGTGCAATAGCGGTGCCGACGGCGCAAGCCAGGACGATCAGCAGAACGGCAAGGCGCACCAGGGGGAACAGGTGACGAGTCATCGTGGAATATCCTCCAGGTTTGAACTTAGGGAAATATACTCGTGTATTTGCGCTTGGTCACGCCAGGGAGAAATCGGGCCGGATGTCTTGGGTAGGTGTCTTGTCCCTTCTAAATACTCCACCCGCACGGCTTCTTGCGGTCTAGATACCCCTCTCTCGGCGGATTCCAAGAATACTTATGCGCCAGGCAAGCCTGGAGAAGGGGGATCTTGCGGGAGCAGGTCAAGAGTACTGTATCGGAGCGTTCAAGCCCGACATGGATCTTTGAGCAATTAGCGATCGACACTATGGACTTGCCTACCTTTTTCCGACATCTCAAGAAGGCTGCTTATGTGTAACCGGACGGTTTGAAATGAGCCCGCTGGCCGTGATGCTGGCGGGAGGTGAGTGGGGTGGGGGTTGCGAAATCCGTAGCCTGGGAGCCCCTCCACCCGATTCCCGCCCTATTTGAAACCCATCCCCCATCTATGCTATGTTCCCCGCCCTGTCGGTTATTTCTCGGGGAGGTAAGTCAGACGAATAACTTCCAGTCGTCTCAAAGGTCCGTACGACTTCCAGGGAGCACGTATATGAAGGTCTTTACACTGGTCTCAGCATTCTGCATCACGAGCACAATCTTGGTCCTGACTGCTTCTGGACAAGATCATTATTACTGGCCTACTGCCGTAGGCAACGATCATTACTATCAGATCAGCGGCGATACCGAGCAGATGATTCGTCGTTTTGTACCAGGCGAGGCGCACGGTGCGAGTACTCTAATGGTCGAGTTGATCGAATCCGGCGAGGTTGTCGATTCCGGCGGGCATCTGCACACGACCGACTCCGAGGGAAGAGTCTGGTATCATGGTTGGCTGAATTCGGGCACGGGGGCCTGGGTGCTATTTGATCAGCCACTGCTTTATATCGATGCGCCACTGGCGATCGGGAGTACCTGGGATACCTGGACGGATTCTCCCTTCGGGTTCTATCAAGTCCGGGGAGAGTGCGTTGCCGTGGAGCTGGTGTCGGTTCCGGCAGGTACATTCGAGTGTTATCATGTCCATTATAGCGAATCTTATTTTGATATTACGGAGGAATACGACCATTGGTATTGCGACGGAGTTGGCCTCATTCAATTCGATGACCATCAACTTCTCCCCGGCTACGTCACGCCAGTGGAATCGAGCACATGGAGTTCCGTGAAGGAATTGTTCCGGTGATTTCTGCTCACGTCGAGTAACAGATATCGAGCCCCCAGCCGTGATGCTGGCAGGCACATAGGGGGAGGTGAGTGGGGCGGGGCTGGAGTTTCGTCGCTATTCGACCTCGGTGTCCTGGGTCCGTACCACGGGAATCGAATAGCGGTTGACCGCCGGGCCAGAAGCCTCGATTACTGTGCCGTACCACTCCCCTCGACTCCGTGATGTCGGCAGGTTATTGACGGGGATTCCGAGTTCCAGATCCACCCGGTAACCTCCTATTTGATGACACCTGTATTGCACCTTCTGCTAGGCTCCCCTCGCACCCACACCCAGCTCCCCTCCGTGGGCGTACACCTGCCTGGCATCTTCGCGGCTGTGCTTACACCGCACTCTGATTATCAAGCTGATCAGAAGTGCTCGACCCCGGTCAAGTCACGACGAAAGGCAGGTACCCTCAATGCACACCGGCCCTTCGTGGCACCATCGCAGAGAGCGGGCGCGACCGTTGCGCCAGTTCCGAATGATACTCCCGGTAGTCGCCCTCATGCTCTGTCTCTTTAGCTGTTCCAAGGACGATACCGGGCCCACGGCCCCGAGCGACCCCCGCGTCGAGTTCGGCCTCGAGGCCCTCGGCGCGGTCCCCTACCCACCCGACAATCCCCCCAGCACCGAACGGGTCGCCCTCGGCCGCCTGCTCTTCTTCGACCCCATCCTCTCGGGCCGTAAGGACGTGTCCTGCGGCCACTGCCACCATCCGGCCTTCGCCTGGGGCGACGGTCGGGCGCGGTCTGTCGGCGTGTCGGGCGAGGTACCCGGCACGGGGACGGCCGGCGTGGGACCCGAGCGTGTGTTCGGCGAGCCAGGGACTTTCCTGGAGACGCCCCGTAACTCTCCGACCTGCATGAACGCGGGCTGTTCGGCGCATCCCGGCGGCGAACCCGATGCCCGCGGCCTGCAGTTCTGGGACGGTCGCGCCGACGGCCTCGAGGATCAGGCCGCACTACCCACGACCAGCTTCGACGAGATGGCCGGCGGGGTGTGGGAGGCCGATGCCGCCGTGGACTCGGTGATTGCGCGACTGCGGGCGATTCCGGAGTACGTCGCGTACTTCCGCGACGCCTTCCCGGTCGAGGCTGCCGAGATGGATCAGTATCCGGAGCGCCACGTGATTCGCGGGGGCACCTATGATCGCGCCGTGGCCGCCTACGAGCGCGAGTTGACCTTCGGTAGCAGCGCTTTCGACCGCTATGTCCTCGGCGCCGACCAGGCCCTCGGCGATCGTGCTTTCGCCGGTCTGCTCCTGTTCTTCGGTGATGCCGGCTGTGGGCAATGTCACCGTGGCCCCATGCTCAGCAACTACGAGTTGGTGGTTACCGGCGTGGACACCGCGGGCCCCGGCCGCGACGTCATCTCTCGTGGCGGCGACGGCATGGACTGGGGCCGCTGGGAGCACACCGGCGACGAGTTCGACCGTCACGCCTTCCGCGTGCCCAGCCTGCGCAATGTGGAGCTCACTGCGCCCTACATGCACACCGGAGAGATGGCCACCCTCGAGGACGTGGTGCGATTTTACAATCGCGGTGGCAACGATCTCGGCCTCGAGGAGTGGCGCCTGGACGTGCGCCTCGCGCCCCTGGACCTGAATGAAGACCAGATCGGCGACCTGGTGGCCTTCATGGAGACCCTTTCAGACCGGACCGTGGACAGCGACCTGGTGGATCTGACCGTGCCATTGGCCGTGCCGAGTGGGCTGGTACCGCCCGAGCCCCTTGCGCCATTCAGCCGGGTTCCGTGAGCCCTGTGCCTCCTCATCATTCGTCCGCCGTGGCACATACGGACTTACGCGATCGGGTGGAAACACCCAGATCCACCCTGCGGCCGGCACTTCAGCAATGCGGACAACCCAGAATGAACGGTCGCGCAGGAGGCCGAGTATGAGAGTGATCATGCCATTGTACCGGCTGGAATGCCGGTCGGCTGAGTCGGCGAAGCAGACGTGTGGGAGCAAATCGAGCGCCAAAACGTGATATACTCACCGTCACGTCATCGACGCCATGGCGGGCGGATTGGGTTCTGAACAGGGACAACCATCGCCCACGATCCGTGGAGGGATTGCATGGATTTCGTCGTCCGCGTCCTGCTGATCCTGGCTGTCATGGCTTTCTTCGCCGTCCTGCCCGGCTGTAGCGACGAAGACAGCGGCCCGGTGGAGCCGGAACCGTTTCAGGTCGTCATCGAGGTCGCCGATCCTGACGGCGATCCCGTTCCCGGACTTGAACTGGGCCTTACGCCGGACTCGCCGTTTTACATGGACGGTAAGCGTGCCGCGGTCTGCACCGAGGTGCTTTCCGATCAGTTGCCCTATCCGTTTCCAAGCCCTTTCTACGGATCCATCAGCCTTCCATTCGAACTGTCGGAACGTCGCGCCGTACTCCTGACCATCGAAAACGTCGAGGGCGGATCGGTGAGAATGCTTGTCGACGGTCCGCTGCCCGCCGGCAGCCACGTGTCGCATTGGGGTGGCCGGGACGATGACGGTGACCGGGTGTCTTCGGGCGTCTATTCGGCTCACTTGGTTCTCCGCGACGACGATTCAGGCGAGGTCGTCGCGGACCAGTCGCAGTTCATGCTGCTGGGCGCGTTCACCGCCAACCAGTACGAGGTTGGCACCACCGGCGGCGACGGGCGCGTCGTCATAGAGGAACGGCAGCTCTTCCCCTACCTCTACGATCTGCCCGACTTCCCCGCCGTGGACGAGAACGGCGAAGTGATGGGCACCATCAGCCTGACCCCGACCATCCGCTTTTACCTCACCGACCCGATCGGCAGCCAGACCATGCGCTTCGACGGGGAGGTAACCGGTCCGGCGACCCTGCGATTCACCTGGGATCCCGCACCGTGAAGCCGGCGAGTGGACTTGCCTGGGTTTTCTGACATCTCGAGAAGGCTGACAGCAACAGCCACCGGTCTGACGCCCTTCCGCCGCGTCGAGCCCCAGTCCCCGTCCCAAACTCCTATCTGACCGGTGCGACCTGAAACACCGGGCAACTGCACTTGCCTGCCCTTTTCCGACATCTCGAAAAGGCCACTCACCTGGGAATGTAGGCGCAGTATCCAGGCCGCGGCCCCTGGACGGGATGCTTTCGGCAAGTCTCGGGACGCAAGTCGTAGATGGTGCAGCGCCGGCTCTCCTGGTCCAGATAAATGCAGTCCCCGTTGGCCATCTGGGCGAGGGTCAGGGTCTCGGTCCTGGCATGGTAATGCTGGACCACCTTCTCCTTCAGCAACCGCTTGAAGATGACCTTGGGATTCTCCTGAAGATCGAACTCCTGGATCAGCCCCATGCGCACCAGGTCGCTGGTCTTGACCTCGACCGGCAAGCTGCAGCACGTTCCCCGGCAATGGTCGCACAGCATCTGGCGATACCTGACCCAGGTTTCGAGGTCGTCGATGTTGGCGGGATTGCTGGGGATCGTCACGGGTGTTCCGCCACGACCTCCGCCGCCGACGATGCCTCCGCCGCACGGAGCAGCCACTCCCGAAGCCGCTCGAGGTCCTCCTCGGTCTCGATGCGCTCCCTCTGAGCGGGATCGATCGCCAGCCCGCGCCCTTCCAGCACGATCACGATGCTCGCGGCCAGAGCCTGGGCCTCGCGCTGGGCCTCCGCCTCCGACGCCACGCGCCGCTCGGTCTCGGCCTCCACCTCGATCATGGCGTAACGATCGCCCGTGGCCGCCCCGACGGTGCGGAGCCATTCCTCGGGGTAGCCCTCGAACTGGGGCTCGCCGAACTCGTCCTTCACGTTGCCGTCGAGGTACTTGTAGAGCAGATCGTCGAAGAGCTGGTTCCAGCGATCGACGACCATGTTGCCGGTCTCGCCGGAGTAGCGGGTGAGATAGTCGCGGGCCAGGCGGGGCGACTGCTCGTGCAGGGCCACGGCGGCGGCGTCCACGTCCTTCACCTCGACCAGGAAGCGGCCCTCGAGCTCCTGCTGCACGCGGCGGATGTCGACGATCATGTCGGAGTAGCGCGAATAGGCGAAGTTGGCGACACGATTGAACGACCAGAAGGCGGCGTCGTAGTCGACCTCGTGGTAGGAGCCCGTGCCGACACGGTAGCTGTAGGGAATCTCGGTGATGCCCGCATAGGCCGGGAACCAGACGGTGGTGAAGGTGTCGTCGACGCCGAACCAGCTCAGGCCGCCGATGGGGTCGGGCAGCCAGTCACGCATCTGGTTGACGAAGGAGAAACCGGTCTGCTGCGTGGAGACCGCGCGCTCGTGGTAGTAGCGCTGGCCGTCGACCTCCCACCGCATGGGCCGCCAGCGGTACGGCAGGCTGTACGGGCCGGCGCCCACGTCCACGGTCATGTCCAGCGCCGTGCCTTCGTAGTGATCGCGCATGAAGCCCATGACGTCGGTCACGGACAGCTTGTGGGCCGGGCGGATCCAGAGCGGCACCGGCTCGGCTCCGGGCTCGCCGTGGATCCAGCCTTCGCCGTGCTCGCCGTCGGGTGCGGCACGCTCGAACATGCACCACACCCGGGCCTCGCAGGCGCGTCGCGTACCGAAGGCGTCGGGGTCGTAGACGTCGGCGAAGCTGAAGTCCTCGTCACGGCCTTCGTACCAACCCTGTTCGCGGGCGAAGTCGATGACGTCGGGGGCGTGGAGCGTGTCGTCGCGGTCGTTCAGCGAGAACTGGCGGATGCGGGCGGCGTTGGCGTGGCCCGTGATGTAGCCGTCGGGCACGCGCCGGGCCACCCACACGGCGCCCTTGTGCTCCGGCCCCTTGCCGATGAGATCCATGATCCAGACCTCGTCCGGATCGCCGATCGAGAAGGTCTCGCCCTTGCTGTAGTACCCGTATTCCGCCACCAACGAGGTCATGATCTCGATGGCCTCGCGAGCGGTGCGCGCCCGCTGCAGCGTGACGTACATGAGGCTGCCGTAGTCGAGGATCGCGTCCGGATCACGCAGCTTCCGCCCGCCGAAGGTCGTCTCGCCGATGGTGACCTGGTGCTCGTTCATGTTGCCGACCACGGCATAGGTGACAGGGGCCTGCGCGATCTCGCCGAGGTACTTGCCCGTGTCCCATTCGTGGATCGGGATCGTGGTTCCCGGCGCGTGCTCGCCCGGTGGGCGGTAGTACAGCTCGCCGTAGAATGAGTGCGAGTCGGCCGTGTAGGTGATCATGGTCGAGCCGTCGTCGGAGGCGCCGGCGGTGACCAGGAAGTTCGTGCACGCGGATGCGGAGGTGCAGGCGATCACCAGGGCTACCAGGACCAGCAGCGGCGATACGTGCAGGCGTGGACGGGAACGAAGGGGAGTCGAGGGCTTGGTCATGGACATGCTGCAATGCTCCTGCGTGGGGTGGAGGGCGACCCTCAACATAGGTCCGTCCGGGCCGTCCGCGATATCCAACCAGCCCGGAAGGGAGGCTGCACGTGGGCCTGGGTCCTGTCAAGGTCCCCGGCCCCATTGACTCAGAATCCGAATTATGGTCAAATCATGAGATGAAAAACCAAACGAGATTCCGCCGCAGCGCGCTCACCTGCGCCCTGATCCTGCTCGCCTTGGCCGCCACCTCCGCCGCAATCGCGCAGGAGCGGAACCAGACCCGGATCCCGTACCAGAACGAGGTCCCTGACGATCCCTACCTCGCCTCCCCCCGTGCGGATCATCCACGGTCTCCCGCCAAACGCTTCATCAGGGATTCGTTCTTCGCCGTTCAGGTGAACGTCGACGACGCCGGGCAGAACATCGTCGGCGACGCCGCCAACGAGCCGTCCATCGCCGTGGACCCCACCGATCCGAACAAGATGGTGATCGGCTGGCGGCAGTTCGACAACATCGCGAGCAACTTTCGCCAGGCGGGCTACGGCTATACCGTCGACGGCGGACAGACCTGGACATTCCCCGGGGTGATCGAGCCGGGCGTCTTCCGCTCCGATCCCGTGCTGGATTCGGATTCGCAGGGAGGGATCTACTACAACAGCCTCACCGTCGAGGGCAACAACGACTTCCTCTGCGATGTCTACCGTACCGATGAGGCCGGCGCGCCCTGGGATGCCGGCACCTCGGCCCAGGGCGGCGACAAGCAGTGGATGGTGATCGACAAGACCGGCGGCGTTGGCGACGGTCACATCTACTCGTTCTGGACCAGCTACTGGAGCATTTGCGGTCCGGGCTTTTTCACGCGATCCGTGGACGGCGACTCGTACGAGGACTGTGTCGAGATACCCGACGATCCGTACTGGGGAACGCTCGCCGTGGCGCCCGGGAGCGGATTCAACCCCAGCGGCGTGCTTTACACCGTCGGCGCCAACGATAACGACCTCGTCGTGGCCCGCTCCTCCAACGCTCGCTATGCCGGCCAGATCGTCACCTGGGACCAGTCGACCGTCGTCGACGTCGGCGGTTTCATGGATTCGCGCAGCGGCCCCAATCCCGATGGTCTGCTCGGGCAGGCGCACATCGCCACCGCGTCCAGCGACGATCCCGTGGGCCACGCGGTCTACGTGCTCAGCTCGGTGAATCCGCCGGGAAGCGACCCGCTGGACGTGATGTTCGCTCGCAGCACCGACAGCGGTTCCACCTGGAGCGCGCCGGTCCGCGTGAACGATGACCCGGGCAACGCCTGGCAGTGGTTCGGTACGATGTCGACCAGCCCCTCCGGACGGATCGACGCCGTCTGGCTCGACACGCGCGACGATCCGGGCACCTACTTGTCGTCCCTCTATTACTCCTATTCCGCGGACGGTGGGCTGACCTGGTCCGCGAACGAGCGGCTGTCCGACGCCTTCGATCCGCATGTCGGTTGGCCGAACCAGAACAAGATGGGCGACTACTTCCACATGGTCTCCGACGACACAGGCTTCAGCCTGGCCTGGGCGGCCACGTTCAACGGCGAACAAGACGTCTACTTTGGCCGCAAGACCCTGGGAATCACCGCGGTCGAGGATACGCAGGGCGTCTCGCCTACCGTCCTCGTGGCCGACCCGAACCCCTTCACCTCGAGCACCTCGATCCGCTACGACATCCCCCGAGATGCCTTCGTGACCTTGACGGTCTATGACATGCGCGGGCGGAAGGTCGCGACGCTGGTTTCGAGCCAGCGGCAGGCGGGCTCCCATCAGGTGCAACTCGACGGCCGGTCCCTCGCCAGCGGCGTCTACCTGTGCCGCCTGAGCGCAGGCACGTTCCACGATCAGGAGAAGCTTCTGATCTTGAAGTGATGCCAGGTTCTTGGCTGGATTCCACCGGCCGGCATGTCCACGGGTGGGGTTGTCCGCTCTATCCCGACATCTCGAGGATGTCATCCCGGCGTCGCCTGGGTCGTTGAGACGAGCCTGCGAACGAACTCACCGCTCTCAGGGTCTTTCTGCTTCTACGTCCAACCCGGACGCCCGGGCTGAAAATCTCTGAAAGTCCGGGATTCTGTGCTGCTGGGGCAAAGAATCTAATAGCCGAGCAGGGCCAGTTTCGGGCGGTAGCGCACAATGGGTCACCTGGCGGAATACGAGAAAAAGATAAACAAGATAAAATTAGCCCTCATTGCCGCTCCGTGGTACACTGACCTAAATGAATAGAAGCTTTCACCACATATGACCTAGTTTCGTCACCAGATCCGGAAGGGATTAACGGTACTTCGGTACCAATTAACCTTCGAAAATATAATGGTTTGGAGGAGTTCATGAAAGGCTCGGCCACTGGTTGACTGTTATCTCCCAACCGAGGGAGATGAAATCTAAATGAACTATCTGTGAATCAACACCTACCTGTAATCCACCTGAGGGAATTCTGATCCCGCTGTATTCCAGAACCAAGGAGAACACTATGTCAAGGCCTACGAATAGGCTTCTAGCGATGTGCGCGCTGTCGATGCTATCGATTCTCATCACGGCATCCGCGACGGTTGCACAACCCCCCACCCACCAGTGGAGCCAGCAGTTTGGAAGCACAAGCCAGGATAGAGGAGAATCAGTTGCGACGGACGCTTCCGGCAACGTGTTCATGACGGGGGGCATGAATGAGACCGTGGATTTCGGGGGCGGGGATCTGGTGAGCGCCGGCAGTAACGACATCGTCCTCGCCAAGTACAGTCCCACCGGGACCCACCTCTGGAGCCAGCACTTTGGAAGCACGAGCGGTGACTACGGATTCTCGGTCGCGACGGACGCTTCCGGCAACGTGTTCATGACGGGGTACTTCAATGAGACCGTGGATTTCGGGGGTGGGAATCTGGTGAGCGCCGGCGCCCGGGATATCTTCCTCGCCAAGTACAGCCCCACCGGAACCCACCTCTGGAGCCAGCGCTTTGGAAGCCCGAGCGCTGACATTGGAGTCTCGGTCGCGACGGACGGTTCCGGCAACGTGTTCATGTCGGGCAACTTCAAAGAGACCGTGGATTTTGGGGGCGGGGATCTGGTGAGCGCCGGCAGTTCCGACATCGTCGTCGCCAAGTACAGCCCTACCGGGACCCACCTCTGGAGCCAACGCTTTGGAAGCACGGGCGTCGAGAACGGACGTTCAGTCGCGACGGACGCTTCTGGCAACGTGTTCATGACGGGGCCCTTCCAGGGCACCGTGAACTTCGGGGGTGGCGCGCTGGTGAGCGCCGGCGGCCGGGATATCTTCCTCGCCATGTACAGCCCCACCGGGACCCACCTCTGGAGCCAGCGCTTTGGAAGCACAGGCGATGACTTCGGAAACGAGGTCGCGACCGACGCATCCGGCAACGTGTTCATGACGGTGGACTTCAATGAGACCGTGGATTTCGGGGGCGGGGATCTGGTGAGCGCCGGCGGTGCCGAAATCGTCCTTGCCAAGTACAGCCCAGCCGGGACCCACCTCTGGAGCCAGCGTTTTGGAAGTACCGGCAATGACAAGGGACAATCGGTCGCGACGGACGCTTCCGGCAACGTGTTCATGACGGCGGAATTCGAAGGGACCGTGGAGTTCGGGGGAGGGGATCTGGTGAGCGCTGGCTTCGGGGATATGGTCCTCGCCAAGTACAGCCCCACCGGGACCCACCTCTGGAGCCAGCGCTTTGGAGGCACGGGCGGTGATGAGCCAAACTCAGTCGCGACGGACGCATCCGGCAACGTGTTCATGACCGGGGAATTCAAGGAGACCGTGGATTTCGGGGGTGGAAATCTGGTGAGCGCCGGACTTGACGACGTCGTCATCATGAAATACGGCGCCACCACCACCGCCGTGGGCGACGCGCCACAGAGTTACGCGCTGTCGGTCAGCAATTTCCCGAATCCCTTCAACCCTCTAACGACGATTGCATTTGAACTGCCTTTGCAGGCGGCAGTGAGCTTGCGTGTGTTCGACGTATCGGGTCGCTTGGTGAGAGTGTTGATCAGTGGAGAGGTTACAGCTGAGGGCCGACGGGAAGCCATCTGGAACGGCCGTGACGACAGTGGTAGGCAAGTAGCCTCCGGCACCTACTTTTACCGCCTTGAAGCTGGGGATTATTCGGAGACCAAGGGGATGGCTCTAATAAAATAGGGCCCTATGTCCTCTCACTTTGGGGTTGGCTGATCGCCAGATTCGGCCAGCCCCATTCTCTTACTTCTCGTTTCCTTTTCACGGTCCCACCCGGGCAGCCAGATTCGTTGGTAGGGAAATTCTGGGGTGA
>PJEL010000826.1_pt1 | contig 34697 bp, 27 predicted proteins | sample 1853271 | NCBI WGS metagenome assembly PJEL01 (sample SAMN08108733, study PRJNA415343) | Invertebrate metagenome, whole genome shotgun sequencing project. | host: Globobulimina | place: Sweden: Gullmar Fjord | collected 2015-08
ACAAGGATTGGGGTTAAAAAGGATTTATCTCTTCCGAATGTGCCCTTTTTATAGGCAATACTTGTTGTTACGATGCTTATGGTCAAACTTAAGGTGTTAATCTAACTTGAACCATGCCCAAAATCCATAACTTTATTTTAACTTGGAGCAAGTTGTCTGTCAAAATAAAACAGCGAATGGGGCCAGGACAATGAAATCATCCTATTTTAGCCTCCACAGACGTTTTAAGTGTAGAACCCACAAGGGTAAAGCGACTATTTTGAAATCTGAGCAGATATCATTGTCCAAGCAAAAACGATTAACCCGCTTGCAAGCTAACGACGAAGCCGTTTTTGAGGCTCTATTTAGGCAGCACTACGAGCGCATCTACAACATTGTCTTTCGCTTGCTGGGTAACAGAGTCGACACCGAAGATATCACCCAACAGGTTTTCCTGAAACTGTATCACTCCCTTGACCAAATCAACCTCCACGACGATGAAACAAATGTGGTCGGTTGGCTTTATCGGGTCGCCGTCAACGCAGGTTATGATGCCCTGCGCCATCAAAAACGGCGGGCAACCTGGCACGAGAAATTTGTCCGCTTATGGTCGTTCAGCCCGTCGCCACCCGATCCAGCCCAACTGGTCGAAAGCCAGGATAGGCAAAGCCAGGTGCAACAAATTTTGGCCGGGATGAAACCCCGTGACGCCAAGCTGCTTTTATTACGTCATGCCGGATTATCATACAAAGAGTTAGCTGGGGCATTGGATATTGCCCCCGGCTCGGTCGGTTCTCTACTAACCCAGGCCAAGCGTACCTTTGCTAAAAAGTACCGGCTGACCTTCCCAGAGCAGGAGTAGGTATTATGCGACTAGACGAAGCCAAATTAAGCACCTATCTTGATAATGAACTCCCGCAGCATGAGCATAAATGGGTAGAAAAGCAACTACTCGACTCACCCGAAGCTCAGGCCCGTTTAGCCCGATTGCGTCAGGAGACAGAACAAGTGCATCAGAGCCTCAATTTGCTCAACCCACCGCCTCATGCTCGACCATCAACTTGGTTAGCTTTGAAACAGTTACAAGCTCACCTGGCCCGAACCAGCCAAGTTACCACCTCGCCGAACGGAAAGCCTCCGGAGAACCCCACTTTGACCGTTTGGGAATCGCCCACCCCGTTGACCGAGATAAAAACTGGCCTTAAAAACTTTCAATTAAAATGGAGGCAACCCATGAGAAATAAAGTAGTATTGACAACCGGCTTGAGCATAATCATGATTATGCTCACAATTACTTTTGCCTTATGGTCAGGCATCGGCAGCCCCATAGCCGAACAAGCCCAACAAATATTCCAATTGGCTCCCCAAACGGACATCCCCTTATTACCTGCGATTCCAGCAGACAATTTCCTTACCGACAATAACCAATTGCCCCAAGATGTCATTCCAATATCATTGCCTATATCATACGAAAAACAGGATATAGGTTTCGGTTACGGCATCCAGGCCGACCCCTATGGCGATACCAACGCCAACATCAACCATATCAAAACGCTTGGCTTTGAGTGGATCAAATTTAAAATGGACTGGAAAGATGTCGAACCAAAACCGGGCCAATATGATTGGGTATTTTGGGATAAACTTATCCTGGCTCATGCTGACAACGGCATCAAGGTAATGCTGACCATCGTCAAAGCGCCTGACTGGGCACGTCCAAGCGATGATGACAAAAGTGTGGAAGGATTGCCGGAGGACCCCAAGCACTATGCTGAATTTGGGGCTAAAGTCGCCCAGCGTTATCAAGGCCGAGTACAGGCGATTGAGATATGGGATGAAATAAACTTGTTTTATGAAGTTGGCGGCAAAGGACGAGTCAATCCGGCCAGCTACACCGAATTACTCAAAGCGGCCTACACCACTATCAAATCCGTTGACCCGAATATAGTTGTGGTCAGTGGGGCTCCGGTTCCTACTGGCGCGCCACCGCCTATGGCTATGGACGATATTGAGTATTTAAACCGTATGTATGCCCACGGAGCCAAAGATTACTTTGATGCATTGGGAGCCCACCCTATGGGTTTTGCCAACCCACCCGATGCGCTCTGGATTGAGGGCGATTACGACCCCAGCCGGGGTTACGATGACCACCGCAGCTTCTTTTTCCGCAACACGCTGGCAGCTTACCGTGAGGTGATGATAGAAAATGACGATCAGGAGAAAATGATTTGGGCTACCGAATTTGGCTGGCCGGTGTGGCGTTACAGCGGCGATAACCGCTTTATTTTTGCCCGGGAAAACACCTTGCAGGAACAGGCTGAATATACCGTCAAAGCCTTTGAAATGGGCCAGGAGTGGGGCTGGGTCGGCCCGATGTTTTTATGGAATCTGGACTACAACGTGACGACCCCCAATAAAGAAGCGGCTAATTTTGGTATTATCGACACGCCAACCTACGAGGCATTGGTTGCTATGAACGGCAATAAAATCGAACCAACAGACAACCTGTCCGGTAATGACCAATCAATCTCATTACCAAATTCAGTAGCGCCATCATACGAAACAACGCCTGTCACAGCGCCAGAAGACAATATCAATATAGTTATTGTCCTGGACATTTCAGGCAGCATGGCCGCCGAAGATTTTGAACCGAACCGCCTGGGCGCGGCCCAAACGGTAATTCAGGATTTTATCGACAAGCGGCCGGGGGAACGTGTTGGGTTTGTCACCTTTGCCAGTGAAGTGATCGGCCAGATACAGCCTACACTTGACCACACTATGTTAAAGGCAGCCGTTAACGCCACCCAACTTTCCTGGGATATTGGGCTGGATAGCGGAACGGCGATTGGCCTGGGATTGACCGCAGCAACCGATATGCTGCGCGATTCTACGGCCAGCAACAAAATCATCGTTCTACTTACCGACGGAGCCAACAACTCCGGAGCCATCGAACCGTTGACAGCAGCCCAAAGCGCCAAATCGCTTGACATTCGGGTCTACACCATCGGCGCAGCCCAACCCGGTCCGGCTCGTTTACCCTTCCCCGATGGCCGCGTCGAGTATCGGGATTCTGAGATTGACGAGGACGCCCTCCAAGAAATTGCTGACTTAACTGGGGGCCTCTACTTTAGGGCAGAAGATACTCAGGGTTTGCAAGAAGTTTACAACAAAATCAATGAACTTGAAGCAGTGGATGGTAGATAGCGTTAGTCATATCATTTGTGACCGTTTCTTTTTTTATGGGTGTGACCCGACTGTTCAGCGCCACAATGGGAGACACCCTTCTTTGGAACAGGTTTGGTGAGCAAGCAGCGCAGGTTTTGCTGGCTATGATCTTCGTTTGGGGCCACCCGCTCGGTCTGGATTGCCAAACCCAAGCCATAACCGCCGGATTACCAAATCCAACGGAAGCAGTGCCCGAAACGAAGACCAAGGTCACAGATGAATATCCGTAACCATCTCCAAAAAGTGCAAACTTATTTCAGGACTTGACACATCATCTTGACCATTACAAAATTTGCCTAAAACCCTTATTGCTTTAAAATCCTATAAAGAACTTCTTATAGATTATCCTAAAACAATTGTAACTACTCAACCACCCTCTATCAGTCTCATTGTCAGTCGATAATTGGTAACTGGGCCAAATAACTATCAACTATCAACTACCAACTATCCTGGAGAAACTTTTGCTATTTCCTGGCAACAATCGACAACTACCAAAAATTGTAAGCGGTATTATCATTGGTATTTTAGTCACCCTGTTGGTAATTATCATCATTGCCCTCAGCCAACCTGATAACTTTTTAGCCGCAGCCACCGCTACCCCCACCAAAACAGCAACCCCAAAAGCCACCTCGACTCCCACAGCCTCAGCAACAGCCAGCTCAACATCCACACCCACATTTACACCTACGCCGACCTCAACCTCAACCCACACCCCCACCCCGACCCCGACCGAAACCAGCACCTCGACCCCACTGCCGCCCACAGCAACAGCAACAGCAACGGCAACACCCTTACCGCCTACAGCCACGCTTCCAGCCGTCATCACCCCAACCGAAATTGTTCAAATAACAGCGGAAACCACCATCAGCAGCACGGTTAATATGCCCCAAACGGAAAGCTTGACTCCAAGCGGGGAAATTACCCCCCTCGGAACGCCCACGCCCAGCCCCACACCGGTTCCTCGTACCGTGCTGGTTCCAACCGATATTCCTGATTACTGGGAAGTAGAAGACCACTTTTGGTTTACCCGACCCTTTACCAATGTTTATCAAACTTGGGGCAGTTACTATTATCCTTATGGAACCAACGCCAAGGGGCAATATTTCTGGCATTACGGCATTGACATTCAAAACCCCCAGGGGAGCATCATTGTTGCCGTCGGGGATGGGGTTGTAAGCCATGCCGCTCCGGACACAGAAAAAGTACTTGGTCCCTGGCCCGATTTTTATGGTCAGGCCGTACTTATCCGGCATGACCAAACCTGGCAGGGGTTACCTATCTTTACTTTATACGGCCATGTCTCTGAATTTTTGGTCCAAGAAGAGCAACATGTCAAAGCTGGAGAGCCTATTGCCAGAGTAGGCCAATTAGGCGTGGCCTTGGGACCCCATTTACACCTTGAAATCCGGGCCGGGGCTGGTACCTATAACGACACGCGCAACCCTGATTTATGGGTACGACCCGATCGTGGTTTTGGAGTAATTGCCGGTCGGGTAGTGGATTATCAAAATTACTTTGTCCCCCAACAACTTGTCACCCTGCATCGGGCCAACAATCCCGGCAAATTCTGGCGCCAAACCTTCACCTACCCTGAAGGCGAGGTAACCTCGGATGACCAGTATGGCGAGACTTTTACCTTCAGCGATGTACCAGTCGGCCCCTACTTGCTTAAAACATTTTTTGATGGCCGGCAACTCACCCTACCTATTACAGTCACAAATAGGGCCACCACTTATGTGGAGCTAAAACAAAGCCAGGCCCCAGCCCCACCCAAAGCACCGACACCCACATCTGATATCTCAGCCACGCCAGCCGATGCAAGTACCCCAGAAGCAGAACCGCCTGTTGAAGAGCAACCCTAAAACCTTATTTTGTGTACTGCAACTACATAAATTTTGCTTAATTTGTGTAGTTACTGTAATATTGGGCCTATGATTAAGCGTACTTATGAGCCTCTAAATAATTATCTTCGCCCTAATAAGGTCTTGGTTGTTTATGGTCCCCGCCGGGTAGGAAAAACAACAATGTTGCAAAACTTCCTGTCCCAGACCTCTTTGAAATACAAACTTGACTCAGGTGACAACATCCGTACCCAACAGGTGTTGAGTTCGCAAGACTTTAACCAAATATTGGCATACGTTGAAGGCTATGAACTATTAGCCATTGATGAGGCCCAATCAATTCCCAACGTGGGGATGGGCTTAAAGATTATTGTTGATCAGGTGCCCAATATCAGGGTGCTTGTTACTGGCTCTTCATCATTTGAGTTGGCAGGACAAATCGGTGAACCCCTGACGGGCCGCAAACGAACCCTAACGCTCTACCCTATTGCCCAGGTAGAATTACTTTCTAGCTACAACCGCTACGAACTTCGGGAAAAGCTGGAGGAATTTCTGGTTTTTGGGACTTATCCTGAAGTCTTGATAGCAACCACCCGCCATGAAAAGATCGAAGTCATAACCGAAATTGCAAACTCTTACTTGCTAAAAGATATTTTAGCCTTTGACCGGGTTAAAAATTCGCAAACCTTGCTGAATTTGTTGCAACTGTTAGCTTTTCAGGTGGGAAATGAAGTGTCCCTCAATGAATTGGCTAACCATCTCAAGGTGAATGTCAAAACGGTACAGCGGTACCTTGATTTACTGGAGAAAGCCTTTGTCATTATCCGGCTTGGTGGTTTTAGCCGCAACCTGCGTAAAGAAGTGACCAGCAAAGCCAAGTATTACTTTTTCGATAACGGTATTCGCAATGCTGTCATTGCTCAATTCAATGGACTGGAGCTGCGTAACGATATCGGTGCCTTATGGGAAAACTTTATCTTTGTAGAGCGCTTAAAACGGCGGGCTTATTTCCCTATCTATGCCAACATTTACTTTTGGCGTACTTATGACCAACAGGAAATTGATCTGGTTGAGGAACGTGAGGGGCATCTATTTGGTTATGAATGTAAATGGTCATTGAGAAAAATACCCTCTCCTCCCAAAAAGTGGTTGAACAGTTATCCCAATGCAGAATTTGCGGTAGTAAACCCGGCTAATTATTTGGATTTTATTTTGCCGATGTAGGAGATAGCCTTTATTTTTGAATTAATGGGATGTAATTCATATCGGCCCAGGCTTTAGGCACGTTTTTGTCCTCGTGGGTCAGCATATTAATCCAGGCTGATGAGCCTTCGAGTTGGTGGTTAACCGGGGCTTGTAAATGGAGTATCTCTGGACCAAAAATAGCCATCTTTTGGGAGCGGTCAAAAGCTGCCACCCAGATACAACGCATATCGGGTTTGACCTCACAATGGCCATTGGCTCTTACACCACCGCAAGGCCCATTGCGTAAATTTTTGGGGCAGGTCATAGGGCAGGTCATCCCTGTAGAGTGCAAAATACATTGTCCACACATACGACAATCAAAGATGACCTTTTTCGATAATTCCTCACCCCCACGCAGCCAGCGATTAGCCCGCTCATACCCCAAACGTGAAATAAGCGGATCAAGCCACCTAAAAAGCTGGTGAGACAATTGATAACTCCGTTCCAAAAAACGGGGATGATCTCTAAACCAGGCCCCAATACTCATCAACACCTTGCCTTTTTGATTATTGCCGCCTTCTGCGCCGCCGTCTTTGAGATGTTGCACCCGTATCGCTCAAAACTGGGGCTGCTGGCAAAATACCATTTAGATGGGGAAATGGGTCAACCTTATTAGGCAGATGAATAGCATTAACAAACTCGCTTTGAAAATCGGGGTCTATAGCCGTTTCAATATATTTAATCCAATGGGCAATCTCTTGCGCCTCTTGACGTTTGTTACGATTTAACAAGGCAATACGTGCCCCATCACCAGCAGCATTGCCGACCGCATAAATCTTATCCAGATTGCAATCCGGAATCAGGCCCAACACCAACGCATATTTAGGGTCGATAAAACTGCCAAAAGCCCCGGCCAAAATAATTTTATCGACAGCTTGCACCTCAGCCCGATTCATCAATAACTTGGCCCCGGCATATAAAGCCGCCTTAGCCAATTGAATATTGCGAACATCATCCTGGGTAACCAAAATAGGCTCATTGGTTGCCGTCTGCTCCCCAGTAGCCAGAATATAGGCCCCTTTTCGGCCCTCCCACTCTGTATGCTCGCTTGCAACTGCCTTATTAAAAGCTCCATCGGGCAAAATAATACCCGCCAAATACATCTCGGCCACAGCTTCTATAATCCCAGAGCCGCAAATCCCAATCGCCAGATGATTTGGCTGGTCAGCAGCGGGTATATCTGGGCCAACTAACCATTCATCCGACCATTTTTCCTCACCAATAACTCGGAAACGAGCCGCTTTGGTTAAGGGGTCAATCCGCACCCGCTCAATGGCCCCTGGCGTGGCCCGGATACCATAAGCAATCTGGGCACCTTCAAAAGCAGGACCGGTAGGACTAGAAGCGCTAAACATCCAATCTCTATTGCCAAGCGCTATTTCGGCATTGGTTCCGACATCCACAATCAACATTTTGCTGTCTTGTTGATAAGGCTCCTCGGCAATCAAAACAGCTACATTATCCGCACCAACATGACCGGCCTCGGCGGGCATCACATGAATATAGGCCCCCGGGTGCAAACGCAAAGCCAAATCACGGGCCTTAATATCCATTGCGTCACGATTAGCCAGGGCAAAGGGCGCAGCGCCCAATTCAACCGGGTTGATACCCAACAAAATATGAATCATGGTCGTATTACCCACCATCACCGCATCATAAATCTCTTGGGTGCGGATACCCGCCGCTTTAGCCGCCCGCGAGGCCAATTTTTGCAAGGCTTCAATCACAACCTTGTGCATCTTATCCAGACCATCATTATGCATCATGGCATAAGAAACCCGGCTCATCAGATCTTCGCCATAAGTCACCTGGGGGTTCATCAGCGACTCGGTTGCCAGAATGTCACCACTGCGCAGGTTACATAAATGTCCGGCTATAGTAGTACTGCCAATATCAACGGCCAGACCATAAGCCCCTTCCTCATAACCCGCTCGAACGGCAATCACTTCTTTATCTTGCCATAAAGTTACCGTGACAGCCCATTTGCCTGTGCGTAAATTGGCTTGTAATCGTTGTAAGGTTTTGAGGTCAATGGTGAGGTTGTTTAGCTGCCACTGTTGGGCCAGAGCATCTTGCAAACGCCCCCAATCACCGCGATGTTCACCCAATTGGGGTTGGTCCAGCTCAACATAAACCTGCCGGATGGTTGGCACAATCTCAATAATGCGCTCAGTAGCCGATTTACGGATAATTTGTTTCTGAGCCCGGCTCTCTTCAGGCACAGTGACCAACATGTCGCCATGCACATAAGCCGAGCAGGATAAACGACAATCGGCGCTATTCATGCGCTCTAATAAATGGCTTTCTTCTTTGCCAGGTGGAGACAAATTGGTCTGAGTAGAAACGACCCCATGTTTCTGAAAGTTGCCTTCTTCAATCTGAACTTTGCACTTGCCACAAGTCAAGCGTCCCCCGCAGATGCTTTCAATCTCGACACCCATTTGTCGGGCAGCATCTAACAAGGATTGGCCGGGCGTAACCCGCCCTCGCCTACCCGAGGGCATAAAAATCACCAAGGGTTCTTTAGTTGTTTGGCCTGATTTCGCTGTGTTATTAGTTGACATTTTTCAATTACAATGACTCTCCTGAAAAAACTCAGTTTTTAATTCCAGGCGAGTAGTATACATATCTGTCAAGAATACAACAATTTAGGAAAACATCATTTGAGTGAGACCCCCAACATTGCGGTTTGAATGTCTTCCTGAAAATGTTTAATATGTTGCTCTAAAAGTTGAGCCGACTGCTCTGCATCGCCCGATTTAAGAGCTTCCATAATAGTTCTATGTTCCAAAACTGTGCCTTGCATATCACCGATTTTATCCAGAGCAAAGTACCATAAACGCAAACTCAAGGCATACATGGTCATTAATGTATTTTGTAAAAATTCATTATCAACCGCCTCATAAATAATCTCATGACAGGCTTGATCAATCGCAATAATGGCTTGATTATCAACAGGTTCCGTATTTTGCAACAAATTTGTGGGCAAAGTTGCTAAAATAGCCTCCATCCGCTGCCAATGTTTCTCTGTACCCCGTTTAGCAGCCAAACCAGCAGCCAGGCTTTCTAAAGCTACCCGAACCTCCGCCAGGCGTTGGAGATCCATCATGCCAATATCGGCCACAAACATACCCCGCCGAGGAACAATCATAACCAATTTTTCTAAAGCCAGCCGTTGCAATGCCTCTCGAATAGGCGTGCGCCCCAAACCTAACTTAGCCTGGAGAGTGGCTTCATCAATAACAGACCCCGGAGCTAACTCTAACGATACTATTTTTTGTTTTATCTGTTTGTAGGCTTGCTGTCTTAATGAAACATTGCCATCATTTTGAGACATTGTATTATTTAACCTTGATACAGGCATTAAACTCCGCTGATATATCAACAATATATTATACGTAGGTGCCGTATCTTACTCACTTTTATCTATTTTGTCAACAAGAATTTGGGTTATAACTATAACCAACCCCGTAAACCATAGATGATAAAACCCACATATTCTTTAAGGATACGCGATGTCACCTCTAAATTATTGGCGTTGGGCGGCAAATTCACCAATTGTACACCCAGGTCAAGTTGGGTGAAGTAGACCCAATCATCTTGGGTAAAGGTAAAGTCTGTGGGCGAGGGGGTTACCTGTAAGCCCACTTTGGTAAAGACCCGATAGGCCCTGGGCATATGAGAAGCAGATGTTATCAAAATAAGGTCGCTTAAGCCTTCTTTTTCTAATATGGCTTGGGTTTCCAGAGCATTTTCACGAGTATTCCGTGATATGCTTTCCAGTAAAATCGCCTCACGAGGAATACCCATAGTCACCAATATCTCGGTCATTGCTTCTGACTCGGCTTGTGAGGCTGGGCCTGTAAAGGTAGCATTGCCGCCGCTAACCAAAATTAAGGGAGCCACTTCCTGCTTATATAACCAGGCGGCATGAAACAAACGATTACCTGCTCCATTTAATTCTGCGGTATGGCGAGGAAAAGCAGCGGGACGGGTTCCTCCGCCCAGTACAACAATGACCTCGGCTTGGGGTAAAGTTGCCTTGGTATTGACATATTGCCACTCCAGAGAGCGAGTCAGCATCATCGTTACCAACTTATTACCCGCCAAACAAAGCAAAAGCAGGGTTATGATGACCAGCATTTTTTGCAGACGAGGATAGCGTCGTAACCATAAGGTTAAACCTAATAAAACACAGGCTAACCCCAGCGGATAAATAAAGACGGGTAGGAATTTTGAAAGAAAGAAAAACATAATTAATTGGCTGACCTCAATGATTTATGGATAGAATTATTTTGCCCCAGCTAATTGAGTCGGTTACAATAATAAGGGCGAGTTATTTTACACGTGAAGATACAAAGCAAGCAACTTTAATTCTGTTGAAAAGATAATAAAAGATGGAGGTTGGCGATGAGAATAGTTACTTGATGTTGCATGTTATGGTACAATAAAGATAGACATGCGGTATAGGGTGCAGTAAAGGAATCAATTATGAAAATTAGCCAAATTATTCTCAAGGGTATTAACAATTTCGAGGATTTTAGCTATTCATTTCAGGATGAATGGAGCCAAACTATTCCCAATTCCATTTTGTTGAGGGGGCCAAATGGCTGCGGTAAAACAACGACCTTGAGGGTAATTGCCGATTTATGGCAGTATCTTGAAGTATACTTAGCAGAGACAGTAGGAGCCACCTATGACCGATGTATTTATCTCATATTCTCGTAAAGACAAAACCTTTGTCCAACGCCTCAATGAAGCTCTGGCAGCCAAAAACCGACAGGTTTGGGTTGATTGGGAAGATATACCCTTAACCGCTGATTGGTGGGCCGAAATAGAGGAGGGGATTGAAGTGGCTAATACCTTTGTTTTTATTATTAGCCCCGACTCAGCGACCTCTGAGGTGTGTAGGCAAGAAATTGAACATGCCGCCAATCATAATAAACGCATCATACCCATTGTCTATCGTGATGTCCCCCCTGAAGATTTGCCTGAAACCTTGACCCACTTAAATTGGATATTTTGCCGGGAAGAAGATAATTTTGATATAGCTTTCGAGTCCCTGTTGCAGACAATGGACACTGATTTAGAATGGGTCAAGAAGCATACCCGCTTAACCCAACGGGCGGTGGAATGGGACAAACATAATCGCAGCGACAGTTACGTGTTGCGAGGTGAGGACCTGTCCGAGGTCGAAAAAATGTTACCCCAGACCGATAAAGAACCCAGTCTTACCAAACTACAAACAATGTATATTTGGGCTGGCCGTAAAAGCTCGGTCAAACGACACCAGATGGTCATTATAGCGGTCTCTATTGGTTTTATTGTGACTACTATTTTGGGCATTATGGCTTTTTCTCAATATCGAATCACTGATGTTGCCCTCACCCAATCTCAAAAAGATTTAAATACAAGTAACCGTCAACGCGATGAGGCTTTCAGCGGATTAGATAGCGCCCAAAAAAAAGAACAAAGCGATGACCACGAGCGAAAAAAAATAGAGGAAGAACGGGATCAGGCCTTCTCACGTGAACTTGCGGCCAATGCCAAACTCACCAAACAAACAGACCCCGAATTGAGTCTATTATTGGCAATCGAAGCAGTGTCTAGATATGAAACCACAGAAGCTATTGAAACATTAAGACAGCTTGTCCAAGCCCCACCAGAAATGAAAACCAAAAAACTTCTAACCTTAGCCCAAAGTTATGCAACCCGCTCATGGTCCTTGGAAGAGTGTCAAATGTATTTACATCAAAAATCTTGCCCTTAGGACAAAGTTAATTTCTCTGGGTGATTTCCATAAAAGAATTTATGGTGCGCCAGGGCCTCGGTAGACTTCCTTCCCTTCTAATAAGGTTAATAATACCTTTGTTTGCCCAATCTGTTCAAGGGGGGGTTCAAAGAGATTGCGGTCAATAACAAGCAGATCTGCAAATTTACCGGATTCGATGGAGCCGGTAGTCTGATCGTGATGCAGTAAATAAGCCACGTCAAGGGTCATCATGCGGATGACATCATCCAGGGTCATCACCTTACCTTCATCCAGCACAAGCACATTTTGAATTTTCTCAAAGGGTGACAAAGTATCGGCATCCCAATCACTGCTCAGGACAACGGTGGCCCCGCTTTTGTATGTTTCATACAAAGACAGTAAGCTATCAATGCGGTCACCAAGGAATGGTGCTATGAACTCAATGTACTCATCATCCGTTGAACTGGGGGCATATTGGAAATCAGCAATAGCGCCTAACTCACTAAAGCGGGGAATATCCGCCGGGTCGATTAAATAAAGATGGGTTAGACGGTGACGTCTGTCAACAGAAGCATTGGCCTTGGCAGCCGCTTCAATATCATCCAAAACAATAACGGGGCGATCAGGCACGGCTTTATCCAGAAGTTCTATGGGGAGAACCTCTTGAAATAGCAAGTTGGACATGTTGGCTCCAGAGGCTCGTACCCACTCGCTATCGTTTTGTTGCTTCGCACAATCCTGAATTTCAAAAAAGTAGTCATCCAATTCAGCAACGTCAGTAACAAAACAGAGGCTTTCAAAGAGACCGGTCTCAAGGACATGTAAATGTGGGTCCTGGAAGCCGGGTAGCATCATAGCCCCATTTAAATCGACAACTTCCGTATTAGCAGCTGTATATTCAAGAAGCTCATCTTCGCTTCCGACGGCCAGAATAACTCCCTGCCCAATTGCCACGGCATCTGCCCAGGGTTGGGCGGGGTTAACCGTGTAAATCGCCCCATTAACATAGATTGTATCGGCTGGGGCATCGACTTCTGCTGCCCCGAACCCTTTTAAAGCAGACGCTTCATCGGCTGTAGCCATTGCTTCTGGCTCTTTGGTTGTAGCTGTCGGCTCTGGTTCGTTAACCACTGCGCTGGTGGCGGGCTCCTCATTGCCCGTACTCGTAGCCCCATCGCTATTACTAGAAAAGCCGGGAAAGCCCCTGTGCTTTAGACCGGGGATGAAAGGCCAGAACCTTATCTTTACCATAAGCTCAATCCGGCTTTTCTTTAAGAAAAACCCCATTGAGCGTTAAGGAAGCCCCCTAACTTTAGGGGGGGGTTTTTCACAAGCGCTAACCAAAGCTACACTTAAATAAATTAAAGTGAACAAAATTCGTTTGGACAACATAATTTATTCTCCTGGAAATTAAAGTAGTAACTTTTCTATCATTTTGTAAATTTTGCTCCTAAATGGAGCCTTCAAACACATAAAATAGGGTATGTCAATTTTTTACAAAAACTCCGGCAGCCAATCGCCATGTGCTTTAATCAAATCGTCCACCAAATTCCAGATTTGGTTAAGGTCGAGTTCAGCGGCAGTGTGCGGGTCGAGCATGGCCGCGTGGTAGATATGTTCTCGTTTGCCGCTAAGGGCTGCCTCTACGGTGAGCGATTGCACATTGATATTGGTTTGCATCATCGCGGCCAGGTGTGGGGGTAGGCTGCCGATATGGGTCGGCTGAACGCCGTTTTTGTCTACCAGGCAGGGCACTTCTACGGTACAACCCGGCGGTAGATTGTCGATCAGGCCATGGTTGGGCACATTGCCGTACACAACACGGGGGGTGTTGGTTTCCATGCTATGGATGATGAGGGAGCCATACTCGTTGCTTAACTCACCACTGTCCAGATCCTCCACGGTTTCGCGGATGTGTTCGACCATTCGGGGGGTGAGATTGGCCTTTTGCAAGGCCTGCTCAAAGGCCGCAGCGGTAAAGGTGGCGGGGTTTTCAACCTTTTGTTTGACAAATTCCCAGCCCGCAATCTGCTCCTCGCAACGACGGGGGTACTCATCCAGGGGAATGTTGAACTTCTCGATCAAATCGGGCCGGTCACGCTTGATGAACCAGGGTACGTATTCGCTGAAATGCTCGCTGGATTCGGTCACAAAGTAACCCACCCGTTTGAAAAGTTCGTAGCGAACCCGGTTCCAATCGGGTACACGCTTCTCCTCAAGCACCTGGCGCAGTAAGGGATAGAGGTCTTCCCCGTTGCGCTCAAATTGAAGGTAGAAGGCCATGTGATTGATGCCGGCGCAGACATAGTTAAGCTCATCATAAGGTACACCAATATCATCAGCCAGTTGTTCGGCGGTGCCTTGCACACTGTGGCACAGGCCAATGCTTTTAATATTGCTGCTGCGGTTTATGGCCCAGCAGAGGATGGCCATAGGGTTGACATAGTTCAAAAAGGTGACCTCGGGGCAAAGTTCTGCCATATCGCGGGTCATTTCCAGCAGCACGGGGATGGTGCGCAGGCCGCGCATAATACCGCCGATGCCCAGCGTGTCGGCGATGGTTTGGCGCAGACCATACTTTTTGGGAACTTCAAAATCAATTACGGTGCTGGGTTGGTAACCACCCACCTGAAACATGCTGATGGCGTAATCCGCGCCATCCAGGGCTGCACGGCGCTCGGTGGTGGCTTCGATGGTGGGGTGAGCATTCAAGACCGCAGCCAATTTGTGGGCCACCATTTCTGAGGTTTGCAGACGTTCTTCGTTTGTGTCGTGCAGGCTGATGGTGCAGCCGGCCAGTTCGGGAAAACTGAGAATGTCGCCCATGAGGGCTCTGGCAAATACGGTGCTGCCGGCGCCGATAAATGTTATTTTGGGCATAGTGATAAAACTCCTTTAATTAGATTGTTTTTTTTGGTAATGACTAAAAAACCTTAGCATGTGTTTCTTAAATAGAGGATGAGGGCATATTCATTTAAACCCGGTCATGGTTAGCCCACGCACAATCCAGCGCTGCGAGTAGACAAAGACAAGCACTACCGGGGCCAACACCAATACGGACGCGGCCATTGTTAGGTGGAGTTGATTGGTGTTTTGGGTAGAGTACCAATTTAGAATAATGGGCAGCGTGCGGATTTCCTGTTTGGTTAGCACAATCAGCGGCCACAGGTAGGCGTTCCAGTTGAACATAAAGGTTAACATACCTAATGGTCCTAACTGCTGGATAACGATGGAGCGGTAAATACGCCATTCTGACGCACCATCCACCCGTGCGACGGGCACTGTAATCAAACATAGTCAGGCCCACCGCCCAGATAACGGACAACAGAGTAAAATAGGCCATGTAAATTACCAGCGGGGTAATGGTCACAAAAAGAAACAGCCGTTTTGCGCCATCGCGGCCAGAGAAAGGTTTTTTCAGGCGCTGCCAGAAGGGTGGTGATGAATTAGCTGTATATATTGAGGTTGCCATTCATTGCTCCTTTTACCCAAAAAAGCTCCAAATTTAAAAGTGCCGGGGACTGCTTATGAGGCTAAGTTATTGATTTTGGATAGCTTATACCTACGTTTTGGTTTTACCAAATCCCATACTTGGAGACAGTCCCCGGCACTTAAACACACTCATCCCAGACTACTTGAGAATATTATTAAAAACTTTCGTTAGCCTCACGCTCCATAGCTGATAGGGCTTCATCAATTTCTTCGTTGCCTTGCAGGACGTTCAAAATGTGCGGGTAGGTGATGTCGTACCATAACAAGTCACGGTCGGGCAGGTGTCCAATGTAGGTGCCGTAAGGCAAAATCTTGAGGAAGGCTTCAAAATAGGGGAAGTCGCTCAGTAATTTATCACGGGCTGCACCTTCGGTGTTGGCTTTGAGTGCGGGTAGGGTGCCGGAGTCGATGTTCCAGTTGAGGGCATTTTCCTCGTTCATAGCCACAAACTTGATGAAATCCCAGGCTTCCAGGGGTACTTCGCTGTGTTTTGATACCGTCAAACCCCAGCCAGAGTCGGCCACAAAGGTTGGTTCGTCGCCCAGACTGGGCAAGTGCCTATAAAAGTATTGAGTATAGTTGAATGCAAAATTTACGTGCAACAATTGGTTTAATTACGGATAAAGATAGTGATACGCTTAACGATGCTATATGGGCAGGAGTAAATGATGTTGCTCGCCAGCAAGATGTTAACCTGATCTGTTTTGCCGCTGAAAGCTTGCCGGCCCCCAATCAAGTCTCGCCAGCCAACATTCTTCATGAGTTGGTGGGTGAAGAAAATATAGACGGACTAATTGTGTGGGGTGGTGTTTTAGCTCGCTATGTTGGTGGGGAGGCGGTACGGGCCTGGTGCCAACAATTTTCTCCGCTGCCCATTGTCAGCGTTGCGCTCCAGATTGAGGGTATCCCCAGCGTTATGGTTGACAACTATCAAGGTATGCGTCAGGCCATGGAACATTTAATTGAGTTTCACGGTTATAAGGATATTGCTTTCATTCGCGGACCCCAGGGGCATCCGGAAGCGGAAGCGCGGTTTCAAGCTTATCTTGATACATTAGGGGAGCATGGTCTCCCTTTTAGAGAGGATTTAGTCCAATTTGGCGGTTGGGATTCAACAGCAGGTGAGCAAGCAACGCATCAGTTGCTGGACAACTACTCGGGTGAGTTTAAGGCCATAGCGGCTGCCGACGATGCCTCTGCAATTGGCGCTCTAAAGGCACTGAACGAGCGGGGCCTGCAAGTGCCTTATGATATTGCCTTAACCGGTTTTGATAATATGAGGGAAAGCGATATTGTTACCCCCCCGCTAACCACTGTCCCCTTTTTTATCTACCAGCAAGGGTACCGGGCTGCCGAGATGATGCTAGAGTTGCTGGCCCACAAAGAGGTGCCTAAAAAAGTGGTTTTAGCAACCCATTTAATTGTGCGCCAATCGTGTGGTTGTTTAACGCCGGAAATCAGACAAATCCCGCTGGAAGAGGTCGGCTATTCAGAACAGACAATTGAGACAGACCCAACCCTACAGCGGGCCTATATTCTTACCAAAATGACGCAGATAGCCGCCGGAGAAACCCAACTTCCTTCTGATTGGGCCGAACGTTTGCTCGATAGTTTTTATGAAGCCTTAACTCAGGAAAGCTGTGGGGTATTCCTGTTTGATTTGGAGAGATTGCTTCGACAAACTGTAGCAGCCAGCGGTCAAGTTACTGTTTGGCACAACGTGATCTCTATGCTCCGTCGCTATACACTTCCTTGTCTGGCAGAACAAAATGTGCGGCTGCAAGCTGAAAACCTTTGGCAGCAAGCCCGGTTAATGATTGGTGAGCTGGGACAACGGCTGCAAGCTCAACAGCATTGGCAAGCCGAACAACAGGTGCGAGCCATCCGTAAAGTTGGACGAGAGCTAAATACAGCCCTTGATATCCAAAAACTGACGAATATTCTGGCTCAGGAATTGCCCGGGCTAGGTATTTCAAGTTGTTACCTGTCGCTGTATGAACAAGCGGATGAGTTCATTACGTGGTCACGCTTGATAATGGCCTATAGTAAAAAAGGCCGTATTCAATTTGGGGGGGAGGATTGGCGGTTTCTATCTAAACGCTTGGTTCCGGAAGGGGTATTGCCGCATAATCGGCGCTATAGTTTGGTTGTTGAGTCATTATATTTTCGAGAGCAGCAATTGGGGTTTGTTTTATTTGAAGCAGGCCCGGAAGAGGCCGCTGTCTGTAATGCGTTGCGTGAGTTTCTTAGAAGCGGTTTGAAAGGTGTCCAACTATTTGACAAGGCGTTGCAAGCGCAGGCTCTTGCTGAAAAAGCCGACCGCCTCAAAACGCAATTACTGGCAAATGTTAGTCACGAACTCCGAACACCGCTCAATGTTATTTTGGGACATACCAAAGCAGCACTCAAGCAGCCAAATTCTTATAAAGTTAATTTACCGCCAGCATTAGTCAAGGATATGCAGCACATTCACAATAATGCCGAGCATCAGATTAGGGTGATTAATGATTTACTTGATTTATCGCGGGCCGAAATTGATGAACTTGACCTTTATCCGGAGTTAATCCAGCCTCATTCTTTTCTGAGCGATATATTTTACAATATGGCTAAAAGGAGTGGCTCTAAGCAAGAGATAAGCTGGCAGTTAAAACTTCCGGAATGGCTGCCGGTCATCGAGGCTGATCCGGTTCGCCTGCGCCAAATTTTGCTCAACCTGTTGAGCAATGCCCGTAAATTCACTAGCCAGGGGCAAATTGCCCTGGGGGCTGAGGTCAGCCCTCCTCAGCTACATATTTGGGTGCAAGATACGGGTTACGGCATTCCCCTTAATTTACAAACACAAATCTTTGAACCCTTTATTACGACAGACCAGAAGCCGGGAGGCATTGGGCTGGGTTTAACCATTACCCGCCGGCTGGTGGCGCTGCACAAAGGATCAATGCGCTTAGAAAGCCAACCCGAAGCGGGAAGTACATTTCATATTTACCTGCCGCTGCCCAGTTTAAGTGATCAGCCTACGATGGCCCCGGAATCAAGTCAACCTATTTTGCTTTTAATTTCATCTCAACCCCAATTGGCCCCGGAAATAGTTGAATTTAGTCAGCGGCAGGGCCTTGAGATACGGCGGATAGAAAGGTATGAGCATGTCAATACTCTGGCCCATGAAATTCATCCCGTTGCACTGGCCTGGGATTTGGCGGGCGTATCTCCTAACCTCAACGATTGGTATGTTATTCAGCAGTTACGAAAACACCCGCGTTTAAGTCGAGTACCATTTATGATACACAATCGACAGCAGACTGAGAGGGATGAAGCTGGAGCGGGTATTACGAATATAATTATGAAGCCGATGAGCGGGACTACTTTATTAGAGGCTGTTAAGGGGTTGTATCCGCTAGATGGTAAGGGGCCTATTCTTATTGTTGATGACGACCCCGATGCACGTCGGTATTACCTGAAGCTGTTGACAAACGATTTTCCCAACCATCCGCTCCGTACAGCCAGCAATGGGAAAAGCGCTGTCACAATTATGATAGAAGAGTCTCCCACTCTTGTTATTTTAGACCTAATGATGCCGGAAATGGATGGTTTTGAGGTGCTTGAATGGATACGTAACAGCCAACGGAGTCGGCATGTTCCCGTCCTGGTTTTGAGCAACCGAATTTTGACCTTTGAGGATATCAAGCGACTTGAAGGCTACCCACAGGTTACTATTCAAAGTAAAGGTATCTGGTCGGAGCGTGAAGCGGCAAACACCATACAGCGGATATTAGCTGCTAATACCCTCCCCCCGCAGACAAATGCCCTGGTTAAACGCATGATTGCCTATTTGCATCAAAATTACCATGAAACGCCTTCGCTTCGGGAAATGGCGGCTGCAATTGGGGTCAATGAGGATTACCTGGGGCGAGTTTTTCGTCAGGAATTGGGCCTTTCGCCAGGAGATTACTTAAATCGCTATCGTATTAAACAGGCCAAAGAGTTGTTACAACAAACGGATAATAGCATTATGGCTGTGGCCCACAAGGTAGGCTTTAAGGACTCGGCTTATTTTAGCCGAGTTTTCCGCAAGCTTGTGGGGCAATCCCCCAGTGCTTATCGAGATTATCATGAGAGCGATGAGGGGGATAGGTGAGAGGTTGGCTACGCGCTAACCCGAAATATTTAAACAGTTGGGCGTTGAGCGATCTTTTACTATGGATTTACTTACGCCCAACTGTACTAGCCTTTTAGGGCAGGTATTTTAGCAGGCTCTGGGTGAAAATTAGCGAGAGCAACTCCATTCATAAACATTCTGAGTGGTCAGGCAATATTGAAGCGTGTTGGTACTTCCGTTAACAATACGCACATAATAGCGTCGATTACGCTGCAAGGGGCCACCCTGCCAAATCAATTCGCCATTGCCCAAATCACCATCTCGATCGAATCCAGGAGAACTGCCGGCACCCAGATTTAGCAACAAGTTAGAGTCTTTAGGTGGCCACACAGGGATTTCCCCTTCATCATAGATAAAAAACTTAACTTCTTCCTTGCCATTCAAATTAGGGTTAGGATCAAACATTAAAAGAAGAAACAGCGGGCCGGGGTCTGCTCGCTCAAAGAAAATGTACCACTTATCTGAGTAGGGGCTAACATTGCCGGAATCACTCCCCCCATACATATTAAAGGTGAAAATATCTTGTGTGGCCGGTGGAGAAGGTGTTGTACCATGTCGGTCGGGGTCAGGAGTTGATGTTAGAGTGAGAGTTTGGGTTGCGGTAGGAGTCTTGGTAGATGTGGGTGTACTTGTAAATGTTGGCCTGGTAGATGGTGTGAGTGTAGGAGTCTTGGTAGGTGTATCAGAGGGTAGTGAGAATATAAGGGTGGATGTTCCAGCGGGAGTATTAGGAGTAATTACCGCCCCTAATATTGCTCCTACAAAGAATAGAAGAAGGATTGTTATTACGACCCAGCCAATGTGTAGATAGAAAAGATTGTCTTTATCCATAAGAGAAAATAAAATACCAGCCTAAATATCCAAATAAAAGGGCGATAATAGCAATGGGGAACGCTATTTTGTCAAAAGTTTTTCGTCTATTGAGTTGTTGTTGGGTTTTAGCTAATTTTGATTTTACTTGAGCTAGTTCCTGTTGCAACTCAGTGGCTAATTTATGTTGTTGTTGGGTTTTAGCTAATTTTGATTTTATTTGAGCCAGTTCCTTTTGCAACTCGGTTGCTAATTTGTGTTGCGTTTCTTCCAGTTTTGTGACCACCCACATCTTGTTAAAAACCTTTTTGTAAAGTTCATTTCTAATCTGTAACATACCTTGTCTGGCAACAACTATGCCATATAGTTTCAAGCTACTGATTGCGGCTGATGTTTCTTCATCGTAAACAGGTGTATGTGAGTCTAACAGTTGTTTGTATGTTGCCAACATCTCCTTAGCATAGAGATCATCCATCACTCTACTCTGCACAAATTGAAGATTAGGGTCGCTTGAAGTCCCAACCTCTTCAAAAAGTTTGGTCACCCATTCATCCACCAAGTTGGTTTGCTGACCAGTTGACGACTTAAAAACAGCTTCGGTTAATTTTTGAGTCAGATAGGGGTGTCCGCATGTCCAATGGTAAATCCGGTCAAAATATTTGCGGCCATAGCGCGGATGTTTTGCTTCCAGGGCCTCTTGAAATTTACTGTATTTTTCTTTGGCAAAATCATTCAAGACAATACGCTGTCCAATATTAAATGGAGTACGGACCGTATCGGCAATTAATTGGTTGGGCGTAGCCACCCCCAATAGAACAAAGGTTAGCCGCTTGTACTCCGGGTGTTGTACCCGCCCTTGATAAATGGCTCGAATTGCGGCAAAAAAATCATCTGTAAAATCAAGCCCTAAAGTTACGTCAATCTCATCAATGAAGATGATAATGGGTTCAGCCACTTGACTCAAGACAATTTCTCGCAAAAACTGTGAAAAACGATGGGGCAAGGTTGATAACTTTTCTTCTTTCCACCAGGTTTTAAGTTCAAGCTCAAGGTTCAAGCTTCGCACCAACATCCGCAGCAAACTAAAGTACCAACTATCGGCATTTTCAGGATGACCAATCTCGTTTAAATCAATGACAACCACTTTTTTTCCATCTTTACGGAGTCTTTTGCCCGTTTCATACATCAAGCTGGATTTACCAATTTGGCGCGAAGCAAGAACGTAGGACAATTCACCGTTTTGACAGGCTGTAAACAGTTCGTCATCAGCCGGCCGTTTCAAATATAACCCATCAGCAGCTTGCACAGGGCCACCTACCACAAATTTAACTTCATCCGGCATTAAGTCGCTCCTTAAAATAACGGGCATAGAGTTCATTGCGGAAGGTGACTTGCCCCTTAATCTCTTTAATCAGGCCAAGCCCTTTCAATTGATAAAGGATGCGCTCTTGCTCTTTGGGCTGAGATTGATCCAAACAAATACGAGCAAGGGCCTGTTTAAACTCCGGCTGTCCTGAAATCACTCTATAATAACGGTTCAGATGTTCGCCAAACGGCCCATCATCATTGCTAGCTTGATCCAATAAGGTCACAAAAGTTATTCTGTGAGCAGCCAGTTGGTAAAAAGCTACTCTGGTTAAAAAGGGATGTCCGTTCAAAAGTTTTTGCAATTTACTTAGCTGATCTTTAGGGAACGGCTGACCATGCAAGCTGTAGAGTTCGTCAACTTCTGCTGCAGTAAAATCTTGCAAGCGAACAAGTTCGGCTACATTGAAAGGAGACTGATGAATATTGTCGATAAAAAGGTGAGGTTCTGTGGAACTACTGAGCAGTAAGGTCATCTTGGCAAAATTATGACTAGCGGCTCTTTTATTGTGCCAAACCCGTAACATTCCAAAAAAGTTAGAGCGAAACGAACTGCTGAATATACGGTCAACTTCGTCCAGAGCTAAAATAAAAGGGGCATTAAGATGAGAAATGACCCAATCTTCCAAATAAGTCGTACAATTTGAAATCGGTGTGCCTTCTTTATCCCAATGTTCTTTAACAATTTTTTTGGAAAGCCCTAAAGATTGGTTAATTTGACGGCAAAACTCACTTAAAAATTTATCTTCGTCTGTAAAGTATTCTTTGGGGAAAAGTTGAAAATCAACGAAGATTGTTTGTTTATCAAGTTCCTTATCGGCTCGTTGCCTCATTCGATGTAGCAGAGAACTTTTACCCGTTTGTCGAGAACCTTGCAGAGCCAGCGTCGCAGCCCGGGGGTTATTTAGACTTTCCCAGCAAAGATTGTCGGCCTCACGTTTTATATAAAACCTGGAGTCAGGTTCCATTGTGCCATAAGGCGCTTCCAAGGTTATTTTAGGTGTCGCATGTGGCATAAGGTTAGGTGTGGAAGATTCAGGAGAGCTTATTAAGCCAGGCTCTTTTTCTGTCACAAGAAATAGAACTTCTTCAGCAATGGTAGCCAAATCTTCTGCCATAAGATTGCTATCACCACCCCAAACAGGTCGGCCGTTTTTGGGTCTGACATTCATTTTCTTTAACCAAGCTATATTTTTCCAAGGACAGGCGGTGGCAATAACCGGAAAGATGGTTAACTCTCCCTTTTCACGGCGAGCCAGCAGAGCCGGAACTTCTTTTTCCATAATGAACTTAGAGTTGAGAAATTCGGCGGTAATTAACAGAATGGCTACCTTAGCTTGGGTAATAGCTTGGTTAATGGCCGCTTCCCAATCCTCTCCTGCGCCAATCCGGTCATCGCTCCAAGCCTTAATTAGCCCCTCACGTTCCAGAGTACCCAGGTGGGTTAAGAGAGCTTCCTTTTTTGCTTTATCCTTACGGGTATAACTAATAAAAACTATAGGCTGAGGCATGTATTTTTCCTACGGGTTCTCCAGTCATCGGGTAACAAAAAACGGCCTGTTTGACCAGGCGGCGTAATCGTATCAAGCTATGAGCAAGTCAAAAATGGTACTCGGGTAAATAGTGGCCAGACCTAAAGCTAAAGAAAACTGTCCGCAATTGAGAAACCTGTTCATAGTTTCAGTATACCATAAGCTATTCTGAGAGACAATGAACGGTTATTTCATTCGTAATCGTTCACCCTCCCAATAGACTTTATCGGAATTAAGGTGACAGTCAACGGTGGCTGGACACTACGGCAGACATAAAGCCAGCGCTTTAGCACTTTTTCTCCCAGTAGTCCCAAAACAATACCCCCAAACAATACTTTAGTATCTATACCTTAATACCGTATTGCTGATATACTCCTTGTACATTGAGCAAGTGGCACAGATTGTTATGACCGGCCACAACAGATACAGGGTAATGTCAAACAAACTCAACCCAAAAACTGATCCAAGTCAAGCAATGGTCTATCAAATCAGGCTCAAGGGCCATCTGGGTCGTCAATGGACAGACTGGTTTGGGGGCCTGACCATCACTCTGGAAAACAACGGCGATACGCTTTTAACCGGCCCGGTGATCGATCAAGCTGCGTTGTTTGGATTGCTAAGAAAAGTACGTGATTTAGGAATGCCATTGTTCTCGGTCATTTGCGTTAAACCCGGCCAGGCAGATGCGTCAGATGTCACAAACAGTAAATTGAGGCAAGCGGCTTAGACAAGTTTAGTTGAGAGAGGATACACGATGAACGTTATACGCTACAAAACTTGGTATGATATTTGGGAGAACAAGGGACGCACGTTACAGGTCATCTTGATCATTGCCATCGGTGCATTCGCCATCGGCACGACGATGGGGGCCCCTGTTTTGATCAGTAAGGATGAGAATCAAACCTGGGCCGCTACCCAGCCCCCGATGATTGGATTGTGGGTTGACCCCCCCATTAATCAGGCTATGCTCGACAGTCTGGATAGTTTTGAAGGGGTCGAAACGATCGAGGGGCGCCAACACAAGGACATCGAATGGCGAGTGAGTCCCGATGAACCGTGGCAAACCGCCACCCTACAAGGACGACCGGATTATGATGACCAAAAAGTCAATACGTTTCAGCTTGATGAAGGTGCCTGGCCCCAACGCAAGGTGATGGCCGTTGAGCGAGGCCGAGATTTTGCCGTTTCAGACAAAATTTATATCAAAGTTAATGATAAAGCGTATCCCGTCACCATCGGTGGCATTGTCTACAACACGATGGCAGAACTACCGCTTATCAATGACGACCCGATCTTCTATACAACCCAGCAGCGATTTGGTCATTTAACCGGGCAATCCAACTACGACACCTTTTACGCCCGCCTGCCCAGCTACGATGAGGAAACGGCGCTGGCCCTGGCGGATGACCTCCAAGCGCACCTTGAAAAGCAAGAGTATGAAGTCGGTTCAGCTTTGCCTGAGAATTATCGTACTACCGATCCGGCAATCCATTTTTTCCAAGATGCTATTGACGGTGTATTCTTTATACTGAACACAATGTCAATCCTGTCGCTCATCCTGGGGCTATTTCTCGTCTTCAACACGGTTACGGCGATTATTACTCAACAGGTGAACCAAATCGGAGTAATGAAGGCCGTCGGGGCCACCTTTGGACAGGTCGTTTGGGTCTTTTTCCAACAGGTGTTCGTTTACGGGGTCTTCGCCCTCCTGCTGGCCATTCCGCTCGGGGCGGCTGGGGCCCAGGGGTTCCGGGTTTGGTTTGTTAGTTTGGCCAATATGAACCCCGGCCCGATCGAATTAGTGCCGCAGGTTATTGCCGTGCAGGCCGCTGTGGTGCTACTCTCGCCGTTGGCCGTTGCCATCTTGCCGATCTTGTCCGGAACCCGGATCACCGTGCGGGAGGCCATTAACAGCTATGGACTCGGCGGGACGGCAAACCTGCTGGATCGATTAACCGCTAATTTTCAGGCCCTGCCCCGATCAATCGCCTTGATCCTTGGCAATACGTTTCGAAATAAAGGGCGAGTGTTTTTTACCCAGGTGACCCTCGTCGGCAGCGGTCTCATCTTTATGATGGTCATGAATACCCAGGCCTCGTTGGTATACACCTTCAACGATGTCATCTTCTCGCTCTTCCAGGCGAACGTTTTGCTTCGCCTGGAAGACAACGAACGAATTGTTCGAATGGAGACGTTGGCGTATACCCACCCTGACGTGAGCGGGGTTGAAATGTGGGCTTCCGGCACTGGCACAATGCGCCCTGTAGGGCAATCCCCATCGAATGATGATCGATTGGCTAATCTGAGAGGAATCCCACTGCCTACCCAAACCTACAAGCCTGAAATTCGGGCCGGCCGTTGGCTGGAACCTGGCGATACGTACGCCGTGGTGCTCCACCAGAAACTAGCGGAGAAGGTCGGGGTTGGCGTCGGTGGTTGGGTCATGATTGAACTCCCTCAGAAGGGGGAGACCCAATGGCAGGTCGTTGGCCTCTCATTCTCACCGTTTAACGAAACAGCGGCCAATGCACCCCGCGAGACATTGCTCAAGGAACTCGGTGAAGTCGGGCTGGCTCAATCACTACGGATCAAAACGGTACAGGCCGATGCGGATAGCGAAGCCCGCATAGCCAATGAATTGCGAACCTTATTTGAGGCCAGGGGCTACCCCTTCCAGCCCAATTCGGCAGATACAGTCCATCAGGTCAGCCAGAATGCCATGGCCGGAATGTCAATCCTAATCGGCATACTGGCTGGAATGGCTGTTATCATCGCCATCGTTGGTGGAATAGCCTTGAGTGGGGCGCTGTCAATCAACGTTCTCGAACGACGCCGGGAGATCGGCGTCATGCGGGCCATCGGTGCCTCTTCCTCCCAGATCTTGCGGGTGTTCCTCGGGGAAGGGCTACTCTTGGCCTGGCTTAGCTGGCTCATTGCCTGGCCGCTCAGCATCCCACTCGGTCGCCTGATGACAATGGGGGTGCAGGATCTCATCGAGACAGAGTTGACCTACCAATACTCGCTAACGGGTACAGTATACTGGTTTGGCATTGTGACAATCCTAGCCTTGGCGGCCAGCTTCTTCCCTGCCCGTGGCGCAACCAAAGTTAGCGTGCAACAAAGCCTCGCCTATCAATAAAATGACCAGATCGTGAAAAACCCAACTTCCGAAGTCTGAATATGCCCTCATCCTCTATTTAAGAAACACATTCTTAGCGCCGGCGAGCAAAAATTTCGGGGTGCATGAAGAGATAGATAAAAAGCATACCACCAATGGCTCCCCCCAGATGAGCAAAAATGCCCACACCCAGCGACAGAGTTTTGCCCACTTTGTAAAACTCTAAAACCAGTTGTCCTAATAAAGCATCTGATATCATTTTGTAGACAATAAATACCCAGGCCGGTATCCAAATTGGAATGGGTAGGGGAATCACACAAAAGCCCGGAATAATTGGAATGGCTGGGGCCAGCCAGGTTGAAACAAGGGTGTAAATTTTTTGGTCTGAGTAAAGAAAAAGATAAGCCCCCATTATGCCAAAAATAGCACCGCTGGCTCCCAGGCCTGGAATGTGTCCACCAGTTATAGTTGATTGAACGGTAACACTAAGCAGGCTAGAGGTAAAACCACATAGAGTATACAGCAAGAAAAATCCAAGCGGCCCAGTGGCATCTTCTACCTTGCGGCCAAAAAACCACAGGAAAAACATGTTGCCGATTAGGTGTCCCCAACCGCCATGTAGATAGGTGCTGGTTAGGGATGATAAGGCTCCCAGTCCCTGATTGTCCATAGTTAAGCGAGGAACTTCCATAAAGGGGTACAAAGCTAACCAGGCCGGGTTATCGGGGTTGTCGGGCAAGGTCGAAAGATAAATTTCTACCCCAATATGAATTGAGACGTTGATTAGCACAACAATTAATGTTACCCAGGGGAAGCCATGCACCCGGCTGCGTTTATCTTTAAGGGGCAGCAAAAAGATCATTTGTAATAGGATAAGGAGCAAAAGAACAAGTGTAGGATTCATAATAGTGGCTCGGGGAAAGATTGATTAATTGGCATCAAGATTATAGTCATAGCCAGTAACCAGAACAATACCCCCAAAAAAGCCATAATTGGACGTTCTGATTCACCTAATCCGCTTGAATTAATTATTAAGCAGATAAAGGGGTTTTTAGGGAGAGAGGTAGCGCTAACCCACATAAATGTGCCTAGCAGGGCCATAAATAAGGCCAGCCAACCTGTCCAGGGAATCCACCATGGTCGCAGCCCGGAGTCTAATAGGGCGGCCAGGGTACAGATTAAAATTGGGCCGGCCATTTGCCGCATAAACTCTGCCCAGCTTTGGGCCATAGAATCTGGCAGTTGGGGTTGCAAGATGTTCAATCGCTCTTGGGCTTGTTGTGCTACAAACAATTCGGGATCAAGCAGATCGATAGCTTGTTGGTAACTTTTAATAGCAACGGAACGCTTTTGAAGTAACTCTAGCACTTGTCCTAATCTGGCCCAGGCTAGACCGTGTTGAGGGTCTAATTTAATACTCTTTTGGAGGTAGTTACGGGCTTGTTTTAGATCATTTTTGTCTAGCAACAAATCGCCCAGGGCAAAGTAAATTTCCGAAGATTTAGGGATGACTTTTATGGCTTGGCGGTAAGTCTCTTCTGCCTGTTGCCAGTGTCTCTGGTGGTGGAGTACTTGGCCCAAAGCCAGGTAGGGGCCGACCTGATCCGGTTCTAATTCTAGGGCTTGTTCAAGGGTGGCAATTGCGGCACGAGTTTGGCCTATTGCTGCCTGTACTTGGCCAATTTGCAGGTACAGGTTAGAGTCAGGCTGGTCGGGCATCATTTTTTCGGCAAGGCTCAGCGCGTTGGCGGCTTTGGCAGGGCGGTGGTGTTTTTGATAGGCTGTGGCCAGATGGGTAAAGTAAAGCGATTTAAGCCGGTAGTTACCCATTTCAAAATGGCAATGGGTGCAATGTTCCCACTCTACATCCATACGGGTGTTGCAAGCCGGGCAGTTCATAACCAAAGGGAATTGGCAATGAGGGCAGCTTGTATCTGAGGGGGGCAAAGGTTTATAACAAAAAGGACAGTCACTATGGCTACTGTGCGGCTGGTCAGAAGTGGTTTGAGCTGATACGTCATCAGGAGGAGAGGTAGACATAAGTTTGTTTAAGTGGGCCAATCCAGCTTGGGCTGCTTTGTTATCTGGGTCGAGGATTAAAACATTGTTAAGACAGGTGAACCTATCTTCCAAATCATCCATAACGGCACTAAGCCACAGCCAAGCTGTTATATTTGTTTCGTCCAGTTCGACGACTTGCAGGAGAAGTTGACGGGCACGCTCTTTTTGGGAGTCTGGGGTCGAGGCGAGCTTGCGGATGGGTTTTTGGGGCGAGGGAGACGATGGGGTCTGTTTTTTTTGAGCGGCCTTGGCCGCGGCAATTCCTTCACGGAGCAGCTTTTTAATATCCGGTTCAGGCATACATCACCACTTTTGGGCTGATTTGTTGAGCTTGGGTTTTCTTAGATGCTATTGTAACATTTTGTAGGGTTGACGGCAATGTTTCTGAGGCCTGGTCTCATTAGCGTACATTTTTAATAAACAGCTATAATGAAATGGTTTACACCGAAATTGAACCTTTACGGAAATCGGTCTTACCAATCATAGCATTGATTAGAACGGGCTGTCCATTACGGGCCGTATCCAGAGCTTGCCGTAAGCTTTCGGGGACAAACTCCGGATCATCGACCTTAAAACCGGCCCCGCCAAAACCAATTGCGGCGGCATGATAATCGGTATCAGCCAATTCTGTGGCCACGGGATCATTGAAAATATTGATTTGCTCGCGGGCAATCTGGGCCCAACTGGCATCATTCCCCACCAGGGCCACCACAGGGATGTTGTGTCGGGCAAAGGTGTCAAATTCAGCTAAGGTATACCCCACCGAACCATCCCCATAAATAATCCAGACATTGGCCTCGGGTCGCACCAATTTGGCCCCCAGCGCAAAACCAGCCCCAACCCCCAGCGTACCAAAGGGGCCGGGGTCGAGCCAGGTTAACGGGCCGGGAGGCTGCACAATATAAGAGGCCGTCCCCACAAAATCCCCACCATCAGCGACAAAAATCGTTTCGGCATTGCTTAACTGCTCAAGCTCCTGGCATAAGTGTATGGGATTGATGCGCTTGGTGGGTTGGAGGGCCATGTGTTGAATTTCAGCCTCTCGCTCAGCTTGAGCCTGGCCCAACGTCGATTTCCAATCTTGCCATCTGTCGCCCTCCGGCATTTGCCTGGCTAAGTCACGTAAAAATTGGTTGGGGTGGCCTAAAACCCCAATATCAGGCCGTCGATTCTTCTTAAGATCAACCTTGCTCAAATTAGCGGAGACATAAAATGAACGGCTTCGAATATGATTGCCATACTCAAGCCGAAAATCGACGGGGACACCGGCCAACAAGACAAAATCAGCCTCTTTAAGGGCATTACGCCGTTTATGGCGCATCTGGAGCGGATTATCTTTGCCCAACAACCCCCGGGCCATACTGGACAGATAAACGGGTGCCCCAATCTTCTCCACCGCCTCGGCTAAAGTATGGACATTGTCCACATCAAGCATGGCCTGGGCGCCAACCAGAAAGACAGGTCTTTTAGCAGCTTGTAATTTGCGGGCTACTTGGTCAACTTTGCTAGAGCGAATTTGGGGGGTGGTGGGTTCTATTTTGGCTGACACAAGCTGCTCAGATGCACCAGCAAAGAGGCGATTGACATGCCATTTGAGATAATGCCCGATAACTTTTGAGGCCAACGATTTCCCCGCAGGCACATTATACAAAGAGCGAACGATCTGTTCTTCATAGAGGATATCAATCGGCATCTCAACAAACACGGGACCGGGAAGCCCACTTTTGGCCTCTCTAAAGGCCCGCTCAATCGTCGGCACAATATCCTTGACCCTCCGCACCGACTTTGACCACTTCACCACGGACTTAAACAAAGCCAGTTGCTCAATATCCTGTAAGGCCCCCCGCCCTTGTAAAGCTGTGGCCGCCGCCCCACCAATAAGCACCAGCGGCGATTGGGCCATCTGGGCATTTTTGACCCCGGTTAAGGTGTTGGTCACACCCGGTCCGGCGGTAACAACAGCCACCCCCGGCACCCCGGTTAAGCGACCCACCGCATCCGCCGCAAAGACAGCATTAACCTCGTGGCGCACATCAACAATGCGTATGCCTCGCGCTTTGGCCCCCACAAGAATGGGGGATATGTGTCCCCCGGTCAAGGTAAAAACAAATTTTACTCCCTGTGCTTTTAATACTTCTGCTACCCAATCACCACCATGCATAGCTCATCTCCCTCGATTGGTCTCTGATTTTTCAAACAGAGTTTATAATAATAGTAACCATTCAGACAAATTTTCACTTTTTGGCACAAACAAAATAGCAATTAATCCCGCTTTCACTATACTTTGTGCCAAACCCTTAACTTGATACTATAGGAATTTTCTTTTTTGGGAGTGAGGCATTCTTATAAGCCGAAAATCGCCGCTTATGAGGATACTCGCTCCTCCCTAATTTGTCACAAATAGTTCACTATTATGAAAATACGAACCAAACTTTTACTGCTTATCATTGTTTTGGGAGTCCCTTTACTGTTTAATTTATTGGTCTTGGGTTATTTAGTACGGACTGTGACCCAATCGGTGCAGACTATTCTAGAGGTGGCCGTGCGGCAACAGGCCGTTACGCTGCGGATGCAAGCCCAATTGCGAGATGCAGAGGCTGCCCTGTACCGTTACCAAATTGAAGGTGCGAGCGGATACGCCCAACAGTTTGAGGATTTGTTGGCTGATTTTAGACAAGAAATCTCTATCTTTCAATCATTAGCCACCTCTGAGCAAGAGCAAATTTGGGCTAAGGAATTGGTGCAAACGCATCAAAAAGCCACCTTGCTGGGGAATGAATTGATTAGGCTCCGAGATGCTCAAACAGCCGATAGACAACATATAGAAATTTTGCATCGGCAAACAAGCTCATTATTGACCAAGATACGCTTATCGAGACCCTCAAGCGAGATAGTTTATCAGACCTCAGCCAATGCCATGTTTACTGACTTGCGGGAGATATTGTTGGCTGTCACAGCCTACCTGGCGGCCCCAAATCCGGTTGAAAAGGTACGATTTAGCGATGCAACGCTCTCCTTTCGGTTTCATTATGGACGATTTGATACCCTCTTATCTTCATTTCAAGAACAACGCTGGTCGGCAGAGTTAAAGCGTAATTTTGATCAGATCGATGACCTGGGGGCAGACCTCATTAGTAGGAGAGAGCAACAGCAAGAAAAATTTGCAGAATTTGCCGCCAATCTCTCCCAGGCCGGTCAACAAATTATTGTCCAGGAAATTCAACCCCATGCCACCAACAATTTAAGCCAGGCCCAAACAAATTTATCTTCAACCCTAACTTTTGCTATAACCTGGAGTCTGGTTACCTCACTGGGGGCCGTAACCAGCGCCCTTATTATTACCTTTTTCAATGTGCGTCAAATTATGTCTAACATCCAAACCCTTCTTGCTGGAGCGGATCGGGTTGCTGCTGGGAACCTAACTCAACCTGTTCATATTGTCAGCCGGGACGAACTTTATCAATTGGGCCAAACCTTTAATAGCATGATGGCCGACCTGGAAATGCGTGAAAGCCGCTTACAGCGTCGTATTTCTGAATTAGAGATTTTGCGTAAAGTTAGCTTGCAACTAACCAGCAGCCTTGATTTGGGGCATGTGCTGCGCACAATCGCAAGTGGCACCAGAAAGTTAGTTGATGCCGCCGAAGCCCATATTTTTCTCTACAATAAATCGACAAATCAGCTTCAATTAGAAGCCAGTGATTGGCGGGATACCCCCTACTTGCCCCCCCCCAGACCCCCCGCGATGACGATTTAGTTAATCTGGTTGTGCAAACAAAAGAAGCCCAGGTCATAAATAATGCGCTTCAACATTCACGTTATAGCTCATCCAACTCTCAAACTTACGGCCTCCAGGCAACTGCCGCATTTCCACTTATCCTGCTCGACCAACTGTTAGGGGTTTTTAATATCGCTCTGGATGACCGCCATACTTTTCACGATGGCGACTTGCGGATATTAAGACTCATTGCTGACCAGGCTGTTATTGCTCTACAAAACGCCCGCTTGTATCAAAGTGTAGCCGACAAAGAGATACAGTTAAACAAGCTGTTGCAAAAGTTGGCGATTGTACAGGAGGCTGAACGTCGTTTAGTGGGCCTTGATTTGCATGATGGTTTGACCCAGATTTTGTTAAGTGCTAATCTCCACTTTAATACCCTCTCGCTACTGCTTAAAAATATTGATCCTGCCTCCCAAACTGAATTACAGTTGGGCCAAAACCGCTTACAAGAAGCCATTGAAGAGGTGAATTGGGTCATCTCGGAATTGAGGCCAACAGAGTTAGAAGATTTTGGCCTGGCAGATGGTTTGCGTCACTATGTTAACAAAGTGGCCCAAACCAAAGGCTGGCAAACCACATTTTCAGCCGATTTAAATCGATTAGATGTCAATCCAACCCTGGAAACCGCTGTTTTCCGTATTACCCAGGAAGCTCTCTCTAATGCTCGCAAATACGCCAAGACAGACCGAATTGAGGTTAGATTAAGCATAATAGAGCCAGAAAAATCAGACAGACAAAGAACTTTAATTGTTGAGATCCAGGATTGGGGCTGCGGTTTTGATGTTTCACAACTTAAGGGCGATATGGAACGCTTGGGGCTGCTTGGTATGCAAGAACGTGCAGAACTACTTGGTGGCACATTCAAGATTGAGAGTACGCTGGGTCAAGGAACAACCATTCAGGCTTGTATCCCTTTAGATAGAACCAAAGAAAATTTAGACAGGTTAAATTATGGCTGACAAATCTATTACGGTATTAATTGTTGATGATCACCCTATGGTACGGACAGGATTGCGTAGTATGTTAACCGCATCGGGGTTTGAGGTGGTAGGAGAAGCCGCAAGTGGTCAAGAAGCATTAGAAAAGGTGGCCCTGCTAAATCCGGACATCACCCTGATGGATATTCGTATGCCCGACATGGATGGGATTACGGCTCTGGAAAAAATAAATGCCAATAAACACCCTACCCGGGTAATTATGGTTACCACTTACAAAAATACCACCTACTTATTACGAGCTTTGGCCGCCGGAGCGGCCGGGTTTGTCTTAAAAAACATTGCCCCCGATGAGATGATCATTACGGTACGGGCCATTGCCGCCGGCGAGTCTCGGGTTGATCAATCATTTTTACAGAGTGTGCTTAACACCCTGGCAAATGATGATGAGTTTAATCTGGAAACAAACTCTGACTTAATCGAAGCCCTCACCCCGCGCGAACTTGAGGTCCTACAGCTTATTGTCGAGGGTTTGCCCAATCAGGCCATAGCCAATGTATTGGGGATTAGTTTGCACACCATCAAGGGATATGTCCAAACAATCTTTCAAAAACTGTATGTCAGCGATCGTACCCAGGCGGCGGTTAAAGCCATTCGGTTGGGGTTAGTGAAGTAACCACATTTTAGCCCCCCATTAGAGGGGGCAGTCATCCCCCCTCTTTCGACCCTACCTCAAGAATTGCAAAATTGATATACTATAAGCTGATTGAGTCCACACCTTGGTGTAGATGGCACTTTTATCGTCTGGAAGATCAATCTTCCAATTCTATTATTTTTTCCTTAAGGAGGGAAGTATGAAACAAAACAAATTTTTCATTGTTCTGGCCACACTGGTGGCCCTTATAACTTTAGTTGCCTGCGGCAGTAGCAATACCCCAGAACCAGCCCCGGCAGAGCAACAGGAGGAAGCAGCAGCACCGACTGAAGCGGCAGCCGAGGAAGTAGAGGCCCCCGAAGAGGCCACAGGCTTCACCCCCAGTTCGCCGGAATGTATAGCCCCGGCAAATCCTGGTGGGGGATGGGATTTTACCTGTCGCTCGGTAGGTCAGGTCATAGCTGAAATTGGGGTGGTTGATTCGGTGCAAGTCACCAATATGCCTGGCGGCGGCGGTGGGGTGGCCTTTGCCAGTGTGGTCAGCGAACGCAATGACGACGATAACTTATTGATTGCCGCCAGTCCCGCTACAACGTTACGTCTGGCCCAAGGTCAGTATGGTGAATTTGCAGCCAATGGTGTGCGTTGGCTGGGCGCAGTGGGGGCCGACGTTGCTGTTCTGGCTGTCAATGCTGACTCAGAGATTGCATCACTGGAGCAACTCGGTGAAATGTTGCAAAATGATCTCATGGA